>JAEEGL015148788.1_pt1 | contig 26658 bp, 24 predicted proteins | sample 9134231 | NCBI WGS metagenome assembly JAEEGL01 (sample SAMN16246548, study PRJNA631951) | gut metagenome | biome: gut microbiome; feature: rumen; material: fiber-attached | host: Bos | place: Iran: Karaj | collected 2018-10 | reverse complement strand
CTTTGCCAACGCCGTGTGAGATACCTGCTGCGTCAAGAGCTGCAACAGCACCCTTTGCCATGTCGTCGTTCTCTGCGTAGATTACGTTGAAAGGAGTTCCTGCGTCTATAACTGACTGAACGATCTGCTGAGCCTTCTCTGCGTTCCACTCAGCTGTCTGCTGCTTAACGATGTTCCAGTTAGCTTCTGCTGCTACCTTGGTATCAAGAGCGCCGGATCTTCCCTGCTGAGCAGCTGATCCCATAACACCCTGAATGTGGATTACGTTGTACTCTGAAAGGTTCTGACCTGCGAGCCAGTCAACAGCTGTCTGGCCTTCCTTAGCCATGTCAGATACGATTGATGCTTCGTAAAGATCAGGTGATGCATCGATAGTACGGTCGAAAAGGATAACCTTAACGCCTGCTGCCTGTGCATCCTGAAGAACTGAATCCCAGCCTGCTGTATCAGCTGCGGATAAAAGAAGATAATCAACATCATCCTGAATAAATGTCTGTGCATACTGAATCTGCTCATCATTCTTCAAGCTGTAAGCAAATGATGCGTCATATCCGTTAGCCTCAGTGAATTTTGCCTTAAGGTCTGCATCGTTAGCAGTACGATATCCTGACTCGTTAGGATCGTTGTTGATGATACCAACTTTGATAAGTCCCTTGCTACCTGATGAACCTTCCTGTTTTGCTGTTTGGCCACTGCTTCCACAAGCAACAAGACCAAATGCCATAGCAGATGCCAGAACCATTGCCAATAACTTTTTCTTCATTTCTTTCCTCCTGATAAACTATTGATTTAATAGGTTAACACCACAATAGTTATTCTAAAGGAATCCCAAAAAAGAACCATTCAAATATCAAAGAGAATTAGTTGAATATTTTACGAACTTTTTATATATTTTCTATTTTGTATGAATTTTCTACGATTTTGTTTGAATTTTTCGGCAATTTAATTGTAACTGTTGTTCCTGAGTCAAAAACACTTTCAACAGTTAAGCCGTATTCCTCGCCGAAATTGAGTTTTATCCTCTCATTAACATTGTATAGACCGTAGACAGCTTCTGTTTTGGTGCTGTTTCCTGTAAGTGCATTTTTTACTTCAAGAAGCTTATCCGGATCCATTCCGATACCGTCATCAGAGATACTGATAATAAGATTGTCCCCGCTTTCTTCCCCGGTAACCGTGATCTTTCCGCCACCTCTTTTGTTCTTGATACCGTGATAAATTGCATTTTCTATAATGGGCTGTATTGTTATTTTGGGGATTTCATATTTAAAAAGTTCCTTGGGAACTTCAACTTCATATTTCAGAATATCCTGATATCTGATCTGCTGAATAGCCAGATAGCTTCTGACATGTGAAAGCTCATCCCCTATTGATACTATCTCTCTGCCATTATTAAGTGACAATCTGAAAAAATCAGACAGACATCCCACCATATTTACAACCTGCTTCTGGTTACCGGCTTCTGCCGACCAGACTATGGCATCCAGCGTATTATACAGAAAGTGCGGGTTGATCTGGGCCTGCAGAAGATCAAATTCTGCTTTTCTAAGGAGCTTCTGCTCTTTTGTGACCTGCTCTTTGATTGGCTTTGTGATCCATAGCGGTCCTACAATGGAAACCACGATAATAGCCACAATGATAAATCCGAATATGCCCACAGTAATCTTAACGGTATTGAGGTAAAGCTGTCTGTTGATCGCCTGCTCACGCTGGATCTGCTTGTTCTCATAGTAGATGTACTCATTAATTGTCTCCTTGAAAAGAGCTGTGACAATCTGAACATCATTCTCCCAGATAAGCATATTTTTTTCGTAGCGGTCACCGTATTCAAGATTCGAATTTATTCTGTCTATATAGTTTCCAAGATTAGTCAGGTATTTCTCAGCACTGGAAAGACGTTTCTTGTTTGCGCTGTCATCGGTAATTTCCTTAAGACCTTCCACTACAGTTCCTGCCTCTGAAAGTAAAGTTGGTATATTGGAATTCTCATATTTGACATTGCCCACGATAAGCAAATACGTCTCATAGTCAAAGTCATCCTTAAAATCCAGAGAGAACTCACTGGCCACCACAACTGAATTAAGCATTTCATTGTATCTTTCGCTGATGAGCCAAAGATTATAGAATGCATTGAACATGAAAATAATATTTGGTAAAAGAAGAATCAGATAAGACAAACGTATCTGATTTATAAGTCTGGATTCAACTTCAGATCTGTCCTTTTTGTTCAAGAGCTTCATTCCTCATCCTCCGGATTTATACCGCCTCTGTACTGTGTTGTTGTAAGTCCCTGAGTTTTCTTAAACAGATATGAGAAATAATGCGGATCCTTATATCCCACCATTATTCCCACTTCATTACTCTTTTTGGAGGTTGTAAGAAGCAGCTCTTTGGCCTTGTCCATTCTAAAATCAGTCAGATATTTAATGAAGGTCATCCCGGTCTGCTGTCTGAATACAGCACTCAAATGATTCGGAGAAAAATTCACGTAGGCAGCCAGGTGATTAAGTGAAAGCTCCTCCATGCCATAATTTTCTTCAATATATTCTATAACCTGTTTTACCACGTCTCTGTATTTGGACTGGTTGTTGTCCTTTCTGAGACTAATAGCTGTATTAACAAGCTTTTTAAGGTATTCTATGGTGGATCTTTCATCTGCCATGAGTTTTCTGGCAGGAGAAAGTTCTTCAAAATCTTCAGTTTCCAGCATCAGCTCTGTCTTTATAAAGTCAGTCACGCAGAAATATACATCCATAGCGATATACTGTCTTAGCATTGTGGAACGAAGAGCATTTTTACCCATTCTGTTCAGGAACTCTTCAAAGAAGTAGTCTGTCTCAGAAGTGTCTCCCCTTCTAAGAAATTCCTTAATAAGCTTTCTGTCTATATGTTTGGGGTCAACCTCAGAGAGAATTACATTTTCATTGGTAATTCCAAGGATTTCCTGACTTCCGAATAAAAAGTCATCATGTGAAGAAAGATATAAGTGGGCAAAGGCCCTGCTGGCCCAGTTAAAAGATACAGGCAGGTCAGAAATCCTTTCAACACACTGCCCAACACCTCCAAAGTATCTTATATTGGGATACTCCGCAAAGAAATCCTTAAGTTTTCTGACGCATTCATTGATGCTTTCCATAACATTTTCAGCACTGTCGCCCTTAAAAAGAATACCTTTCCCCTGGAGATTAAGATCAAACAGTATGGCATTTTTCGCTCCGACAATCTCTTTGACTTTTTCTTCAGCCATAAGAACACTGTTGGAATACTCACTTACATCATGTTTTTTTGACCAGATTTTTAGAATGACAACATTATAACTAAGGGCAGAAAGATCAATGGACAGCTTACCGGCTCTCTCCCAAATATAAGACAAGGGTTTTGTTCCAGTGACCAATTCTTCAAAGAACTCTTGTTTATCAAGTTCTTTTCTCTCCACCATGTCTTCTTCGTAGCGTTTTGCTATTTCCTGCTCTCTCTTATTTTTAAGAATTCTCTCCCTTACATTGTCGATTTCCTTGATCAGACTATCCCCGCTTATGGGCTTGGAAAGATAGGAAGCAACTCCTATCTTGATTGCTTCCTTGGCATACTCAAAGTCCTCATAACCGGTCAATAATATTATTTCAATTTGTGGAAACTGCGCCTTGACCATGCGGCTCAAAGTGAGACCGTCCATAAAAGGCATACGAATATCAGTTATCAGAATATCAGGCTGAGATTTTTGTATCATGGAATATGCCAGCTCCCCATCGCCGGCTTCACCACAAAAATCATAGCCATGTTCTCCCCAATTGACATTTTTTTTAATACCATCACGGATGACAAACTCATCCTCCACCAAAAACACCTTCAACATACCCATAACTCCCCAATAAAAAGCTTTCCCAACAACCACTATTATGCCATTTTGCTCCCGAGAATGCCATAGAAAGTGTTTCAGCTATTTCTATTGTCAAAAAATATAATCCAGATATTCTATATTGTTCTCAAACATTTCCCTAGGCAGTACCACCTTATAAAACGACTGGTATGTTACCCACAGTGCATCCTTTCCAACACTGGCACTACCTTCTGTTTCCAAGATGATGAAGGGAACACCGAAGCACCTTACTCGAAGTCCTGTGTCCCTGCAACCATTTCGTTTGTAAAACTCAATCCGCCTCTTTTGAAGTTCTTTTAATTCTTTATCTTCCGTATAATCAGAGTTTTCTACTTCTACGATCACAAGGCAGGCCTGCGAAAGGTAATCAGAAAGACATTTCAACATCTGACCACCGATTCCCTTATTTCTGTGTTCTGAGAAGACCGCAACATAGTCTACTAGGTAATTCCTCCCGATTCTTACAAGGAATGTATACCCCACTATATCTTTATCATCATAAAATCCCAAGCATTCATATATGCCGTCATCTATAGCCTTTAGGATTACATTAAGCGGCTTAATCTCTTCTTTGATGAAATCATTAACGAGCCGCTCATTGAAAAGACTTATTACTTTATCTTTGTTTAGCTGCCTTAGTTCCATTAAAAAACCTCTCTAGTCGTGAATTTTTTTGGAAATCATCTTGCTTTCATCTTATTTTTTTCTCGTATCACTTTAGATATTTATTCAATGCAAAAAAATTCTTCTTTGCATCGTTATATCCAAGCCAGTACAGATTTCCCAACTTGTTCATGTTACTCTCCACTCTTTTAACTGTAACATGTTCAGAAGGTGCAATTACAAATATCCTGCCCTCCTTTTCCAGACGGTCTATTTCATCGCATTCCTTGTTGTAATCCGCCTCCATGGACATCAGTTTCTTCGCAAATTCCGGATTGTTTTTATAAAACCGAAGCGCATAGTCTTTTGTAGATTCCTTCTTCCTATATCCCCTCTCTCTGGTCTTTATTACTACAACATTTTCATATCCCTGATCCAAAGCCCATCTAAAAGGAATATGGCAGCTGCAGCCGCCATCAAGGCATTTATAACCATCCACATCAACCATTGGTGAAACATACGGCATGGATGCCGAGGCTTTTATGGCTTTTAGTATATCTCTGCACTTACCTTTTTCAAAATACATGGTTTTCCCGGTCCCGCAGTCAGTTGCCACAGCGATATACCTTCTTCTTGGATCATAAAAAGAGTTTTCATCCAATTTGTCCAGCTTCTCATTGGGCTGGAGTGCAAAATCGATGTTCAGCGGGCTGTGGGCATGGAGCATCGCCTGTGTACCTATATAATCGGGGTCATGCCTGAATTTAAGGTTGCACCTTGCCGACCTGCCTATCTGTCCGGAAGCATAGTTAAGGGCTGCCATCGCCCCGGCACTGACACCAATTACGCATTCAAAGTTGAGGCCGTTTTCCATAAAGAAATCCATGACACCTTGATTGTACAGCCCTCTGAATGCGCCACCTTCTACGACAAGACATCCTTTTGTAAGCTTTCCCTTTGCATGTCCCGTAGGAATTTCATTTAATTTTGCATAGACCTTTTGCCCGTGACTCATATAAGTAATTCTCCTGTCATATCTCATCAGTATTGAAATTCAGAATCAGAAATCGTCATCATAAAAATTGTCATTCAGGTCGGCAGCAACATCGCCAAATGCCAATTCGGATTGAACGATCATCCTGCTCAGGGCTTCATCGGATACATCAAGAACCCACGATAGCATTGAGATATTATGTGCGTGTTCTTCAACGGTAAATTTAGGACACGTAAGATAAGCATCAATCTCTTCATCAAGCTTTTTCCTGATTTCTTCCTCTGATCTCATAATTTTCCCTCAATGCTATACGACAACACTTCCATTACCATTATAACAGTTATATCAAATATACGCACAAAGTTGGATGATATATCAAACGCAAACAAACTGCAGAGATTGCTCAGATAAATAGTTTATATTATTTTAATTAAAGCAACAAAATTGCTTCACATTTAAAAAGTAAACTCTTACTAAAGTAAAAAATGTAAAGGGGATTACATTATGGCACATTTAGAAGAAGATATTGCAGCTTTCGTTGGGAATTATACAAGAAGAAAGGGCTATCCACCCACAGTTGAAGAACTGATCATGAATTTCGGTACATTCAAGGTTATGGTAGCCATGCTATATGTACTAAATCTGTACAGAATAGGAATGATAAGAAATTCACTTTTCTTTGGCACCAACGGACTCAGACTTTTACCGGTCAGAACGATGAAATAATCAATTTCACAAAAAACCTCTATCCCATTATGAGATAGAGGTTTTTTCTAAATATATAGTTGTTTATTCGCCAGCAGATTTCCTATGAAACAGGCATTTCTGACTGTTCATAGAAAAAGGCTGTCACATAAAACGTAACATTACTTCTTTATGAGAAGTGACTTTCCTGTCATTTCTTTTGGCTGCTCCTCACCCATGCACTCAATAAGTGTAGGAATGATATCAGCAAGGCATCCGCCCTCTCTGAGAGTATATGCAGGATCATAGTTGATAAGAATGAAAGGTACAGGATTTGTAGTATGAGCTGTCCAAGGCTCGCCTGTCTCGTAGTCAATCATCATATCTGCATTACCGTGGTCTGCGCAGATGAACATTGTTCCGTTCTGAGCCTTTACAGCTTCTACTACCTTTCCAACGCACTCATCTACAACTTCAATAGCCTGTACAGCTGCAGGGATAACTCCGGTATGTCCAACCATATCAGGGTTAGCAAAGTTAGCAATAATCACATCGTAATTCTGAGAGTTGATGGCATTTACAATCTTCTCGCATACTTCAGGCGCACTCATCTGAGGCTTAAGGTCATAGGTTGCTACATCCTTAGGGCTGTTAACAAGCACTCTGTCCTCGCCTTCATTAGGCTGCTCAACACCACCGTTAAAGAAGAAGGTAACATGAGCATACTTCTCTGTCTCAGCGATACGAGCCTGCTTCATTCCCTTTGCTGCGAGCCACTCACCGAAAGTATTGTTAAGAAGAACCTTCTTAAATGCAATCTCCTTATTAGGAATAAGTGGATCATAGTCTGTAAAGCAAACGTAGGTAACATCAAGACGAGCACCTCTGTTAAACTTATCAAATTCATCATCGCAGAAGCAATGTGTGATCTCTCTTGCTCTGTCAGGACGGAAGTTATAGAAAATAATGGAGTCGCCATCCTTAATTGTAGCAACAGGAGCGCCATTCTTCATGATAACTGTAGGGATAACGAACTCGTCTGTCTTGCCGTTCTTGTAGGACTCAACCATACACTCGTGAGCGCTGTTAGCTTTGTTGCCCTCGCCCTTTGTAAGTGCGTTGTAAGCAATCTCAACACGGTCGTAGTTGTTATCTCTGTCCATTGCATAATAACGACCGGAAATAGAAGCAATTGCACCTACGCCAAGCTCCTTCATCTTATCCTCAAGCTGCTGAACGAAGTCAATGCCGCTCTCAGGTGGAGTATCTCTTCCGTCAAGGAAGCAATGAACATAAACCTTATCCAGGCCGTTCTTCTTGGCAAGCTCTAACAGTCCGTAAATATGTGTAATATGGCTGTGAACGCCACCGTCGGAAACAAGTCCATACATATGAAGAGCTGAATTCTTTTCCTTGCAGTTATTTATTGCAGCCATAAGGCCTTCATTTGTAAAGAAATCGCCATCCTCGATAGACTTGGTGATTCTGGTAAGTTCCTGGTAAACAATACGGCCTGCGCCCATGTTCATGTGGCCAACCTCTGAGTTACCCATCTGACCATCGGGAAGACCTACTGCAAGTCCGCTGGCATAGCCCTTTACAAAGGGATAATCCTTCATAAGGCCGTCCATAACAGGGGTCTTAGCCATGGCAATGGCATTTCCCTCGGGATTATCATTAAGTCCGTATCCATCTAGAATCAAAAGTACTGTAGGTTTAAAACCTCTCATTTATATATCCTCCATTCTACGCCGGAAAGTATTCTTCTTTCCCGCAAAATTACACATTTGTCCTTGCATAGTATAGCTCACTGTAGCCTACTCTGACAAGCATTTAACAAAAAGTTTATCATTATGGATTATTTAAGGAGATAACCTTCAAAATTGAGGTATTCAATATGATTATTCTCTCCTGTTGTTCCCCATGAGCATAAATAAGTAATGATTAACTTACCACCATTAGTAAGGACGATTTCCTGTTCCAGGACTTTGCTGTCATCAGATGTAGATGAATCGTTTTGGTCATTTTTTATCAATTCATCCATAATACCGCTTAAATCAACAGTACCAATCACTTCATTTTCGTCACCAATTGTCAACAATAATTCCTTCAAGTTAATCTCAGCATACCCATCATCATAATCATCGGAGAAATCATTTTGTATAACATAAACCTTAGAATAATCTGAAGTATCAATTAAATCGATATTTTGTGTAACACTTATGTAAAAATCACTATCCTCTACATTTGACGGGTCTATTTCTTTGACATATTTAAGTTGTTCCTCCGAAAGTTCATCAGATAAAAACCTTTTCCCTGAAAAGCCGCCGCTGTCTTTTATCTCATTATAAGCTTCGCCAGCAGCAGTTTTGTCTTTATATGATGCAGCATCTCCCAGTTCTATATATTTCTCAATCTTTTTCTTCTGTGAGTTAGTGATGACGCTGTACATATTTGTTCCGGGGAAAAGAAGAATCAGTATGCTTGCGGCAATGACCATAAAAATAGCTCCTGCCATTATATCTTTGCCGCTTACCAGCCTGCAGATATATAAAAGGAAATAAGCTATTTCAAATACAATGAGAGCTGCGCCAAAGTATCTGTTCATGGTAAAGCCATAGTCGGAAACACGCATGAAAAGGCACATTACCTGCAATACAATAAATGGAATAAAAAGAATCGGAAGTATCTTAATAATTTTACGCAGATTATCATCGCAACACCCTGACGCCATGGTCCAGATGACTGCTCCGCACGCAAAAAGCGCCGTCAGAATAGAGAAGACTTCATTTGACGGAAATTTCCAGGTTACAAGAATCTTGATTATATAGATATAAATAATTACAAATCCCAGCGACAAAAGAGCCGGCAAGACATATGAAAGAACCGCTTTGCCAAACTTACCTGTTTTCTCTTTTGTTCTGCTAAGGCCGGCAATGACGCACGGAAACTCCACAAGCCCCAGAATCAGAATTTCAGATCTTTCTATAAGATCAAACTTTTCCGTATCATAGATAAGAACATTAAAGGCCAAAAGAACAAGCAAAAAACCAACGGCAATTATCCCATAGACAAGCTCGGCTTTCATAAGACCGCAAAAGGCTCTGGCTGCATATTCTTCAAAGCTGTCTTCTCTTCTTTTATAGAAAAAGAAAACAGTAGTGCCCACAATTGCAGTCATTACACAGATGAAAATATTCAGAGACAATTCCTGATACAGCTTATAGTCGCTTCCAAAGAAACTTTTTAATCCGGAATATTCGTTTAATAGCCAGTACTGTAAAGTCGCACACAAAGAGGCTAATATAATTGCTATATTTGTTATTATTCTCCCGGACAACCCAAAATGATTACCCTCGTTATTTCTCTCTGCCCGGTAAACACTTATGGTCTCACATAGTAAAACGCCCAGTGAAACTCCCATGCAAAGGATTCTGCCACATTCCGTTGCTAGTTTAAAAACATCACCTTCGGAACCGGATGGTCCGTCCCCTATGCTTATCGCCCATAAAAGAGTTCCGATAAAAAACACCACTATGGAATAGGGATGTTCTTTTATTACATCCCCAAAACTTTTCTTTATTCTGTCAACCCCAAACAAACCTTTTCCTCCTTGAAAAAAAATTATAAGCTTTCTTTATCTATAGTAATATCAAAGTTCACTTCATATTCGGAAGCGCTTATCCTGTCTGTAATGTAAGCGATAATCTCATCATCTTTAAGCTTGTAGCCATAAGGCACACTGACATCAAAGCTCACCTTTCTTTCCTTATCCCCATGATGAATCAGTCTGAAATCATGAATTTCAAGCTTTGGGTCAAGGCTTTTGACAATTTCGCTAATCTCATCCCTCAGTACACTAGTCACCTTGTCATCCAAAACCACCGGATCCATATGAATCACAGCCATGCAGTGGTACTTCTGCCTAAGCTCATTTTCAATATCATCGATTATATCGTGGATCGCAATAATGTCTTTGTCAGCAGGCACCTCTACATGCAAAGACATTATGATTCTGCTGGGACCGTAGTTGTGGACGATAATGTCATGAACTCCCAGGACTTCCTCGTGAGAAAGCGCCGTCTCTTTTATCTCCTCAATAAACTCTTTGCTTGGCGGTTCCCCAAGAAGGGGGCTTATGGTATCTCTTGCCGCTTCATATCCGGCTTTAATGATAAAAAAGCCCACAAGAACGCCAAGGAATCCATCAATATAAATCCCGGTAAAATGGGAAACAATGCTTCCCAAAAGGACCACAGAAGTTGTTATAACATCAGAAATGCTATCCATCGCCGTAGTCTTAAGAGCTACGCTGCCAATCTTAGCTGATGCCTGAAGATTTCCCTGAAACATTATGAGTTTGACCAAAATGGAAACGCAAAGAATTACAGCAACAACTGTGCTGAATTCAATCTTTTCCGGGTTAAAGACAGCATTCACAGACTTCTGAACCAGCTCCACACCTGTGATAATGATAAAAAGAGATACGATCAGTCCTGCAATATATTCAACTCTTCCATGCCCAAAGGGATGCTGCTCATCCGCTTCATCTCCGGCCAGTTTAAATCCCACCAGGGTAACAATAGATGAGGCCGCATCTGATAAGTTATTAAGTGCATCACCGATTATAGCTATGGAACCGCTTATTATTCCGGCCAAAAGCTTTATTATAAATAAAAAGACATTAAAAGCAATGCCTGTTACACCACTAATAATGCCATATCCCTGTCTCACCTCCATGAGATCAGTTTCATCGTGATTCTTTATAAATAACCCGGCCAAAAAACAGATCATATCTATCCCCCCGCTAAGTTATCAGAAATATGCTGTAATAAGAAGAGAACCCTCCTCTACAGTAATCTCGGCTTCCTCATCGATAATGAATTCATTGCTGACACCAAGGGGAAAATCATTGGACAGTTCCCCATTTTCCATGGTATACATCAGCCCTTTTAATGTTACACCCTTTGCCTTTTCTGATAAAGAAAAAATTGATAAATAGCCTGAATTCCCCCTGTGGAATCTTATGGTCTCATTTTCCGCTATCATTATCATTTTATCCGCATCCATAATATATCCCCGAGCACCTGAATGCTTGATAAAAAGAAGCGCCTGAATATTGGCAAGAGAATGATCTATTCGCTTTCCTCCAAGAGCTCCATAGAGATAGAACTTCTTATAGCCCTTTTCCAGCGCTATTTTTATGGCTTTAATTGTGTCGGTGTCATCTTTTTTTACATTAAGTTTAACGATTCTGCCCGGGTCATGGTCTGCAATCTCCTGCAGCGCGCTCAAAAATACCGGCCCGGCTTCACGTAGAGAATCAAAATCACCCACAATGAGATCCGGAAGGATTCCCAGCTGCTGAGCATACATAAATCCGGCATCGCAGGCAATGCAAAGGTCCCCTTCATCCAAAGATATTTCTATCGGTGTGAAATCACCGGCTGATATTATGACACATTTGGGTTCTCTTTGTAATTCGCTCAAGAATTTCTCTCCTATTGCATGACACGTTGCCCGTGGCATTTTCTAATGAATGAAAAAAATCAAGGGACGGTAATCTACCGTCCCTTATAATTATGACATCTTTTGTAGGAAAAAACATCCTTCTATTCTAAAATCATGCACGTATTCTTGACTCAATGGTATCAATATCCATGATCCATTCATTTGCTCCGCCCCAGTCACCTACTATTGTCTCATCGACAGTTCCGTCCTCATAGGTAATTGTGGTATCAAGTCTGTAATTCATCTTCTCAACCTTGGTAGACTTGCCGGAAGTAATATAGCTGTTGAGATAAGTTACGGAATACTTGGTATGAGGATATAAATTCCCATCAATAGAAGCGGGTTCATAGGAAATTGAATTTCTCTGAACTCCGTTATCTTCAAAATAATTGGCCCAAAGAGTTATAACGCCGGTATTGTCGGGATTTTCTTCAAAGCTTAAGAATCTGTAACTCCAGCCTTCCTCGCTGCGATTTAAAACAATACCGTCTCTGGAGATAGGAATATAAGTAGTATTCTCAAGAGGCGTATTCTCCTGATTAAGATACTTATTTCTAAGAGTCACATATTCATCCGTAACAATAAAATCACGAAGTTCATCCACATTCCCGATGTCAAGCTGTTCAAAAATCCCTGTAAATACAGATAACACGCTCTGAGTATCATTTAGACAAGCGCTGACTTCGCTGCTGTCCTTATCAAATCCTGTTACAGAATCCACTTTTGACAAAAGAGTTGCATAAGATACTGCATCATCATAATTCATGGTAAAAGAATCCAAAGAAGGAACTGCATATTTTACCACAAGATTTTTTAACTCATCCGAAGGACTGTCCTGATAAACAGTAAGAAGTCTTGTTACTATTTCCTCATACTTCCTGTAATTCTCACTGCTATCGGAAGACCTGAAAAGCGAGTTTACATCACTGCCATAAACAGCAAAACATCTTGTATGGGCTGCATCCAACAGTTCAATGGCATCCTTATTGGTACTGTCCGTCTCCAGGACGCTGACAATATCCAGAACGCTGTCAATTGTAGCCTCCTGCCTATTAATGGTATTAACTACATCATTGAGGATAACCGTATGATAATTATCCAGAAGAGCTTCGCTCTCTGTATTCTGCCAGCCATCATATAAGACCTTCTTGGCAGATTCAGAATCATCTATGCTAAGATACGCTCCTGCCATATTTGAATAGGCGGCAACAGAACCTGAATCAATCTCAATAGCCTCTGAGTAAGAGTTAATAGCTGATTCGTAGTCCTCATTGGCTGAATACTTATTGCCTGCGGCAATAGCTTTATTTACTTTAACAAAAGGTAAATGATTATATACTGAAAAACCTGCTACTATAATTACTACTGTCCCCAGAGTAATTGCTACAACCTTGCGGTAATCAATCCTTGATCTTCTTCGTCTTTTTGCACTATTTAAATCAGCTACCGTATATGTCTTATCCTTCTTTCTATAGCCCCTGTTAGCTGAAAAATCCTTCTCCCTTATTGAATAATCCATTACAAAAAACTCCCAAAAACATTTATTAAAACGCGATAAGGTCGGCACTTTTAAACAAATTGTTACAGTTTTCGAAACAACATCCCGGCTATTATATCACATAATTCCCGGATTAACTACACAAAATCTTTAATTTTGGTTAATCCTCACAAATCCTCAAAATCATGGCTTATAATTTGCTCCGGCTTCCAAAGCCCTTGTAAGTGCCTTACTGATATTATCCCTATACTCCGGAGGAATCTCTTTTAATTCATTGAACATAGCAGCAAAATGCCATCTCAGTATTTCTTTGGAATAGGTATCATAGAGTTTTCTGCCCTTGTTATTTACCGTAACTGCTATGGATTTCCTGGAGCCTTTAATGTAATTCTTTTCAACAAGCCCTTTCTGCTCCAATCTGTTTATGATTTTAGTAAAGTTACTCCTCGTCACTCCAAGTCTTGCCGCTACAGCAGTCATGGGTTCATGCTTGTCCTCATTTTCAAGAAGATATTCAATTACCTGTATCTGAGCATAGGAATAATATACGCCTTCGTGATATAGTTTCTCACTCTTGTATACATATGCATAAACATTACAGTATCTAATTAAGGCTTCCACCACCTCTCGGTAATCGCCCATCCAGGAAAGCTTCATTCAAAATCTCCTTACATTTATTGTTAATTTTTCACAAAATATTTTTATAATCTATTCAATTATAGACTTTTTGCACAATTAATTGTACACTTATTTTGTTTCCATAGGAAACAAAATTTAAAAGGAGGGTATTTCTATGAAAATGAAAAAAGGTACATCGTTACTACTGTGTGTTTCGCTTGTTCTGGTGCTTTTGGGGAGCATTTTAGCAGGCCTTTTCAATGGGGGATTAGGCAGCACCAAGGTAAGTCGGATTTCTTTTGAAACGACTAACGGAACGTTGTCCGGGCTTCTCTACATGCCCAAGGACGCATCTGAAAGTAATCCCAAGCCCACTCTTATTGTAACACATGGCTATCTTAACTCAGCGGAAATGCAGGATGCCAATGCCATCGAGTTATCAAGAAGAGGCTTTGTCGTATTAGCTTTGGATCAGTATGATCACGGTCACTCAAAGATAAACGCCGATGTCTATTCCAGCCCGGATTTCTTCGGAATGTGGCTTCCATTCTGGGTTAACTCAATGAATGACGCTGTTCAGTACATGTACGAGCAGCCTTATGTACTTAAGGACGCAGCCGGAAACGGAATTATCGGTCTGGCCGGCCATTCCATGGGTGGCTTCTCCACCACAATGGCACTTGCCATGGATGAAATGCAGTTCCCCACCTCAGGCGTGCGAAAAGTCTATGCAGGTCTTACCGAGGGATCTGATTTTTCCTATTCAGCCTTTGCCGGAGTTGATGTTGCAACGGCTGATTCACTGGGCGGCGGACGTTACATGGGAAAAGTAGCTGCTCAATACGATGAGTTTTTCTTTAACGATCCGGCAGTAACAGGCGGTACGGTTCGTCAAAAAAACTATGTAGCTACCGATGAAGCAAAAACATGGCTACAGCAGGAAAATCCTGTTGCTGCCACGTGGTATCAGACTTCTGATGGCGGACAGCGAATTATTTATCAGCCGTCACAGACTCATCCCTGGAATCACTTTTCCAAGGTTACTACAGGTTATGCCATCTCTTTCTTTACAACCGCATTCTCTGACTATTCTTCATATTTGAAGGATATCGCTCCATCAAGTCAGATATGGCAGTTAAAGGAATTGTTTGAATTTATCGCTCTTATCGGCTTTATTATGATGCTTGTTCCGCTGGTAATGATAATCACTTCTCTTCCGTTCTTTAACGGAGCACGTACTGAAGAAATCGCCCTTTCAGAACCAAAAAAGGAGCTTGGAGCAAGGCTGGCAAACTTTGCTACATTATTTGTTCTTTTGCTTCTTCCTGCATTCTTCTTCTCTCCTCTTATTGACGGAGGCGCAGGAAGCCAGACTGTAAATTTCCTGTTCTATCTGGGAATAGTTTTTGCCTTGACCGGATGTATAGGTTTCTTTTTGTCAGGTAAAGAAATCAGTCACCAAATGGCTTACAGGACAGGCAGCTGCCTTACCTTTATTTCAGGAGTGATTCTTGCAGTTATTGCAAAAGTGCCCATGTACCAGAATTATTCTGTATGGGTGGCACCCGCAGTTAATGATATTGCTTACTGGACCATAGCCAGTGCATTTATTTCACTGCTTGCCATGAGTGCCATATTCTTTTTCTCCAAAGCAAAAGAGGGCGCGACCTTCAAGGACTATGGCGTAATATTTGATTTAAAGGCTATACTGGCAGGTCTTTGCACTGCAGTTGTTACTGTAGTAATTGCATATCTTGTTCTTGGTCTCATGGATCTTTTGTTCAAGGCTGATTTCCGTATCTGGACTTTTGCCTTTAAGACTTTTGATATGAATGTTCTTCCGGCATTCTTCAAATATTTGCCAACATTCCTTGTCTTCTATCTGGTATCTACTGCATCCATAACCGTAAATACCAACGTGACGTCCTTAAAGGGAATCAAGGGTTATCTTGTTGCAGTTGCATTAAACGCAGGCGGAATAATATTATGGCTCATCAATCAGTATGGGACCTTATTCATCACAGGAGTGTCTGCTCATCCTGAGTCAGCACTTTCAGGCATTATCCTTGTGGCAATGGTTCCAACCCTTTCTATCGCAGCCATTATTTCAAGAGCTCTGTATAAGCGTCTTGGAAATATCTGGACACCTGCATTTCTTAATGCAATCCTCATGACTCTTATGACAATAGCCAACACTACAGTATTTATGAAGTAATTTGACTACAGTACCAAAAAGAAACAGGCTAAAGCACTTATGAATAAGCGCTCAGCCTGTTTTTTATTAAATATTCTTATTTCAAGAGCTCGTGAACTGCAGCCTTGATCCTTTCATCCTTAGCATTGGCATCAAAATACTCAAGGAAATGTTCTCCAGAAAGAGCTCCCTTTACCAGTTCTCTGTCAAGCTTACAAAGAATGTCTACCACATCCTGATTGTAGGTAACCTTCTTTACTTCATCCAGGATCTTCTTGTTTCTCTGCTCGGGAACTGCTCTTTCTCTTGGATATCCCTGACCTGATTCCTCACAGAAAAGCTTTTCGAAGATATACTCCAGATTAAGCTCTGCACCCCAGCCTGACTTAAGTGCAAAGTTAATTGAAATTGCATTTCCGTCGTTGATCTGAGCAAAAGTATAAGCATCAAGCGGATCTGTCACATGTCCGCAGATAACTCCCGGGAATGAGTTGCATGCAAGCATCGCGCCCTCTCCGGTTCCGCAGCCTGTTACAACATAATCTGCTGCGCCGGAATTAAGAAGAACACAGGCAAGGATACCGTTCTGAACATAGGTAAGCTGTGCCTTGTCCTCAGCTGAATACATGCCATAATTAAATACTTCAAAGCCATGTCTGTCAGCCACCTTTTTAAGTGAACCGTAGATCATCTCATTCTTGGCTGCCTGGCTGTTCTCGTTTATAAGTGCTATTTTCATTGATCAACCCTCCATTTATCGATTTACCGATTTATATAAATCAATTTTAATAACCCGAATAAGATACGTCTATATCCAAATGCTCTTTGTGTCATTTTTTCAAGTTTTCCGTCAAAAGTTCCCCCATCTCCTTTATCCCGGAATAGACTGCATCTGGTTTGACATCGGAGTTTTCTATATCATCAACTGTAGCTTCCCCTGTCAGGACCAAAACTCCTTTTGCCCCGTTCCTGACCCCTGTAGCCACATCTGTATATAATCTGTCTCCCACAAATGTGATCTTTTCACGGGCAATTCCGGTGGCATCAACTATCATATCAACCGTTTCTTTAAAAGGCTTTCCTACGTATTTAGGTTCTTTTCCCGTAGAAAGAGTTATCGCAGCACATATGGCTCCGCAATCTATGATAAACCCACCCTTTACAGGGCAATTAATATCCAGATGGGTGGCCAGGAACAATGCCCCTTTCCTAATATACGTGCAGGCATTGGTCAGCCTTTCATAGGTCAAAGACTTATCAAAGCCAACAACTACAATATCAGGGATATTATCCGTATCGGCAGGCACATAGCCTTCATTTTCAGGTACTTCAGGTTCAAAGAGCCTGATTCCTCCCTGACGAAAGCTCTCATAAAGAGGCTCTGTTCCCAGAAGATAAACGCTTTTTTCGGGATAATTAGCCTTCAGATATCTTATCATCACATCCCCTGAAGTCATGATCTGATCCCGATTTATATAACAGTTCATTCCTGAGAGCTTCTTGATATATAGTTCAGGCGAAGTAGATGAATTATTGGTAAAAAAAATATATTTCTTATTGTTTTTTGTTACTGCCTCTAAAAAATCCAGAGCACCGTCAAGGATGTCTTCATCCAGATAAAAAGTCCCATCCATATCAAGTACAAATAATTCAGTATCGTAAAGCAGTTCTTTTAAAGCTTCTTCTCTCATCATTCCTCTTTAACTATAATGCAATATTGTTCTTAGTATGCTTGTCATACAAAAGCACCACATCCCCTGACTTTATGACCAGACTCCCCTTTGGAATAATAGCTTTTCCTCTTCGTCTTATCAGGAAAATATAACTCTGTCTTGAAATATCTATATCTTTTATGGCTACACCGTTCCAGGAATGGCCTTCGTTTATGGTTATTTCCTTTAAGTCAATGGGCTGAACGTCCTTTACTTTCTCTGAGCACATAACAATTATATCCCCGTTTTCAAGTACAGTTGTTCCCCTGGGAATAATAGTCTCCTTCTTCCTTTGTAACGAAACAATCATTACGTCCCTGGGGAGCCCGATTTCAGATATCTTTTTCCCTACCCATCTGTCCTTTTCAGTTAGTCTGATCCTGATAAAATGGATATTCTCTTCCTCCGCATACTCTCCGGCAGTTTTCAGCTTCTGATACTGTTCCACAAACCCGGCGGAAATAATACCTGTTGGAATCGCTACCATACCCACACCAAGGAAACTGATAAAAATTCCCAGGATCTTTCCCGTGATAGTCACCGGATAAATATCTCCATAGCCCACGGTAAGAAGCGTCGAAGCAGACCACCATATACCGGAAAATGCGTTTTCAAATACCTCGGGCTGGGCCTCATGCTCAACACTGTACATGCATAGACTTGATGCAAGCATAAGAATGAAAATAATAAAAACAGATGCAAAGAGCTGTTGCTTTTTACTTTCAAGAATTTCTGTAATTACATTGAGCTGATCGTAATAGGAATTAATTCTGAAAAGCCTAAGGATTCTTGCCACACGGAACATTCTGAATACAGCGGCTCCGGCAGGAAAGAAAACCGGCAGATAATAGGGCAGAAAAGACAAAAGATCTACCAGCCCCACAAAGGAAAAAACGTATCTGAGAACAGATTTGAGCTCCGAATACTTTGGATACAATTCATGTGCAGTTATAACTCTCAGCACATAATCTATAGCAAAGAAAAATGTGGTAATCGCTTCAATACTAAGGAGGAGCACCTTATAGTGCTCCTCCATGTAATCAAAGGTAATCGCAAAAGCTGCAAAAAGGTTGAGGACAAGCATAAATATGCTAAGACCGTCATAGAACATGTTCAGCGGTTCGTCTATTACCCCGGTACTTACCATGTTAAATAACTTGGCTCTTATGCGGTTGTTCTTGACCTTTCTGCTTTCAGGCATTACTTCTCCTTTTTCTTACGCTTTCCAAAACTCTCCATGACAAAATCGCTTACATCTGCCAGATAGTCCAGACTACGCTTTTTATTTTCGGACTTAATTGCCTTTTTCTCTGATTTTGAGACGTTCATGGTATCGGAATCGGCTTTTTTTCTGTTTGAGCTAATGGTTTTATCCTCATCCTGTCCCATATACCAGGCCTTGGTGGTACCTTCACCTTTAATGCTGATCTTGCCCACATTGGAAAAGCCATCGCTCTTTTTGCTTCGCGCAGTGCGCTCGACTCTTTTTGAATCCGCCATTCCTTCCCGGGAGGACTTATTGTTATCCCTTGTCTTGTCTCTGTCAGCCTTTATACTTGCAATGAGACTCTCGTCAAGACCTACTGCGGATGCCTTGGACTCTTCAGCAAAATTCAGTCTTTCTTTCTTCCTGGGCTTCCTGACTTTTAACTGCTCATCTGAATTAGTCTGCTTCCTGTCACGTGATTTTTCACCAAAACGTTCTTTTCTTCCGTCGCGGTCCTTCTTACCCTCGCTATTTCTTCTACCTTCGGTATTCCGACCACCACGTTTCTTCCCATCACGGTTCTTACCGTCGCGATTCTTACTGTCTCGATTCTTACCGTCACGTGAACGTCTTCCGTCTCTTCTCTCTCCGCCTGTTCTATAGTCTCCGACTCTTCTGTCGCTTTTTTCAAAGAGAACAAGATCTTCTATATCAGCACCCATCTTTAGTTTCATAAATCCTGCAGCTAACTGTTCAGCAGTATACTCGCCTTCATCAATCTTCTGATTTACAAACTCAAGAGCCGAAGAAATATCGCCGTTTTCGATTATATCAATTACTTCCGCAAATACTTTCTGAGATTTTACTCTTGTAATTTCTTTAGCGGAAGGAACTTTTCTTTCCTCTATCTTTGTGTGGCAGATTTTCTCTATCTCACGAAGCTTATACATCTCTCTTCCGCCTACAAGAGTGAAGGACTTTCCGCTTCTTCCGGCACGGCCGGTACGTCCGATCCTGTGAACATAATACTCTATGTCCTCAGGTATATCGTAATTAAATACAGCATCAACTCCGCTTACATCAATTCCTCTTGCAGCCACATCAGTAGCAATGAGAATATTTATCCTTCCGTTTCTGAAAAGATTCATCACAGTATCACGCTGATTCTGTGAAAGATCTCCGTGGAGTCCGTCAGCAAGATACCCCTTTCCTTTAAGGCTCTCCGACAACTGATCCACCATTTTCTTGGTGTTGCAGAAAATCAGGGATCTTTGAGGGTTATAGTAGTCAAGCAGTCTTACCAAAACCTCTTCCTTCATCTTCTGAGGAATTCTGAAATACACCTGCTCAATAGCAGCAACAGTGATTTCCTTGGGTGTCATTTTAATAAATTCAGCATCCTTCTGATAGGTTTTGGTGATCTTAAGGATGGGTTCAGGCATTGTAGCCGAAAAAAGAGCTGTCTGACGCTCAGTGGGCATTCCCTGTAAAATAGTCTCAATATCTTCTCTGAATCCCATATCCAGCATTTCATCCGCTTCATCAAGAACAAGGATCTTAACATCCTTCATCTTCATGGTGTGCCTTCTCATGTGATCCATAACTCTTCCGGGTGTACCAACAACAATCTGCACTCCTGCGGAAAGAGCCTTTATCTGTCTGGATATATCCTGTCCGCCATATACAGGCAGAACCTTAATACCCTCCATATATTTGGCAAAATCTCTGATATCATCTGCCGCCTGCATTGCCAATTCTCTCGTAGGGCAAAGTATTACAGCCTGCAAATGTTTATTCTTTGGATCCACCTTCTGCAGGATTGGGATACCAAACGCTGCAGTTTTTCCTGTTCCGGTCTGTGCCTGTCCAATAATATCTTTTCCTTCCAGCATAACCGGAATAGCTGCCTTCTGAATCGGGGACATATATTCAAATCCCATATCAGTAACGGCTCTAATTATTCTTCCATCAAGTTCTGATTCGTCATAGCGAATCTTTTCTTCTAATTCTTTTTCTAAATCTTTACTCATAAAACTCTTTCTATAAAAAAATACAATAACTACTACGCGATATTCACAACATCTCTATATCACTCACATGTCTCCGCTCATGACATCTTTGTTCTTAATGATGTAATCACAAAGAGAAATAATTGTCAGAGCAAGAGCAATCCACATAATAATCTGTGTAATCAGATCATAATAAGGTATCACATCTCCAAGGCCGGCAATCATAAGGATAACCATGATCATCTGAAATGTTGTCTTAAACTTTCCCCAGTAACTTGCTGCAATTACCCTGCCATTATCAGCGGCTATAAGTCTGAACCCACTTATGATAAACTCACGGGCTATAATAATGACCACAATCCATGAAGGAATCTTGTCAAGCTCTATCAGACAGATCATGGCACTGCACACTAAAAGCTTATCAGCAAGAGGATCCATGAATTTTCCAAAATCAGTGATCAGATTATACTTTCTGGCAATTTTGCCATCCAGCATATCCGTCAGGCTGGCAATAATAAAAATAGCAAGGGCAAGCCATTTGAAGACTTCATTTCCGGGACTCAATAACAAAAATGCTACAAAGAAAGGAATCAATACTACTCGTGTTACAGTCAACTTGTTCGGTAAATTCATAGTTCCATCTCCCCCATAAGATCATATTCGTTAGAACCGGTTATACGTACCTTTATATAATCACCGGTCATAAGCTCACGCGTAACACCGGTAACAAACAAGTATCCGTCTATATCAGGCGAATCCTTGTAGGTTCTTGCAACATAAGACAAACCATCATCAAATTCGTCATCGGCAATCCTGCCTTCAATAACAGCATCAACAGTCCTTCCGATCATATCCTTTGCCGCTTCGAATGCAATTTCCTGCTGAAGCTTCATAAGTTTATTTCTTCTGGTATTTTTGACTCTTTCGCTAACCTGATCAGGCATAACCGCTGCAGGCGTGTCTTCTTCCTGGGAATAAGTAAAAACGCCGAGTCTGTCAAACCGTAGGTCTCTCACCAAATCCATTGTTTCATTATGATCCTTGGCTGTTTCTCCCGGAAATCCGCTAATAAGTGTAGTTCTTAAACAAATATCCGGAATTTCTTCCCTTAAATGTTTAACCAGGGCTCTTATCTCTGCATTATTGGTTCTTCTACCCATTTTTTTGAGGATCGCATCAGAGCCGGATTGAATGGGAACATCCAGATAATGGCAGATTTTGGGTTCATTTTTAATGGTCTGAATCAGCTCTTCCGTTATCTCCTCAGGATAGCAGTAAAGAATCCTTATCCACTTAAAGCCGCTGATTTCACACAGTTTATGCAACAGTTCCGGAAGCTTTTTCTCACCGTACAGGTCAGTTCCATACAAAGTTGTTTCCTGTGCAACCAGTAAAAGCTCAGTAACACCTGCATCTGCCAGCATCCTGGCTTCTTCCAAAAGTTGTTCCATTGGAACACTTCTGTAATTACCGCGAACCTTTGGGATAATACAATAAGAACAGTGCTTATCGCACCCTTCAGCAATTTTCAGATAGTCAAAAAGACCGCCGGTTGTTACAACTCGCTTTTTCCCGCCGACAGCTTTTGCATTCAGATCATTGAAATAATTTTTGTGGCTGTATAGCTTGTTGCGCCTGATAGTTTCATCAACAGCATCAAATATTTTGTCGATGGCTGTAATGCCTATAATCTCATCAACCTCAGGTATTTCTTTCTGTATTTCCTCTTTGTAGCGCTGTGCAAGACACCCCGTCACAATAAGAGCCTTCAGTTGACCGCTTTTCCTTCTCTCGGAAAGTTCCAAAATAGTGTTGATACTCTCTTCTTTTGCATCATTGATAAAGCAGCAGGTGTTAACAACTGCTGCTTCTGCTTCATCTTCATCATCAGTAAAGCTGTAGCCTCGCTCAAGCAGCGTGCCCAGCATTACCTCAGTATCAACTCTATTCTTATCACAACCAAGTGATACAAATAAAATTTTCATAATATATATGTCTCTTTAATTTTCCTCTTCAGCAGCTTCTACTTCCTCTTCAGGTTCAGAATTCATAGCGTCCTTTTCTTCATCTGTAAGAATTCTGAGAGTATCCTGATTCATCTCATCAACAGCAATTGAAAGAGGCTTCTGCTTATCCTTAACCTTTACCATCGGCTCATCACCTGCAATAATCTGTCTGGCTCTCTTTGCAGTAGCCATAACTACAGAGTATCTTGAGCTGATTACAGGCTCTTCGCCTTCCTCTACTCCTTTGTTTACAACTTTCATAAGATCTACATAAGAAGGATGTATCATTTAATCTTCCCTTTCCTGCGGTTTGTCCGCAAATAAAGCCTTGGAAATACTGATTATAATTCCTTTAGCTCTTTTCTTATAGTATCTATAAAATCTTGATTTCTGTCAGGTGTGCAGTGCGCTGAAGAAATAATATTATGCACATTTTCTACACACTCTTCCAGTTTATCATTGATAACAATGTAATCATATTCTTCTATTCCGACAGATTCCTCAACGGCTCTCTTAAGTCGCTGCTGTATAACTTCCTGAGTCTCTGTTCCTCTGCCGGTTAGTCTCTTTTTTAGTTCCGCTGCGGATGGCGGCATTATAAACAGTAAAACCGCATCCTTGTACTGAGCTTTGATCTGCAAAGCTCCCTGAATTTCTATCTCAAGTATAACATCAATTCCGGCATTTAACTTATCTTCAACAAATTTTCTCGGAGTACCGTAATAATGGTCTACGTAGCCCGCATGTTCGATAAGTCCGTCTTCTTCAATGAGTTTCTCAAACTCTTCATTACTCACAAAAAAGTATTCTCTACCGTTAACTTCCCCGGGTCTTGGATCTCTGGTAGTTGCGGAAACAGATAATGCATACTGGTCATACTTCGCAGTAAGAGCCTTCATTATCGTCCCTTTCCCGGCTCCCGAAAAGCCCGAGATTACGATTATAATACCTTTACGCTTCATCCGCAATATTCTCACTCTCTATATGTGTTCTTGAGCTGATGGTCTCAGGTAATAATGCAGATAAAACCAGCATTCCGTTTTCCATCACTATTACTGCTTTTGTTTTTCTGCCCTGGGTGGCATCAACACACTGTCCATCTTCCCTGGCCTTTTGAACCATACGCTTAATAGGCGCTGCATCAGGGCTGACAACACTTATTATCTTCTCGGCATTAACAATATTGCCAAATCCAATATGGATTAATCTGCTCATATTATCACTCTATATTCTGTATCTGCTCCCTGACCTTTTCTATATCAGTCTTAAGAGCAATTCCTCTATCGGAAATCTTTAGATCAGTTGATTTCGAAAGAATGGTATTGGCTTCTCTGTTCATCTCCTGTGCAAGAAAATCCAGCTTTCTTCCAATTCCGTCCTTGTCATCTCCGTTTACAAGAGTCTCTTTTGTAGCTAGTACATGGCTGCGAAGTCGGGTAAGTTCTTCATCTACACAGACCTTGTCCGCAAAAATAGTCACTTCCATGGCAAGTCGATTTTCATCAACCTGCTTGTCCTCTAAAAGATCCTGTATTTTCTCCCGGAGTTTAGTCTTATATTCCTGGATAATAACCGGCGAGCGCTCTGCTATATACTCAACATTCTCAAGCATCCCGTCAAGCTTTTCCTTTAGGTCGTTGCATAAAAACTCACCTTCTCTGACCCGGGAGTCAAGGAACTGTTTGCCGGCTCCATTAATGGCTTTTTTCAAACCGCTCCATACTTCCTCTTCATCAAGTTCTTCCTCTTCCATGGTAAACACTTCAGGGAATCTTGAAAGACAGGAAACTCTCACATCGTTATCCAGATCAAAATCCTTGGCCATTTCTTTAAGATATTCAAAGTATTCCTGAGCTATCGCTTTATTATACTTAACACGGGATTCGGATTCCGAAAAATCTTCATAGCTGATGAAAACGTCAACTTTACCGCGCTTCATGTAGTTCTTAAGCTCTGAACGAATTGCGGCCTCAAAAGCATTAAATTTCTTTGGCATTTTGATATTTATATCCAAATACCTGTTATTGACGGATTTCAATTCAACAATATACTTGCGCTGACCTTCTGTAACTTCGCTTCTGCCGAAGCCTGTCATACTACAAACCATATATAAATCCCCCTGTGGGTTATAATTTGTACTTTTGATTTATCATAAACACGCAAAAATATCCAAAGAATACCAATTCTTATGATAACGCAAATTTAAGGTCAATGTCAACAAAGTCCGCACCCGGTCCCCATCAACATCGGCCTTAAAGTTCAAAACAAAGTTATTATAATGTTGCCAATAAAAGCAATATCGCAAATATAACTATTACTATAGCCAAGACTATAAGTCCTGCTATAGCGCCCTTCTTGCACTTCTTGTAGTTATTGATGTAGTTCTTCTTCTTGAAGATAACTGCAGCAATAAGTCCAAGTACAGGCAGGAAAAATGAAATAATACTAAGCCAGATATTACCTGTATCATGAATAGGTCTTGAAAGAATCTCGCTGGAATCCGACTCCTCATGTCCCATAAATTCAGTATTCTTGGCACTCTGCTTTTTAGCCTCTTCAGGATCGATTGTTACAGCCTGAATTGGCTTATTTTCATCGCGAAGCTTCTTGTATTCTTCAATTTCCTTCTTATTTCCATATACAAAGTGGTCGTGTCCGACATTTACAAGTTCAGGCTTATCCTCTGAATAATCATGAACAGAAGGATCATAAGTAAAGAGCACTTTGTTCTTCTCAAGTCTAGGATCCGGAATAGGAACTGCCGAAATAAGTGACTTGGTGTATGGATGCAGAGGATACTGGAAGAGTTCCTCTGTCTCAGCTATCTCAACAATGTTACCCTTATAAATAACACCGATACGATCTGAAATAAATCTAACGATTGACAGATCGTGCGCAATGAAGAGATATGATACGCCTCTCTCCTTCTGGAACTTTTTCAACAGATTAAGAACCTGCGCTCTGATTGATACATCAAGAGCTGAAATAGGCTCATCGGCAACTACAAGTTCAGGTTCCATTACCATAGCTCTGGCAAGACCGATACGCTGTCTCTGACCGCCTGAAAACTCGTGTGGATAACGGGTAAGGTGCTCAGGAAGAAGACCAACTTCTTCGATCATATGCTCTACCTTCTGCACTCTGTCTGCTTCATTTTCAAACAGGTGGAAGTTGTAAAGACCTTCTGAAATGATGTAATCAACAGTAGCACGCTCATTAAGAGATGCTGCAGGATCCTGGAATACCATCTGGATATTTCTGATTACTTCTCTATCAAGGGATTTTGAAATCTTTCCTGATATTCTCTCGCCTTTATATTGGATTTCACCGGCTGAGCAGGGATTAACACGAATTACTGCACGGCCAATTGTGGTCTTACCGGAACCGGACTCACCAACAAGTGAAAAAGTCTCGCCCTTGTATATATCAAAGCTAGCATCCTTAACAGCTTTAACAGCATTTTCACCCTTTCCGAAAGTAATATCTATATTTTTTACGGAAAGGAGTATTTCTTTACCTGTCTGTGGATCAATGGGTCCGTGTTCAGGAAACGAAGTATTAGACATTTTCTGAAACCTCCGTAATATCGTAAATCTTTAAAAACTTCTCATGAATATTCCGGATAATTTCCGGCTTTTCAATCTTTGGTGCCCTTGGATCGAGAAGCCATGTCTTAGCAAAATGAGTATCACTTACCTTAAACATAGGTGGTTCCTCAATAGTATCAATCTTAAGGCAATAT
>JAEEGL012499026.1_pt1 | contig 26658 bp, 20 predicted proteins | sample 9134231 | NCBI WGS metagenome assembly JAEEGL01 (sample SAMN16246548, study PRJNA631951) | gut metagenome | biome: gut microbiome; feature: rumen; material: fiber-attached | host: Bos | place: Iran: Karaj | collected 2018-10 | reverse complement strand
TCCAGGTCATCCGGCCGGAGCCCTTCGTTATCACTTTCAACCGGACCCAGTTCAGCCTGATAAAGCTTCATGCACTGCATATTTCCGAGGAAAGAAGGATTTTCAACCAGGATGATATCTCCCGGATCGATCAGCGCTTTACAAAGCAGATCCATCGCCTGCGTGGAACCGGTGACAGGAAGCACAGCCGGAACCGGGCAATTCAGCTGTTCTTCCACATAAATTTTCAGGCTTTCCAGAAACGGCGCATATCCTTCCGTCGCACCGTACTGAAGAATTTGTTTCCCGTTCTGCTTCATGACATACGCCGCCATATCCGAAACAGCCTCATCCGGCAGCGCGTTGGCGGAAGGATTTCCGCCGGCAAAGGAAATCATGCCGGGCTGCGCGATTATTTTGAAAATCTCGCGGATAGCGCTTCCGGTTACCTGATCAAAGCGATGTGCGAATCGGATTTCTTCACTCCTCATGGGCTTGTCCTCCTTCAAATAAAAAAGCGATTCTCCGGAAGGCGAAGAACCGCGGTACCACTTCCATTCGGCGCCCTGCTGGCACCCTCTGACCGCTGTAACCGGCGGACCGGGATTACCCTACACACTCAACGCTTCAGGTATCGGCTCTGGAATGTACTTCTCAACCGGACGGTCGCTTCCTCACACCATACGGAAGCTCTCTGAAGGCCGGAACCGGAGATACTCTTTCCTTCATCGCGATTAAGATATATTATCTTCAGGAAACCGCCAAATGTCAAGAAATATTATTTCCGAGGGATATTATCCGGATTGCCGCCAGCCGGATCGATCCGGGAGGTAAACGATTTGTCTGTTCCGGGAACTCTTCATCCGTTTTTGAGCATTGGAAAAAGGGTTGAAAGATAAAGCCTTTTCCTGTATAATAAAGCGTCATATCCGGAGGTAATACGGACCGGTATGACGCTTTGAAACACCCTTCGGCTTTGCCTGCGGCGCCGGACGGAGCCGCTCCAATACCGGCCGGAAGATGCTTGGAGGTGCATTGCATGGAGTGCAAGGTGAAAAACGAATTGGGCACCGTGTACATTGCGGAAGACGTCATGATGAAGGTTGTCGGATATGCCGCGCTTGAATGCTACGGCATTGTTGCTATGTCCGGCAAGCGGGCGACCGACGGCATTTCCGAATGGCTCGGACGGGAAAACCTTTCCAAGGGCGTCCAGATTCGTGCCGCAGGAGATATGCTGGATATAGATCTGTTTATCATTGTGGAATACGGGATCTCCATTTCTGAAGTTTGCAAGACGATCGTTGAGACAGTCCGCTACAAGCTGGAAAGCATGACCGGCGTCAAAGTCCGTAAAGTCAGCATCTCCGTAGAAGGAATCCGGATCTGAGCATCTTCATGATTGATTAATTGTTAATGACGGAGGATATTCCCGTGATTCAGTTTAAAACGATTGACGGTTTGCTGCTTCGTGACATGGTCATGGCCGGAACAGCCCTCCTTGAAAAGAACCGGGAAGCGGTTGACGCGCTCAATGTTTTCCCTGTTCCGGACGGAGATACCGGCACCAATATGTCCCTGACGATGCAGTCGGCGACCCGTGAAATCAACAGCAAAGAATTCCTGCGGGCGGATGAAGCCGCTAACGCCCTGGCCAAAGGCGCTCTGAAAGGAGCCCGCGGCAATTCCGGCGTTATCACCAGTCAGCTTTTACGCGGTTTTGCCAAATCCGTTAACGGGATTGAAAAGATTACACCGGTTCAATTCGCGGAAGCACTCGGAAAAGGCGCTGAAATGGCTTACAAAGCCGTGATGAAACCCAAAGAAGGCACTATACTCACCGTGGCGCGGGTGGTGGCGGAAGACGCCATAAAGCAGGCCAAAAAAGATCCTGAAGATTATGACAAGCTGTTCAATGTCATTCTGAAAAGCGGAGAAGCTATCCTGAAAAAAACCCCCGATATGCTGCCGGCCCTGAAGCAGGCGGGAGTCGTCGACTCCGGCGGACGCGGACTGCTGCTGATTTACCAGGGATACGCCGCCGTTCTGCGGGGCGAAGATATCAACATGACAGAGACGGACATGGAGAGCGATTATACCGCTGACTCCGATGACTGCCACGATCTGTCGAGGGAACTTACCCATAGCTATTGCGTCAATTTCTCGCTGATCAGATTCCGGGAAGACTGCGACGAACATGACCTGGATTCCTTCCGCCGCCGCCTGAACCGGATCGGCGATAACGTCACTGTTACAGGCGACCTGCATCAGGCGCAGGTCCACGTTCACACCGACAGTCCCGGATCCGTTATCGAATACGGAATTGAATTGGGCGAAATCATTGAAGTCAGGATCGACAATCTGGCTGATATGAAACGCAAATTTGAAGCGGAAAACGGCCCGGCTCCCGTTGCTGAAGAAAAACCCGCCGAACCTGCGGATCCGGAGAAAAAATACGGATTCGTCGCCGTTTCCCTCGGAGCCGGATTCTCCCAGTTCTTCAAGGATCTGAATGTTGACCAGATCGTCGAAGGCGGACAGACAATGAATCCTTCCGTAGACGATCTCCTTCGCGCTGTGAATCAGGTGCCTGCCCAGTCCGTATTCATTCTTCCGAATAACGGGAATGTCATCTTTGCAGCAAACCAGGCTGCCGAGCTGTGCAAGAAGGACGTCCGGGTGATTCCGACCAAAAACGTCGCAATGGGTATTGCCGCCGCGATTGCTTTCCAGAATGATCTGGAACCCGATGAAAACGTCGAACGCATGAATGAAGCGGCGCAGCATGTTAAAACCGGTATGGTCACTTATGCCATCCGGGACAGCGAATATAACGGAATTGCCATTAAACAGGGAGATATTATCGGCCTTCATAATGGCAAAATCGAATTTTCCGGGACATCCATCCGTGAAGTTGTCATGCAGATGATGAAAAACATCATTACTGAAGAAGATGAGCTGATTACCGTTTATTACGGTGCGGATGTCAAGGAAGAGGACGCCAGGGAAATTGCCGGCGAGATTGAATCGGAATACGACGCATGTGACGTCGAGTGCCATAACGGCGGCCAGCCGCTCTATTACTATCTGATTTCGGTGGAATAAAATATGAGGCTGACGGATCTGGAAGGTGTCGGTCCCGTTCGGGCTGAATCATTACGCGCAGTGGGAATTTGCTCATTGCGCGATTTATTGTATACGCTTCCCGTTCGCTATGAAGACCATGAAACGCTTTATCCATGCAATACAAAAAAAGCCGGGACCATCATGGTAAAAGGTTCTTTCGCGGAAGAACCGAAACTCAGTTTTTTCGGCGGACTGAGCCGTGTTACCGGGACCATCAGAGACGCCAGCGGGAAGCTGCCGGTATGCTGGTACAATGAACCGTGGATGGCAAAAAACATCCGGCCGGGGCAGGAAATCACACTGTACGGACGCATGAATATCAAAGACGGCCGGAGGATCCTGCAGAACCCATCCGTTGTAACGGAACCGGGCTGGATACCGGTATATAAAACGGTACGCGGTTTTCCGGCAAAATCGTTCCGCAAACTGGTGACTGCTGCGCTGAATAACGTTGATGACTGCTGTCCGGAAACGCTCCCGAATGATTTCCGGACGTCTCACCGGCTGTGCGAACTGAATTTCGCGATTCGCCAGGCACATTTTCCCTCCGATCTGCACAGTCTTGAAATCGCCAGGCGCCGTCTGTCGTTTGAGCGGATGCTGATTTATCTGATGTATGTTTCCATGTCAGGCAGCCACCGGAAGCCTTCCTCCGCCATTCCGGTACCCGAAGGGCGTACAGATCGTTTCTGGAATACGCTTCCTTTCACACCGACTCATGCCCAGAAATGTGTTCTGGAAGAAATTGCGTCAGATTTACAGAAAAGCACAGCGATGGCCAGGCTGATCCAGGGAGACGTCGGATGCGGAAAAACAGCGGTTGCCTTCGGCGCTGTTTCACTCGTATGCCAGGCCGGATTTCAGGCTTCCATGATGGCACCGACCGAAATTCTTGCCATGCAGCATTATGAAAGCGCCAAGATCATTCTGGAGCCTGCCGGAATCCGTTGCCGCCTCCTGACAGGCAGTACACGGCCGAAAGAGCGGAAGGAAATCCTGAAAGAACTGAAATCCGGCGCATGTCACGCTGTCTTCGGAACGCATGCGCTGATCAGCAAAGATGTGGAATACAAACAACTCGGTCTTGTGATTACCGATGAACAGCATCGTTTCGGTGTCCGTCAGCGGTCCACACTTCAGGAAAAGGGCGAATTGTCCGACGGATTATCTCCCCATGTTCTTGTCATGTCGGCAACTCCGATACCCAGGTCTCTCGCACTGATCCTTTACGGGGATCTGGATCTGTCCGTAATTGATGAACTGCCGGCAGGCCGGATTGCCGTGCATACACGTCTTGTTCCGGAAACAAAGCGCCAGGCCATGTATGGATTTCTCCGGGATGAAATCCGGAAAGGCCGCCAGGCATATGTGGTCTGCCCTCTGGTGGAGGACAGTGAACAAGCTGATGATATCCGGAGCGCAAAAGCGGTTTTTGATCAGCTCAGCGCCAATGAACTGAAAGGTCTCAATATCGCGCTCACGTGGGGCGGTCAGCAGAATGATGAAAAAGCGCGCGTACTGAAAGACTTCATGAACGGTATTCATCCTGTCCTCGTATCCACGACGGTGATCGAAGTCGGCGTTAATAATCCGAACGCCACCATTATGATCATTGAAAACGCCGAGCGTTTCGGGCTGAGCCAATTGCACCAGCTGCGGGGACGCGTCGGCAGGGGATCCGCGGAAAGCTGGTGTTTCCTGCTGTCCGACGCGACCGAAAAGCTGGATATCCTGTGCGGTACAAATGACGGTTTCCGGATTGCTCAACGGGACCTGGAATTACGGGGGCCGGGAGATCTTATGGGTACCCGGCAGTCAGGAGATACGCTCCAGCCGATGATCAGCGGGGATGTGCGGCTGCTGGATGAAGTATCCCAGGCTGTACGTGAAATCCGCAGAAATCCGGCCCGACACGATACGCTGCGCGCGCTGGAATCGCTTGCAAAAGATTTTTTTGAGCAGGAAGGCCATGAGATCGCTTTAAGCTGATCGGATAATCCGTCAATTCATAAATTCAACAAGAATACTGTTTTGAATATCCATCCCGCGTCGGGTCAGGCGCCAGCTGTCATCCACCAGCTCGATCAGTCCCGTTTCCCTGAACCGTGTCAGCACATTGCCATACCATCTTTCCGGAATATCGCCGTGAAGTTCCCGAAAACGGGATCGCCGCATTCCGGATGTCATACGCAGGGACAGCATTACCGTTTCAAAACGCGCCTCTTCAGGGGTGATGTTTTGTTTAATCTCCGCGAAACGATCCGGCCGGTCAAGCATCTCATAATATCCTTTAAAAGATGAAGGATTTGTCCACCGGACGGAATAGATGCCGGGATCCGGATCCAGGTTCCGGATCATGGAAGCCGCGGAAAGCCCGAGGCCAAGATATGGAATATCATTCCAGTATCCGATGTTGTGCCTGCATTCGTATCCTGTTCGGGCAAAATTGGATATCTCATACTGCCGGAATCCCGCGTCTGACAACATCGTGACGGCGGTATCATACATATCCCTTTCCAGATCCGGATCCGGCAGTGACAATTCACCCTTTTCCAGTTTCGAATAAAGCGGCGTCCCTTCTTCCGGAATCAGTCCGTAAGCGCTGATATGATTCGGACAAAGGGCAATTATCCGCCCGAGTGTATCACGCCAGTCGTCCATATTCTGTCCGGGAATTCCAAACATCAGATCTACGCTGATATTCCGAAATCCGCACTTACGCGCTTCATTCACGGACTGAATGACGTCCTTGAAATCATGAATCCGTCCGAGTGTCTGAAGTATGTGATCCTGTGCTGCCTGGGCTCCGAATGAAATCCGGTTGATACCACATTTCATTGCAGTATCCAGCCATTTTAAAGAAACAGTTCCCGGATTTGCCTCAATCGAAAATTCTTTAACGCCGGACAAATCCATGACGGACGCAAGTTCCTTCATCATATGCTCCAGCAAATCCGCGGGAAAAAGGGACGGCGTGCCTCCTCCGATATAGATTGTTTCTATCGGTTCCGATATGCAGTCTTTCCGGAAAGCCGCTTCCCGGAGTACCGCAGCCGTATATGTTTCCATTTTGTCCCGGCCGCAGCCGGAAAAGGAATCGAACGCGCAATACGTACATTTTCGTACACAAAAGGGGATGTGAATATATAGTTCCATGACGGCTCCTTGATCCGGGCCGGACAGCCGGACTCCGTATTGCAAAGATTGATGATTTTCCGATGACATGAAAGAGCATAACGTACCGTATATCCTGTTCCTCCGGCAAAACGGCGAAGGTAACATACACATACAGCGGCATGACGGACCATGAACTGGTTCCGTATATGCATACAACCGTTAAAATATCTCTCAGAAAGAATGACCCTATCATCCGCCTGATCACAGATCCGATCATAAATAGTCCGGTCCGCGTCATTCCATCGGGAAGCCTGATCCGCACACGGAATCGCGAGATACAGTCCGATATCGGGATATTCCCGTTTTAACTCAAGAATTTCCAGCGCTGCAAGCGTATCAAATCCGAGGGCGCCGCCGCAAATAAACCAGCGATATCCGTTCCCGTAGCAGTCACGGATTACCTGCTGAAGCCGCCGGCGGATTTTGGGTATTTCTGTCGTGGAAATTATTCTGTGACCTGTAAAACAGACCGAATTCTCTTCCGATCGTATGGCTAAGGATTTGTTTTTATTCATACTTCAGTCCATTTTCAGTACAGCAAGGAAAGCCTCGCTCGGAACCTGTACCGTGCCGAACTGGCGCATACGTTTTTTTCCTTCCTTCTGTTTTTCAAGCAGTTTCTTTTTGCGCGTAATATCTCCGCCGTAGCATTTGGCCAGAACATCCTTCCGCATTGCCTTGACGGTTTCCCGCGCGATGACTTTACCGCCGATCGCGGCCTGTATCGGTATTTCAAACATCTGCCGCGGAATGACGTCCTTCAGCTTTTCCGCAATGGATCGGCCGCGGGCGTATGCTTTATCCCGGTGCACGATAATGGAAAAAGCGTCGCAAAGATCTCCGTTGAGCAGTATATCCAGCTTCACGAGGTCGCTTTCCCGGTAATCCTTCAGTTCGTAGTCAAATGATGCGTAACCGCGGCTGCGGCTTTTGACCTGATCAAAGAAATCAAAAATGATTTGGTTCAGAGGCATGTCATAGTTCAGTTTGACACGATTGCCTTCATACTGCATGTCAATAAAGATTCCGCGTTTATCCTGGCAAAGCTCCATGAGCGTTCCGACGCTTTCCTGGGGCGTATAGATCACCGCATGGACATATGGTTCTTCCATGGATGCAATTTCACCGGCCGGCGGGAGATTTGTCGGATTGTCGATCATAATCTCCGTCCCGTTTGTTTTCAGCACTTTATAAATCACGCTGGGCGCAGTTGTCACCAGATTCAGATCAAATTCACGTTCGAGGCGGGTTGTCATGATATCCATATGGAGCAATCCCAGAAATCCGCAGCGGAAACCATATCCAAGCGCTACGGATGTTTCCGGCTCAAATGACAGGGAAGCGTCGTTCATCCGCAGTTTTTCGAGTGCGTCCTTCAGCGCCGGGTAATCGGCACCGTCCGCGGGATAAATACCGCAGTACACCATCGGCGTAACATGCCTGTAACCCGGAAGCGGCTCGGGCGCAGGACGTGACGCATCCGTAATCGTATCGCCGACACGGGTATCCCGCACGTCTTTAATGGAAGCGGATACATAACCGACGTCGCCGGCGCTGAGACAGTCGCATGGTGTATAACCCGGTGTAAAATGGCCGACTTCCACCACATCGAACTCGCTTCCCGTAGCCATCAGCCGCATTTTCATTCCGGCACGTATTTTTCCTTCTTTGACCCTTATAAAACAGATGGCCCCGCGGTAATTATCGTAGAAAGCGTCAAAAATCAACGCCTGAAGCGGGGCGCCTGAATCACCTTCCGGCGCGGGAATATACCGGACAATCGCCTCCAGCACGTCATCCACATTCAATCCGGTTTTAGCGGATATGCACGGGGCAAAACTGGCATCCAGCCCGATTACATCCTCGATTTCCCGACGTACTTCCTCCGGACGGGCTGACGGCAGATCAATCTTGTTGATTACCGGAATCGTTTCAAGATTATGTTCCAGCGCCATATACACATTGGCAAGCGTTTGTGCTTCAATTCCCTGGGTCGCATCCACCACCAGCAGGGCGCCTTCACACGCCGCCAGGGCGCGGCTGACTTCATATGTAAAATCGACATGGCCGGGAGTATCGATCAGGTTCAGCGTATATATACGGCCATCCCCGGCTTTATATTTCATGTGAACGGCTTTGCTCTTGATTGTAATGCCGCGTTCGCGTTCCAGCTCCATACTGTCCAGAATCTGTTCCACCATTTCACGTTGTTCAAAAACGCCGGTTTTTTCAAGAATCCGGTCGGCAAGCGTGCTTTTCCCATGATCAATATGGGCTACAATGCAGAAGTTTCGGATGTCGCGCATTTCCTCCGCCATAAAATCCATCCTCCGATATTAACCGACTTTATTGCCGAGTTTATTCTCTTTCCCCTGAATAAGACGTACAATATTTGCATGATGACGAATAATACATATCAACGCCATGACGATCGTCCACAGAGTCACAAACAGCGGCCATTCTCCCGAATATGTCAGTGAAACAAGCACCGCGTATGAAACCAGCAGAAACATACTTCCGAGAGAAATATACCGGATCAAGGCGATCAGCGCGATTGTGACAGCAAAACATATCAGCGCCTGCCACCAGAAACAATACAGTAAAACACCGCAGCTTGCCGCAACGCCTTTACCTCCGCGAAAACCGTAATAAACCGGCCAGTTATGACCGATGACAACGAAGAGGCCGGCGGCAAGGCATGCCATATGGTCACCGGTTATCAATTCCGAAATCAGGCAGGCAATCACACCCTTCAGCGCGTCTCCGGCAAAAGTAATCAGTCCGTATTTCCATCCCATGGTCCGCTGTACATTGCTGGCGCCGGTATTACCGCTGCCGACTTTTCTCAGGTCGGGACCTTTCGCTTTGTCCGCAACGATCAGCCCCGATGAAAACGATCCAAGCAAGTAAGCTATGATACAGCACAGCAGCGTAAGCCACGGTTTTTCAGTATATACTGTCGGAATCATCGTTATTCACTCCTTTTTCTTTTCCCGCAGGATGAACCGGACCGGCGTTCCCGTAAATTCAAATGTTTTGCGGAAATAGTTTTCCAGATAACGTTCATAGGAAAAAATCATCAGGGTTTCATCATTGACGAAAAGAACAAAGGTGGGCGGCTGTACGGAGCACTGGGTCGCATAGTATATTTTCAGCCGCCGCGTTCCCTGAATCGGAGGCTGAAGACTGTTTGTCGCGTCATTCAGCACATCGTTCAATACACCTGTAGTGATCCGGCGGCACGCGTTTCCATATACTTTTTTGACCATATCCAGAACAGTATGCACCCGCTGGCCTGATTTGGCGGAAATAAACATCACCGGGGCGTAATCCATGAATTTCAGCGCTGAAAGAACTTCTTTCTGATATTTTTCAAGCGTACCCGTTTCCTTTTCCAGCAGGTCCCATTTATTGACAATAACAATAACCGCTTTCCCTTCATCATGAATCAGTCCGGCAATTTTCGTATCCTGTTCGGTGACGCCGTCTTCCGCGTTGATCAGCATCAGAGCGACATCACAGCGACGGATGGCGGCAATGGAACGGACGACGCTGTAACGTTCAAGGCTTTCTTCCTCGACAGCGCGCTTGCGGCGGATGCCGGCTGTATCGATAATATTGTATTTTGTTCCGTCCGTGTCGGTAAACGGTGTATCTATCGCGTCCCTCGTTGTTCCGGGAATATCGGATACCATCGTACGGTTCTGGCCGAGAAGCCGGTTAGTCAGCGAACTTTTGCCCACATTGGGCCTTCCTACGACAGCCAGCTGAATCGGAGCACTGCCTTCCGGATCGGTTTCCTCATACTTCGGGAAATAGCTGATGATCTGATCAAGCAAGTCTCCGAACCCCAGCATGTTGACGCTGCTGATCCCGATCGGGTCGCCCAGGCCGAGTTCATAGAACTCATACAGCTGGTTGTTCAGCCCCATATAATCTATTTTATTGACTACAAGGAGAACCGGTTTTCCGGTTTTACGAAGCAGATTCGCCACATCCCTGTCGTCATCAGTCAGGCCTTCCCGTGCATCCGTAAAAAAGCAGATCACATCAGCCAGATCCATCGCAACCTGCGCCTGTGCGCGCATCTGGCTGAGAAGTTCGTCATCGCTGTGCGGATCGATGCCGCCCGTATCGATCAGCGTAAAAGGATGACCGAGCCATTCGGCATCCGCGTGAACCCTGTCACGGGTAACACCCGGCACATTTTCCACAATGCTGATCCGTTTTCCGGCAAGTTTATTGAAGAATGTCGACTTTCCAACATTCGGACGTCCGACAATTGCCACAAGTGGTTTATTCATGGTTTACCTCCGAATTCCGAAGCGCTCTGATAAACGCTTCTCCGCTGCCTGAAACAACTGTAACAGGCGCACCGACAGCATTCCGGACTTCATCGAGGGTCATATCATCCAGAAACCGGTCTGTATTCTCCCGCAGCATTGTTTCCGATATCAGGACCCTGTCAAAGGTATGTCCTTTTAACGCGTCAATCAGATCCCGGCCGACAATCAGGCCGGTAACCGTAATCGATTCACCGAAAAAGCGGTTCGGCACGGCAATCACTTCCACCCGGGTGCCGGAGGGCGCGTATTTCTTTGCAAGGCGTTCGATAAAAGGCTGTGCGGAAACCCCGGTGGGAATGATCAGCCGGGTATGCGGGTTTCCCGAAACAGGTTGTTCCGAAAGGTCATCATATGCCTGTTCACATTCTTTTTCCAGCAGGCGAAGCATGCCGACCCCGTTTTCTATCTGAGGATAGTCTTCATATTCCTCATCTTCCGGAAGGGGGAGACCGCTCAGGCAGTAAAACTCATCGGAAGGGTAGACAAACCGAATGCCGAACTCCTTTTTAAATCGCTGCTGGTAAACCTCCGTCAGGCGTATTACTTCCGCGGCGCCTTCCGGCGTAACAGGCGCCATCGGCGCAAGGCCGCTCCTGTGGCATGTCATTCCGATCGGTACAATCGCGAGCGATGAAGCGGAAGGGAACAACGCGGCCGTATCCTCGATGGTCTTTTTCAGAATATCGCCGTCGTTGATTCCGGGGCAAAGCACAATCTGTCCGTGAAACTGTATCCTATGTTCGCTGAGCATCTGCATCCTTTTCAGAATATTTCCGGCATTCGGGTTCCTTAACAGCCGGATCCGTGTTTCAGGGTCGGTCGCATGGATTGACAGATAGATCGGGGATGCTTTTCTTTTCAGGATACGGTCAAATTCCCGGTCATCCACATTTGTCAGGGTAACATAGTTGCCCATCATCAGGCTCAGCCGCCAGTCGTCGTCTTTGACATACAGGGAATCCCGCATTCCTTTCGGCAACTGGTCAATAAAGCAGAACAGGCAATGATTCCGGCAACGGCGCGGCTTCATCGCCGTTGTCTCGTCCAGGCAGAGGCCAAGCGGTTCCCACGGAGATTTATAGATGAATACATCCCGCGTTTGGCCGTCAAGGCCGGAAATGACAAGCGCCAGGCGGGAAACAGCGCTGAGAGCCTGATAATCAATTTCATCCAGCACAGGCTCCGCATTGATCAGCACCAGGGTTTCCCCGTCCAGAATGCCGGCACGGGCAGCGGGAGAATGAGGGGTCACCGATTGAATCCTGACAGACACTTCGGTACCCTCCCATCCATAAATATCCAATTTATATTATGCGAGATTCGACCATCGTTGTCAAGGATGACAGGCTGTTGTAATTTTCTCCGGATCATGTTAAGATTCTTCTGCTGTCCGGATAAACGGACAGAACTGATCGGACGGAAAGGTGTTCATCATGGCACAGGCAGTCAGCGATATCGGTATTGATCTCGGTACATCCAATGTGGTCATCTTTATGAAAGGCCGCGGCGTTGTATTCCGCGAACCGGCCGTTGTTGCAGTTGAGCGGGAAACGCAGCATATTATCGCTTTCGGGTCTGAAGCCTGGCGCATGATCGGCAGGGCGCCGTCCAGCATCAATATTATCCGGCCGCTGGCACAAGGTGAAATGATTGATTTTGACCTGACCAGCGCCATGCTCCGCTATTTTATTTCCAATGTCATCGGGAAGCGTCTGCTTGCCCGTCCCCGCGCAATTATGGCCGTTCCTTCCGGCGTCAAGGAAATGGAAAAAAAGGCTCTGGTTACTTCAATGTTCGACGCCGGACTTCGCAGGACACAGATCCTTGACCGTACAATAGCCGCTGCCCTTGGCGCACAGCTTAATTTCCTCGGCGCTTACGGAAGCATGGTGGCAGACATCAGCGCAGGATGCACCGACCTGGCTGTACTGAGCAACAGCGCTGTATCCGTCATATCTTCCATTCATGTCGGAGGCGACCATTTTGACGACGCGATTATCCGGTACCTGCGCAGAAAATATAACCTGCTCATCGGCGAAAGAACCGCGGAGCAGGTTAAGATTACGCTGGGAGGTGCCGCGCGGAGAAATCCGCGTGTGGTGATGGACGTGACCGGGCGGAACCTGATATCAGGATTGCCGAAAACGCTCAGTATCGATTCAGACGAGATATATGAAGCGCTGGTTGAAAATATCAACGATCTGATTGAAGGAATACAGGCAGTGATTGAGCGCACGCCTCCGCAGCTGGCGTCAGACATCTTTGAAGGCGGTGTAACGCTGACAGGCGGCGCTTCCCAGCTGTACGGTCTTGCGGAATCGATCGCCAATGTGCTGAAGGTTCCGTGCCATGTTGCTCCGGACGCCCGCGACTGCGTTGTGCTCGGATGCGCCAAGGTTTTAATGAATCCGTCCGGAATGCGGCATCTGCTGGAAAAGTCCTGATCCCAGCCTGACGTTATTTTTTCAGGCCCCCGGCAGTATCAATTCCGGCCGCTCCGACGAGCCCCAGTCGCTCCGCCGCTTCTTCACGCATCTTGTATTTGAGCACTTTACCGGCGGCGTTCATCGGGAACGAGTCCATAAATTCAATATATTGCGGAACTTTATGCCGGGCCATATGGCTCCGGATATACTCCGTCATCTCTTCCGCGGTCACTTTTGCCCCCTGTTTCCGGACAATACATGCCATAACCGCTTCCCCGTACCGGGCATCCGGCACGCCGATTACCTGTACGTCGGCCACGTCCGGGTGCGTATAGATAAATTCCTCTATTTCCTTTGGATAGATATTTTCACCGCCGCGGATAATCATGTCTTTCAGCCGTCCCGTAATCAGATATGTTCCGTCCGGATTTCTCCGGGCCAGGTCACCTGAATGCAGCCATCCGTCCGCGTCAATCGTGGCAGCCGTCGCATCCGGCATTTTATAATACCCTTTCATAATATTATATCCGCGTGAACAGAATTCCCCGTCCTGTCCGTCCGGCAGTTCTTTTCCGGTTTCAGGATCGATGACTTTACACTGCACGTGCGGGAAAGCGTAGCCCACGGTTTCCGTTCTCAGTTCCAGGGAATCCGTCCAGGCGGACATCGTGCTTCCGGGAGAGGATTCTGTCTGTCCGTATACGCTGACAATGCCGCGCATATTCATTTCATCAGGCCGTGCCGCACGTTTCATCAGTTCGGGCGGGCATCCGGATCCTGCCATGATACCGGTACGCATATATGAAAAGTCTGTTTTCCGGTAATCTTCATGATTGAACATGGCAATGAACATGGTAGGAACGCCGTGAAAGCATGTAATCCGTTCCTGGTTGATACAGGCAAGTGAATTCTTTGCGGAGAAATAGGGAAGCGGACACAATGTCGTACCATGCGTCATGGAAGCTGTCATGGCCAGCACCATGCCAAAACAATGGAACATCGGCACCTGGATCATCATCCGGTCCGCAGTTGACAGGCCCATCCGGTCTCCGATACATTTCCCGTCATTCACGACATTATAATGCGTCAGCATGACTCCTTTGGGAAAACCGGTGGTGCCGGACGTATACTGCATGTTGCATACATCATCCGGACGGACACGTTCCGCCATGGCAAGCATCGTTTCCTTCGGGACAGTATCCGCCCTCCTCATCGCTTCCTCAAACGTCAGGCAGCCGCTCTGTGTAAAGCCGTATGTTATCACATTACGCAAAAACGGAAGACGCTTGCAATGCAGCGGCTCACCGGGTTTCGACCCGGCAATTTCAGGGCACAGTTCGTTGATAATGGCGCGATAGTTACTGTCCAGCGCGCTCTCGATCATAACGAGCGTGTGGGTATCGCTCTGCCGCAGTAGATAGTCCGCTTCGTGAATTTTATACGCTGTATTGACAGTCACCAGTACCGCACCGATTTTCGCTGAAGCCCAGAACGTCAGATACCACGCCGGAACGTTGGTTGCCCAGATCGCCACCTTTGTTCCCGCCCGAACTCCCAGCGATATCAGGGCCCGCGCAAACCGGTCAACATCCTCCCGGAATTCCGAGTATGTCCGGATATAATCCAGCGTCGTATATTTGAAAGCATACTGGTCCGGAAACTCCTCCGCCATGCGGTCAAGCACCTGGCCGAACGTCAGATCAATCAGTTCGTCTTTTTTCCATACATATTTGCCGGAACCGTCATGATTGTAATAGAGGTTTTTTTTCTTTCCCTTCGGATTATCAAAGCGGTTCATATAATTCAGGAAATGGGAAAAAATGATCTCGCGGTCCGGGATATCCATCATCCATTCCGGTTTCCATTCCAGGGAAATAAAACCGCTGTAATCAATCGAAGAGAGCGCATTCATCATATCCTGAACGGGAATCGAGCCTTCTCCGATCAGATTGTAATTCATGTCTTCATCCGAATCCCGCAGGTGCACATGACGAACATATCCGCCCAGATTGCGGATTGTCGTGTCCGGCGTTTCATGATAATCCCGGTATGGATGATGCATGTCCCATAAAGCGGCCAGTTCATCGCAGGCATAATCATCCATCATTGTCCGGAGACGCTCCGTGTTTGCGAATATACCGACTGTTTTGATCAGGACGCATATGCCTTTTTCACCTGCAGCAGGCAGCAATTGACCGAGTCTTTCCCGGATCAAAGGTTCATCATCCCGAAGCGCGCAGAAAGCCACGTACGGAATGTGCATCGCGGCAGCGGTATCCATCAGGTCAAAAGCCGGGGAAATATCTACCGTCGGATCAGCCAGATCAATCGACGTATCAAAGCAGGGAATGACCAGATCATGTTCGCGCAGTTCCCGGAGCGTTTCATTCCGGCTGAATTTGTGAAAGGCGCCGCCCGGTCCTGTCAGGGAAATACACTTATGCAGATTATACACTTCAATTCCCTGAAAGCGCATTTCGGAGGCGTCCCGGATCTGGTCCGGCCAGGGCAGTTCCCGCCATCCGCGGGTTGAAAACGAAAGTTTCATGCCTCTTCCTCCTCGTAAACGATCTTGTTCAGGGCATTCAGATAAGCCAAAATACCTGATCCCACGATGTCAGTGGAAATACCGCGGCCCGAATAAAGCTTTCCTTCATGCCGCAGCTTCACGATTGTTTCACCGACTGCTTCGCGGCCTTCCGTAATCGCCTGGATCTGAAAGTCATCCAGTTCAAAATGACGTCCCGTGGCTTTCTCGATGGAATTAAACGCCGCATCAATGGAACCATCACCGGCCGCGATGCCCTCAATTTCCCTGTCATGATACTTGAGCTTCATATGCGCCATCGCGCTGATGGTATTCCCGGTGTTGATCACGTACCGGATATCGTGATATACCGGCGGAACCTGCATTGCTTCAGCCGCGACGATCGCGTCGAGTTCCCTGAGAGAAATGAGATCTTTCTTTTCCGCAATCTGGGAGAAACATGACCAGACTTTTTCCATATCATCGGCTGTCAGGTCGTATCCGAGTTTCTCCACTGCTTTCCGGACTGATTCGATTGAATCATGCGTGCTGAGCATAATATCTTTTTCTTTTTTGCCGGCGGAAGACTCTTTTGCTGCGGAACGGCTGAGTCCCGTTCTGCAGAGCGATTCAATCTGTCCGGTCATATTCCGGATCCTTTCCGTTGACACGCGGCATCCGACACCGAAAGCCGCGGACTTCAGGTCAAGAATCCGGACGATATTCACCAGGGACACAGCGTCTGTCTGAAAGGACGCGGCTTTTATTTCCCGGATGCCGCACTGGACTGCCGTTACCGCGCACGCATCCGCCAGTTTCATCTGATCGGTGCAGGAGAATCCGACAACTGCATCTTTTAATTCCGATACATCAGCCAGGAGGGAAGAAAGGAACGCGCCGGTTTCTTCAGGCAGCATGTTTCCGGCATTATCGCATATCGTGACTGTGCTGGCGCCTGCATCTACAGCCGCTTTCAGGATTTCCCGTAGAAACGCGCCGTCACTTCGGGTTGCGTCTTCAGCGATAAACTCAACACTTTCCGTATATTCCCGGCATTTCCGGATTGTATCAGTCACTGCCGATACAACCGCTTTTGGTTTCATATGATACAGATATTCCATCTGAACAGAGCTGACGGGGGCCGGAACCTGGAGCCGTATTCTGGGTGCGGATTTGATTGCTTCCCAGGCGATACTGACACTTTCCGGATTCAGCGCTACCGGAACCGCGACGCCGGCATTTGTAACAGCCGAACAAACAGATTTGATCAGCAGGCTGTCAATTTTCACCTGCCGGATCTCATCCATTTCAATCATATCGACATTCAGCCTGTCCATGAGACGGCACAGTTCAAGCTTTTCCCGGAAGCTCATCGTAGGAAGATGGTTCTTTTGCCTGAGTGTACAGTCACTGATCCGGACCATTTTTTCATTCATTGATACATTCCTCCAGAAAAAATATAGCCCTGAAGCATTGATGCTTCAGGGACGAATTACTCCGCGGTACCACCCTTGTTACTGCGATTGCGCACAGTCACTCTCGGGCTCTGACAAGCCCACAGCCTGTTACGGGGCGCCCGGGTTCCATTACTGAAGCGAAGGCCTGTTCACAGAACCAACTCAGGAATCAGTGATTTTCCGGCTTTGTACCGCCTCGCAGCAACCGGCGGCTCTCTGAAATCATCGCGGAAAACTTTATTTCCTTCATCGTCTTTGTTATTCAATTCGAGCGAAATCCTATCATAAATCCGGAACGCTGTCAACCGGCGTGCGGCGTTATTCGTGTGTTTTTTCCCTGTATATCGGGAATAACCGGTTCATTGGAGGACCGTCGGATATGCGCCTGATTTGACAAACGGCTCAAATATAGTATGATATATCAGAAATACTTTTGTGTGAAAGGGAGTCATACAGATTGACTTTCAACCGGGATATATCGCTCTCAGCTGATTCGATGGACGCCTATGTATCTCTGTTCGGGATGAACGACCAGAATATCGCGTTAATCGAACAGGAATGCAGTGTTTCTGTTGCCCTTCGCGGCAACATGCTGACCATCCAGGGCGAAGAAAAACGCCTTGATCTTGCGGAACAGGTCATCCGAACCCTGTTTTCCATGATCCGCCGCAATGAATATGTCGACCGTGTACGGATCCGCTATATCATCGCGATGATCCGGGAAGGAAAAAGCGACCAGATAGAGGAATCCCTTAAAAGCGTTATCGCCATTACACACCGGGGAAAACAGATCACCTGCAAGACCCTGGGTCAGCAGACATACGTCAATGCGATCCGTCAGAATATGCTGACGTTTGCCATCGGTCCGGCAGGAACAGGAAAAACATATCTGGCGATGGCGCTCGCCGTGATGGCCCTGAAAAACAAGGAAGCGGAACGTATCATCCTGACGCGTCCCGCGGTGGAGGCCGGTGAAAAGCTCGGCTTTCTTCCCGGCGATCTGACCCAGAAAGTGGATCCGTATCTTCGCCCGCTTTATGACGCAATGTATGATTTTATGGGTGCGGATGCCTATACACGCCTGTTGGAAAAGGGAACGGTTGAAGTGGCTCCTCTGGCATATATGCGCGGCAGAACGCTTTCAGACGCGTTCATTATCCTGGATGAGGCGCAAAACACCACCTCCGAGCAAATGAAGATGTTCCTGACACGGATGGGGTTCCATTCCAAAGTGATTGTCACAGGCGACATTACGCAGACCGATCTTCCTTCCGGAAAACAATCCGGCCTTGCTGAGGCGATTGCTCTTCTGAAAGGCATTCCCGGTATCGGAATTGTTGAAATGACCGGTAAGGATATCGTACGGCATGAACTTGTCCAGAAGATTGTGGAAGCATACGAGCAGAAAGAAAAGCGTTAATCCGATTCCTTTCATCAAACGGTCTTTTCCATTCGTTGAGAGGTGCCTGTCCGGCAGAAAGGGAAATTAGTATGACTGATTCCAGTGAACAGAATCTGAACCGCTCCGGTGAAAAGAAGGAACCGGTACATTTCTTTTCCAGAATCAAAAGCTGGCTTCGTTCCGATCCGTTCAAATGCGTGCTGATGAACATTGCCGCTTATCTGATCATCCTGGTTGTCTTCTTCTTTGTCTGCGTGCCGAAAAAATATGACCTGACCGTCAATTCAATCGCGCCTGAAACGATCAAGGCCACAAAGGATGTTGTCGATGAAGTAACGACAAATGCCCGGAGGGAGGAAGCCGCCGCCGATCCGAAAAACAATGTGTATCGAAACATCCATTCGCTGGACGCCGCCTTTCTTGATCTGACCGCCATCCATGATTACGGAAAATCCCTGTATGAAAGCGGCGAAACCGAAACCGGAGAGATTTCCGAAGAATCGCCTGAAACAACAGAAACCGCTGAAGAAGAAACCGTTTCGGTCAGGGAATTCTCTCCGGAAGAAATCGACCAGGCATCCGCCTTCCTGACAATACTGCCGCTTTCATCCGAACAGGTGAAATTTATCCTCGAGATGAGTCCCACGGATTTTGATATTTTTAAGAAGACAATCGTTGATACCGTCAATGCGGAACTGACAGACGCAGGACTGATCGATAAACCGGCCGAAGAAACAACCGAAAAAATCGACCATTCCATTGATAATTTGTTGAATAATCCCAATCTTTCCGCGTATCAGATCATACTTCCGGAACTTCTCAACTGCCTCAAGCCGAATTATGTTATCGATCAGGAAAAAACGGAAGAGGAACGCCAGAAGGCAATGGACGCGGTTGAACCGGTAATCTATCAGCAGGGACGCACCATTGTACGCGAAGGAGAGCCGATTTATGAATACCAGTTATCCATGATGCGTTCACTGGGCCTCCTGAATGATCAGAATGTCGATTTTTCCCTGTATCAGGGATCCGCTCTTGCCGTCCTGGTCGCGATGATCTGCCTCCTGATGGGCCTGAAACTTCTTCAAGCCGACATTCTTACCGACGTGCGGAAAATGGCCGTCGTACTGATTGTCCTGATCCTGTCCGTTGTCATGGCTGCCATTGCGCACCTGCTTCCCAGTCAGTATATCATTCCTCTTTCTCTGGGCGCCATTCTCGGAACGGTACTGATCGGATACCGGGTCGGTATCTGTCTGACTTTTTCGCTTTCCCTGCTTTTTTCCGCGCTCACTTCAGGAAACGCAAGCTCCACTTTCTTTGATGTTGTTCTGCTGATGTCCATGACAATTGCCGAGGGAATCGTTGCAGTATGGTTCCTGAAAGGCCGCCCGCAGCGTGTACGCGTTCTGCTGGCCGGTCCGCTCTCCGTGCTGATCGGTGTGGTTATTATCATCGGAATCAGATGGCTGACTTCTTCCGGCTCTTTTGATATCCTGTCCGTCAGCGCATGGGCGCTCGCCGGCGGCATGCTCAGCGGCGCGCTGGCTGCCGCTCTCCAGCCCGCGCTGGAACAGTTATTCCGCCTGGCCACACCCAGCAGGCTGCTTGAACTGACCAATCCGAATCAGCCTCTGATGAAGCGGCTGATGATTGAAGCGCCCGGTACCTATCATCATTCTATTATCGTCGCGAATCTTGCGGAAGCCGCCGCTGACAAAATCCAGGCCAACCCGTATCTGGCCCGCGCGGGCGCCTATTACCACGACATCGGTAAACTGAAACGGCCGGGTTACTTTAAGGAGAACCAGAACGGCGATAATCCGCATGAACGGACAGATCCGTATGTATCGGCTGCCATCCTGATCAGCCATACTATGGACGGTGTCCTGCTGGCCCAGAAAGAGCACATCCCGCGTGAAGTCCAGGATATTATCCTTCAGCATCACGGTGTTACGCCTGTCATGTTCTTCTACCACAAAGCACTGCAGATGTCAGACGGTTCGCATGTGGATATCGACGAGTTCCGTTATTCAGGCCCGAAGCCGAAAACCAAAGAAGCCGCGATTGTTATGCTGGCCGATACCATTGAGGCTGCCGTTCGTTCCATGAAAGATCCGACTCCGAAAGGGATTGACCAGTTTATTGAGCGGCTGGTCCGCGGAAAGCTGGAAGACGGACAGCTCAGTGACAGCCCGTTGTCATTGTCTGATATTGACAAAATCTGCGACGCCTTTTCCGGTATTCTGAGAGGCGTATACCATGAGCGGATCGAATACCCTCACGTGCCGCATTACGCCGGGAAAACCGTTCCGGTACCGGAACCGTCAGAGAAGAAAACCTCCGCCGTAACAACGGAGGAACCGTCAGAGAACAGGACGGCCGAGCAAAACGATTCCGCGTCGGGTACGGTCAAACCCGAACAGGAAGCATCGCCAGGAAAGGGAAAAGAAGATGCGTCCAATGAAGCTTGAATGGATCATGAATGAAACCCTGCCGGGTTTCATTATGGAGAAAATGCAGACAGCGGCAGATCAGTGTATTCGTTCTGAAGGTGTTTCGGTCCCCTGTGCGATCACCGTACGTCTTTGCGGTGATGATGAAATAGCCCGGGTCAACGCGTTGACCCGCAAAATCGATCATTCCACAGATGTTCTCTCATTTCCGACCGTATCCTATCCGGATGGAATGACCGCCGGAGCCTGTGAAAAACTGCTCCGGAAGGAATATGACGATGAACTTGACGCCTGTTTTCTGGGGGATATCGTCATTTCAGTACCGCATCTGATGGAACAGGCCGAAGAATACGGCCATTCACCGGCACGTGAAGCCGCCTATCTGCTGGTGCATGGGATCTGTCACCTGATGGGATATGACCATATTGAAGAGGAGGACCGTATCAGAATGCGGGCTATGGAAGAAAACATTCTTTCATCTGTTGCCATCACCCGGGACGGGACCGGGACGTTTTCCGGCGAGGATCTGAAGCTGGCCCGGATGGCTGCGGATGCGATGAAAAACAGTTACTCACCCTATTCGCACTTCCCGGTCGGCGCTGCTCTTCGCTGCTCTGACGGGCGGATTTTTACCGGTTGCAATATCGAAAACGTTTCTTTCGGACTGACAAACTGCGCGGAACGTACCGCGGTATTCAAGGCTGTCAGTGAAGGCGCACGCTCATTTGACGTTATTGCCATCGCGGCAGATCAGACACCCTGGCCCTGCGGCGCCTGCCGACAGGTCCTGGCCGAATTTGCGCCGGATATCCGGATACTGCTCGTTCACGGCGAAACAATCATGGAAAAAAGGCTGTCCGAACTCCTGCCGTACAGCATTGACCTGAATAGAAAGGAGAAAAGCGAATGACCGCTCCAACAGAGAAGTTCCGTTCCGGTTTCATCACCATCGTCGGCCTGCCCAACGTCGGAAAATCGTCGCTGATGAACGCAATGATCGGGGAGAAGGTCGCCATCGTATCATCCCGTCCCCAGACAACAAGAAACCGCATCATGGGCGTAATCACCCACGATCATGACCAGATGGTTTTTCTTGATACTCCCGGTATTCACCAGCCGAGAACGAGACTGGGGGAATACATGATGCAGTCGGTTCATACCGCCATGGACGGAATGGACTGTATCCTGATGCTTTCGGATGTATCTCACATTACTGAGAAAGACCTGAATATCGCGGCGGATATCGTGTCCCGAAAAGTCCCGAAAATTCTTGCATTGAACAAAATCGACCTGGTTCATCCGGAGGCTGTCCTTGAATCCACAGCGCGCTTTGCCTCATTCGCTTTCGACGAAATTATTCCCGTCAGCGCGAAGACCGGAAACGGGCTTGATGACCTGGACCTGAATATCCGGAAACACCTTCCGGAAGGACCTCAGTATTTTCCGCCGGATATGATGACCGATCAGCCGGAACGTGTCCTGTGCGCTGAAATCATTCGGGAAAAAGCATTGCGCCACCTGCGGGATGAGGTGCCCCACGGAATCGGCGTGGAAATCCTGGGAATTGAACAGGTTCGCGACGGACTGACGGAAATCAATGCAACCATATACTGTGAAAGGGAAGCGCATAAACCGATTATTATCGGGAAACACGGTATCATGCTGCAGACAATCGGAACCGAAGCCCGGATGGATATTGAGAAGCTGCTCGATTCCCATATCAATCTGAAACTGTGGGTAAAAATACGTCCGGGCTGGCGCGACAATGCCGCTGATCTGAAAACACTCGGATACGAAGACAAGTAATTATTCAAGATTATTCCGGACAGAAACGATCGGTTTTTACACCGGGAAAACCTGGTATATTCCGCATTTCAGATACTCGGTTTCCGGTGCGGCAGGCAGAATCGGATGGTCCCGCCCCTGGGTCCTGAACTCCGCCTGGCGAAGCAGTACCCGTGCATCATGCGCAGCGTCATTGACCATCTTCTTGAAGAGCTCCGGCGTAACATGCTGGCTGCAGGAGCAGGTTATCAGATATCCGCCCGGAACGATCATTTTCATGGCCCGCAGATTGATTTCCTTGTACCCTCGCAGCGCGCTCTCAATCTGAGAGCGCGTTTTTGTAAACGCCGGCGGATCCAGAATGATAACATCGTATTGTTTTCCCCGCCTGCTTTCCTCCGCCAGCAGGTCAAAAGCATTTGCGGTTACAAACCGTACGTTCTCATCAAATCCGTTGAGTCGGGCGTTTTCTGAGGCAAAAGCGCATGCATATTCGCTGATATCCACACCGGTCACATCTTTTGCACCGTATTTAGCCGCATGGAGAGCAAACGAACCGGTATGCGTAAAACAGTCCAGTATTGATTTCCCTTTGACAAACGGAGCGATTGCTGCCCGGTTTTCTTTCTGATCCAGGAAATATCCCGTCTTCTGGCCTTCCTTGACATCCACCAGGAATTTCACGCCGTTTTCTGTCATTTCCACCCGATCGGGAACCTCTCCGAACAGGAGCCCTGTCGTCATCTGGAGGCCTTCCAGCTTACGAACCGGCACGTCATTTCGTTCCCAGATACCCCGCGGATGGAGTTCTTCAACCAGTGCGTCCACGACGTCCTGCTTGAACTGCTCCATTCCGAGCGCAAGGCACTGAATCACAATAATATCCCCGAAAGCGTCCGCAATCAAAGCGGGAAGCCGGTCGCTTTCCGCAAATATCAGCCGGCAGCTTTTCAGATCGGCAAAGCTGCGCCGATATTCTATCGCGTCGTGAACGCGCCGGAAAATCAGTTTCCTGTCAATTTCCTCATCCCGCCAGCTCATGACGCGCAGGGCAATCTGACTGTTGGGATTATAAAACGCCTTTGCCAGGAATTTCCCCTGACGCGAGCACACGGTGACAATATCACCGGGGAGGACATTCCCGTCAATCCGATCGATATCGCTTCGGAAGATCCATGGATGATGACCGGCCGCCCTTTTTTCCTTGCCGGGTACCAGAATAACGGTTGCACTCATAAATCCATCTCCTCCAGCTGTTTTCTCCATACCAGTCGGTCTTCAAATCCGCCTTCCGAAAGCTCGAATGCGTTGTCGACCGTTTCGCACAATTCAAAGCCGAGTTTTTCAAAGACGCGGATCATCCGAATATTCCGCCTCATTGTGTCCCCGAATACTGTGCGGATATGAAATTCCTTCCGTGCAATCTCAATTCCGATCCGTATGGCTTCCGTTCCGATTCCGCGGTTTTTATACCGGTCATTCTGCAGAATAATACCGAATTCACATGTGCGGTTTACCGGATCAATCCGTTTCAGCTGAAAAGATCCGATGGGATCCCCATTCAGGAAAATCCCGTAATGACGGTAGCCTTTCCGGAATCCGCCGTAATTGTAGCGGTAGGAATTGGCAATCTGTTCCCGGTTGTAGCTGAACGGTACCGAAGACATCAGCGGATCCTGCACATATCCGCGGAAAAAACGGTGGTACTGTTCTTCGGTAAACGGCGACAGCGTAATGATTTCCAAAGCTTTCTTGACCTTTCTTGTCACATCAGCGTATAATCATCCCAGGAGGTGATCCGGAATGGCTCTCCATCATCCCTGTGTGATATACGACCGGGAATGCATCGGTTGCGGAGAATGTGACCGCTGTGATCTGGATCCGGAAAAAATCTGCGACAACTGTATGAAATGCGTCAACGGAGACGCGGAATACCGTTCCGTCACCATTGACCGGATCCTGCTGCAGCGGGAAGCTGAGGGGGGAACATCCGCGTCGCCATAAAGCGCGGAATGATTTTCCATACCAAGCATTATAAGCATTAACTCCGATAAAATCAAATATCATATGATCACTGGAGGATTGGTTCATCGATGAAACTGACATTAATCGGCGCGGCACATCAGGTAACCGGAAGCTGTACGCTTATTGAATGGCTGCCCGGAAGGCATCTGATCGTTGACTGCGGCATGGAACAGGGGGAAAACGATTATGTAATGGCGGAGCTTCCCGTCGCCGCTTCCTCAATCGAATATGTGATTCTGACACATGCGCATATCGATCACTCCGGTAATCTTCCGCTGCTTTATCAGCAGGGTTTCCGGGGCAGGATCTATTCCACGCCTGAAACGGCCAATCTCTGCAGCATCATGCTGGCCGACAGCGCGCATATTCAGGAAACAGATGCCGCGTACCAGACAAAAAAGAACCAGAGAACCGGCCTGCCTGAAGTCCGTCCCTCGTATACCGTGGAAGACGCCGCCAATGTCATGAAATTATTCCGTCCGTGTGAATACGGGAAACTGATCCAGATAGATGAAGGTCTCTCCATCCGTCTGACCGACGCCGGACACCTGCTGGGCTCATCATTCGCGGAATTATTTATGGAAGAGGAAGGAAAGAAGATCAAGCTTGTCTGCAGCGGTGATGTGGGCAATCTGAACCAGCCGATTATCCGGGACCCTCAACCCGTTTCGGAGGCTGACTATCTTCTAATCGAATCCACATACGGCACCCGCCTTCATGACGGCAGCAACGATCCGATTCCTCTGTTAACCGAAATCCTCGAACGGACATTCCGCCGCGGCGGAACTGTCATTATTCCTTCCTTTGCCGTTGGCCGGACGCAGGAACTGCTCTATTTCTTCCGCGAAATCAAACAGCGCCGCCTTATTTCCTCATTGCCGGATTTTCCGGTTTATGTGGACAGTCCGCTGGCCAATGAGGCAACTGCCGTCTTTCTGCAGTGCGATACGGTATGCCTTGACGAAAATGCCCGGGAAGTCATGCAGGAAGGGGAGAACCCGATCTGGTTCGACGGCCTCCACACGGTTGTTTCCGCGGAAGAATCCAAAGCGCTGAATGCGGATGATTCACCGAAAGTCATTATCGCTTCCGGAGGCATGTGTGAAGGCGGGCGAATCCGGCATCATCTGAAACACAACATCTGGAATGAAAAAAACACCGTCATGTTTGCAGGCTACCAGGCGGCAGGTACCCTGGGGCGAATCATTTATGACGGTGCAAAAGAAGTTAAAATCCTCGGTGAAACAATTGACGTCAAAGCTGAAATCACGTTGCTCAGCGGTATATCGGGACACGCGGATCAGGCAGGGCTCATGAACTGGCTGAGTCAGTTTGAAAAAAAGCCGTCCATGATTTTTGTTAACCACGGGGACGATGACTCGTGTACCGGCCTGGCCGAACTGATCCGGAAAACAACGGGAATTGAAGCAGCCGCGCCTTATTCTGGGTCCGAATATGATCTGCTTCATCATGAATGGGTCCGCCTGACTGTTCCCGTATACAAAACAAACAATAAAAAGAAGGAAGCGGATGAAACCGCTCCCGCAAACAAAAAAGACATCCTCTATCGTGAACTGGTTCAGGCGGCCGAAGCCCTGGCAGAAACGGTCAGGACGATGGAGGGCCATTCAAACGCCGAGATCCGGGCAATGACGAAAAAGATACGGGAATTGATCTGATCAGGTACCGTCGTCTTTCCTGAATTTAGGATCTCCCGGCAGATGGACATGTTCCGCCGCCATCCGGCGACGGGCATCCGTCATGTCCGCATAATGCTTCCGCGTTGTATCCACGGATGTATGTCCAAGCACATCTGCCACCAGATATATATCGCTTGTTTCCTGGTACAGATTGGTCGCATACGTGCTTCTCAGCTTATGCGGACTGATTTTCTGTTTCAGCGGCGCCGCAATCGCGGCATATTTTTTGACCAGGTTCTGAACAGCCCGTTG
>JAEEGL013023854.1_pt1 | contig 26660 bp, 16 predicted proteins | sample 9134231 | NCBI WGS metagenome assembly JAEEGL01 (sample SAMN16246548, study PRJNA631951) | gut metagenome | biome: gut microbiome; feature: rumen; material: fiber-attached | host: Bos | place: Iran: Karaj | collected 2018-10 | reverse complement strand
TCTATAACAATTGTTGAATTTGCAAAAATAAGTGAAGAAGAATATAATAAGGATGTATGGAAGAAGCTATTTATAACAAATGATATAGAATCACTTAAAGGAGTTGATGAAGTCATGGATGAAGTAGTAAAAAAGATCTTAGATTATAATTCTGATGAAGCAATACAAGAACAATTAAGAGCTGAACAAGAATGGGTAAGAGGCTATAATTCAGCAGTTAATGCATCTTTAGCACAAGGTATAGAACAGGGTAGAGCTGAAGGAAAAGCTGAAGGTCTTGTTGAAGGTAAAATAGAAGCCAACAAAGCTACAGCAAAGAAGCTTTTAAATTTAGGCGTTGATATAAAAATAATTTCTGAATCTACTGGTTTAACAGTAGAAGAAATTAATAATTTATAATCTTAAATTTGTAATAAAGCTTATTTATTAATGAAAAGTGGTTTTCACTTTTCATTTTTCTTTTTTTTTATATTTATATATTATATAATATAAAATGATTAGTTTTTTTTGACCTCGTTATATATTAATTAAGGAGTACAAGGGTTGGTCACCTTGTTTGGTGTTTATTATGAAACAATATTTAGATTTATGTAGAACAGTTTTAGAAAAAGGAACAAAAAAAGACGATAGAACTGGTACTGGTACTATTTCTTATTTTGGATATCAAATGCGTTTTGATTTAAGTGAAGGCTTTCCTCTTTTAACTACAAAGAGAGTTCATTTAAAAAGTATAATTCATGAGCTATTATGGTTTATAGCAGGTGATACTAATATTAAATACTTAGTAGATAATGATGTTAAGATTTGGAATGATTGGCCTTATGATGTTTATAAAAAATCAAATGAATATCAAGGTGAAACAATTGAAGAATTTGCTGAAAAAGTAAAGGCTTCAGATGAATTCGCTAAGAAATGGGGAAATTGTGGTCCAATCTACGGTAAGCAATGGAGAAATTTTGGGGGTGTTGACCAATTATCAAATTTAATTAGAGACATTAAGACAAATCCTACATCAAGAAGATTAATTATTTCAGCATGGAATCCAACTGAAGTTCAAAATATGGTACTTCCTCCATGTCATTCATTTATGCAATTTTATGTAAATGATGGAAAGCTATCTTGTCAATTATATCAAAGAAGTGGTGATGTATTCTTAGGTATTCCTTTTAATATTGCATCATATTCACTTTTTACAATGATGATTGCTCAAGTATGTGATTTAAAGCCAGGTGTATTTGTTCATACAATTGGTGATGCTCATATTTATTTAAATCATTTAGATCAAATTAATTTACAGCTATCTAGAGAACCTAGAGAGCTTCCTACTATGAAGATTAATCCAAATGTAAAATCTATTTTTGATTTTAAATATGAGGATTTTGAATTAGAAAATTATAATCCTCATAAGGGTATTAAAGGAAAGGTTGCAGTTTAATATGATTAATATGATTTGGGCTATGGATGAAAATAATCTTGTTGGAAAGAATAATAAGATTCCATGGCATATTAAAGAGGATTTATTATATTATAAAGAAAAAACTAATGGGCAAACTGTTATTATGGGTGATGCTACATATTATTCATTAAAGGGCTATTATAAAACTAAACCTTTACCTTATGGAAAGATTTATGTCGCATCTTTAGATCCTAATTTTAAAGCGGATAATGCTATATTAGTTCCAAATTTAAAAGAATTTATCGAAAATGTAAAAGAAGATATTTGGGTATGTGGTGGCGCAACTATTTATAAGATTTGCTTACCTTACGCAAATAGATTATATATTTCATTTGTTAAAGGAAAATATGAAGGCGATGCATATTTTCCACAAATTGATTATTCAAAATATAATTTAATTTTTGAACGTGATTCTGAGCAGGTTAGATATACTATTTTTGAAAGGAAATAGACCATGTTTTTATTTTTAGTATTATTGTTATTTATTGGCTTATATGTAGGATTAGCATTTTTAATTCCACTACCATATTATTGGTTTGGCTTATGGGCACCTTTAGCAATCATTTTAGGTGCACTAACAACTGTACTTGTTGTACTATGTGGATTATTGATTGGTGGACATACTAAGCCAACTGGAAAATTTAAGAGATTTTTCTTAAGGAGTGGATTAAAGCTATTTTGCTTTTTCTATGGAACTAAGCTAGTTGTTCATAATAAGGAAAATCTACCTAAAGAAAATGGTTATACAATTTATGGTAATCATAAATCAAATATGGATGTTATTTATGCATACTTATGTACAAATGGTCCAACAACAGCTTTAGGTAAGAAGAGCTTATTTGGCCCTTGGATTATGAAGAAGATAGCTAATTGCTATAGAGCACTACCTATCGATAGAGAAAATGATAGAGAGGCTGCTAAATCAATTATTACGGCTATTAAACTAGTAAAAGAAGGAATGAATATGATTATATTCCCAGAAGGTGGAGTAAAATCAAGAGAGACAGAAGAAATGGTTGCCTTAAGAGCTGGTGCTTATAAGGTTGCTGTAAAGGCAAAGGCTCCTGTTGTTCCTATTGCAATTTTAGGTTCTTCTAAATTAAAAAATAAGAAATTCTTTAAGAAAGTTAAAATAGATTTATATATTTTAAAGCCACTTTATTATGAAGAATATGTAAAGCTAACTGAAACTGAGGCTGGTTTAACAACTGCCTTAGGCTTGAAGGTTGAGGAAATGATAAATGAATGCATCAAAGAAAATGAGGGTAATTAAAAACTTAATAGTAATTTTGATATTAACTGCATTTTTATCATTATGCGCAGGCTTTATTATGCTACTTTTAGGCTCTTTTAGAAATATAGATACATTAATATATGTTTCGATTGGATTAATCGCTTTTGGCGCCATAATTGATGGTTTTTTCGTAATATTTGGAATATATATTTATCTAAAACGTAGGAGTGAACATGGAAACACTAATTAGAGTATTAATTATTATTGCTGTTTTAATAGTTTTAATGATTGTTTTAATAGTTTTATATAATGTTTATACTAAGCAAAGAAAAGCAAAAATGTATAAGGATGTATATGATACATTAAATTCTTTAAAGATAAAGTCTAGAGAAAATGAATTTGAAATTAAAAAATCAAATGATAAATCCTATGATTATATTTTTAAAACTCCAAATAATGTTTTTTACATTAAGATTATTCCTAATTTTTCTAATTATGAAATCTGTATTAACAATTCAGTAAAATGGCAAATTAGAAAATCTTTTGGAGATGATTCACTTAATTTCGTTGAAGGCGTAGAAGATTTAATGCGTATGGAATTTAGTGAAAGAAATGCAAAGAAGCTTTATATTGTTTATCCAAACGCAAAGGCTTTATTAAAATATATTAATGAATGTGAAATGGTATTTGTTAAGCCTGAAACAGATGTTTATGGCGCTAGTGTCGTTTCTTATCAGGCAATTAAAGAAATACCAAATCTTTTAGAAATAATAGAAAATAAAAAAGAAATATAGGTTTATCTTATATTTCTTATCTTTTTTAGGTGAGTTTTATGTATGATGTAAATTTATTAGAATTTAATAAAATCAAAGAAATTCTAAAAAACTATTCATCAATTAAATACACTAAAGATTTGATTGATGAAATGGAGCCTTATAACAATTATGAAAGAATTGTTGAAGGCTTAAATGAAACAAATGAAGCATTAGATTCTATTGTAAAATTAGGCTATTTTTATAATATAGATTCTAATATTTTAGAGATATTAAAGAAGGCATCTATCGGTAGTATTTTAAGTGAACAAGAGCTACTTGATGTTGTATATTTAATAGATGTTTTACAAAATGATATAAAATATTTTGATCAATTAAAAAATCTAAAGATGGATATTAATTATCTAAAGAAATATTTAGATTCTTTTAATATACCTCAAAATTTAAAAACGAATATTACTTTAGCTATAGGCCCAGATGGTAATGTCTTAGATAATGCATCTAAGGAATTATTTATGGCTAGAAGAAACATTTCACTTTATAACAATAAATTAAGAGCTAAATATAATGAACTGTTAGTTTCTAAATCATCTTATGTATCTGAGGCACTTGTTGTAATGCGTAATGGAAGAATGTGTCTTCCAATTAAAATCGAATATAAAAATTCCTTTCCAGGAATTATTCATGATATTTCATCATCTAATACTACAGTTTATATTGAACCATCAAGCTGTGTTGAAATATCAAATCAATTAGAAAGCTATAAGGAAGAAGAAAGAAGACAAATAGCTATTATTTTAAAGAATTTAACTTTACTTGTAGCAGCTGAAGAAGATAATTTGAAAAATTCTTATTTGGCTTTAATGAACCTAGATTTAATATTTACTAAAGCTAAAATGGCTAAAGAATTAGATTATAATAAGCCATTAATTGATAATGCGCAAGCCTTTAAAATTAAGAGGGCAAAGCATCCTTTAATTGATAAGGAAAAGGTTGTTCCAATTGATATTGAAATTGGTAATAAATTCTCATCAATTATTATTACTGGTCCAAATACAGGTGGTAAGACTGTAGCCTTAAAGACTGTAGGTTTATTACATTTAATGGTTTATTCAGGTATTTTTGTACCTTGTGATAGCGAATCAAAATTTGGTTATTTTGAAAATATTTTAGCTGATATTGGTGATGAGCAATCTATTGAACAATCACTATCAACATTCTCTTCACACATGAAAAAAATAGTTAAAATTATCGACTTAGCTAATGATAAGGCTTTAATTTTACTAGATGAGCTTGGTAGTGGTACAGATCCAAAGGAGGGCTCTAGCTTAGCTATTGCGATTATTGATTATCTAAATAATAAGGGCTCAAAGATTATTTGTACAACCCATTATTCGGATTTGAAAAAATATGCTTATGATAATCCAAATATTTGCAATGCGTCTGTAGAATTTAATTCTAAAACATTTATGCCTACTTACAGACTTCTTTTAGGTATTCCAGGTAAATCTAACGCTATTGAAATTGCGTCTAATTTAGGCTTAAAAGCTGAAATTATTGAAAGAAGTAAGGAAGAGCTTAATTCTAATACAACTGAATCAGCTTCATTTATGGCTAATCTTGAAGAAAAGATGAATAAGCTAAATCAGATGGAAGAGGAATTAAAGCTAAAGGAAAAGGAATATAATAAAATTTTAGATGAAGTAAATAAGAAAAAGATAGAATTACAAAATAAGACAGATAAGATTATTAGTGAAGCTAATGTTAAGGCTAAAGAAATAATCGAAAAGACTAAGGAAGAATCAAAGAATCTAATTGATGAAATTAAAAATATGAGTGAAGCTAATTTTAAAGAGCATGAGCTAGCTTCACTTAAACATAAGATTAGAAATCTAAATAATGAAGAAGAAATAGATTTAGATAATTATGATTTTTCAGTTGGTGATTATGTATTAATTAAAAAATATGAAAAATATGGTACAATTTCTAGCATTAAAAAGGATAAATATATAGTAAATGTTGGTCAATTTGCGATGGAATTTACTAAGGGTGAGCTTAGACTTTCAGCTAAACCAAAGCCAAAGGAGGTTAAGCAAACTCGTTTATCTGGTTATAATCCAGCAAGCCACGCAACACTTTCTTTAGATTTAAGAGGAAAGCGTTATGAAGAGGTTAAGCCTTTAATGGATTCATATTTAGATCAAGCAATACTTGGTAATTTAGAATCTGTAACAATTATTCATGGCTTCGGTACTGGAGCTATTAGAAAGGCTGTTTGGGATTATTTAAAGAATTGTAGCTATGTTAAATCATATAGATATGGCGGGGAAGGAGAAGGATTAAACGGTGTAACTGTTGTATTCTTAAAATAATTATGAAGGCTACTTTAGTAATAGGTAATAATTATAAAATTGATAAAAATGATTTTAAGGATTCCTATGTTATAGGTGTAGATAAGGGTGCACTTTATCTATGTCAAAATAATATAGAAATGGATTTAGCTGTTGGTGATTTTGATTCAATATCTAAAAATGATTTAGAATTAATTGAAAAGGAAACTAAAGTTATTAAGCTAAATCCAATTAAGGATGATTCAGATACAGAGCATGCCCTAAATTTAGTTAAAGATTATGATGAAATACTAATTTTAGGCGGAATTGCTGGTAAAAGAATAGAACATTTTTATGCCATTTTATTATATTTAGAATTATCTAAAAATATTATTTTAAAGGATGATAATTCAATTATTTATTACAAAGAAAATGACTTTAATATTAGTAAAAATGAATATAAGTTTACATCATTTTTCTCTCTTGATGATAATACAATTATTAGTTTAAAGGGTTTTAAATATAATTTAGATAATTATAATTTAAAGAGAGTAGATCCTTTATGCTTATCAAATGAAAAGATTAATGAAGAAGTAGAAATTAAATTAAAAGGAAAAATATTAGTTATAGAAACAAAAGACGATGAATAAGAAGTTTATTAAATATATATCGGTATCGGTAATAACATCAATTTTAATAAATTCATATGTAATTGTAGATGGAATGTTTATAGGTCAAATGATAGGTGATATTGGCCTATCAGCTATTAATATAGCTTGGCCTATAACAGCTGTTTTACAGTCTTTTGGCATTGCCTTTGGTATTAGTGGTGGAATTTATGTAACTAGAAATAAAAAGGCTAATAACGGCCCAAAATCGGCTATTTTGATAACTGTATTATTGTTTTCTATAGTTATAGCTTCACTGTTGTTTTTACTTGAAAAGCCACTTTTAACTCTATTTGGTGCAAGTGGTGATACTTTAAAGTTAAGTATCGAGTATTTAAATATTATTTTAATAGGTGCGCCTTTCCAACTACTAGGTTTAGCCTTACCTCAGCTTTTAAAGAATTCAAATAAAATTAAGATTGCAACATGCTCATCTATTGTATCAATTGTTGTTAATTTTATTTTAGATTATGTATTTATTATCGCACTAAATATGTCACTATTTGGCGCGGCATTAGGCTCATCTATTGCGATGATGGCATCATTTATATTTAGTATTATTTTCTACTTTAAGGAGCTTGGTAAACCTAAATTTAGTAAGAGATTAATTAAAGAATTCTTTTTAGGAGCATCAGCACCATTTATTCTAAATTATTCATACGCATTTATTTTAATTTTAACAAATTATTTATGTGTTAAATATGGTGGAAATGAGGCTGTTGCGGCATATACTTTATTAAGCTATATTTTATACATTGTCAACGCCACTGCCCAGGCTTGTGGTGATGGTGTTCAGCCTTTATTTTCAGAAAATAGTGTTAAGGCTTATAAAGCAAAAGATAATAATAAAATGTTACTTTTTTCTATGCTTATAAGTGTTATATTAATTTCAATTTTAAATATGATTTTTTATATTTTTAAAGATGAATTAAGAGCTCTTTATAATTTGAGTGAAATGGCTTCAAATTATTTTAATGATGCGATTAGATTTTATTTGATTGGCTTTATAGCTATTTCAATAACTAAGGTTGCATGTTCATATTTATATTCAATTAATGATAAAATTAAAGCGAATATATTAACTATTATTGAGCCTATAGTTTTAACACCGATTATGTTTTTAATTTTATGCCCTAGTTTAGAATTAGAGGGCTTATGGATTAGTTTTACCATTATTCAATATATTTTGTTATTTATCGCATTACAGCTTTTATATCATAGTTATAAGAAGGAAATGGATTATGGATGGCTTTTTTATAATTGATAAACCAAAGAATATGACATCCTTTGATTTATGCAATATCGTTAAGAAAAAATTTAATACAAAAAAAGTCGGCCATTTTGGCACCTTAGATCCTAACGCAACAGGTGTTATGGTTGTTGCGGTAAATAAGGCTACAAGGCTCTTAAGACTTATTGAAGAAGATAGTAAAAAATATTTTTCAACTATCGTTTTTGGTCTTGATTCTTCGTCTTTAGATATGGATGGAAAAATAACTAGTGATATTAAGATGGATGTTAATATTAATGATATTAAAAAAGCCTTAGATGAATTGTTAAAGAAAGAATCTTGGATTCCACCTATGACTTCGGCAATTAAAGTAAATGGTATGAAGCTTTATGAATATCAAAATAAAAATATTGATGTTGAAATAAAGCCTAGAGATGGAAGATTATTTTCTTATGAAATAAAATCTGATTTAAGATATATTGATAACCATTTTGAAATTGATGTTATACTAGATGTTTCAAGAGGCTTTTATATTAGAAGTCTAGCTAGAGATTTAGGTATAATGCTTAATGGATGTGCAATAGTTAAGGAATTAAGAAGAATTAATGCTGGTGGCTTTGATATTGATAAAGCCATAACTATAGATGATATTGAAGAAAATAATCTAATTTCAATTGAGGAATTTTTTGATTTTCCAAAGGTTGAAGTAGATGATTACATTGCTAAATTAGTTAAAAATGGCGTAGAGCTAGATGAAAGACAAACAACTATTAGTGGTAACTTTTATGTTTGTGATAAATTTGGTATAATAGCTATATATGAAGAAAAAGAGAAAAACAAATATAAGCCTGTTTTAATCTTTTAGAGGACAATTATGAAATCAATTTATATTAAGGATAAAAATTTCATATCACTTCCAGAGCCTGTATGTGCCGCAATAGGCAATTTTGATGGTGTTCATTTAGGACATCAAAAGCTTATTGATGAATGTAAAAGACATGGGCTTAAGTCTGCAGTTTTAACATTTTATCCTCATCCTTCTGTGTTTTTAAAGAAGATTCCAAATTATCCTTTAATAACACCATTAGAGAAGAAAACTGATGTTATTTCTAAGATGGGTGTAGATTATTTAATTGTTGTTGAATTTAGTGAAGAAGTGGCTTCTATGACTAAAGAAGAATTTATAGAGGCATTACATAAGATGAATATAAAATCATGCGTATGTGGCTATGATTTTACATTTGCAAGACGAGCTGAAGGAACAATAAAGGATTTAGAGAAGGAATTTGAATTCTATGAGGTTAAAAAATTCTTAATGGGTGATGTTAGAGTATCATCAACATACATTAGAGAATTATTATCATCTGGTAATGTTAAAGAAGCTGCAAGGATGCTTGGTAGACAATTTTCTATTAGAGGAAATGTAGTATATGGTATTCAAAAGGGAAGAATTTTGGGATTTCCTACAGCAAATGTAGATTATAAAAATTTCTTTTTACCTAAAACAGGAGTTTATTTTGTTAATGTTATAGTTGATGGAGTTCCATATTTAGGTATGGCAAATATAGGTCATAATCCTACAGTTGAATATGTAGATAAGCCAAAGCTTGAAGTTAATATTTTTGGCTTTGATGATGACATTTATATGTCTAATATAGAAGTGTATTTTATCGATAGAATTAGAGATGAAAAGAAGTTTAATTCAATAGATGATTTAATTAAGCAAATGAAAAATGATAAGGCTGCTTGTTTAGAGCTTGCCGGAGATTTAAATTATACAAAATAATAGTTGATTTTAGCATTTAATAGTGTTAGAATACTAACGTGCGTTATCCCAGATATCGGATTATTGTCCAATCCATTTCTTAGATAAACGTGAATTTTATTAAAATTAGGAGGACAACATGTTAACAAAAGAAGTTAAACAAGAAATCATTGCAAAATATGGTAAGGATGCAAAGGATACTGGTTCAATCGAAGTACAAATCGCTTTACTTACTGCAGAAATCAACGATTTAAACGTTCATTTCCAAACACATATTCATGATTTCCATTCTAAGAGAGGTCTTATGATTAAGATCGGTCATAGAAAATCTTTATTAAATTATTTAAAGAAGAATGATTTAGAAAGATATGAAGCTTTAGTTAAATCTTTAGGTTTAAGAAAGTAATTCGAAAAGGTCCAATTGGACCTTTTTTATTTTTAATAAAAGACTTTTAAATCGTATTATTTGTGATATAATATTTAAGGTTAAGAATAAAAAAAGAGGAGAAAAATAATGAGTGAAGTTAAAAGATTCTCATACGATTGGGCAGGACGTCCACTTGTAATTGAGATTGGTGAGGTAGCTAAACAAGCTAGTGGTGCTTGTATGGTATCTTACGGAGAAAGCACAGTTTTATCAGCGTCTGTTTCTAATAATGTAGCATCAACTGCTGACTTTTTCCCATTAATGGTTTTATACCAAGAAAAATTATATGCTGCAGGTAAAATTCCTGGAGGCTTTTTAAGAAGGGAAGGTCGTCCTTCTGAACATGAAACTTTAGTTTCAAGATTAATTGATAGACCTATTAGACCTTTATTCGCTGAGGGTTTTAGAAATGAAGTTCAAGTTGTAAACACAGTTTTATCATCAGATCCTGATTGTTCAACAGCAATGGCTGCAATGCTAGGATCATCTTTATCATTAATGATTTCTGATATTCCTTTTGAAGGACCTATCGCAGGTGTTGTTGTTGGTAAGGTTGATGGTAAGCTAATTATAAATCCAACACCAGAACAATTAGAGGTTTCAGAAATCAATTTAACTGTTGCTGGTACTAAGGATGCAATCAACATGGTTGAAGCTGGTGCTAGATTCGTATCAGAAGATGATATGTGGGAAGCATTAAAGTTTGGTCATGCTGAAATCATCAAATTATGTGAATTCCAAGAAGAAATTGTTAAGGAATGTGGAAAGGAAAAATATCATGTAGAATTATTCCACGTTGATCCTGAGATTGAAGCACAAGTAAAAGCTTATGCTGAAGAAAAATTAATTAAAGCTATTAGAGTAGAAGATAAGCTTGAGCGTTATGCTGCAATTGATGCAGTTAATGAAGAAACTTTAGCTCACTTCGATGAAAAGGTATTTATCAAAGAAGTAGGCGGTATTAAGGTTATTGATACTGAAGCAAAAGAAGAATATTTAAAGCATGTTCAATATACTTTAGATGAAATTTTACACGGTGAAGTTAGAAGAATGATTGCTGTTGATAAGATTAGACCAGATGGAAGAGCTGTTGATGAAATCAGACCTCTATCATCTAGAATCGATGTTTTACCAAGAGTACATGGTTCTGCTTTATTTACTCGTGGTCAAACACAAAGTTTAGGTACTGTAACATTAGGTTCTTTAGCTTTAGATAGCCAAATTATCGATGGCTTAGGCGAAGAAGATAATAAGAGATTTATGTTACACTACAATTTTCCTCAATTCTCAGTAGGTGAAACAGGACGTTATGGTTCACCTGGTAGAAGAGAAATTGGACATGGTGCTTTAGGTGAAAGAGCATTATCTTATGTTATTCCATCTGAAGATGAATTCCCTTATACAATAAGAGTAGTTTCTGAAATTTTAGAATCAAATGGTTCTTCATCTCAAGCTACTATTTGTTCTGGTACTTTAGCATTAATGGCTGCAGGTGTACCTATCAAGGCTCCTGTTGCAGGTATCGCTATGGGTCTTATTATGACTGATAATGACTACTATACAGTACTTACAGATATCCAAGGTATGGAAGATCACCTAGGAGATATGGATTTCAAGGTTGCAGGTACTAAAGATGGTATCACAGCTTTACAAATGGATATCAAGGTAAGAGGTATTACATATCAAATTTTAAAGGAAGCATTATACCAAGCTAAGAAGGGTAGATTACAAATTCTAGACCATATGATGCAAACTATTTCAGCTCCAAGAACAGAGCTTTCTAAGTATGCACCAAAGGTTGTAACTTGTATGATTAACCCAGACAAGATTAAGGATGTTATCGGTGCTGGTGGTAAGGTTATTAACGAAACTATCAAGAAGTTTGATAATGTTAAGATTGATCTTGAACAAGATGGTAGATTATATGTTATGCACTCAAATATGGATACAGCTAAGGCTTGTCTAGAATACATCCAAAATTCAGTTAAGGAAGCAGAAGTAGGCCAAATCTACACTGGTAAAGTAACTAGAATTGAGAAGTACGGTGTATTCGTAGAATTATGGCCTGGATGTGAAGGCTTATGCCATATTTCTAAGTTAGCAATGGAAAGAATTGAAAAGCCAGAGGACGTAGTTTCTCTAAACGATGAAATCATTGTTAAGTGCATCAATGTAAGCGAAAAAGGTATTGATTTATCTAGAAAAGATGCTTTATTAAAGGCTACAAAAAAACTAGAAAATAAGGAAACTAATTAAACGTTTTCGAAGCGAGCTTAGGCTCGCTTTTATTTTTGCATAAAAAATCACTATCAATTTTGAATAAAATTTTACAGAATGCCGTTTTTTGAAAATTTTATTCATTTCGAAAACGTTATAAATTGTGAAATTCTAGAATTGTTCGACGTTTTTTGAAAGGATATTCGAATATATATTGACAAAAAAGTATAGTGGTGTTAAAATGGTATCAAATTTGTGTTTAAGGGATGCCTATTTAAGTATACTTAAATACGATTTTAAGAAATGGAAGAGGTGAAAGTATGAAGAAGAAAGGATTATTAGTTGGTGTTAGTGCATTAGCGCTTGCAGGACTTTCAACAGCCCTAACATCTTGTGCAAAAACTGCCACATACACTGTTAAATTCTATGACGGAACAACAGAGTATGATTCAAAGACAGTTCCAAGCGGTTATAACGTTGAAGTACCGGAAGCACCAACAAGCGATGGAAAGATTTTCAACGGTTGGTATAGTGATGAATCACTTACTACTCCATTTGATTTTGGATCTATCGTTGAAAAGGATACTCAAGTTTATGCTGCTTGGGTAAACAAATACTCTGTCACTTTTAAAGATGGCGACTCAGTAATTGGTACAGACAAAGTAACTGCAGGTTACAATGTTAAATTACCTGAAACACCAACAAAGGAAGATAGAGCATTTAATGGTTGGTATTTAGATAGTAAATTTAAACAACCATATGACTTTGGTTCAATAGTTACTGGTGATGTTACACTATATGCATCATTCGTATCTGCAACTGATCCAAAGACAGAATTTAGAGCAACTTACATGGTTGATGGTGAAGTTGTTTCTTCAGCATTAACATTCAAGCAAAAGGTTGAAGAGCTTCCTGAGATTGAAGTTCCAGCTGGAAAAGAATTTGCTGGATGGTGGGTTTCTGACTATCAAGATAGTACAAAATTAACTTATCAATTTGATATTACAAAGCCACTTACTCAAGATGTTATCTTATTTGCAGTATTTAAGGATGCTAACAAGCCTTTAGTTTCAGTTGAAGGTAATAAGATTACTTGGGATAACAAAGGTGTTAGTAAAGAATACTCAGTAAACATTACAGATGCTGATAATCCAGAAGCTGATGTAATTGCAACTAGAAGAGTTTCAACAACTTACCTAGACTTTGATTTTGACGCACAACCTGCTGGAAATTATTTAGTAGAAGTAACTTGTGGTGATTACACAGGTAAAGCTTATTACTCAAATAAGGCATTAGATAGAGTTAACATTTTTATTGATGATTTCGAAGTATCTTGGAATAAGGTTTCAGGTGCTACAAATTATAAATTAACAATTGATAATGGCATGAAAGGAAAAGCCATTACAGTTGATTTAGGTGACGAAAATACTTATAGCTTCGATAAAGTTCAAATGCAAGCTAATGGTATTAAATTTAAAGTAGAAGCTCAAGCTGAAGACATGCTAAGCTCAGTTAAGGAATATACTTTAACAAGAGTTTTAGATAAAGTATCTAATCTTAAGGTTGATTCTGCAAATGATAAATTATCTTGGGATGATGCTGGAGCTGAAAAATATAAAGTTCAGATTTCTGCAAATGGCAAGACAAATACTTACTATGTGTCAGATAATCAATTTGACTTAGATAATTTCACTGGAGAGATTACATATAGCGTATCTCAATATGTAGATGGCTACTATGCATACGTTGAAAACGGAACTTATACAAAAGCATTATTATCAGCTCCAAAGAATTTAACACTTGCTGCTGATGGTTATACAGTAGTTTGGGATGCAGTTCCAGGTGCTACTCAATATGCTGTTAGAGTTGGCAATGAATTAAAATTTGCTACAACTAATGAATATGTTTTAACAGAAGAAGAAAAAGCAAATCTTACTTCATTTACTGTTCAAGCATTAGCTGAGGATGCAGCTAATAATTCTGAACAAGTTGAATTAGAATTTGCAACTGCGCAAGTAACTTGGGTAGAATTCTATCAAGGTATATTATCATGGAGCCCAGTACTTGGTGCTACAAAATATGCTTTAGTAATTGATGATAATGAAGCAATTTTAGTTGAAGGAACAAGCTATCAACTTGATGTTGAAGCTGGTCATCATACATACAAGGTTGCAGTAGCAAATGCTGATGGAACTTATGATGAAACTAAAGTTCAAACTCATGAAAATACAGTTTACAATTTAATTTTCGATACTAACGGTGGAGAAGAAATTGCTAAGGTTGCATATGAGGTTGGTTCAGAAATTGATCTTCCAACGGCATATAACCCAGGTTATTCATTTACTGGTTGGTATAAGACAGAAGGTAATTATGTAACTGATGAATTTACTGATTCAGTATTCACAGCAACTGAAGATATTACAATTCATGCTGGTTGGTTAGGAAACAATTATAAAGCAACATTAGAATATGAATACTATGCTGTTGAAGAATTTGACCATGAAGCAGAAATGACATTCGGTTCAGCTTATAGCTTACCTGTTCCTGTTTCTAGCAATCCATTAAAAGCATTTGGTGGTTGGTATGCTAGACCAGATGGCCAAGGTGAACAATATACTGATGAATTTGGTAACTCTTTACTTGGTTGGAGAGATTATCAAGATGTTACATTATATGCTGGTTGGTTAGATGTATTCACATTTAATGATATTGATAATGGTACAGCATATTCAGTAGCTAAAGGAAGAGGTATTAATTTATTATCTTCTGTTACAATTCCAGCACTTTATAATGGTAAGCCAGTAACTACTGTTGAAGTAAGTGCATTTGAAAGTTGTTCATATTTAATCGAAGTCAACATTCCAAATTCAATTACTTTAGTTGAAACTGGTAAAGAAGGTCCTAATGGTACAGGTAGCTGTTTTAAGGGCTGTTCAAAACTTGAAAGAGTCAATGTATACGAAGTTGAAGGTGTTGTACCTGAAGAAGTAGTATATGAATCTATAGATGGTGTATTAATTTATCATAATAATGCTACAGGTGTTGAATTAGCATTTGTTCCTTATTATACAAAGAGTGGTGAATATACAATTCCATCTGTTGTAACTTATATTCCTAGAAATGCATTTAACGGATGCTCAAAGATTGAAAAAGTTTATGTACCTGCATCTGTAAATTATATTGGTGAAAATGCATTTAAGGGTGTGTCAAAGCTTACTGAAGTAATTTTTGAGGCTCCAGCTGAAGGTGCTGAAGTTAGCGAATTAATTCTTGGCAAGAAAGCATTTGATTCATCATCATTATTAAAATTAGTATTACCTGCTAGAATTTCTTCATTTAATAAAGAAATGGTTGATACATGCTCTAAGCTTGAATCAATTGATATAGTAGGTGAATATGCAAATGCTAAATACGCATCAATTGATGGTGTCGTATTTAATGGAGCTAAGACAGAATTATTAGTTTATCCACGTGGAAAAGCTGGAGAATATGTAATTCCAACTGGTGTAACAAGAATTGCAGAAAATGCATTTGCTTCTTGTTCAAATTTAACTGGAGTTACAATTTCAGGACAAGTTACTGAAATAGCAAAAGAAGCATTTAAGAGCTGTTCAAAGATGGAAACATTAGTATTTGAAGGCGATGCAAATGACTTTGGACTAACTATTCGTGAATTAGCATTCTCAAGCTGTTCTAGTCTAACAGAAGTAGTATTACCTGCTAACCTAGTTAAGATGGAAAAGAACGCATTTGCTTCAACTTCTAAATTAACTAATGTTACAGTGCTTTCTGTAAGTGCTGATATTGATTTTGCTACTAACGCATTTGGTACTACAGCAGCAACTCCAGTATTCTATGTTACTGATTTAACAATTGGTAAAGATACTCATACATTTGAGGTTGCCGGTGTATTTGGTACTAAACTTCTAAATGTAAATGTAGATGCAGAAAATCCTTATTATACATCAATTGATGGTGTATTATATGATAAGGATGTAACAGTTGTTATTTATTATCCAACTGCAAAAGAAGGAAGCTATACTCTACCTAATACAGTCGTTACAATTGGTGCTAGAGTATTCCAATCTAAGACTGGTATTACTGATATCACATTCCCTAACACATTAACATATATTGGTGAAGGTGCATTCCAATCTTGTTCTGCACTTGAAACAATTACATTTGTTGATGGTGGAACTGAAGATTTAGTCATTGATAAACAAGCTTTCCAAAGCTGTACTAAATTAACGACAGTCATTCTTCCTGAAAGATTAACTACAATTGGTGAAGGTGCATTCCGTTCTTGTGGTAAGGTTGTAACACTTACATTACCTTCTACATTAAAAACAATTGGTGATTATGCATTTACTAACTGTAGCTCACTAGAAGAAGTTGTTTTACCAAAGAACTTAGAAAAGTTAGAAGAGTCTTTGGAAACTTCAACAATTGTTGGTTCTTCTGATACAATGTCAAGAAGCCATGCTTTCCAAAGCTGTACAAATTTAACTTCAATTAGAATTGATGAATCAAATTCTAATTATAAGACAAAAGATGGTATATTATATAAGGTTATTAAAGATAACGATACGTACAAAGGTTTACAATTAGTAATATGTCCTCAAGCAAAGACTGGAACAATAACACTTCCTGCTGATATTGTTGAGGTTGCTGATAAATCTTTCTATTATTCTGAATTAACACAAATTAATTTCCAAGATAATCCAATTAATACTGTTGTTTTTGGATCAAACGTATTCTATTATTCTAAAATGACAAGCGTAAGATTACCTGGTGGATTAAAGGAATTACCTATTAATTGCTTCTATTATTGTAAGAGTTTAACATCAATCACTTATCCAAATACAGTTGAGGTTATTGATGGTAAATCATTATATGAATGTACAAATATTGAATCAATTGAATTTGAAGAAGGTGGAACTGCTCCACTTGAGTTTGTTGGTAAGCCAGCAAATGCAACTTCATATTATGGTCTAATATATAATAATTTAAAAATCAAAACTTTAGTTTTACCTGAAAGAACAACTAAAATTGGTGATTATGCATTCTCTGCTTATATAAGTAGCGGATCAACAAGTAATACATTCTGTGTTCTTGAAAAAGTAGTTATTCCTTCAACTGTTAAGATGATTGGCAAATATGCATTCAATAGATGTCCAATTAAAGAAGTAGAATTTAAAGATTGTGATGATTTAGTTATCGATGATTATGCATTCTATTATACTAATATCGAAACATTAACTTTACCTTCAGTAAAGACAATCGGAAAAGATGCGTTTGCATATTGTCAAAAGCTAACAACAGTAACTTTACCTTCTGATTTAGAAAAGATTTCAACATATGCATTCTATAATGATACTAAATTAGCTTCAATTACAATTCCTGCATCAGTTACTGTTATTGATGATTATGCATTCTATCAATGTTCATCTCTTGCAACTGTAACATTTGAAGAGAATTCGGCACTTGAAACAATTGGTAACTCAGCATTTGATACATGTAAATCATTAAAGTCTATCACAATTCCTAAGTCAGTTAAGACAATTGGTTATAGTGCATTTGAAGATTCAACTTCACTTGAAACAATAATTTTTGAAGGTAGTGACACTGAAGAAGGTGCTGGTATTAGAGAAATTAAATATTATGCATTTGGAAATACTGGCTTAAAGTCATTTGAATTCCCATATTGTGGAATTGATGCAGAGGCATCAGTTTCTGCCGGCGAAACAGTTTATAACGTATTAACATTAACTCCTGCTGGAGGATCTGATTTAAATATTTTCCAAAATTGTAAATACTTAAAGAGTATTTATTTAAGTGAAAATATTACATTTATTGAAAAACTATTTAACAAGTGTTCATCACTTGAAACTATCACTATAGCTGAAGGAAATAGACACTTCACTGTAGCAGAAAATAGCCCTGTCATCTTAACAAAAGATGGAAGAGAAATATTATATACATTTGGTAAGATTACATCAATTAATATTCCTGAATCTGCAACCAAGATTGGTTCTTATGCATTTGCGGGTCAAACTGATATTACAAGTATTGTAATACCAAAGACAGTAAAAGAAATTGGTCAATACGCTTTCCAATATTGTATGAATTTAAAGACAGTTACATTTGAAACAGGTTCAGTACTAGATACTTTAGGTACTAAGGATAAGAATGGTAAATACACTAAGGGTGGCGTATTCAATCATTGTATTAACTTAGAAACTATTGTTTTACCAAATTATCTAGATACAATTCCGGTAGATACATTTGCTGGATGCTTAAGCTTAAAGAATGTAACATTACCTACAGGCTTAAAAACTATTGGTCAACAAGCATTTGCTCAGACTCGTAGTCTAGAAACAATCACATTCCCTGATGGATTAGAAACAATTTATGAATATGCGTTCTCATATAGCGGATTGAAGGAAATAACAATTCCTGCATCATTAAAGGATTTCATCTATTCGTCTTCATCATCTACTACAGTACCATATACATCAGCATCTGGTGCTTTCCAATATTGCTATAATCTAGAAAAGGTAACATTTGAAGAAGGCTCAAAACTAAATCGTATTGGTCAATATTTATTCAGAGATTGCTTTGCATTAAAAGAAGTTAATTTTGCAAGCAACATGAAGAGTACAGGAAATTATATGTTCCAAAATTGTACATCATTAGAAAGTATTGTTTTACCAAAAGATATGACTATAATGGGTAGCAATCTATTTAATGGTTGTACAAGTTTAAAATCAGTTGTATTCCCTGATGCATTGACATTCTTATCACCTAATGCATTTGCAAATTGTACAGCTTTAGAAGAAATTACAATTCCTGCATCTGTTAAGAATTTTGGAGCTTCAAACACATCAACAAATGTTACAGCTACTACAACATCAAGTACATTTTTAAATTGTACAGCATTAGAAAAGGTAACATTTGAAGAAGGTACAGTATTTGAAAAATTAGGTGCTAATGCATTTGAGGGTTGTACAGCATTAAAGACTATTGATCTTCCTGATACATTAACTATTATTGGTAATAAAGCATTCTTAAATTCTGGTCTAGAATCAATTACAATTCCTGCTAATGTCACTACATTAGGTAGTGCAAATGCTACAGGTTATACATTCCAAAATTGTAAGAGCTTAAAGACCGTAGTATTTAATGAAAAGTTAACAACTATTTATGGTTATGTATTTGATGGCTGTGAAGCATTAGAAGAAGTTACAGTTCCTGCAACAGTTACAAAGATGGGTAATTATGTATTCAGTAATTGTACAAATTTAAAAACTGTTGATTTCCAACCAGTTTTAACAATTGCTTCAGCTAATGCTGGTTCATACATGTTCCAAAATTGTACATCATTAACTACAGTTACATTAAATTCTAAAGCTACAGCTCTTCCAACATATATGTTTGATGGCTGCTCAAGCTTAGAAGGTGTAACATTACCTACTGGTTTAACTTACTTACCACAATATATTTTTAGAAATTGTACTTCATTAAAAGAAATTACAATTCCTAAGACAGTTAAGAATTTTGGTGGTTCAACACCAACTGGTAGTGTATCAGCAACAACAGCTACATATTGCTTCTATGGATGTGAAAGTCTAGAAAAAGTAACACTTGAATCTGGATCAGTATTAACAACTATTGGTACTTATGCATTCTACAATTGTAAGAGTTTAGAAAGCTTTGACTTATCAAATATCACAGCACTAGGTACATATGCATTCTATGGTTGTGCTTCACTTACTACAATTGTTGCACCAAAGGTTACATCAATTGGTAACTATACATTCTATGGTTGTAAGAATTTAACAAGTGCATCACTAGCAAAGGCTACCTCACTAGGTACATATGCATTCTTCAATTGTTCAAATTTAGTAACAGTAGATGTTCCACTAGCAACAACTTATAATACATATGCATTTAGAGGTTGTTCAAAATTAGAATCTATAACACCAAATGCTAAATTAACTACTATTGGTCAAGGTGCATTTGAATATACAGCATTGAAGTCATTCAATATTCCATCAACTGTGACAACAATTAATGGTGGTGCCTTCAATACATTAAATGGTATTAGCATTACATCTGATTCTACTAAGTACATGGTTTATGAAGATATGGCTATTATTGAAACTACTACAGGTTCAATCTGTACAGTATTCAATATTCCAGCTGGTGCTGAAATTGTAGTGCCTAATGCTGCAACAGCTATTAAGTCAGCTGCTCTTATGGATACAAAGAATTTAAGGAAGATTGTTTTACCTGATACAATTAAAGAAATTCCTTCAAATGCATTCTATAGCTGTACAAATTTAGAGGAAGTTGTTTTAGGAAATGCAGTTACAACTATTGCATCAAGTGCTTTCCAATATTGTAGTTCATTATCAACTATCAATTTCCCTGATACATTAGAAAAGATTCAGGCATCAGCATTTGATGGTACAGCTTTAGTTGAGGTAGTATTACCAGAAGGCTTAACAGTAGTTGCTAACGCATTTAAAGGTATCAAGACACTAGAAACTTTAGTTATTTCATCAACAGTTAATAACTTTAGTTCAGGCGCATTTGCAGATTGTACATCATTAAAGAATGTTACATTAGCAGATGGATTAGTGACTCTTTATAGTAATATGTTTGAAAACTGTACTTCATTAGAGAGCATTACTCTTCCAGGATCATTAGCTACAAAGATTACATCAACTACATCATATACAAATGTATTTAAGAATTGTACTGCATTAAAGAATGTAGTTATTGAAGAAGGTAATAGATTTATACCTAACTATACATTCTATGGTTGCTCTAGTCTAGAAACAATTGAATTCCCTTCAACATTAGAAGGTATTGGTACATATGCCTTTGTTGGTACAGCTATTAAAGAAATTGAATTTAATGAAGGCTTAACTAAGATTGATGGTTATGCATTCCAAGAAACTGCTCTTAAGGAAGTTACATTCCCTGATAGCGTAAATAACATTGGTACATATGCATTTGCTAATTGTGCTGAATTAACTACAGTAACATTTGGTAAGAATAAATATACAATTGGTAAATATGCATTTACTGATTGTCCAGTATTAGCAAATATTACATTACCAGAAGGATTTATATTCGGTTCTGGTTCTACAGCAAGCTATGCATTTGCTAATGATTTAGCAATTAAGTCATTTGTATTCCCAACAACAGCTATGTATGTTCCTGAATACATATTATCAGGTTGTACAAATCTTGAAGATGTTACAATTTCAGAAGGTATCGATCAAATCTATTATGGTGCATTCGAAAACTGTACAGCATTAACAGAAGTAGTATTACCTGAGTCTTTAACTGTATTAAGATATATGGCATTTGCTAACTGTACTGGTATTAAACAAATAGTAATTCCAGTTGGCTGTGATGTTAATGCAGTTTCAAAGAAAGGACCATTTACTGGTTGGACAAAAGAACAAAAAGTTATTTCTTCATTATCATTATATGAAATAACTGGTTTCTGGGATCAAACAATATCATATTCAAGCTACTATACATATTGGTCACTAACTGAGGCGACATTTGTATTAGCTGGTGAAGTTGTTGAATTCCCTTATACTAATCAAAATTAATTAAATTTTATAATCTATGCTTTGGGAGTTTACCCCAAGGCATAGATATAATTATAAAGAAAGGATAAAAATATGAATACAAAAGAAGAATTTTCAAAGCTTTACAGTAGATATTTGAAAAAATTTTATTTGAAAACATCATTAGTTTCATTAGTAATCAGTTTAGCAGTATTATTAGTATTATCACTTTCTTTTTGGATTATTGGTTCAAAGTTATATTGGATTTCATTTGTTGCTTTTGGTGTAACACTAATTGCAAGTTTTGTAATCTTATATTTCACTAAGAAACCAACTGAAAAAGAATTCTACAGTTCTTTGGAAGAACTAGGACTTGAACAAAGAGCAATCACAATGTATGAATATATGAATGATGATTCATTAATGGCTAAAATTCAAAGAGAAAATGCCAAAACTAATATTCATTCAAAAGATCATAAATTGTTAAAAATCACAGCTCCATTAGCTTTAATTATTACAGTAGCAGTAGTATTTGCTTTAAGTTTAGGTACAGCAATTGCTTCTGGACTTTCAGCTTATAGAATAATTCCAAGCGCAGCTCAAGTAATTAACAAGAATGATGATGCACTTGAAGATAAAGAGTATGAAGTAACATTTGAAGTTATTGGTGATGGCTACATCGATGGTGATATCTTCCAAATCGTAAAAGAGGGAGAAGATGCTACTGGCGTATATGCAGAAGCTGAAGAAGGATGGTTCTTCTATTCATGGGGTGTTTATGATAATCGTTATGACAAAGTTATAACAGATGATAGTAATGAGGTTGCAGCTGACCATGACCCATATAGAGAAGTTAAAAATGTAACTAAAAATGTTACATATTATGCTGTATTTATGGAAGTGCCTGAAGATCAAGAAAGTTCTGACGATCCATCAGATGAGCAACAAGAAAATCAAGCTCCACAAGAACCTTCTAATCAACAATCTAGTCAACCTAGCCAATCTGACCCTGGTAGTGGCGGTGGCGCAGGTGGTAAGTATGAAGATTATAATCAAGTAATTGATGGAGAAACATATTACGGCGACAACGTATTTGACGAAGCATATGCTGATGCAATGGAGCAAATGCAAAATGAAGGTAATGAAGATGGTGATGAAATTCAAAAAATCATCTCAGATTACTATGAGAATATAGAGAAATAAAGGATGTATTATATGATTAACGAACAAGATATAAATAATTTCAGTGCTAAAATTCAAGAAATTTACACTCAAATTAGCCGTGATGTAATTGGCCAAAAGGAAGTTGTTGAAGGCGCAGTTATATCAATGATTGCTGGCGGTAATGTCTTACTTGAAGGTGTTCCAGGAGTAGGTAAGACACGTTTAGTTAGAACATTAGGTAGAGTATTTGGTCTACCATTTTCAAGAATCCAGTTCACTCCAGATTTAATGCCTGCGGATGTAACTGGTACAAATATGGTTGTAAAAGGTGAAGATGGAAAAACAACATTCCAATTCCAGGAAGGTCCAATCTTCTCAAATATCATCTTAGCCGATGAAATCAACCGTGCTACTCCAAAGACACAATCTGCATTACTAGAAGCGATGCAGGAGCATAAAGTTACGGTTATGGGTGTTACAAGACAATTATCAGAGCCATTCTTCGTACTTGCAACACAAAACCCAATTGAGCAAGATGGTACATATCCACTTCCTGAAGCTCAAATGGATAGATTCATGTTCAAGATTATCGTTTCAAACCCTAGTCTTGAAGAATTATTAAGCATTGTTAATTTAACACAAAAGACAATGGCTGAAGTTGCAAATACAGTTTGTTCTGGCGAAGAATTATTAAAGATGAGAGAAACAGCAAACAGTATTCCTGTTGCTGAAGATGTACTAAAATATGCAATGATTATAGTATCAGCTACTCATCCAACTGGTGAATATGCTTCAGAAACAGCAAAGAAGTATTTAAGATTAGGTGCTTCTCCACGTGCTGGTCAAGCATTCATCTCAGCAGCTAAGGTTAAAGCATTAATTAAAGGTAGATATAATGTAGCTTATGAAGATATTGATGAGCTTGCAACATTAATCTTACGCCATAGAATTAAGCTTAACTTCGAAGCAGTTGCAGAAAGAATTTCTCCTGATGCAATTGTTGAGCAAATAATCGCAGAAGTAAAGAAGAAATATAAAATTAAGTAATAAAAAAATAATGCATGGGAGCATTATTGGAAAGTAGTATATAGCATGGAATTATCTTATATCAACGACGAGTTTTTCTCTCGTATAGAAGCGTTAGCGTTCAATTTAAAATCATATTTAGTTGGCTATTTTGGCGGTAAGCACTTAGTTAAAAGCTATGGGCAAACCGTCGAATTTGCTGATTATAGAGAATATCAGCTTGGTGATGACATTAGACGTATAGATTGGAATTTATATGGTCGTTTTGAAAAATTTTTCATCAAGCTTTTTACTGATGAAAGACAAATGAAAATTTCAATATTTTTAGACGCGTCTGCATCAATGGGTAAAGATAATCCTAAGAAGGCAGCCTATGCAACAGCATGTGCTGCAGGCTTTGGTTATTTAGCTATACATAATATGGATAAGGTATCATTCAATATTATGAAAGGTAACCATGCTGAAAATACAAATGGAACTATAGTTGGTAAGAACCGGTTCTTTAGATCAATTTCAGAAATAGAAAATCTAGAATTTGAAGGTGATACAGATATTGAAAAATGTATTATTACATCACCTGATCAATCAGATTCAAATGGCATCGCAGTTATAATTTCAGATTTCTTAACTGATAATGATTGGAAGAAGGCTGTTGATTACCTACTATACAAGAAAAAGCAAGTACTATTAATTCAAGTTTTAACACCTGAAGAATTAGATCCATCTTATATGGGTAGAATCAATTTAATAGATTTAGAATCAGAAGATGTAGCTGATTTAAAAAATATGCGAATTAAGATTGATAATGCATCTCAAAAAGCATATCAAGAAGCCTTAAATGCTTTTAGAAATGATATTAGTACTTACTGTAGAAAAAGAGATGTTGATTTTATAAGTATTAGTACCGACACTCCAATTGAGTCTGTACTATTTAAAGAATTAATGAAGGTAGGAATTATGTCATGACAATTTTAAACATGGTCGGACTTATTTCCTTAATAAGCCTTGTTATATATTTTGTTTTATATTTTATTAAACCAAATTATCAACAAAAATATGTATCAAGTACCTTCATTTGGAAATTAAGTCTTAAGTATAAGAAAAAGAGAATACCAATAAATAAGCTTAGAAATATTTTATTAGTAATATGCCAGATACTATTACTTATATTATTAACTATGATTATTATGAAGCCTGTGGTTATAGCTAAGCAGACTAATGAAAATGAAGTAATATTAATAGTTGATGCATCAGCTAGTATGAGAACAACAGATGATTATGATACTAGATTTGATAGAGCTGTTGATTTAGCAAAAAGAAAAGCAACAGAAGTATTAAATAATGATGGTATTGTATCAATCGTAATTTCAACAAATAATCCATATTTCCTAGTTGAAAGAGAAACTAAGGAAAATATTAATCAGGTTATGATTGAACTTGAAAATCTAATCGAGGATTATGAATGCACTTATGGTAAAACTGATTTAAATAAATCAATTAATTTATGTAATGATATATTAATTGAAAATTCTAGTGCTTCAATATTCATCTACTCTGATGTTACAGCTGATTACATTGATAAAGGTATTACCCTAGTAAATGTTAGAGAAGCAGTTGAATATAATATCGCAATTACAAATGCTTATTCAGAAGTATATGAAAACTATTATATGTTTACAGTTGAGGTTGTATCATATGGTAAGGATGAAGAAATTGATTTATCAATTGAAATATCTGGGGCTAATGCATCTGAAGATAATCCAACTGGTGTAATTTATCCATTCACACATAGTGTATTTTTAACTAATGATGAAGCAAAAAAGATTGTATTTATAAATTCAAATGTTAATTTAGAAAATTTTGATAATAGTTCAAATGTTGAATATTATTTAATTCCTGATACTGATAAGATTTTATCTTATGAAACAGTCCATGTATCTATTAATGCTACTGATTCATTTATCTATGATAATAGCTTTGATATTTATGGTGGTACTAAAGAGGTTATTAAAGTATTATATGCTTCAAGCAGCTCAAACGCATTCTTTAATAGTGCTATCTTAGTATTACAATCTGCATTCAGTAATAAATATACTATTAGCTATACTAGATATAAGGAAAAGAATGATATTCCAAATAGTGGTTATGATTTATATATTTATGAGCATGAGTCAATGCCTGCTTCAGCACCTAGTGATGGTATAGTAATATATGCAGACCCATTATTAGATGTTATTGGTAGTGGCTTTAGAGTTCAAGGAAGTCTAGACTACAATAAGGTTAGTATGCCACTTACAGAAGAAAAAGAGCATCCTATTACAAAAGGAATTGTGGCAGATAATATCACAATAAGTAGAGTCGTTAGATTACTTGGTCAACCTCAAGATTATGACACATTAATGACATGTGATGGTAGACCAGCAATTATGATTTGCGATAATGATGATGCTAAAAATATTGTGCTATTATATAGCTTAAATTATTCTAATATGCCAATTGAAAAAGGAATACTTCCAAGATTTTTATATAACATTTTCAATTATTTCTTACCACAAACTGTTGATGGTCATTCATTTGAAATTGATGATTCAGTAGAGGTTAGAAGTAGAGGAAACGATGTTGAAATCACGGGAAATGGTAAGACAGTAACAATCGATACATTCCCTGGAACATATTCATTTACAATTCCTGGTACATATGATGTTTCACAAACATCTATATTTGGTAAAGAAATTAAAGATCAAATCTTTGTAAGAATACCTGCAGAAGAAAGTAATAT
>JAEEGL012718485.1_pt1 | contig 26660 bp, 19 predicted proteins | sample 9134231 | NCBI WGS metagenome assembly JAEEGL01 (sample SAMN16246548, study PRJNA631951) | gut metagenome | biome: gut microbiome; feature: rumen; material: fiber-attached | host: Bos | place: Iran: Karaj | collected 2018-10 | reverse complement strand
ATGCCCACAGTCCGTCGTAATCGTCGAGATCGCCGGGGAAGAATGCCGCGGCGCGGATCGCCTTGGAGCAGTCGATGACGGAGCCGCCGCCGATGGCGAGGACGACTTCGATGTCATTCTCCTTGCAGATCTTTGCGCCTTCGATAACGGACCTCAGCCTGGGGTTGGGGTCGACCTTGTCATACTCCCACCACTGATAGCCTTTTTCCCTGAACAGGTTGGTGACATAGTCATAGATGCCTGTCGCTGTCGCGGTGTTCTTGTCGAACACCATGAGGACCTTCTTGCCGTACTTGGCCAGAGACTCATCGAGATGCTCGATCGCGCCGGCGCCGAAGAAGACCTTGGTAGGTGTGTAATACCTGAACTGATATTCTCTCATTTTGCAGGTTCCTTTCTATAAATTTATTGCTACCCTTCCATGATTATATCACACTCAAAAACGAGTTACACAACAGTATCGCGTGCTGCCGTATAAATCTTTCCGCGATCCGGATATCACAAGTGAAAGAAGGCCCCGCTTTATGCGGAGCCTTCCTGCAAAAGACCGTTCAGTCTTTCAGACTTTTCTCATTAAAGAGCAGCCTTGTAGATCTCGATGACTTCTTCCTTGGTGAGCGGTACGTACATGCCGCCGCGTGCGGTCGCCTGTGTGGCCATGTCATCGAAGTGCTCTTCCGTAACGCCGATCTCGGAGAGAGTGCGCGGGATGTTCATCTTGTTGAAGAAGAGATCCTCGGTCGCTTCGATCGCCTTGTTGGCTATCTCGTACTTGTCGAGAGAAGGATCAATCCCGAACACGTTGACACCGTATCTCACGAACCTGTCGACTGTCTTGTCGCTCAGGATGTGGCGCATCCAGTGAGGCATCAGGATAGCGAGGCCCTGGCCGTGGATGATGTCATGATAGGCGCCGATGGGGTGCTGCAGACCGTGCAGCGTCCATCCGGACATGCGGCCGCCGCTCAGAAGACCGTTGATGGCCCAGGGTGCTGCCCACATCAGGTTAGCGCGCGCCTCGAAGTTGTCGGGCTCGGCAAGAGCGATGGGGGTGTACTTGGCGACTGTCTTCATGATGGCCTCTGCGAAACCGTCGACGAGGTCGATGTCGGTCGCGGGGTCAAAGTATGTCTCGGAGGTGTGGATGAAGATATCCGCTGCGCCTGCCGCGACATGTCTCGGAGGAACCGAATATGTGAACTTGGGGTCGAGGATGGAGACGTTGGCATAGAAGAGATCGCCTCTGAACGCGCCGCCCTTCTGATGGGTGTGCTCATTGGTGATGACCGCGCCTGCGTCCATCTCGGAGCCTGTGGAAGCCATCGTGCAGATGACTACCATGGGGAGGGTCTTGGTGATATCCTTGCCGCTGGCGCCCCATGCCCACAGTCCGTCGTAATCGTCGAGATCGCCGGGGAAGAATGCCGCGGCGCGGATCGCCTTGGAGCAGTCGATGACGGAGCCGCCGCCGATGGCGAGGACGACTTCGACGTCATTCTCCTTGCAGATCTTGGCCGCTTCGATAACAGACCTCAGCCTGGGGTTGGGATCGACCTTGTCATACTCCCACCACTGATAGCCCTTTTCCCTGAACAGGTTGGTGACATAGTCATAGATGCCTGTCGCTGTCGCGGTGTTCTTGTCGAATACCATAAGGACTTTCTTGCCGTACTGAGCCAGAGACTCGTCGAGATGCTCGATCGCGCCGGCGCCGAAGAAGACCTTGGTAGGTGTGTAATACCTGAACTGATATTCTCTCATTTTGCGGGTTCCTTTCTTTTTCGATATTGTTAAGGAATTTATCATGCTGAGATTAATTATATCTTAGTAAGAAATAAAGGTAAATCTTTAGTTACTTCCCCGATAAGGAACAGGAGGCTCCCGGCATATCCGGAGGTCTCCTGTGGCTTTGTTTTCTGTTCAGTTCTTCCTGTTCTTCTTGACTCTCATGAAGTTGAATTCCAGATCGGTGTTCTCCTGGAACTTCCATACCAGTTCCCTGTCGAAATCGTAGCGCATACCGCAGTTCCGGTCGAAGATCATCGTTCCACACTCCCCCTTGCGGTAGGGCTTCCATTCCGGAACGTCGCCGCCGTTCGGATCCCCGCAGGTCGCGAAGTTGATCCAGGCCTGATGCATCTTCTGGCTGAGCGACACGCAGTCAGGCTCGTTGCAGGCGTCCACATATTCGGTGTTGCCGAACACGAGCGGCAGGCAGAATCCGTGATACGCGGGTATTCCTCCAAAATAGTTGAGGTGATACGTGATCATGTAGCAGTAAAGAGGCGCTTCGCAATCGGCCTTACGGTCGAAGAACTCATATACGCCCTTGCGCACGATGAAGTCGAGATTGTACAGGTCGAGCAGGTCACCGTCGGGGTATACTCTGCGGAACAAGCTGATCATCTCATCTTTCTTGTCTGCGAACAGATCCGTCAGCAGCTCATCCTTCTTCTCATCAGGAGTGTCGTAGGTGTAGATGTTCGGAGCGTACAGCACGGTCTCGCACTGGCACGTTCCTCCCATCACCGGCACCTTTTTCGCATATTCGGTCAGCCCGACCTCATTGGGGTTCCCGACATAATAGCCGTTGCGCACCGGCTGCACGATGCCGTGCAGATTGACTCCCTCACCGGCAAGCACCTTTACGCTCTCGTTGTATACGCGGCACAGTTCTTCATAGGGCACTTCCGCTATCCGGAAAAAGGTCTCCTTCGTGAGGCCAAGCTTCTCCACCATCATCCTGCATGCCCTGCGGTTGTTGGCGGCGTCATCCACCTCTCCCGGCAGGTTCATCAGGCCGCTCTGGAATATGACTCTCTGATACAGCCCGTCCGCGTCGGGTATCTGCATGAGGGTGCGGATCTTCCCGCCTCCTCCGGACTGTCCGAACAGCGTCACGTTATACGGATCCCCTCCGAACTTCTCGATATTTCGTCTGATCCAGCGGAGGAGTTCCACTATGTCCTCCATGCCGGCATTTCCGGAGTTTCTGTACTCATCCCCGAATTCCGAGAAATCCATGTATCCCAGTATGTTGAGCCTGTGGTTGAAGGATACCACTACCAGATCCCCGTCTCTGCAGAGATTGGCCCCGTCGTAGCTCATCTGTTCCACGGAAGAGCCCGTTCCAAACCCTCCGCCGTGGACCCATACCATTACCGGCCTTCTGCGGGAAGTATCCGGAGATCTCGTCCATACGTTGACGTACTGGCACTGCTCGTCCTCCGGCCAGAAGCGGTATCCGAACAGAGGCTGCTGGGTAAGCGCGTACATCCTTGACACGCTCGGCTTGCTGACTGTCGGAGCCACAGGTCCGTAGGTCACCGCTTCCCTGACTCCGTCCCAGTGTTCCATCGGTTTCGGGGATCTGAACCGTTCCGCAGTCGCGTAGGGTATCCCGCGGAAATAATAGTGATCGTTGAGAAAACACCCGCGGACTATCCCCTCCGCTGTCTCGACTTCCGTGCGCGCATCGCTGTAGAATCTTCTGTTCATTTAACTCCTCCGCTCATAGGATCCTTTATCGCTGTCCGTACCTGTCACCAGAGTATGGCTGCGTTGTACGCTATAGTGCCCTCGCCGTAATAATAAAGGACATTGTTGTCCCTGCACAGCTGCGTGATGAAGATGCCGTACCCCTCCAGTGCTTCTATCCTCTTCTCCGGGAATCTGCAGGGCTCCGGTCTTGCGCATTTCTCGCAGAATCTGCATCCTCCCGCGCCGAGCGCAAGACAGTCGGGGTATTCTTCCGTCATGATGTCCTTGAGCCTGCTGATGCCGTCAGCCAGTCTTTTCCCCGTCTCAAAGTACATCTTTCTGTCTATGCGTTTCGCCGATCTTCCGATGCACTGGAGGATCAGCCCGTGCTCATAGCTCTGCAGCTTGGCGTTGTCCTCCTCAGCTGTCGAATGCGGAGGACATCCCCAGTTCGCCCCGTAGCCTCCGCACTTGTTCGTTGCGCATGTGTCCCTGACCATCTGGCTCTGGACGAATGTCTTAGGGTCCAGAGGGTTCACTTCGTCGAACCCGCATTCCTTTGCGATCTCAATGATCCTCTCTGTTGTCATTTTTCCGCCTCCGATCCTATTTCAGACCTGTTCTGCCATTATGGTATTTTTCTTGTTATCTTCAGTTTAAGATGAGCCTGATGAAAATGCAATTCATCAGGCTCCCGGTTTTAATGTCTGTTTACGGTCTATTCCTTATCCTTCGTCTTTACGATCTTAGCTTTGCGAATGCCAAGCAGATCCCTGAACATATCCGCGGTGGTGAAATGCCTGTCGTTCTCAAAGCCGGGGATCATGACCATCGCCGTAGTGAAGCGCATGATCACCGCCGTCAGAATCGCGCACTGGTAGCGGTTCAGGGACAGCGGAAGCGCCTTCCCCTCGAGGAACTCCAGCATGCTTCCTCCCAGCATTATGCCGCAGAAGGTTCCTAGCAGCGCGGTCACGCAGCCGAACACCGCCAGAGCTCCGGCCCTGTTCTCGTCGCTGGTCAGCGACAGCTGAAGATTCGATGCAACCAGGTTCGTCCCGCTCCAGAAGATGGAGCCGATCCCGTAATAGAGCATGATCGGCCAGACTTCGTGAGGTCTCGCCAGCATGAACAGAAGCTGTACCAGAGATGCTCCGGTCGCAGCTATCCTGAGGACCGGCTTGAAGCCGTATCTGATGGCCAGATGGCTCCAGATGCGCACGGCGATCATGGATACGATATTGGAGGTGATGCTCCCGAACAGCGTCATCTGTGTATAGGTTATACCGAGCTCATTTACCGCATATCTGTTGAGGTATGAGCCGACGAAGTTTGCACAGAAGCACCACATGGTCCAGAAGATAAGGAAATGACGGAACCTGCTGTTGTCAAATATCCCGGATCCCAGGGCTTTGATGCTCGGCTTTACCGGCTCCGACAGGTAGACCTCCTTGCATCCGGCGTACATCAGCATATCGAGGATGCCTGCGGCTCCTCCTATCGCGAACAGCACGACATATCTCGTATAGCTCGGAAGATGGTCCATGAGGAATCCCGTTCCGAGTCCCGACACGATGCTCACCAGAGCATTCATGGAATCCCTGGTCGAGAGCCATGTGCCCCTGATGGCGGGAGGAGTCAGATCGCCCAGCCATGGGAACCAGCTCACCTGGATAAGGGCATTGAGCGATGATGCGATGCCGACAAGGAACAGCAGAGCCCACATCCGCAGGTTGGAGACCTTGTCCGGAAGCAGGATGGGAATGAGCCCCACCATGAGCCACAGTACGCGGGATGCGATGCCGTATGTCAGCAGATATCTCTTTCTCCTGTGCGTATAGTTTACCAGCATGGCTGCGGGGATCTGTAGCAGCACAGTCACCTGTGGCACTGCGTTCAGTATTCCGAACGCCAGGTCTCCTGCGCCGAGGTCGTTCGCAAGACCTATCATAGGACTGCTCCCCGCGGCGCAGATGTTTCCGCAGATGACTCCCAGCAGATTGCTGATGAGCATGAGCCTCAGGCTTCTCACCACATCAGGCTCTAGCCCGTGCCTTTTCATCGCAGCTTCAAGGTCAGCTGTCGGAGAAAGACTGCGTCTGCCGATCCTCTGTTTTATTCTGTAAAGCAAAAGTCTGATCTTCATGAACCGATCCAATCCTGAATGTGATCAAAACCCTTCTGTCATATTACTATTCCGGTCCGCGGACATTGGCGCAGCTGTTTTTTCATTTCTCACTGACATCCAGTATGTCTCCGATAAAGAGCCAGTGCGGCTGCCAGTCGCCGTTCTCATCCACCGGATAGACCTTTGGATTAACCCTGTAATATTCCTGGATATCGGTCACCAGATCCTCTCTGGCCAGCTGATGCTGATACAGCTTACGGCAGAGAAATGTCAGATCTGCCTCCTCATAGGTAACGCTGCTGCCGAAGGCCACTGGCGTCAGACCGGATTCGGCGACCTTGTCATGGTCTCTGCCTGAGCGGGAGCCCATGATACCGAGCGCGCCTCTGTATTTCTCCGGGAAGAAGCTGACTGTGAAATGATCGCTCTCCAGCATGACGTCACGCGTATACCGCGCGGGATGCAGGTACACCGTAACGATGGAACCTCCTGAACCGGGGCGTCCCCAGATCGTGCCGAGGCTCCCCCATCCCACGGTGCAGGAATTGAAATGGTCCATGTTCCCCGCCGTAACAAGAGCCCAGCGCTTCGCGAAAAGCTCAAACACCTTATATTCTTTTTCTTCCCAGCCAGCCATATTGCCTCATTCCTGTTCTTTTGTTCTCTACTGATTTTACCATTTTAAGGCGCAGGCGTGAATGCCCGCTGCAATGCAGAGGCGATCCACGCCTGTATAATTCCGGATGTTTCAGATCCGCATCTCAGCTCTGTGAATGGATCTCAGACCAGGAAGGTATCCTGCTCATGCTCTTCATGAACGCCATCAGATCCGCATCATGGTCCGCCCTGCACTTCGTGCTGTCGCCGAAGACCAGGCATGCGTGGTCGCTTTCGGTATAAGGTCTCCAGTGGTCCGGGAGGGCTCCGTGGTTCGGGTCGCCCGTCCTCACGAACTGTATCCAGGCATTGAATATCTCATCCTGGAAGCGCCATGTCTTTTCCCCGTTTATCACTGCAGGCTGCAGAGGAACGTTGTGGAACGTAAAGGGAAGCTCCGCGCCGTGATAACTCATGTATCCTCCGCCCAGCGCAAGCTCATATGTGAGCATGTACTGATAGGTAGGCGCGTTCATCTCCGCCCTCATTCTGCTGTAATTCACTATCAGAGGCCTGAAATTGTAATGATCCAGGTTCTTCGCATAGCAGCTGTTCACGCCCGGATAGGCTTTCTCAAATTCTCTCTTCACGCCTTCTGCCGCAGGTCCGTACACCTCTTTGAGCATTTCAAGTTTCTGCTCGTCGCTGAGTGCTGCCTTATCCACGAAGTCGATCCTCTGTCCGAATTCGTTCAGGGCAGAGCCCAGGATGACGGGTATGCCGGCCGTCTCTTTTCTCAGTCCGGCCACGGTGTGATCCCCTATGAACGTTCCCGCTCCCTGTGTAGGCAGCCAGAACATCTGGTTATCGTATGTCTGTGTACAGAGCTTCATCATCTCATCGACGGGCATCTCAGAAAGCCTTTCCATGCTTCCTGCCGCTCTGACCAGTTTCTCCGCCCATTCTGCGGATTCTTCCGGTGTCGGCCATTTGAGGTGCTCGTTCTGTATCAGTCCGCTCTGCATTATCACTTTGTGATACAGTCCGTCAGCCGCCGGCATCTGCATTAGAGCAGATATCTTTCCGCCTCCTCCCGAATGCCCGTAGATCGTGACATTATCGGGGTCGCCTCCGAAAGCTGAGATGTTCTTTCTGACCCATTTAAGCGCCAGAACGAGATCCAGGAGTCCCAGATTGCCTGAATCGGCATACTCCTCACCGTATCCGGACAGGTTCATGTATGCAAGAGCCCCCAGGCGGTGGTTCACCGAAACGCACACGACATCCCCGTACTTCGCGGTATTGTGTCCTTCATATACAGCCAGATGAATGGCGTTTCCGGAAGAAAATGCTCCCCCGTGTATCCAGAACATGACCGGCTTTTTTGCATCAGGGTCCAGTGATCCTGTCCAGATATTCAGATTCAGGCAGTCCTCGGAATCAGGCCAGAGCACGGGAGAAGAGAGCAGTGTGTCTCTGAGGCCAAACTTCAAAAGCGGGTTAGGACACACATATCCGTAATCCGTTGCGGTCCTGCATCCTTCCCAGGGCGTCTCGGGCTCAGCGGGAAGGAACCGCTTGGCAGTTCCGTACCGCACTCCAAGGAAGTGATAGATATCTTCCTTTATGTATCCTCTGAGCATACCGTTCTCTGTCATGACCTCTGCGATACCGGGTCTGCATGCGAATTGTGTATTTATATTACTCATGTTTCCTCCTATGCAAGGTATTCTATGGATCCGTCAGAATGCCTTACGAACCTTGAGAAAAACTCATCGTAAAGCATGAACGCCACTTCAGGCGAATATGTGTGCGGCCAGTTCTTTACCCCTGTAAACCGCACCATCGGAACATTGTCGCCGTTACGCCATACATGGTTCATATAGATCCCGGATTCATAGTATTTCCCTTTTTCATATTCCGCTTTGTTGTGCTCACAGAGCCTTCTGATAGTTTTGACGTTTACGTTCCCCTCTTCCAGCTTGCACCCCAGTCCGTCATATTCTCCGACGAAATACCAGATATTTCTCGGCAGGTCATCCGGCATGGGAGGAACATCGGTATACATTCCCTCCATGAATCCCACAGGAGCAAACCCGGCAAAGTACTCCGGCATGTATCTCATGAGCGTCTGCGTCATCATAGCCCCGTTGGAATGCCCAGTCACATATATCCTCTCCCTGTCGATAGGATATCTGGACACAGTGTCTTCTATCAGTTCCCTGAAGTACTCGAGCTCATCGGGTCCTGCGGTATCAAAACCAGAAGGTACACCGCCCGCATTCCATTCCGGAGTTGCTATATGCTCCCCTCCCATAGCTGGGACTGCTCTTTTGAACGGATATGCTGACGGATACACCACGAAAGCGCCTCTCTCCTGCCCGACACTGTGCCATCCTGTATTGTTGGCAAAGAACTCTCCGGAACAGGTGAAACCGTGAATGGCAACTATCAGCGGATATTTCTCGGCCGCTTTGCGCTTGTATGCATCCGGTTCAAATGTCAGCCAGTAGCGTTTCAGTCCGCCTATCACCTTTTCCGTCCTGATGAGCCCGTCGCTTTCATGTACGGTCCTTCTGATATAGCCGTTGCCTTCTCCGCCCCAGCGTTTATAATCCGCCAGGAAACTGACCATTGCGCTGACTGTCTCCGCTGTTCCCGCGTCTGATGCCTTATCAGGAGAAGCGTGCCACACCTCACAGCAGCTGTGATCATTCAGGAAGCTCTCTCCGAGTTTCTCTCTCTGCTGATAGACCCGCCCGAAACAGTTGCAGAGCCCTCTGTCGGTCACGTCACACGCTTTTTTGAAATACTCAAGGACATTCGACTCTTCGCTGTCAATGATAAGTGTCGGAAGACTTATCTCGCTCCTGCTTTTTTTGCTGTCGCAGTCAGAAGGTCCGTTCCCCAGATCCCTGACAAGTTCAGGATCCAGAGCTACGCTTCCCCAGGCTGCCCAGCCGGCAAGCACGGAAACATGCGTGAGCGCAAAGACCGCCGCAGGTCTCGCCCCGTCACCGAAGCCGGCAGCATATATGGCCGGCGCATTGCTCTGGAAATAACGGTTCTTCTGCATCTCAGCCAGAGCTTTGACCGCCGTGGACAGTTCAAATCCGGGGTCATCGTTTTTCCAGCCTTTCGGAGCAGGAAGGAAGAATCCGGTCATCTCGTTCTTCTCAAGAGTTTCTGCCCATCCTCCTTCACGGAAAAACTGTTTCGGATCATTTCCTCCCGGGACGAAGACCAGCACCATGTTCCATGCAGACTTCTCTGTAACAGGAATGTAGCAGAACATGTCTCTGCGCACTCCGTCATCATCCGTGATCGGAGTGTCGATCACGCCGAGATATGTGTTGCGGTACGGATCCGCGGGATCCGCAAGCGGATAATCAACAGGTTCGGATGGTTCGGGAAACCCGTGAGCCTCTCTCGGCTTCCTTACCCTGTTCAGCAATGGGTCCAGCTGAGGATGCATTTTGTACATTTACGTTTTCTCTCCTTATTCTTCGGATAGATCGATCAGCTTTCGATCAACAGTTTAGTCGTTTGCTGCCATTCATCACATGCGATATGCGGCGTCCGGATCCGCACGCCGCATATCACTGTTATTTTATTCCCTGTAAAGCTCTGTCATAAAAGCGTCACACAGTGTCCTCCACTGATAGTAGTTGGGATGCTCTACCTCTCCGAGGATCGCGTTGCCTACCCCGCCGTGGGGACAGTTGATGAACGTGTGCATCTCAACGGTGACACCGTGAGAACGCAGGTCTTCCGCATAAGGCGCTATGTTCGGTATATTGAAGTCTTTCTCACCGACTATCACTATCGTCGGAGGATACTCCACTCCGTTCCAGTCGAAAGGTTCACCGAGGAATCTCGGGCCGTATACACAGAGGAAGACATCGGGACAGCCGCTGTATGCGTCAAGTTCATCGGGCTCATATTCCGGGAAAGCATCCTTTACAGATCTGCCGCCGGAAAAATGCTGGATATTGTGCTCTCCCGTGAGTCCTCCGTTGGAGTATCCTGCAAAAGCCACGCGGTCGTTTTTGATCCTGTACTTTCCGCTGTTTGCCCTGACATACTGGACCGCTCTGGCTACATCCGCTCCGGCTTCCTTGCCGCTCCAGGGATTTGCATTGGGCCGGTTCATAAGAATGAAGCACTGATATCCGAGCTCGTTCATCTCAAGGCTTGCCTGGTAACACTCCAGAAGGATATTGGATCCGTGATCGCCGCCGGCCGACATGATTATGGCGCCCTTCGGAGCGACATCTTCCGGCAGAAGCATCTCATACATGAACGGAGCGTAATCCGGATCATGTGTATATCTGAGATCGGAATTATCAGTATACTCCGTCTCTGTGGGCATATTTCCTTCTTTCCAGAGGATGATGCGCTGCGGCACTTCGCTGAAACGCCTGCCCCCGACCTCATCTATCACTTCTCCAAACTCGCTCGCGCGTCTGCCTAGCTCATCCAGATCTGTGATAGCCCGCATCTCTGCTTCCTTTTTATAAAGCTTTACAAGCTCTTCTTTCGGGTAGCATACGCAGTCTTCGTAGATCTTTACTGCCTCATGGGCGTAAGGCCTCAGTATCCTGTTGAATGGTTCCTGCGCCTTGAATTGTTCCTTAAGTCTGTCAAGTATCCCCATTTATCGAACACCTCTTCTGTATTTGTGAATGTAGTTTTCCGGCACGCTGCCGGCCGCCGGCAGGATAGTTGCTTTACTTTACACTCTGCCGAGTTCAAACTCGATCCTGAACTTTGCCGCCGGATCGAGTTCTCCGTCTTCCTGTCCGGGCTTGTCTGTAAACTTCATGACGAACATATCGTCTTTTGTTACCGGTCTCCATTCAGGAAGCGGTTCACCGTTTATATCCATTCCGTTCGGGTCACCGGTCTTGATGAAGTTGGTCCAGTATCTGCACGCCTGCCTGGCAAGATCGTAATGTCTGCCCTCAAAGGGACGCCAGCATTTATCAAGATTGTTGAACACGAACCACAGATCGCTGCCGTGATAAGGTCCGGCATTATCTTCTCCGGGGATATCATGATCGAAGATGTAACAGTATCCCGTCTTCCCCTGCTCCGCCTGAGTCATGGCAAACCCTCTGGCTCCGAGAGTCCTCGCATTGAAAGCCGGTCCCTTGTAGGTCGCTGCGATCTCCTCTTTTGTGCCCGTCCTGCAGTAAGTCAGGAATTCGTCAGTTCTGTCTCCGAATATGGGCTCGGCGATCGCTCTCAGTTCATCGACCGTCTCCGGGACCTTGCCGCCGAATACCGATCCGCCCTCTCCCGCGGTGCTTCCGAACAGATAGGGAATGTCATTGAAGTTGCCGTTTATGTAGGCCTGTGTCGAGTCCTCCGGCAGCATCCTGCCATCTATCCTCGGGCTCCACGCGTCAAACCTCCTGCCCATCTTCTGATAGGCTTCATAGAGCTTTTCTGCAGGGACCTCTCTGGCCTCGTCTATGCTCTCGACGCCCAGTATCTGCAGCAGCTCTATTCCTGTCTCCTCCGCTTTTTTGAGCGGTGTGCATCCGGTACCGTATCCGAGAGCTCTCAGCCCGCCGCCGGACTGCATTATGATACCCGTGATCAAGCCTTTCGCGAGAGGCGATGTTCCCAGAGCCTGAGCGCCGAAGGCGCTGCCGCTCTGCCCTCCGAGAGTTATCCTGTCGGGGTCTCCGCCGAAGGCTCTGGCGTTCTTCTTCAGCCATTCACAGCAGAAGAGTATGTCCTGCAGACAATAGTTGCCGTGGCAACCGTCTGGATCTTCTTCAGTCAGTTCCGGATGGGCCATCCATCCGAAAACGTTGATCCTGTAACCAACGGAAACGACGATAACGCCCTCTCTGGCCATATGCTCGCCGTTGAATTCCATCTCATACGAGTACCCCGCCTGGAGTCCGCCGCCATGGAACCATACGTATATAGGCAGCCTGTCCTCTGTGCTTCTGGCCGGTGACCACATGTTGAAGTACAGGCAGTCCTCGCTCTGTTCATATTCCGCGGCTGTAGGATTCAGTTCCCTGGTGTAGAAATCTTTTTCATCCACACCTATCTTTGCCTGCACCTCCATCGGTGCATATCTGTCGGCTCTGAACACACCTTCCCAGGGCTCTGCCGGCTGAGGCGGTCTCCATCTGAGAGGTCCTACGGGAGGAGCAGCATACGGAACGCCCCGGAATTCCGTGATCCTCGGATCCCCGCAGGGTATGCCCTCCAGATACCCGAGGTCGGTCTTTACTATTCTGAGCATTTATTCCTCCGTATTCTGATCCAGGAAGTATTCCTGAGTGAAGCGTTTGAGTTCCTTGCCTGATTCATCCAGCTTTACGGGCCTGTCCTTGAAACAGATCGTAAATGCTTCATCTTCCGTAAAGGGTCTCCATTCCGGGAGCTCCTTTCCGATACGGTCTTTACCGTTCGGGTCACCGTTCTTTACGAAGTTGGCCCAGTAGGACGAGACCTGCCTGGCAAGATCATAATGTTTGCCCTCGAACGGCCTCCAGCTGTGTCCTAATGAGTCGAATACGAACCACATGTCAGAACCGTGGAAGGATCCCGCGTCATCTCCGGGGATATCATGATCGAACACGAACGTGTAGGCTTTCCTTCCCAGCTGAGCCTCGCGTCTTGCATATGCCATGGCTCCGGTGTAGCCGGTGCAGAGGCCAAGTTCACCTGACACGAAGTTCCTGAAGTTTTCTTCGGAAGACAGATCGCACATGGAAAGGAACTCTTCCGCCCTGTCTCCGTATTTCTCTTCAGCGCTCTTCCTGAAAGCCTCTATGCTGCTCAGTTCGCCGACAAACTGCTTCGGGATGTTCTCTCCCTTGCAGCATCCGATCATGATCGGCACATCGGCGCCATGTCCGGCGATTATCGAGTCTCTCAGTTCTTCGGTAAAGAACACACCATCGATGGTCGGACGCCATCTCATCGGTGCTATCTTTCCGTCAGGCCATCTTCCCAGCCCGGTGCTCACGATGACTTCGGCGGGCACGCCCCTCGCTTCTTCCAGACTCTTTACTCCGATAAAATCAAGCAGCTGCTGCCCGTATCTCTGTCCGTCTTCCAGAGAAAGCCAAGGTCCCACTCCGCCGAACGGGGGTCTGATCCCGCCGCCGGACATCATTATGCCGCCGCTGAAGTATCCTTCAGCCAGAGGAGAATTGAGCAGGCTGGATACGCTCATGCCACCTGCAGACTGACCGCATATCGTGACTCTGGAGGGATCCCCTCCGAACGCGGCGATATTCTCTTTTACCCATTTCAGAGCCTGGAGCTGGTCAAGAAGTCCCTGATTTCCCTGGCTCTCCTCATCAAGATCCTTGTGGGAGAAGAAGCCGAGCGGTCCGAGCCTGTATCCGACCGTGATGAAGATGACGTCGTTGCGGGCTACCCTTTCGCCGTCGAATTCCACTTCATATGAATAGCCTGCGGTGAATCCGCCTCCGTGGATGTAGAAGAACACGGGAAGCTTGTCATATGTGGACCTTGCAGGCGACCATATGTTCAGGTAAAGGCAGTCTTCACTCGTCTTGTGCTCGTATCCGGTTGGATTCAGTTCCCTGGTATAGAAATCTGTCCAGTCAACTCCGGGCTGAGGCACTACGGCGATATTCGGGAAGCGGTCTGCTTTGAGAACGCCTTCCCAGGGTTCCGGAGGCTGCGGAGCTCTCCAGCGCAGATCGCCTACCGGAGGCTTTGCATACGGCACTCCCCGGAAAACGGTTATGCGGGGATCCCCGCTGGGAACTCCCTCTATCACTCCATATTTAGTAGTAACTTTTCTAAGCATCTCTTTCTTTCTCCTGTTTTATTGATTCATTCCATTGACTGCAGTTTCCGGCTTTTACCTGAAAAGATCCATCAGGAAATAGTCCGCAAGCTTGAGCCACATCTCGAAGTTCGGGTATTTGACATAACCGTCGAGGACTCTTACTCCCGCCTGTCCGTGAGGTGTGCCGGCGAAGGTATGAACTTCGACTTTGACACCATGTTCGATCAGCGTCGGATAAACGTAGTTCAGATTATCCAGAGCTCTGTCCTCTCGTCCCACAGCATAGAAAGTGGGAGGATATACGACTCCTGTGAAATCGAATTCACCTCCTACGAACCTGGGTCCGTATACGCAGATGAACGCGTCAGGCGCTCCGTAGAAGCTGTCCAGCTCATCAGGAACATAATCGGGATAGATGTCGGTCATCTTCTTTTCGCCCGAGAAGAACCTGATGCAGTTCTCTCCGGTGATACCGCCGTTTGAGAACCCGGCAAATGCCACATGATTCGGGTCAATGCGGAGCCTTTCGGCATTTTTCCTGGCATATCTTATCGCTCTGGATGCATCCGCGGCGGCATCCTCCGCCTTCCACGGACAGCCGTTCGTACGGTTTCCCAGAAGGATAGCCTGATATCCCATAGATACAAAGTCGAGACAGGATATATATGCCTCATGGAACATGGGGTATCCGTGATCGCCGCCGGCGCAGAACACCACAAGTCCCTTGGGCTGTATATCATCGGGCACGAGCAGTTCGTAAAGGAACGGTTTGAAATCAGGATCATGATTCCAACGCAGATCGCTGTTGTCCTGATAATCGGTCACGGTCGGAAGCACTCCGTCCGGCCACAGCGCAACGGGAGTTGGATGCTCCGGTTTCTCGGTGATGCTGTCCCTGACTGTCTCAAACTCACTGATCAGTTTCATCCTTTCATCCCGGTCATCAGTATCCAGTATGCGGACTCCCAGTCTCTGCATCTCAGCGAGTTTCTCCGTGTCATAGCACGGCGCGTTCTCATACAAAGGGATCGCGGGATGCTCTGCAGGAGCAAAATCGCGTCTTCTCTCCTGCTGTTTTGCCATGATCTCTTCCTGTGTAAGCGGTCTGTTCTGTTCCATTGCTGTATCTCCTTTATTATGCGTTTATCATTCTGTTCTCATTATCTGTCCCGGCACACCTGCGCATCAGCAGCGAGCAGGTTCACTGAAGTTCAGGCACTATCTCGCTGAACACGAGCCTTATTATCTCCGGGCCGTTCTTCTCTTCATGTGATGTGAGCGCGATCACTGCATCACAGTCTGGAACGCCGATGCTGAGCTGCGAGAACATGCCGTCCATCCTGTAGGCGCCCGGTCTGGCGCACATCCACGTCTGGTAACCGTAGCCGGCTCCCGCATTCTCATCCGTGTTCTCATTTGCATTTTCGACCTGTTTTGAGGTCATCTGCCTTACATATTCCTCCGGCACCAGCTGCTTTCCGTTCCACCTTCCCATATTCAGGAGCAGCTGTCCGCCACGTGAGAGCTCTTCGGTGGTGAGATGCAGCCCTATCGCACCGAGAGCATGTCCCTGCGGATCGCAGTCCCAGACAGGATCTGCTATCTCAAGCGGATCGAAGATGCGCGGCATCAGGTAATCCCTCATGTTCATACCGGTCGCTTTTTCGACTATCCTCGCCAGCACATAGGTCGCGCCGTTGTTATAGGCCCAGTGTCCGGAATCGGGGTCGAACGACAGCGGTTCCGTCATGAATGCCTCAAACCATTTATCCGAAAAGTTTCTTCCTCTTCCGGGCGCCTGCGGCGCTTCTCCGCTGCTCAGAAGTTTCTCCCGTTCCCTTGCCTGCATCTTAAAGACCGGACATTCGGAATGGCCTGTGCTCATCGTGAGCAGATGCCAGACAGTCAGTCTGTCATATCCTTCAGGCAGCTGATACGGGATATCCCCTTCAAGCAGATCTACCATGCGGTCTTTTATGCCGAACGATCCTTCTCCGATCGCGATCCCTACTGCAATAGCCGTCCATGATTTGCTTGCCGAAAACAACTGCACTCTTCCCTGAGGCTCTATGAACTGATGGCAGGCAACTACCTCTCCTCTATGCCTGACCACTACTTCATGAACTCCGAGTCCTTTTTCCCGGACTCCCGATATGAAGCCGTCGAGAATTCTGTTACTCATCTGCGCCTCCTCCTGTATATCGAAATATCTTTAATTCAGCTGTAGTTGTCAAACGCATCAAATATCAGTGCCGGAGCATCTTCTGCAAGGAGGTATCCGTCAGATACCATCTTCAGAGCTGACTCTATCACCCTGCGAATATATCCGTCCTTTGTAGGATACAGTTGCCTGATCTTCTCCTCACTGAAAGGCGTCACCTCGTTGAAGACCGAGAAATCATCTATCCAGGTATATGTCCTGGTTGGAACGTCAACATAAGGGCTTCTCACGCCGCCCAGCGGATTCCCGTGTTCGTCCAGAACGAAATCCGCATCGGGATACTCTCCCTGCATCTCCAGATACGCTGACGGCGGTGCGGGCACTCCGTCCCTGACCCACCGTTTCAGGCTGTCAAGTACAGCTCTGATCACATAATAGAACGGTATCTCGTTGTCAACTTCCGGATCATTGTTGACCTCCGGTCTGCCTGTATACTTTTCAGCGTCCTCACGGCATGCCCCGCAGTTTCTGTCATACAAAAGCCCCAGCGCAGCGCCGGCTATCTCATACTGCCTATGCTGTCTTCCGGGAAGATCGCTGTCCGGCCACCTGTACATGTATGAATAGCTCGGGTGTATTCCCCCTCCCCTCATGTCACCCATAGTCTGAGTCCAGACAAGAGGAACATTGGTCATGATCTTGCATCTGTCGTCATTTGCTTCGAATCTGGTCTCCCCGTTGCTGATGCTGCCCGGATATCCGGTCATATGGATATGGAACCCGTCAAAACAGGGATGCACACCGTCTGTCGTCGCAAACGGCTGAAGCGCTGCGGCATAAAGAGAGAGATCACATCCTGACGCTCCCATTCCCAGTACATATCTCGCAGGCTTGCTGCTCGGGCCTCCCCTGAAAAGGGGATTCGCCCGGTCTCTGGCTTTGAGCAGGGCAGCTACCTGGCTCATTGCATCATAAGCAAGTCCGCTCTCATACTCTTCCGCTCCCGGTGCGGCCGGACCTCCGATCATGGATGTCACCGGACGCCTTTTGCCCTCCGGCACGGGATTGGGGAAGCCGAGCTCTTTATACCTCTCGGGATCGAATCGCTTGAGTCCGTCCACTGCGTTCTGCTTTATCGTGATTCCGACCCAGATATCGCCCCTTTTCAGCATGTACTCACCGCAGAATCCCCATCCTGCGAAAGCCCTTTCAGGTCCCGCGTAATTGAAGATCTCAAGTATCGCGAACTCGCTCTGTTTAAGCGGGTCCTTAGGCCTTCTCACAAGTATCCTCGTTGTATATCTGCCGTTCTCGCATCTGATCTTGGGATATAGTCCCACGTCATGATACTCGTATACGTTGGCATACCCGCTTACTATGAATTCCTCTTCGACATATCCGTACGCATCCAGATCCACAGGCACATTCTGCCGTGAAGCTGCTCCGAAAGGATATGAAGAGTCACTGTTCTCAAGCGGTCCAGTGACATCCGGGAGCTCGACCGCCATAACAGCGGCATCCACCAGTTCCTCATGATAGACAGGTCTTCTTTTCTGATCCATCCCTTATTCCTCCATAAGCTTCTTTCTGAAGAATCCAAGGACGATATCATAGTATCCCGAACCCTTAAAGAAACCATGGCCCTGTCTCGGTACTACTACGAAAGTCGCGTCATGGCCGTGAGAAAGAAGCGCATCAAAATAGTTGTAAGAAAACTCGACCGGCACTGCCTGATCACTGTCCCCATGCATCAGCAGATACGGCGGCTGTTCTCTGTCCACATAGAAGATGGGACTTATATCCATGGACAGCTGCGGAGCTTCTTCCCCGGGTCTTCCGAACATCATGGAGAAGAGTCCTCCCGGGGCGCTCTGCCCTCCGTCTCTTTCCATCCGCGTAAGATTGATGCCGAGTTCCTTCGCCTTATCCTGAACTTCCTGTACTTTACACGCTCCCATATGCGTCATGTCTCCTCCGCAGTACCAGTCGCATACTGCCTGGACACGGCTTGAAACGTTCTGCCATCCTCCGGTGCCTTCCAGTCGAGGATTCATATATGATGCTCCGACCAGTGCAGCCAGCTGTCCCCCAGCGGACTCTCCCCATATTCCGAAATGCTCCGGGTCAAGTCCAAGTTCATCGGCGTTTGCCCTGAGAAATCTCACCGCGCATTTGCAGTCTTCTATCGGAGCAGGAAACGGCTTTTCGGTGACCAGCCTGTACTCGATGCTTGCAAAGGCAAATCCGATCCTGCAGGCTTCCACTGCCGCATTTGTCGGTCTGTATTTCTTGGTCAGTTCAGGAATGCTCCAGCCGCCGCCGTGCACCCATATGATGAGAGGCAGTTTCTTTCCTTCTCTGTCTTTCGGAAGCATCAGGTCCAGGAACATGTCATGGTCGCCGCCTTTTCCGTACGGTATATCCTCATAGAAATCTATTCCGAGTCCTTCCCAGTCGGCTGCAAATTCCGGACTGATTCCCTTCTCGGCTCCTGTAAGCTTCTCCCACTTCATCTGTCTGTTTATCTTCCTCCGGTCTTTCTAATCATCTTTCAATGAAATATGTGATGCCGGATTTGCATCCGGCATCACTTTTAGATTTGCTCTGCAGGATGATCCCCGGGGCGATCCGTTTCCTTACCTGCCCAGGAACTTCCTTATCTCTTTTCTGTAATCGCTGACAAGTTCGCATTCCACATCAATGGACATCGTGTAACGGTCAACATTGTCATACGGTTTCCATGCCGGCATATACGGATTGCTCGGATTGCCGGTCCGGGCAAACGCTGCCCAGGCCGCTCCTGTGGCTTCTGATACCTGCATCGCCGTAACTCTGGTATCTGCGTTCCACATCTCTGGAGCATAAACTGCATTGTCGAACACGAAAGGCACTTCAACGCCGTGTATCGCCTTCATCATCCTGGATGGCGCCTCACGGCAGAAGACATAGTTGTACATCGGAGCAGCGCCTACCTTTGCCCTGGCTTCGTACCTGTTTATGTTTGCGATAAGCGCATTCCTGTCCTGAAGCAGTCCTGTATATATGTCACACGCATCATGGTCTTCCGGCAGGACTTTTTCATACATGCTGATGATCTTTTCGGCCTCTTCCGAGGTGTAGCCGAGTCCCATCAGCTTCTCCGGCAGTTCTTCCATCGTATAGCTGAACACAGGCGGATTGAACAGTGCCTGCAGCTTCGCGTCATCTCTTGTATAACCGCTCATCAGGATGACGTCCTTGCTGTATTCAGAGCCTTCCGCGCCGTCGAAAGGATCGTATCTGATCACTTCTCCGTCCTTTACCAGCGGGCAGACGAAATAGTTACCGTTGGTCCTGGTCCTGTTGATGGCGCGTGTCGCTTCGATCAGTTCCTCCGCTGAGTACTTGAGCAGTTCCCTGACATTGCCGGTGTCTATTCCGAGATGGTCCAGAAGCTGTTTCGCCACCTCTGCGCCTTTTTCCTTTGTCACCAGTCCTCCGAACCCGCCGGACTGAATTATCGCCTTGTGCACGCATCCTTTGGCCAAAGGCATCGCCATGAGAGCGGCAACCTTTCCTCCGCCTCCGGACTGTCCGAAAATAGTTATGTTATCGGGGTCTCCTCCGAGTTCTTCCGCATTCTCCTTTATCCATCTGAGGGCGGCGGCCATATCCTGATGTCCGACATTGGCCGAGTCTTTGTATCTCTCGTCAAACAGGCCCAGATACAGATATCCGAATATCCCGAGACGGTGCCCGACCGAGACCAAGACCACATCCTGTTTCTTAGCCATGTTCCATCCGTCATGCCAGTTGCACGGCGCTCCGCCTGCAATGTACCCGCCTCCGTGGAACCAGACCATGATCGGACGCTTTCTTCCGTCTCTGAGGCCTGCGGTCCAGATGTTTACAGCCAGGCAGTCCTCTGACTGTTCGCACGCCGAAGGATCGGTGTTTCCGGTAAGAAGCTTCCCGTAAAGAGAAGGAATATCCGTGCTGGTGACTTCCTTATCCTCCATTCTGGGAGTATCTGTCTGCCAGCAGATGGGGGCGTACTCTTTCGCAGACCTGATTCCTTCCCATGGCTTGAGCGGCTGCGGGGGCATGAATCTGTTCTCTCCCCATGAAGGTTCAGCATATCTTACTCCTATAAAGCGGTATATCCCGTCTATGCATACACCTTCCAGTTTTCCTTCTTTGGTATTGATAATTGCTCCGTCTTTGATCATTATCATTCTCCTTGTTCCGCGATCAGCTTATCTTCCGTTATTAAGCCTCATAAGCATAAGTTCGGTTACTTCTTCCTTTTCCTGGCGGCATTCATCCGTGAACTTCATGATATTCATATTTCCGGCAGTATACGCATCCCAGCGCGGAAGTTCTTCTCCGAAATTCGTTACGCCGTTAGGATCACCGGTCTTTATGAAATTGATCCAGTAGGAATTGACATATCTGGCCATATCATAATCGACACCTGTGAAGGGCCTCCACATGCGGGAGATCGCGTCATACGCGAACGCAAGCTCTGCGCCGTGATAGACACCCGGATCATCCTCACCGGGGATATGGTGGGCAAACTCGTAAAGATAAGCCTTTGCTCCCTGTTTGTCCCTGAGGCATCCAGCCAGAAGCGTGGATATCACCAGAGGTTTGAACGCTCTGCTTTCAGACATGAAGTTCTTTACTTCCTCGTCCGTTGTGCATCCGATCAGTTCAAGGAAACGCTCCTTGTCAGAACCGTAATTGTCGGCAACTGCCTCAAGTTCCTCTACACTCTGAGGAAGCTTTCCGGCAAACATGCCTCCGGACCTTATCTCACCGGAGTTGAATCCGAAGATTATCGGTTTGTCTCCCCACTCTCCGTCCAGAAGAGCCTGGGCGGAAGGCTTTACAGAAAAGATACCGTCGTTGCAGGGCGAGAATCTCATCCTGTTTTCCTCGACGATCTTATACAGTTCCATGGCGTCGCAGGCTCTGGCTTCCTCAAGGCTCTTGAATCCGCAGATCTCAAACAGTTTCTCACCGTTTTTCTCCGCCTGCTCCACTGTCTGGTTGCGGTCAGGTTCTCCTGTGTCCTTCATCGGGATCCTGATCCCGCTCTGTATGACTGCAGCACGGAAAAGGTCCTTGGACATCGGGCTGGAAAGATGCGCCATGACACTGCCTGCCCCGGCTGACTGGCCACCGATTGTGATCTTGTCGGGATCTCCCCCGAAAGCCTCGATGTTGCGCTTCGTCCATTTCAGCGCAGCCAGCTGATCGAGATAGCCGTAGGATCCCTTGGGATCTTCAGGCGCCTCTGCCGAGAGCCAGGGATGGGAGAGGAATCCCATGTAACCAAGCCTGTATGCAGGTGTAACTACGACGATCCCTTTTCTGGCCATATGTTCCCAGTCGAACTCTATCTCATGCGGATATCCTCCCTGCAGCCCGCCTCCGTGGATATAGAAATAGACCGGAAGCTTTTCGTCTCCCCTTTTTGCAGGTGTATATACGTCAAGATACAGGCAGTCCTCACTCATAGTGAACTCCGGGCCGGCAGGATGCAGTTCCTTGGTCCAGAACTCGTTCGGATCTCCTCCGGGGACTTTCTGTATGGATATATCAGCATACTCGGTGGCAAAACGCACCCCGTCCCAGGGCTTTACAGGCTGTGGGGCTCTCCATCTGAGGTCTCCCACAGGAGGAGCGGCGTAAGGCACACCTTTAAACACGGTTATTCTCGGATCATATCCGAAGGTCCCCTGCAGGGCTCCGGAATCGATTTTTACCATTCGCTTATTCATCTTTTTTCTCCTTTTTTTCTTTATTTCTTTTTTCTATAATAACCTGTTTTTTTGTTGCATTCTCATTGAATCTATGCATGTTGACTATACGTTTTGTCTATGCATAAGGGTATGATATGAAAAAACAGAATCGTATGCATTCCATCTTTTTCCTGAAAAATGCGATCCCCAGCGATCCTGTCATGCATGCTTTCTGCCCATCAGAAAGCTTTCTTCCCGCTTATTTGCTGTCTGAGAAGAAAAAGCCCCGTTATCTGAAATCAGATAACGGGGAGAATCAAAATATATACTCCACAACTGATCTTTTCCGGTTCATTCTGTCCGGACAGATCGTTTGCTGCTGAAATACTCTATAAGTCTGTTCAGCAGATACTCAGACTGAACAGGCATGGCGCTCTTCTTTTTCCAGATCAGGTATGCGGAAAGATTCGTGTTGAGCGAAACGTCCCTGGCGACCATGTCTCCTCGAGTAACTACGATATTGCTGTCAGACACCAGCGCAATTCCGTATCCGGCACTGACCATCAGCGCAGCTCCTACGGGGGTAGTATAAGCTCCGGTGATATTGTATTGCGTCTGATCTATCTCATGCCTTCCGGGGATCGGAGATCCCAGAAATCTCTTATGCAATATCAGCGGATACGGTTTCAGATCGTCATAGGTTATCTGATCCTTCCTGCTCAGAGGATGATCTTTTGGCATGATCACCTGGATCATCACATTCTCCTGCACTTCGAAACGCTCAAACATATCGTCGCCTTCTTTTTGAGCGTATACCAGGCCGAAATCGACCTGTCCGGACTGCACGAGTTCTCTTACGGTATACATATCGCCGTTGGAAATGATAAGTCTTGTTCCAGGGTGCTCTGAAGCTACTTCTTTCCCTATCTTGAGGATCGAGTTCATTGCTTTGGCATAGATACAGGCTATGTTGATGTCACCGGTTATGACTCCCGGTTCAGACTGTACTTCCACCTGTGTTTTCCTGTACATGTCCAGAAGTTCAATGCTCCTTTTCTGAAGGAGAAGTCCCTGCGATGTGAGCGTTGTCCTCTTTTTGTCCCTTGTAAACAGCTTGGCTCCGAATTCTTCCTCCAGGCTCTGTATCTGACGGCTGAGAGTAGGCTGGGATATATGCAGCAATTCGGAAGCCCGGGTTATGTTTTCTTCGTTCGCGACTACCAGAAAATTCTTTAATACTTCAAGATCCATTCTTTTACCACTTATGATTTGTATGTCTCAGTTATCTATTATCTTCTTCAAATACTATACGGAATATGCATGTTTTCCACAACATATTCTCTGTGTGTATCAAAAACAGCTGACCGGAGCAGCACTCTTATATCCTGTATTTCCATCTCCGGATCAACAGACAACTTCTGGCGCATTTACATAAACAAAGCAAAGGTAACACTTTCAATGCTCCGGATCATGGAAAGCATCGTTTTCAGATCTGCACCTCCCGCTTCTCTCACCAGCATAGTAACTGCAATATGTCCGTCTGCTCCGCCCGGGTATTCGATATTCAGGTCAGAGACCTTTCCGTCACAGGAATCTATGCAGCTTAATAGATCCTTAAGATCATCCCGCCGATCCATCTCGCAGTACAGACGGCCGGATTCACGGCTTCTTTCCATCCGCTTTATGCTGTCGTTGAGAAACACGATGACAATAAAGGTAGCGGTGAAACTGACGGCAGCTCCAAAATAGAATCCTGCGCCTATTGCGATCCCGGTGACCGATGAAGCAAGCAATCCTGCAGCTGTGGTAAGTCCCTTGATGGTATTATCTGCATCTTTCCATATCGCTCCTGCACCGAGGAACCCTAATCCGCTGATGAATGCAGCAGGCAGTCTTGCAGCATCCGAGTCACCGATGCTTATCTTAAGCCATATGCCGAGCATAGCAGTCAGTGCAGCCGCTTCAGTCACTGCCATATATGTCCTCAGTCCGGCTGCCTGGCTGATCTTCTCCCTGTCCAGTCCTATCGCGCCGCCTGCTATTGCCGCCAGCACTATACGCAGTAATACCGTCTTCCAGTCCAAAACATCTCACCTTTCATATGTTTTCAGTTTATATTATTATAACAATTTTCTCTGTCTGTTTTCTTTTTATGAGCACAGTTTCTGAGGTTTGTCGCATAGTCTTCAATGCAATTATATGCACCGCGCTTCATCGTCTCATTCTGTGGTCCGTACAGGATCGCATAAAAAAGGAGCTGTGCGCTGCGGCTCCGGGTGGGAGTGCAAGCGTTTCAGCTCCTTTATAGATCCTTATTACATCAGTTCGGCGATATTTGTCATCTCCAGCACAGGGTGACCTTTCTCAGCCAGAAACGTCATGAGGGCTTCAAGATCATCGGTACAGACTGTCTCATCCGCGATCATGTCTGTGAAATCGTCCACTCCGTACAGGTCTTTCGCTGTAGCATCAAGTTTGGTACGGACCTGATCCTTAAGAGCTTTGGGCATCCATACTATGCGTCCGATGCCGCCCTCTGCCCTGAGGAATTTGTGGGAAGCGATGTAATGCTTTCCGTGGCCCATATATCCCGGAGTCTGTACTCCGCCGCCTGTAAATGATGCCATCTCCGAGAAGGTCATTCCCGCAGGAGTCATGCCTGCGTGCTCTCTTGTAGTGATGACTACGCCGCCGCTGGCCGGTTCGACACCGCAGATGCATTCGAAGCACCCGCAGGAAGTCATGGGATCGGTGAGCAGCGAATAAAGCGTTACGTGCTCAAGGGCACCGTGGCTGAGCTGGAAAACAGCCTCGTCCACATCTTCGAAACGTCCGGTGACCTCATCAAGGCACCTTTCCTTCGTCACCACCCTGCACGGGCCGTTGGGATCCAGTTCATAAGTAGCTTTGGCGTCCAGCCATGACACTGCTCCGCAGAGTCCGAGGCGCTCCGGCGTGACCACGCACACATGGCTGGGAGAGAAGGACTGACACATGATGCAGCTGTAGAATACCGGTACCGATTCATCGGTAAGAGATTTCAGACGGGCGTCACGGGCATTGAAGATTACATTTGCCTTTTCTCTCAGTTCCTTGTTCATATCAGCATCAACGACGATCCTGACCTGGCACTTGTCAACTACGGCTTCAAACTCGCTCTTTATCTTTGCATAAAGCACTTCACCGAGATGTCTGAGACGGAATCCTGCTTCATAGTCTGCTTTGGAGATGCGGACACGTATCATATCGCGCTGGCCGGTATGCATAACTCCTTCAATGCAGTTGAGGAACTGATGGATCTTTCTCTCGATCACCGATTCGAAGTCGGTCTGCATGTTCCTGCCTGCTACCTCAACGGTATATGAAGCGGATATCCTGCTGCCTACGGGTATATCGTCAAGATCCGGGCCGATCATCTCGATCTTATGGTCCTCAACGGCGGCAGCATCTGCTGTCCTGACCAGCTCAAAGCAGTCCACTCTGGAGCCATCGATCTCTACCTGCATGTCTCCGCGGCGTATGATCTCGCCTTCGAAAGCGTTCGAGAAGGCAACAGGTATATCGATGTTCGTGATCTTGAGCTTGATGCCTCTGGCTTCCAGTGAGGTATCGATCCAGTCCTTAGTGTTCTCATTTATGATCAGGGACTTCGGAATAGCCCACATATCATCGGTATCGTTGGTGATGACCGGGAATCCGAGTTTGATCGCTCCGGCTCCGCATGCGACTACGATATCGGCTACCGGCTTGTATGCGTTAACGAATGCATTGATGCGTTCGAATGTGTACTTGTGGAAGGAGTCACAGTCGCCCGGCTCAACGGCGCCGAAGATCATGGCAGCGCGTACTACAAGAGATATGATATGTCCCACACCCCAGATCTCAGGTCCTACCGGAACGATTCGCACTCCATAGTTCATGGTGACGCCGGCGCGCTCCAGCTGGTCGATTATCCCGCCCAGGAGGAACACGAAGATACCTTTGCTCTGATATCCCTTGACTGTTTCCACAGCTTCCTCGTCAGAGGGAGCGGATCCGATCATGACCACGAATCCGGGGATCTCACCGGTAACGAGCGGCACGCCGAGGGTACGGACCTCGGAGTCGCTGAAATGACCGTGGTACTTTGTTCCTTCATACGGAGCAGACGTGCGGGCATACTTGCATGCCTCTATGATCTCCGCAGCTATGGCGGTACCTACGCCGGACTGGAATATCGAATGCGTACGGGGCTCACGGAGCATCATGCCCTTAACTCCGTCCAGTGCTCTCCTGACATCGCCAAGAGTCTCGACCTTGATGCCGAGGTAAGCGTTGATGCATGCGAGGGAATAGCCTGTATCTGGCATGGACATGGCAGCGGATTCGCCCAGGTCGGCGATCACTGAATCCAGTTCCTGCTGTGCCTTGGCGATCATCTCGTCCGAGCCGTGAAATACTCTCTCAAACAATCCCATGATATGATGATCCTTTCAATTTATGATCTGCTGTCTATCTTTTCTTTTATCCGCCTGATCTCTTCGAGAGCTCCGGCGCTGACATCATAGGGTGACAGTCCGTTCCGGTCTGCATCTATGACTTCTTCGTTGAAGTGGATGAAACCCAGAAGCGCATCCTCCGGGATCCTCTCTCGTATGAATTCCTCATCCGATTCGCTTCGTATCTTGTTCGCTACGACTGACACCTTGTAGATGCCCAGATCGGCAGCCAGCTGCTTGACCTTCTCATAGGTCTGTATGCTCCTGGCTCCCGGTTCCACGACCACGATGAACT
>JAEEGL014873968.1_pt1 | contig 26661 bp, 20 predicted proteins | sample 9134231 | NCBI WGS metagenome assembly JAEEGL01 (sample SAMN16246548, study PRJNA631951) | gut metagenome | biome: gut microbiome; feature: rumen; material: fiber-attached | host: Bos | place: Iran: Karaj | collected 2018-10 | reverse complement strand
GAACCCAGGCTACACCTCAGCCATGAGCAAGCAGCTCAACGACATGATTGCCCGAATCAAAAAGCACATTTAACCCGAATCGGGCTTTAGGTTTCGTGTTCTTTCTTGTAATTGTTATAAATCTTTTTTAGTTGTTTATCTATCACCGTCTGCGGTTGGTCGAGTTCGCTGAGGTCAACTTCAAAGGTGCTTGATGTGTCCATATTGTCATGGTATTTGATGATAAGAAACAGCTGAGTACCACGAATACGGCTGTAGGTGCGCTTGAATCTCACACGGTCGCACTCCTTAAAAGGAATCACATTAGCTATCCCTGTTTTGTCATATAAGACAAAATGCTCATCACCAATGGCAAACGCTGGAATGTTACTACTTGTCATGGACGCTTTCCTGATGTTTTCAAAAACCGACAGTATAATACCTAGGGTAATCAAGAAATAGGGAACAATTATCACATAGCCCTGCCATTCAGAGAACATAAACGAGAGTTCCCAGTGGAAATAGCTAAACGCGGCAAAGGCCACTAATACCACCGACAAAACGGTGTAAATCACAGCCTTGGCAACCATCTTGCCCTTCCGGTAATAGTATTGATGTGTTATTTGCATTGTAATCTATTTTTCTTCCGCAAAAATACAAATAATCTCGCTCTTTACAATAACAATTGTGTTAAGTTATGGGAATTGTGCACCATTTTGGTACACATCTCGCAAAAATGTACTATCTTTGCATAAGATAGAAATAGTAATAATTATGGAATCAACAAGAATACAGAAAATACAGCGACTTATCCAAAAGGACTTGAGCGAAATATTCCGCGAAGACACAGCCAAAATGCGTGGAGTGATAGTATCGGTAAGCAACGTGCGTGTATCTCCCGACCTAAGCATCGCCCGCATACACTTGAGCGTCTTCCCAAGCGAACGTGCACAGGAAATTGTGGATGGTGTAAACAAGAACGTTAAGACTATCCGCTATGCACTGGCTCAGCGCGTAAGGAACCAGTTGCGCAAGACCCCTGAACTTGTGTTCTACATCGATGACTCCCTCGACTACATCGAGCACATCGACGAACTGCTGAAAAAGTGAGTAAACCAGAAACACTTTATATAATATAGAGAATCTAGAACGTTTAGACAATCACAACATTCTAAACAACTATAAGAAATGTCTTTGCCGTTAAAAATAGCACTGCGCTACCTGAAGTCAAAAAAGGCTCACAACGCGGTTAACATCATTAGCATCATTTCAATTTGCGGAGTGGTGGTAACGACTGCTGCGCTAGTGTGTGTGCTTAGTGTCTTCAACGGCTTCAAGGATGTTATTGAGAGCAGGTTGGCAAGCCTCGATCCGCAAATTGCCATCAGTCCAACGCAAGGAAAAACCATCGCCGATGCCGACAGTGTAATTACTGTTGTGAGCAACATCGATGGGGTGGAAAAAGCAATGCCCGTGCTTGAAGACCAAGCTCTTGCCATTTATGCTGACTACCAAATGCCTGTGCGGCTCAAGGGTGTACCCGTCAATTATCATGAGATCAATGCTATAGACAGTATTATCGTCGATGGCAACTATGCTCTAAAAGACGATGTGTCAAGTTTTGCAGTAGTAGGCATTGGTCCGGCAGTGAACCTGCGTCTGCGGGCCAACAGCCTGCGCATGCTGCAATTCTATGCACCTCGCCGCGAAGGACGTGTGAATCTTGCCAATCCCATAGACGCTTTTACCAGCGACTCGCTGTTTATTTCGGCAATCTTTCAGGTTCAGCAAAACTCTTACGACCAAGACCTTATTTTCGTGCCGCTTGATTTTGCACGAAATCTGTTTGACTATGACATTCAAGCATCACAGGTGGAACTGAAACTGGCAAAGGGTGCCAATGAGCAGAAAGTGATGAAGGAAATCAGTAAGGCTTTAGGCGCTTCTTACCAAGTTAAAAACCGTCTGATGCAGCAGTCTGAGTCGTTCCGCATGGTTAATGTGGAAAAATGGGTGACATTCCTCCTGTTGGCCTTCATCATGATTATTGCCACTTTCAACATCATCAGCACCCTGTCACTGCTCATCATTGAGAAAGATGAAAGCATTGCAACATTCCAAAATCTGGGTGCAACAAAACAACAGATTACGCGCATCTTTGTTGCCGAAGGATGGCTGATAGCCATGCTGGGAGCTGTAATGGGAATTATACTGGGTGTGCTACTTTGTCTCGGTCAGCAGACTTTCGGATGGCTGAAACTCAATGCCGACCCAACTCAAGTGATTGTGGCGGCCTATCCTGTAAAAGTCTTGTGGTTTGACCTGATAGTTGTGTTGCTGCTTGTTGCAGCCATTGGCTTTGTTACTTCGCTGGTGACCAGCAACATCATGCGCCGTCGCCTGCGGTAACCCACACTTTGTCACATTCCAGGTTCTGGCACACAATTTGCAAGTGGTGGTCTAAAACCATGACACAATGAATATTTTCCAACCATATGTGATGCCCATTTTCAGACAATTTGGCAACGAAAGGTCATTTGCAGGAACAGCTTTCTGCATCGACGGCTATTTGGTCACTGCTGGACATGTAATACAGAACCCCACCACATATTATGTTAGAAACGGTAACGACTACCATCCGCTTGAATTTGACAAATGGATTCCACAGCAACTGCCTGCTACCGACCGTATGGGCTACGATATTGCCCTCTACCCTATCGACGGACTGAAAAGCCCACTATCCCTTGCCCAAACCGAGGCTTCGTCTAACGATAGCCTAAACGTCTTGTGCTGGCAATTGAGACCAGCTAAATTAGAACAGGTTGCTACTCAAGGACTTGTCATTAATGATAGTGACGAGCCTGACCACATGCGCATCGCCACGGTCGACCACATCACGCACGGATGCAGCGGATGCCCAGCTTTCGATGACGACGGCAAGGTCTATGGCATGATTACCATGGGACGCACCTCGGTCAATGCACCAGCACTGTCACCACTCCAACTCAAACTCGAGCAAAATAGCTGCTGGGCTTTCAAATCAAGCTATATGCTGCGCTTTATGCCTAAATAAAGTTTGAAAAAACACTAAAAAACGTGGCAGATAGCATTTTTTATCCATTTTTGAAGGTTTGATTTCGAGTAATTTGCTATTTTTGCAATTTGGTACTAAATCATTGCATCTATGGTAAATATAGATAATATATGGGACAAGCTCGTGAGAGTGTGGCAAACAATTGCCCAACGATACCGGCGATTCAACACATGGTACAAGAGCCTCTATGCTGGTAAACCTTGGTACAAGAAGTGCTTTGCCGCATTGTGTACATTGCTTGTCACAATACTCCTCTCACTTGTTGCTATCAACATTAATTTCCTGTGGCTCTTTGGCAAGTCACCATCGCTCCACGAAATCATGGAGCCACGTCCATATAACGCCTCTTACATATACAGCAGTGACGGCAAGCAAATTGGCAAGTTCTTCAAGGAGAATCGCACCCCAGTAAAATATGAGGAAGTTGACAGCATGTTCTTCAAAATCCTCATCGATACTGAGGACGAGCGCTTCTACAGCCACTGGGGCATCGATTTTCACGGCTTAGGTGGCGCCGCTAAAGATTTTCTGGTGCATCGCCGCGCACGTGGTGCCTCTACAATCACGCAGCAGCTTGTGAAAAACATGTTCAGGATGCGAACACGTGAATATACCGGCGGCTTGCTCTGCTACATTCCTGGCGTGAAAATGGCAATAATGAAACTGAAGGAATGGATTCTAGCCACCGAAATCGAAGCTTTCTATGACAAGGAGCGAATACTTGAGATGTATGCCAACACTGTTGATTTCGGAAATCAGGCATTCGGCATCAAGACTGCTGCAAAAACTTATTTCAACACCACACCGTCAAAACTGAAAATCGAGCAGAGTGCAATGCTCGTGGGTATTCTCAAGGGAACGTCGGTTTTCAATCCTCTCAAGCATCCTAAGCGTTGCCTGGAGCGACGCAACACGGTATTGCACAATGCTCTAGACCACAATGACATTACTCAAGAACAATACAACCGCTTGAGCAAACGCAACCTAAACCTGAAATACACCCCCGACACCGAGCACAATGACCAGTGTCCATACTTCAAGATGGCTCTGGTGGAAGAAATGCGCAACTGGTGCGAGGACAACGACATTGATTTCTACCGCGACGGACTGGAGATACACACCACTATTGACACTCGCATGCAACGCTATGCCGAGCAAGCAGTCACGCAGCAGATGAGAGTGGTGCAAAATAGCTTCGACCGCGAGTGGGGCGACCGGCCATGCTGGGTCGATGCCAACGGTAAGGTCATTGAGAACTTCATCCAGGATAAAATCGAACGTAGCGAGGTCTATAAGCAACTCATGGCTCGTTATAACGAGGATCTTGACTCGGTAGACTACTACATGAACAAGAAACACCAAGTCAAACTCTTTGACTATAATGGTGGACACACGGCAACCATGAGTTCTATTGACTCCATCAAGTACATGATGCACAAGATGCACTGCGGATTCGTTGCCATGGATCCACACACTGGTGAAGTGAAAGCGTGGGTGGGTGATGTTGACTATAAGACGTGGCAATATGACAATGTCAGGGCTCAACACCAGCCCGGCAGCACATTCAAGCTATTTGTATATAGCGCTGCCATCAAGGACGGACGACGTCCTTGCGACCAATATATGGATTCGCCTCTGGCAACTCCACTGATGGACCGCGACAACAAAACAGGACAAAGTAAACTTTGGGAACCCAAAAATGCCAGCGGGCGATTCTCTAACCAAGCCATGACAATGAGGGCGGCACTGGCTCGCAGCAACAACATTATAGCCGTGAAAGTAGGGAATGATGTAGGGGTAAAAAGAGTAGCACAAATAGCCTATGACATGGGCATAAAATCAACTCTTGACGAAACACCCTCGCTATGCCTTGGCTCAAGCGACGTGAATCTGCTAGAACTGGTAAACTGCTATAGTACAGTGGTCAACGACGGTCAGCCGAAGCAACCGGTGCTTGTAACTCGTATCCTGAGAACTAACAAAAAAGGCGAGAAGGAAGAAATCTACAACAGCAAAACACTTGATGACCCTAGCCGGGCACTCTCGCATAATCAGGCCTATAGCATTCGCAAGATGCTCGAAGCGGTATGTAACGATGCTGGCGGTACGGGATTGGCACTCAACAACTATGTCAGTAACATCGGCATCGGCGGCAAGACTGGAACAAGCGACAACTATACCGATGCTTGGTTTGTGGCTATCACCCCTAATCTGGTGTGCGGCACATGGGTTGGCGGCCAGTACCGGCAAATTCATTTCCACTCGGCGCAAGGACAGGGTAGTCGCGCTGCTTTGCCAGTAGTGGGACTGTTCTTGCAAAAAGTGCTCGCCAACCGTGCATTCAACAACCTGCACAAGCAGTTCCCCATTGACCATGAGTTGGATCGTTACATCATGGCCTGCAGCAACGGTGTAGGTTACAACGAGCCTTTAGATTCTCTTGCCAACGGCAGCTATCAGCCATACGATGACAGCATCATGCCGCAGAACTCGGCCACCGGCGATTATGACAGCACATTCTACATTCGTGACAAGGTAAACAAAGACATCAACGGTACCGGCAATCAAAGTTCTAAGCAAGAAGAGCCCACTACCGACAATCCAGTTAACCCTGCCATTGATGACCGAGTGAAAAACGTTTTCAACTAAGATATCACAAAAAAACCATTATAACTTATGACTTATAAATATGATTATCTGATAATTGGCTCTGGCGTGGCTGGAATGAGCTTCGCACTGAAGGTGGCACACACCGGACGCGTCGCATTGGTCTGCAAGAGTTCGCTCGAAGAGGCCAACACCGACCTTGCCCAAGGCGGTGTCGCAAGTGTTACCAACATGGAGGTTGACAACTTTGAGAAGCATATCCATGACACAATGGTAGCAGGTGACTGGCTCAGCGACCCAAAGGCGGTGGAACAAGTAGTAAAAAACGCTCCCGACCAAATCAAAGCCCTCATCGACTGGGGTGTAGATTTCGACAAGAACGATGACGGAACATTCGACTTGCATCGAGAGGGCGGTCACAGCGAGTTCCGCATTCTACATCATGCCGACAACACAGGGCATGAAATTCAGGAGTCGCTCATCGAGGCAGTTAAAGCGCATAAAAACATTGATATATTCGACAACCATTTTGCCGTCGAGATACTCACACAACACCATCTGGGAAAGATTGTGACTCGTCGCACACCCGACATCCAGTGCTATGGAGCCTATGTCCTTAACCAGAACACTGGCAAGGTTGATACATTCCTGTCTCGACTCACTCTCATGGCTACAGGAGGTGTAGGAGCTGTCTATCACACCACTACAAATCCGCTCATCGCAACTGGTGACGGCATCGCTATGGTTTATCGAGCCAAGGGCACTGTTAAAGATATGGAATTCATTCAGTTCCACCCTACCGCACTCTACCATCCAGGCGACCGTCCAGCATTTCTCATCACCGAAGCAATGCGAGGCTATGGTGGTGTGTTGCGCAACCTTGGCGGCGAAGAATTCATGCAAAAATATGATCCAAGGCTTTCATTGGCACCGCGCGACGTTGTGGCGCGTGCCATCGACAGCGAGATGAAGCAACGTGGCGAAGACCATGTCTTCCTCGATGTAACTCACAAAGATCCCGAAGAGACCAAGCACCACTTCCCCAATATCTACAAGCACTGCCTTGATATTGGCATTGACATCACCAAGGACTACATTCCCGTAGCTCCTGCTGCACACTACCTGTGTGGTGGCATCAAGGTGGACCTGAACGCGTGCTCATCAATCGAGCGCCTTTATGCCGTTGGAGAATGTTCATGTACTGGGCTTCACGGTGGTAACCGCCTTGCCAGCAACTCGCTGATTGAAGCTGTTGTATATGCCGATGCTGCCGCCAAGCATGCCATCGCTTGCCACAACCATTACGATTACCGCACCGACATCCCCGACTGGGACGACAAGGGAACTCAACATCCCGAGGAAATGGTGCTCATCAGCCAGAGTGAAAAAGAGGTTGGCGAGATAATGAGCGCCTATGTGGGCATTGTGCGTAGCGACCTGCGTCTTGACCGAGCCTGGAATCGCCTTGACCTCCTATATCAGGAAACTGAAAAACTGTTCAAGGAAAGTACTGTAAGTCGCCGAATCTGTGAACTCCGTAATATCATTAACGTGAGTTACATCATCATGCGGCAAGCTAGAGAGCGCAAGGAATCACGAGGTCTTCACTACACCATCGACTATCCTCCAAAACCAAAAAACGAAGAAGATTTAAAACTGTAATTTAAAGCATAATCCTAAACCATATGCGATTAAAGTTTTATTTGATTTCATCTATAGCCATAATGGCTCTTGTTGGCTGTAAGGCACAAAAGCAAGCGAGTGAAAGCAGTGCAGCAAGTGAGAGTGCAACGGCAGCACCTGCCGTAGATTTCAATGGCGACAATGCCTTCCAGCTTGTCAAGGAGCAGTGCGATTTCGGACCAAGAGTGCCGGGCACTGCCGCTCACCTCAAATGTGCCCAATGGCTTGAGCAATCGTTGCGACAGAGCTGTGACTCAGTGATAGTACAGGAGGCACAGGTTAAGACATTTGATGGCAAGATACTGAATATCAAAAACATTATAGGCAGCTTTAAACCCGAAAACAGCGACCGTCTGCTCCTGCTGGCTCACTGGGATTGCCGGCCTTGGGCCGACAATGACCCCGATCCTGCGAAGCAAAAACAACCGGTCATGGGAGCTAACGATGCGGCAAGTGGAGTAGCGGTGTTGCTGGAGTTGGCACGTCTGATGAAAGAAACTCAGCCAAACATTGGTGTTGACATACTTCTCGTTGATGCCGAGGATTGGGGAACCAACGATGTTGAGGACTCATGGGCTCTTGGCACGCAATACTGGGCGCAGCATCCGCACGTGGCTGGTTACTCTCCACGATTTGGCATCCTGCTCGACATGGTGGGGGCACGTGGAGCAAAGTTCAGCAAGGAAATCATGTCTCTACAAAATGCGTCGGGAGTAGTTGAAGAAGTGTGGCGCGTTGCCCGCGACAGCGGCTTTGGGAATTACTTTGACAACAGTCCTGGCGGTGCCATTACCGACGACCACATAGTGGTAAACCGCATGGGCATCAAGTGCATCGACATCATTGACATGCGCATCGACAATCCAACCGGCTTCTTCGACGGCTGGCACACCACCGGTGACACTCTTGACAAGATTGACCCTGCCGTGCTTAAAGCTGTGGGACAGACCGTAGCTAACGTCATCTATAGCTATTGATTTACTAAATAGAAAAATCTAAAAACTCACTCTTATTACTGCTTTTTTTCGTTTATAGAAAAGCTATTCTAAAAAATCTGTGTATCTTTGCACCGCTTTTTAAAAGAGGGAGAGGAAATTGTCAACTAACGATACACTGGCTCGCTCGTCTAAGTTCCTGAAAGACTTAGGCATATATGCTATCGGAAATCTGGGATCAAAGATCATCACATTTGCGATGGTGCCTCTCTACACCTTCTTTGTCAAGGAAACCAGCGATTTCGGATACTATGACCTGTGTCTGACAGTCATTTTCCTGATTTTGCCCTTCTCTACACTTCAGTTGCGTGACGGAGCCTTCCGTTTCCTGCTTGAAACAAAGGACGGAGAGTTGCGGACAAAGATAATAACCTTCATTTACCGCACCCTCACCTCAAGCGTTGTCGTTTCATTCATCGCCACAATAATGCTGGCGCTGTTCACCCAAATCGGATACCTCTGGTACTGTCTTCTGTTACTCTTGGCAATGTCGTTTTACGAAGTCATCACCCAGGTGGCACGAGGATTAGGAAACAACAAGGATTTTGTTGCGGCAGGCATCATTTCATCACTGGGAATCGGAGTGTTCAGCATCATTCTAGTGGCATTCATGGGATTGGGAATCAAGGGTATATTCATTGCCAACATTCTGGCACGTATCGTGGCTCTGATTTACCTTGAACTCAGGCTACACATCATTGCAAACTACTTCAAGTTTGATATCAAAATTGGGCAGGTAGGGCGTGACATACTCAAGTACACACTACCATTGTTGCCAGGTTCACTGTGCTGGTGGCTCACAGGTAGCAGTGACCGCTGGTTCATCAATCATTTCCTAGGTCTTGACGTGAACGGCATCTATGCCGTCGCCTTCCGCTTCAATGGCATTATTCTCACACTTGCCACCATTTTCTACCAGGCATGGCAGGAAACAGCTATCCTGCAGTACAATAGCCCTGATCGAGACAAGTTCTTCTCTAAGATGTTCAACAGCTATGTGAGCCTGCTTGCCATCTTGCTCATTGCCTACACTTTCACACTCAAGATGTTCTACCCCATCATTGTTGATGCAAACTATCAGGAAAGTGTCAACTACCTCTACCTGATGGGAATCTCGGCTGTGATTTTCGCGCTGGCGGCTTTCTTCGATATGGGTTACCAGTGCGCTAAAGACACCCCACGCACTCTGCCGGCAATTCTGCTTGCTGCCGTTGTGAACATCGTGTGCAACTTCTTCCTCGTAAAGCACGTTGGTGTGTATGGAGCCATTGCCACTTCCATCATCACCTATCTGGTTCTCTTCTTCTACCGCCTACACGACATGAAACGCTATTTCAAACTGTCGCTTCACCCTTCTGCTGCCATATCAGCGACAATCATCATAATCTCCTCATTACCATACCAATACCTTAATGCTTGGTGGGCCTTACTAGCCTACATGACAGTGGCTTGTCTGGTGGTCTTTTTCACCATGCACCCCGACACCCGCACCGAACTGTTTCAAAAAATAGGTTTGAGCAAACAATAAGTAGCCTATAATAAGCGTTAAAATAAATATATTTTAATTACTTTTAGACATGAAATTCAAAAACTTAATGATTATAGCCTTTGTGGCGCTGGCTTTGACAAGTTGCAAAACAACTACCGAGAACACCTTGTCCTACTTCCGCAATCTTGGCGACAGCCCAAGCGGAGTGATGCCACAGGGGTCTGGCTATGAAATAAGAATCGTCCCTGAAGACGAGCTGTCGATTGTAGTTTCTTCGGCAGTACCCGAGGCCACAGCCATGTTTAATCAGCCTCAAGCCAACAATGCTACTCGAGGAAATCTTAACACTCAAACTACACCTCGCCTGCAAACCTATATCGTCAACAAGGATGGTGACATCATGATGCCGGTGCTCGGTAAGATCAACGTTGTGGGTAAAACCACACGAGAAATTGAGCAGATGATATTTTCAAGAGTTAGCCAAACGGTAAAAGACCCCTTTGTCAGAGTCGAACTGATTGGCTATTTCGTCAACGTGATGGGAGAGGTTAAAAACCCTCAACGCATTCACGTCAACTCTGAGCGATTCACTTTGCTTGACGCACTGAGTGCTGCCGGCGACCTTACTGAGTTTGGAGAGCGCGGCAGTGTGCTGGTAATCCGTGAGGAAAACGGAAAGCAGACTTATCACCGCATGAATCTTGCCGACAGCAACATCTTCTCTTCGCCATATTTCTACCTTCAACAGAACGACGTGGTTTATGTTGAACCCAACCAGATTCGCATTGACAACTCAAAATACAATCAAAACAACGCTTTCAAGCTTTCGGTAGTTTCTACCATCATTGGTGCCGTTTCCATCATTGCTTCGCTGGTAATAGCACTGACTGTAAAATAACGTTGTTTAAAATAATATTTCCTTTTGAACTGACATGAGCAACAATTCCTACGGAAACAATAATACAAGCCAAATGTCCCATGATGAGAAAATTATCGACATGGGAGGAATGGTGAACAAATATAAACGCTACTGGTGGCTCTTTGCACTCTCGCTGATTGCATGCATAGGACTCGCAGTAGTTTTCCTGCAGTATAAACTGCCTAAATACCTCGTTATCTCAACTGTTCTTGTCGATCAGGACGATGATGCAGGCAGTGCCGGGGCCTCGCTACTCAAGAGTCTCTCTCTTGGCAGCAGCGGAGCCAGTGTTGATGACGAAGTGGTTATTATGGGATCACAGGACATCTGCAACAAGATGGTGAAGGAATTGAAGCTCAACCGCATGTACGTCGAGCGCAAAAGTTTTCTCAACAGGGTTGATCTGTATAAGAACTCACCCATCGAGATTGATGCTCCTGAAGAACTTTTCGACACGCTTTCCATAGGAATGACATTCAAGGTTACCATTGACGAAAATGGCAAGGCCGATATAAAGGTCAAGAAAGGTTTCTTTAAAACCATTGCCACGGCTAATGACCAGACGCTCCCCACTACAATAAGCACTCCTTACGGCACCTATCAGGTGAGAACTACCGAGTTCTACAAACCTGGCAAGGAAGTTACCATAAGCGCCAACGTGAAAGGCAACCAACTGCGTACCGAGGACTTCATGAATGACATAACCGTCAAGGTGCTCAACAAGAAGAGCAACGCTATTTACATGGATGTGGAAATTCCCAACATCAAGCGCGGCAAGGACATGCTGAACACCATGATCTACTTCTACAACAAGCGCGGTCAACAGGAAAAGGATGAGCAAGCAGTAAATACAGCCAAGTTTATTGAAGACCGACTTGGACTCATTTACAAAGACCTTACTGGTAGTGAAGCCGAGATTGAAGCCTACAAGAGGGCTCACAACATGGCCGATGTGGGTGTGCAGACTAAAGCCAGCATTGGCCGTCAGGAAGCTGCCGACAGCAAGATTGTGGCTCTTGAGGCACAATATCGCATCGTAAACCTCATCAACGAGTTCATTGCCGACCCACGCAACCGCTACTCATACATTCCATTCGAAGCCGACTCAACTGCAGCTTCGGGGTCTATCAGGGCTTTCAACCAGTTAGCAATGCGTCGTGCAGAACTGGCCAAAAGCGCTAAGGAAGGTAATGATGTGCTGCAAGAAATTGACCAGCAGATGAACACCATGCGTGAGACTATTCGCAAAGGTGTGAACAACACCCTTAACGCGCTGAAGATACAAATTGACAAGGCAAGTCAAGTGAGCAACCAGTCGCAAGGTGAAATGAGCCAGGTGCCAACACAAGAACGCGAGATTCGCTCGCTATACCGTGAGCAGGGCATTCAAAACACACTCTATACATTCCTGCTTCAGAAGCGCGAAGAAAATGCGCTTGTGCTTGCAGCAACCACTCCTAAGGGAAAAATTGTTGATCACGCTTACGCACAGAGTAAACCTGTATCACCCAATGTCCCTGTGGTACTGCTCATTGGCTTACTGGCAGGACTGATGCTCCCCGTCTTGTTCCTCTACCTGAAGAATCTCTTTACAACCAAGTTCTCGACTCAAGACGAGCTGCAAGAGCTCACCAAGTCGCCTGTGCTTGGAGAGATTTGCCACAACCGCCACAAAGAATCGTTGGTTGTCAAGCCGGGCAAGACATCTTCTATTGTCGAACTGTTCCGATTGTTGCGTAACAACGTACAGTTCCTCATGACTAAGAAGGATGACAAGGTTGTGCTGGTAACTTCTTCAATCAGTGGAGAAGGAAAGACATTTGTCAGCACCAATCTGGCATCATCATTTGCCTTACTTGGCAAGAAAGTGGCGCTAGTGGGAATGGATATCCGTAGCCCTCAGCTCGCCAACATGCTCAAGCTACAGGAAACTCCAGGCGTCACCAGCTTCCTGTCGAATGATGACACCAGCCTGAGTGATATCAGCCAAAAAGTACCTGAAGTGGACAATCTGGATGTCTTTGTTGCTGGAGCCATTCCGCCAAATCCATCTGAGCTGTTGCTTGGAGAGCGCACCGAGCAGTTATTCAACAATTTGCGTGAGAAATATGACGTGATTATCATCGACTCAGCACCAATTGCAATGGTCAGCGACACGTTCTCACTTGCAAAGTTCGGTGATGCAACACTCTTTGTCACTCGAGCCAATCACACCAAGCGCAACCTCATCAAGTACTTCAACGAGGTTGTAGCACGCAAGCAGTTCCATAACGCAGCCGTGGTGCTCAACGACAGCAATCCGCGACTCTCGGCAGGCTATGGCTACGGCTACGGTAAGGATGAATAAGAAAACACTGACTAAACTCTGTTTTTAAGGAACCATCAATCGCCGGAATCATGAAATTTGAGAAACGATTCTTGATGCAACGCCTCTTTTTCATTGGCTTCTGGCTTGCTACATGTACAGGCTTCGTCAGCGACTTGATTTGGGGCCCCTTCACGATTAGCCCGTTGACAACCATCTCACTGCTGGTTGTTGATATTATTTTATTATTTCTTGCTGCTTGCACTATTCGCAAGAAAGTAGATATCTTCCTAATCGGCTCTTTTCTAATAATCGCTGCAATCAGTGGATTCATCGTCAATAATGACAATATTGTTGTGTGGCTCAACGGTATGCGATACTTTTTCCCTGTCTTGTTATTACCGCCTATTCTGCGCTACTTCTGGGAAACAGAATATCGTCACGACCTCTTCGTAAAATCTCTCGACAAGCAGCTGTACATTTTCTTGTGGTTGCAGGTTCCCACTGTGCTTTTCCAAGTCTTCTTGCATGGCGCTGGCGACTTGGTAGGAGGTACTTTGGGAGGATGGTTTTCGGGAATATTAAGTTTTTCTATCTACTATATTTCATTTTATCTGCTCAGGAAACGCATCGACAGAAACAACATTCTGCAATCGCTATATAAAAACTGGGTTCTTATATTCCTGCTTTTCCCCACATTCCTTAATGAGACAAAAATCAGCTTTGGATTGATTGTTGCCTATTTCATATTGCTTCTGCCCATCGACCGAAAGTATCTGATACGTCTCACCCTCTTGTCTCCACTCATTATTCTTCTTGTAGGGATTGGCGCATCTTTCTACTATTCTACCGTTGAAAGTGAAGGTGCTTTAGAACTTAACGAGGAGTTCTTGTCTAATTATCTCGATGCCGACCTTGACAATATTGAAGGTGCCGTAGATTATGCTGAGAAGAACTATGAAGAATCGTTCGATATTCCACGTTTTGCCAAATTGGCGATTTTACCCATGGTTTTTAATGCACATCCAGGACACGACCTATTTGGATTTGGTTTAAGTCTATACCGACATGGGTCAGTCATTGAAGCGTCTGACTTTTACAATGAGTATGATTGGTTGATGAAAGGTACCAGCCCACAAATAATGAGCACGTTCTTGCAACTTGGAATCATTGGGGCAATTTGGTATATTGTATTCTTCTTAAGTCTTTTATATATCAAACCGGCACTCTATAAGCAACGGAATTACAATATGCAAGTATATTTCATACTGGCATTAGTAATACTTTTGGTCTATGCCGATTTTTGGCAGAATCCCAATTTCTGCTATGTGATGTTTTTATTCTTGTTCCTGTCTTGGGAAAAGGACAAAGATACTCAACTGACACAACAAGCTACTTAAAAAACAATTGCCATGTTAATCAATTCCATAGGATTCTGGTTAGGTTTTGCAGCAGTATTTCTTGTTTACTATTTAACAAGAAACTCTCGCTGGCAAAACGCATGGCTCGCAATCTCTTCACTTGTTTTCTATAGCTATGTGAGCCTTAAGTTGCTCGCATTCTTTATTGTTATTATCGCTTTATTCTATGTTCTTGCAATAGGGGCTGAAAACAATAGAAAAAACTCTCCCTCAAGAGCTAAATGGCTTAAAGTGACTGGAATATGTGCTGGAGTTGCTACTCTTGTTTATTTCAAGTATCTGAATTTTTTTATTGCTGAATTATCGCCACTGCTCACGTCTATAGGCTTCACCGTTAATGCTGGCACCCTCAACATTATCGCACCCCTTGGCATCAGCTATTTCACTTTTAAGCTCATCAGCTACATCATTGATGTGGAAAACGGCAAGATACAAGCCGAGAGAGACATTGTCAGTTTCACGGCCTATGTAGCTTTTTTCCCTACATTAATGTCAGGACCTATTGACAGGGCCTCAACATTCTTGCCTCAACTTAAAAAAGCAAGAAGCCTGATGCCTGACAACATCAGCGACGGTGCGCTTCGCATTTTGTGGGGATTCTTCATGAAAGCCTGCATCGCCGACCGCATAGCACCTTATACTGATGCTGTTTTCAACAACATTTCGCATCACAACGCTTCGTCAATAGCACTCGCATCAATACTTTACCTCATTCAAATGTATACCGACTTTGCCGGCTATAGCCACATGGCAATAGGTGTGGGAAGACTATTGGGACTGACGGTGACTGAGAATTTCATGCAGCCTTTTTTTGCTGTCAATGGAGGGGACTTCTGGAGACGCTGGCACATCTCGCTATCACAATGGTTGAGAGACTACATTTATATTCCATTGGGGGGAAGCCGATGCAGCAAGCTGCGCTCTTACTTCAACGTGATGGTGACTTTCATCATTTGCGGAGCTTGGCATGGAGCCAATTGGACTTACATCATCTTTGGTGCACACCATGGACTTTGGGTGATTCTATCACGCATCATGAAAACGCCTCGTGAGAAGCTGGAGCAAAAACACAACGCGCTCAAGAAGGCTACCTGGTTTAAGAGTCTGCGCATCACAATCAACTTCATCGTTTGTTGCATTGGCGCGATGTATTTCAGGGCAAATTCTTATAGCGACATTATCATTGCCTGGCGCAAATGGCTATCAAGCGACTGGGGAATACCCTATCTTCGAGCTACTGTCCCCCTATTCACATTTGGTGTTTTGTCAATCCTCGTAATGATATACAAGGAGCATAAAGATGAATATCACGGCAAACCACTCTTCATGCATTCAAAATCCAGGTCAATAAGTATTACTTGCATAGCATTAACTATAGTTTTCATCATCCTGACTGGAGCACTGGAAAGCAACAGTTTCATCTATGTTCAGTTCTAGAAAAACATGAAGAGAGTTATCATCAACATATTAATTATCCTGGCTGTTGTTGTGGTATGCGACATGGCAGTTGGGCTCATCGGCAACAAGATGCTCTTGAACACGCCTGAGGTTGGAACTCTTCAAGCTGATTCCTACCAGGCACTGTTTAAGAAAAAATCTGATGTACTTATGCTGGGGTCATCAAGAGCACGACACACGTTTCAGCCCAAAATGATTACTGACAGCATGGGATTGACAGCCTATAATGCCGGTATTGATGGCCATGGAATGAACTATGCAATGATTGTGCTACAATCATTTCTTGAAAGGTGCAAACCAAAGGTGGTAGTACTTGAAACATGCGCTGCCATGGTTACCGACGAGTGGCTAAACAATAGCATTGATGATATAAAGCATTTCTATGGCCTGAACACACCGCTCACCAACTATGTTAATGATTTGGGGACTTGGCAATTGAAAACAAAACTCCACAGTAATCTATACCGCCTTAACTCCACCATCACATGGATGGCTAAAGCTCGGGCACTACCGGCTCGCACTTGCGATGGCTATGAACCACAATTCGGCAATCTCACCGACACTGCCATCATCAACTTCACTGACTTCCAAACCAATGATATTCAGGTGAAGTGCTTCGAGGAAATAATTGAGACCTGCAAAAAAAACAATATAAAGCTCTGTGTCTATATTGCACCTTCACTTGAGGTAACAGCTAAATTTCAAGTATGGATGAAGGACTATTGTGACGAACACGATGTGACACTCCATGATTATGGCTGTGCTCCATTCTTCTTCAATAGCCGAAACAAGTACTTTAATGACTCTGACCACCTGAATGACGTCGGAGCAAAAATTTTGACAAATATCCTTATCAACAATCTCAGGGAAGAATACTAACGTTATTCTTTATTGAATATATGCTTAACCCATCGGTTAGTGCCAACCAGTGTTTTCAACAGGCAAGGCCAGCGAAGCAGCAAGTGCAGCACTTTTATCTTAAGGGAATATCGGCTGACATCATAAGCCATTACCTCCTTGTACCAATCATCACTTGTGTCTATGTCTTCTATCATAAAGCCAAATGAGTCAATCTCCTTCATGCGAACATAATCTTTAATCAATTCATCCTTGCCATATTCTTTAAGAGTTGATTTCAATTGGTTAAAGAAATTCTTGAAGCACTCCTGATTGAAATACTTGCCTGTTGAGGTCAACGAGGTCCCCACAAGGTGGTAATTATAGATGGCCTTATTATACACCCCTATCCTATTACATTTTACTACTAATTTCACATTGGTAATTACATCTTCGCTAGGCAGATTTCTATCAATACAAAACATGTCGGCATCCCAAAATTCACGTTTACTGAAGCATGCAGCAGCAAGATACATGAAATTGGGATCTATACTGTTTATTAGCATTTCATCTCTGTTTACCACGCCCTCAAAGTCACGAGGCGACATTGGAAACACCTTGTCGCCTATAACACGGTTGAATGTGCCATAGAAGGCATCAAGATTCTCACGCAATGATGTCGTTACCATATATTCAATGGCATCGTGAGGCATGGTGTCATCACTGTCAAGAAACGTTACATAATCGCCTGAAGATTTCAGAACACCAGTTCGGCGAGCCGCAGCAGGTCCCTGATTCTCTTGATGAAGTGCTATAACATTTGGACTCGATGCTGCTATCTCATCGATAACTTCTCCTGAATTGTCGGTTGAGCCATCGTCAACAAAAATTGTTTCAATGTTCTTATAGCTCTGACTTTGAACGCTATTAAGGCATCGCTCCAAATACTGCCCTGAATTATACACAGGGACTATTATCGACACTTTGGGTTGAGACATAATTATCGATAGATATTATTGCTAAAGTTCTTTTTACTTACCTTCACAAAAGAATTCTCCAACTCTTTCTTTGATACTCCTCTAAAAATATTATTTGAAACTCTAACATCTTTAAACTTGTAAGCAGTACCGGTATAATTAGCAAACAAAGTTCCTTTCCCTGCCAAAGCATTTATTGTGTTACCATCAAAAATTACCGAAGTCGTGGGAGCAGCTTCTTGAAGGAAAATGTGATAATTATTGCTATTAAACGTATTGTTTGTGAAGTTTAATTCCAGATTATCAATATTGCGACAATAAATACGTGTGTCACCGGTGAACTCATTACCACTGGCATTAATTACTACTTTCTCTAACTTATTGGCATCGCTCAAAATAGCCACATTTGATAATATAGAAACAACATTCTTATAAAGATTAAGTGAAATAGAGCCTCCGCCCCCCTTCATCAGCGCTATGGGATAATCACTTTGAATATAATTATTTGACAAGTTAATGACACCATTTTTCACACCTAGGAATGTATAGCCTGTATTCTTTCCATTACATAAAATCTCGGCTTCATTATAAACATTGTTGTCATTAATAATAATATCGCCTCTATAATTTGAACCGGTATTCACATTAATATCTGTCATATATCCATCTGAAACTTGGCATCTAGATTTATTTTGAAAAGTATTTTCGGAGATTTCTATTTTACCCAATATTGCCAAATCATCAAAATTAAGCAAAATACTACGTTTTGACCGGCCATTTATTGTTACGATATTATTTTTAAATAAAATACTATCTATATAGCATTTTTGTTTAACATCACTGCCTTCGTGATGGCTAAAATTTATCAATACATCAATACTTATATTCTTTTTGCACTTCTTTTTATTCTCATAATAAAAAGAATTTCCATCAATAGTCACATTTTTGATTTTCATGTTATTGCTATAGGAGCTTCCCCATATTGCCAGGGCTTCATCATTACCATATTTCCAAAACACATTATTTTTAACAACAACATTCTCCTGACTACCTCTTGACCATAGACAGCCACCAAGCATGCAATTATTATAATTCTCGAAAGTAGAGTTTTGAATAAGAGTATTTGAGCAGTTGCGTAAATCTAAACTAGTAATTGCCGCATCACATGAATACATCTCAACATTATCAACAACAAGACCGTTGCTATGATATATTTTCACTATATGTTTTGGGGAATCCTCCCACAATATGCCTTTATGATCGGCTAGTTTAAAAGCTACATTTTTTATGTCAACCTTAACCTTGTGGAATTCTGTGCCATAAATCTTTATAAATGAATCGTCGACTAATTTCGTGCGTCCATTTTTGAAACCCTCTTTCAATATAATTTGTGTTGCCGACGGACTGATGCCTTTTATTGTTGTATTGCATTTAGATTGGAATGTGCCATCAATCTCATATTTTCCTGGCTTATCAAGATTTATTATTAGACAGTCTCTCCCATTCAACGTTTTTGCAACGTTGTTAAGATTATCTACTAAGGGTTTCCCACATTGACTTACCTTAACTTCTATTGTGCGTGCTGCCAGAGTGTGAGACATAAGCAACATACCCAACAATAACAATGTGAATTTCATTCTTTTCATATCATTTTATTTTTTTGCAAAAGTAATAAAAATCTTTTTCTATCTGAACAAAAAGCATTAATTTTGCATTCACCTACTATTGTAATTCTATTTCACATCTTCAACACTCTTTTTTTTCATGAACATTTTACTTATAAATCTCATCTTATACACTGTTGAAGAAAAAACCATAAAGCGCCGCAAGTCTATTGAAGACACTCTAATCTGCAATTTCGCTAATGGTTTTATAGAAAATGGGCACAAGGTTACTGTTGTTGCGCTTGATGACTACAAGCCTTTAGAAGAAGAAAAACTGCCCTTCGAAATCATATACTTAAAATCCTGGATGCCAAGCATCTTCAAACGCGACCGCCTACCTTATCCCAAAGGACTCAGAAAGTTCTTGAAGGAGAATATTGACAACTATGATATGGTTATTTCAGGCGAAACGTTCTCAATGCCATCGGTATTGTCTGCCGACATTTGCAAAGAAAAACTCTATATCTGGCAAGAGATGAGTTTTCACCAGAAAACCCTGCACCAACTTGTCTCAAAAACTTGGCACAACGTTATAGTCCCTATTTTTCTGAAGAATACTAAAATTATTGCCCGAAGCGAAGAGGCACAACAATTCATATCTCAATACTCCAAAAATGTAATCCAAGAAATTGTGTGTAATGGAGCCAATGCCCACGAGCTGTTTCCCGATGAAATTAGTGAAGATTATTTTATTATTGTTTCTCAATTGATTGAGCGAAAAAATGTAAAAGCATCAATAGACCAATTTGCGAAATTCATTAAAATACCTGATTTTAAGCATTACAAACTTCTCATTATTGGAAACGGAGACTATGAAAGCACCTTGAAAAAACAAGTCAAAACGTTGGGAATTGACCAGAATGTTCTATTCTTGGGAAGACAATCCCATAAAGAATTAGCAATAAGCCTAAGGCACGCCAAAGGGTTATTAATAAACACTTTCAGAGATTTGAATCTGCTTACCATAGCCGAAGCTATTATCAGCGGCACTCCAGTAATCTCAAATACTGAGCCCGACAGAATGAAATACATCAACGACAACCACATGGGCATTTCTCGTGATGGTTGGGATGAGACCGATTTGGTTGAAGTTGCAACTAATTATGAATCTTATCACAATGCTTGCGTAATGCACCGCGATGAAATGACAAATGTGGGGTGCGCAAGGAAGATGATAAGTATAAATGAAAAATATAATTGCAAATAATATTTCCAGTCTTTTCTTTTTTGACAAATAATCACTACTTTTGTGCGGTTATTTGAGAAGATGGAAAAGATGCGCATTCTCATAGTAAACAAATTCTACTACCCTCGTGGTGGAGACTGCATTGTGGCAATGAACCTTGAGCGGCTGCTCAAGGAGGCAGGACATGATGTGGCTGTGTTTGCTATGCAATACCCTGAGAATGTCAGCTCGCCATGGGCCGGATATTTTGCTTCTGAAGTTAATTTTTCTCATAGCTATATAGCAAAATTCAAGGCTGCTTGGCGCACCATGGGATGGGGCAGCATTCGAAAATCCTTCACAAGGATTCTCAATGATTTCAAGCCCGATATCGTTCATCTCCACAACATTCACTCCTATCTCTCGCCTGTAGTTGCACAACTTGCCAAAGAACATGGATGCCGAGTGGTGTGGACTTTGCATGACTTCAAACTTGTTTGCCCGTCTTACTCTTGTTTGCTCGACGGTAATCCTTGCGAGAAATGCATTGGACGCAGCAAAATGGCTGTAATAAAAAACCGGTGCATGAAAAGTGGGATTGCAGGCAGTGCAGTAGCCTATCTTGAGGCGCGGCGCTGGGACCGCCACACATTGAGTGATGTCACCGATGCTTTTATATGCCCAAGCAAGTTCATGGCAACTAAAATGCGCAAAGATGGTTTCAACCCCAACAAACTACATGTGGTGTGTAACCATATCGACCCCGTGAAGCTCGCGCTTTTCAACTCCATGAACTCTCCACGTGAAGACTATTATGTGTATGTAGGGCGACTTTCGACCGAAAAAGGAGTGGAAACTCTTCTCGACGTCGCTTCAAAATTGCCTTACACCCTCAAAATCGCCGGTGATGGGCCGCTGCGCAAGCAACTGGAAGAACAATATGCAGGCAGCAATAACATTGAGTTCTTGGGACATCAAAATGCTCAGCAAGTGGCAACATTATTGAGCAACGCGCGCTTTTCGGTTATGCCAAGCGAATGCTATGACAACAACCCTCTTGGAGTGATTGAGTCGCTGTGTGCTGGCACACCTGTTGTTGGCGCACGCATTGGAGGCATTCCTGAATTACTAAACGAGAGCAACGGCATTTCATTCACCTCGGGCAACAAAGATGAATTATCCCTATCTATCAATAAAGCCTTTGATAACAAGTGGAATTTCTCTGACATTAAGAATTGCTCGATACAACTTTATGCGCCTCAAAATCATCTTAAAGAAATTCTTTCCATTTATACCTCTCTCTAATCCTCTTCCCCACACAATAACACAACACTATTTTACGTTTATATAATAATATAGATGTAGCACAATTGTCATGACAATTATTAAGCCGACCGACGCTTCTATCATATTGACCTACCGCTGCCCCATGCATTGCAAGATGTGCAATATATGGGACAACCCCACTATTAAGGACAATGAACTAAAGCCTAGCGAGCTTGAATGCCTGCCAAAACTCAAATTCATCAATCTAACTGGTGGTGAACCTTTCATTCGCGAAGATTTAGATGAAATTGTTGAAGTGTGCTATCGCAAGACCCCACGAATTGTTATCTCAACTAGCGGCTGGTTTGAGGACAGAGTTATTGATCTTGCCAAGAAATTTCCAAACATTGGAATTCGAATCAGCATCGAGGGACTGCAACAGAAAAACGACGAATTGCGAGGACGTGAAGGGGGCTTTGAAAAGGGATTGCGCATTTTGCACACACTCAAGGACATGGGGCTCAAGGATATTGGCTTCGGATGCACTGTGAGCAACAGCAACAGCAGCGACATGCTCGAACTATACAAACTGAGCAAGTCGATGGGAATGGAATTTGCTACTGCTGCATTTCACAACAGTTACTATTTCCACAAGTATGACAACAAGATTACTAACCGCGAGCAAGTGTGCCGCGACTTTGAAACTCTTGTCAACTGGCAGCTGAAGGAACATAGCCCCAAGTCATGGTTCCGGGCTTGGTTTAACATGGGACTCATCAACTATATCGAGGGCAACCGACGCATGCTGCCTTGTGAAGCAGGAATGATGAATTTCTTCATCGACCCCTATGGTGAAGTTTTCCCATGCAACGGACTTGAAGAAAAGTACTGGAAAGAGTCGATGGGAAACATTCGCACTACACCTGATTTCATGACTTTATGGAGTAGTGAACAAGCCGAACAAGTCAGAGCGAAAGTACGAAAATGCCCAAAGAATTGCTGGATGGTCGGCACAGCATCACCAGTGATGAAAAAATATATCAAGCATCCTGCCAAGTGGGTCATTAAGAACAAGTTGCGCTCCTTGCAAGGCAAGCCAGCCATTCTTGACAAGTGTTGGCACGATGTGGGGCAAGACCCACAGCAAGGTGACCTGAGAGAAATCTTCTAACCAACTTTTTTCATCCATTTCCACTAGAACTATGAAAATTGTTGTCACTGGAACACGTGGAATTCCCAACATTCAAGGCGGTGTCGAAACACACTGCGAGGAACTCTATCCTCGTCTGGTTAAAATGGGATGCGATGTCACAATCATCAGGCGCAGTTGCTATGTCAACGATGACAACCGAATCACTGAATATAAAGGCGTTAAACTCATTGACATTTACGCCCCACGACGCAAGAGTGTTGAGGCGTTTATTCACACGGCTTTAGCTCTGATTAAAGCACGACGACTCAACCCCGACATCGTGCATATTCATGCCGTTGGCCCATCAATTTGCACCCCTATTGCCAAGCTGCTGGGAATGAAGGTCGTCTCTACAAACCATGGACCTGACTATGAACGCCAGAAGTGGGGCAAGCTTGCAAAATCTGTCATATTTTATGGTGAGCGTTTTCAGGCACGGTTATCTAATCATATCATAGCCATCAGTCATGTGATTGTTGACATCCTCAAGACGCGACATAACCGCGTCAAGAACGTGTCGATTATTTACAATGGAGTGAACACCCCTGTTAAATCATCTTCTACCGACTACATCTCTTCGTTAGGACTTTCTTCTGGCAAGTATGTAATGGCTATGGGACGGTTTGTACCCGAAAAACGATTTGACTGGCTCATCGAGGCTTTTCAAAAAGCTCATCTAGATGGATACAAACTGGTGCTTGCTGGTGACAGCGATCACGAAGACATGTATTCCACACAACTCAAGAAGATGGCGCATGACAACAATGTAGTCCTCACTGGGTTTATAAAAGGCGAAAAACTAAATCAGATTTTAACCAATGCTGCACTTTTTGTGTTGCCTTCCACTCACGAGGGGCTGCCAATTTCACTTCTTGAGGCCATGAGCTACAACCTGGATGTACTTGTCAGCAATATCCCTGCCAACCGCATCCCAGAGCTTAGTTCAGAAGACTTTTTTGCCGTTGACAGTTTAAACGAACTTACTCAGTCCTTGTCAAGAAAAGTGCAGAGCTTGCAACGAAACCGACAATACGACCTCTCCAACTATAATTGGGACAACATCGCCCACCAAACCCTAGAGGTTTACAAGCAGGTATTAGAGAAATAGGACAAATCCCTGGAACAATAATTATATATCTTTTTGATGAGAAAAATTTTCAAATATTTCTGTATAGCATTACTTACACTGTCATTCACCAGTGTCAGCTGTTATGCAATTGACTTCAAAGCAGGAGCGTATTTTTTCGACAACAGCAAATTGCATTTCAATAATGTAAAGTTTGTGGTTGGCAACGATTCCTTCGTCACCGTGATTGAAATGACACCCGTCACTGATAACAGGTGGGAGATAAATCTAGAAGAGGATTATATCGATCTTGATGGATACTGCTTCATTGACAGCGAAATTCAATCAGGAGAACACAACATGGGTTTAGATGATTTTCTTAATCATTTGCAATCTAATGAACAGGGCTTTCGACAAACTAAAGTGCGGGATAATACCGAACAAGCATCAAATTATCTCATCGGTTGGGTTTTCTATCCATTAAATGACTTTGAGATTAGTGACGGATATTGGCGACCACAAGACAGTTATAATGTCGAGCCATCTCGAACCGTACCTTTAATTCACATCAACACTCAAAATGCCGTTACAATTGCCGACAAGGAAAACTACATTGATGGGACTTTTTGGCTTGACAATTGTGACATTGAAGGATATCAGTCCATAGGTAGCGAGTCTGCCCCCTTAACTATTCAAATCAAAGGACGGGGTAATTGGACTTGGATGAATATGTACAAAAAGCCTTATAAGCTGAAATTTGCACAAAAAGTATCACCTATGGGGCTTGACAATAGTAAGCATTTTATCTTGCTGCCTAATGCTGTAGACTGGAGCGGATACCTTCGCAACGAAACAGGGTTTGAACTTAGCCGACAATTAGGAATGCCTTATACTACGCGACAATTACCTGTTGAAGTGATATTGAATGATGAATACATTGGACTCTATTTCTTGTGCGAAAAAATTCGTGTTGAAAGTGGAAGGGTCGATATTATAGAACAAAATGATAATGAAACTAACCCCGACAATGTCTCTGGTGGATGGCTGCTAGAGAACGATTGGGAAGGGCCTCTGGTTAATGCCCAGTATGAGGGCAATGACCCGAACAACCATTATTATGGATGGTCATCAAAATCACCTGAGAAATTATCACAACAACAATACGATTATATTACTCCTATACTCAAGCACATTGACGAGTGTATATATGTCAGTGATAAGACTGACAACTCATGGGAGAATTATATTGATGTCAATTTTTTGGCACGATTCTATGTCATCATTGAAGTTATGGATGGGGTTGAGAATTTTACACGAAGCCTTTTCATGTACAAAGACTGGGGCGAAGATGAGAAATTCATTTTCGGCCCAGTATGGGATTTTGACTGTAGCTACACTATGAAAACTTGCGACCATTTCATCTATGATTATGATACAGAATTCAAACCATGGAATCTATGGATAAAAGAACTCGCAAAATTCCCTCATTTCCAGCAAGTGATTAGACAAGTTTGGAAAGAGTTCAAATATAATAATGTCTTAGATAAAATTTATGAACATGCCAACGAATGGAGGCAACTGCTCGTAGATGTCGAATATAACGACAAAATGCGATGGAGAACATATGGAAGCAATCATTCAGAAAATTCACCAACCGAATATCTAAATCTTATTTCTCGCAAAGTAGCTTGGCTCAACGAGCAGTGGGGAGTACCCGAAGGCGATGTAAACTGCGACTTCTCAGTCAATGCAGCCGATGTCACCGCCATATATAATTACATCCTTAATGGAGACGAAACCTATAAGAATACAAGCGACGTGAACGGCGATGGGTCAATCAACACCGCCGACATCACCGCCATCTACAACTACATTTTAAATTAAGGAGTGTTCAACGTAAATAATTAAAAGATTGTGAGTTGGTTATCTAATTCTCAATCCAATCCTCTCAGGCAGTGAAGGTATCTCCCCCTCTATGGTTAGAGGGGGAGCTTTCCATGCAGAATGCAGAACGGAGAATAGCGTAGCCTGTTGGGGGTTGCGATTAAATCATTAACTGCTACGATTATGGGTTAATTATTGCTGACCGAGGATGATTTTGTAGACAGCTGTAACATCGGCGGCATTGATAGAGTTGTCGCCATTGACATCACTTGTGGCCTCAAATTGGGTTTTGTGATTGAGGATGAAGCCATAGAGAGCCGTCACATCGGCCGCATTGACCGAGCCGTCGCCTTTCACATCGCCAATGCCCGAGCGCTTGATTTCGACATGACCTTGCCAAACCTGACCATTAACCATGATGCATCCATCACCAACCACTCCATTGGCAGGTGATGCCACATAGCAGTTGACGAGATTCAGACCTTTGTAACCGTTGTGATCACTGCCCACACTCAGGTATTCGGTCGTCACATCGGCATTATCGATGGTAAGGCACTCCTCATATTCCTCACTCATAATTTGGTCTATATGCACCGAGCAATCCTTGATGTAGGACACTGTGGCATGGTCGGTCAAGTGGTCGTGTGCATCAAGGTAGAG
>JAEEGL013559272.1_pt1 | contig 26661 bp, 16 predicted proteins | sample 9134231 | NCBI WGS metagenome assembly JAEEGL01 (sample SAMN16246548, study PRJNA631951) | gut metagenome | biome: gut microbiome; feature: rumen; material: fiber-attached | host: Bos | place: Iran: Karaj | collected 2018-10 | reverse complement strand
CCGGGCTCCATCGTGAATGCTGCTGCGCGCAGCGGCACCAGTGGGACGCGAAGCGAGTTCAGAGTCGTGCTCTCGCGATCGGTGTTCGTTACCACCACTGTGTAGGTGACTTCTGTTCCGTCTTCCGCATTCTCCGACGGAGACGCCGTCTTCTCAACGCTCAGGCCCCCAGTCGTGTATGTGAGTGGGACTCTTTGGTCGTCACTTCCGTCTATCGGATCGTCTCCGCGTTCTGCCTTACCGCTGGCCGTCACTGTGTTGTCAACCTGGCCTGCGTCGAAGTCCGCCTGCGTTACTGTGTAGGTGTAGGTGATGGTCTTGTCTTTTCCGGGTGCCAGCTTGAACGCAGTTTCAGTCAGCGTCACCAGTGTGTCACTCAGCGTGATGTCCTTCACCGTTACATTACCGGTATTCGTTACCACCACTGTGTAGGTGACTTCTGTTCCGGCTTCCGCATTCTCGGACGGTGAAGCTGTCTTCTTAATACTCAGTTTTGCAGAAGCATTTACTGGTTTAACTTCAGCGTCATCCGACGCGGTCACATCGTCTGTTCCGCTCGGGCTGCTGCCGGTCGCGGTCGCTGTATTTTCGATCTTGCCCGCATCCACGTCAGCCTGGGTCACCGTATAGGTGTAGGTAACCGTCTTCGTACCCTCGGGTGCAAGTGTGAATGCCGCTTCGCTCAGTGTGACAAGTGTATCACTCAGCGTGATGTCCTTCACCGTTACATTCCCGGTGTTCGTCACCACCACTGTGTATGCAACAGGATCGCCTACTGCCACACCGCTCGTCGGATCTGCGCTCTTCTCAACCGTCAGTTCAGCGTTTACTTCAAGATCAAACTTCAGCGTCAGGACCGTCCCTGTAGCAGCCAAAGTGTCACTCAGAGTAGAAGCACTTTCATTCAGTGTATATGTCTCACCATTATAGGTAGTTTGTGCTTTATCATCTTCTGCTACAGAAACTGTTGTTCCAATTGTACCAGTCTGTGTGTATGTCATTGAATCCACTTTCTGATACTCAAGATTTTCATCCTGATAATAGAACTCAACAGTATATTCTGCAGTGTTCAGTTTGAAATGTGCGTAGTATGTATGTGATTCATAGACACCATTATTCTTAGAAGGAGTATAGTGTGCATCTGTGCTGATAGATTCTGTACCATCATCGCAGGTCCAATAATCAAACACATACTGAGTAGAAGCAGGTGTAGCAGTAGAACCTTGCGGTGTTCCACTTACAGCCAGAATGGTTTCGGATTCACGGCTCACCGTACCCATGTCAGTGCTGTCCTCAGCCACTGCATAGTAGATAGTCACTTCATCTTCTTCCCAGACCGCGTACATATTGTCATACGGCATTTTTTCATCAGCCGCAACCTTAGAAACAACAGTACCATCTGTGCTGCCGACATGGAATTTCCCATCCACATAGTACAGATACGGCGAGGCATTACTCGTTGTCTGAGGCGTTTCTCCTACCTGTTCATCCTTCGCCCAGCCGATGAACTTATATCCTTTACGTATTTTCGCAGGTTCAATCGTTACCGACTGGTTAATATCCAGGTTTTCATCTTTGCGGAAAGCTTCTGATCCGTCATTCATGAACCACCAGATATGTGTTTTCGTAGGTTTATCAGGCGTCTTGTATTCTGCTCTCAGCTGAATGGTATAAGTATGTTTCTGAACTCTCTTGTCTTCCCAATTCGGTTGTGATTCGTCAATTTCTTCTCCGTTTTTATCCAGGTATTTCCCTTGCGCATTCATGACATAAACAGGGTTCCCATCATCGTCTGTAACCGGTACGCCCTTCGCATTTTCCGCAAGAACCTGGTATTTCTTACCGGGATAAATCTTGCTGCCTTCAACATCTACATATTCAGTACCGTTCCACTTCTGCATCACCCAGTAGTCGAACGCTTTTCCGGAAGGTGCTGTAACTGCAGGTTGTGCAATTGCCTGTGTCTTATCCTTATACAGATTTGTATCGACGGCAGTTCCGGTTCCGCCATTCAGGTCGTAAACCACGCCAATGCCATCAGCTCCGTCAAGAACGATAGTCCACTTGGCATAAAGGTTGAATTCTTTTGTAATCCAGAATCTGTTTTCTCTTACGTCTTCATTGTATCCTGTACTTGGGGCGTATCCGTCATACTTCGTATGCGGATCTGTCAAATGGGCTTCCTTATTATAAGTTGTATGGACTGTGCTTTCATTCAGCCTGTAATTCCCGGCATTATATACGCCTTCATAATCAGGATTTGTATACCAGCCACCAAACTCATACCCCGTTCTGGTTCCTGTCGGCGCACTGACAGTGCCATTGTAACTGATACGGAAGTTCATCTTCTGGCTTTCAGATCCCCAGAAAAGGGTAGTGTCATCCGTCGGTACCATGGAATGCAGGAACACACGGTACTGGATCTGACGCCACTTGGCATAAACCTGGATACCGCCGATTGCCATCGTGCTGAACTGGTAAGGAGTCGTACATCCTTCGTCTAAATACCAGCCCTCGAAAACGAATCCTTCCTGGTCCTCCGGGAGATCCGGCTCATAATTCTTGTCCTCATCTGTGATTTTAGCGCCTTGACCGATTTCATCACTCTCATGCAGCAGATGGGAAGAACGATTTTGCATCCCGTTGTTATTACCGTCAACATAGTTCCCGTCAAAATAGCTGATCTTATATTTCTCGCGGTTATAAATATAATTCAAATGATATAGGGTCGTACCATTCTCTGTAGTAGTCCAATGTCCTCCAGTCCAGGTACCCTGATTGTTCTGACCCATCCTCGTCTGGTATTCAAAACCAGCGTACTTCGGTTCATTCTGGTTGCCATCTGTCGTATTACTGGAGCGAACTATCAGGACCGTATCCTCATAATATGTTTTTCCATTGTATTGATGAGTGGTCTTTCCTGTATAATCCTCTCCTTCAACCGTTTCAAACCAGATGTGATATCTCCAGTTATAGTAATCATCCGGGAAACGGATAATGACATAGTTGCCATTCGCATCATTGGTTTTACCAAGAATGTTTTCATTCAAAATCGTCACAATACCTTTGACAGTACCAGAACCTTGATTGGTGGGGTTGGGTTTTAATACCGTTCCGACCATCATAACGAAGCTGACAGCCTCGCGATTACCCACTCCAGTGATCTGATCGTACTTAGGCCATTTACTACTAATATCCTCACCGTAGTATGCCTGCATTACGAAATAGTAGTAAGTACGATTATTTACCGTTTCATTCTGAACGTTTACCCCCGTCACAGAAGGATGGCCTGTCTGATTGCTATGCCATGTAACCAGTCCACCTAAGTCTGAGCCGTTATCTGAGTTGTTCGCATAATCATATCTGTTGTTCTGTGTACCATTCCTATACAGATAGAATTTGAAGTTGTAAACAATCCGGTCATAATACAGGTTCAGAACTGCATCGCCTTCCGGCGTAATTGCAACCTGCTGATTCCTGCTGCCTACTGTCAGGCAGAATCCCTTGTAATGGCCGGTTCCATATGCATCATTATTGATAACAAACCCTGTGCCTGTGGCATAATCTTCATCGCCATAATCCTTAAAGGTATAAGGGATATTCTGGCCGACAGTGCCGTTTTCAACAACCACAGAATCCTTAACTTCATATCCTGTCCGAGCCTGATTCTGCGTCCAGAAAATCACCGTATAGGCCGCTTCCGTATTCGATATCCACTTGGCATAGATAGTAATATTATCTTGTAGTTCATGACCGAAAGCAAACTCTGTCGTACATTCCTTGTCAATATACCATCCGCCAAATCTGTACCCGAAACGGGTCATCTCGCTATCCGGGCACGGCTTTTCAGTCACTTGACCGGTCTTCCGGAACTGCGGAGCATTATATTTACCGCCCTTGCCGTTTTCATCAAAGACCAGCCAGTGTCCTTCTGGAGCTTCAACAGAGAATACCACATCTCCTGAGATTTCAATTGTATCGCCGTTCTCGTATACTTTACCTTCCTCGTACTCCTCAATATTGGCTGCGCCAGTGTGAACCGTCCAGCCCATGAATGCGTGAGTATCGTCCGGTGAGTAGGTCATATTCACCGTATAGGAAATTTTGGGATTCGCTGCATCTGCGCGGTATTCAACCACGTCCTGCCCGACAGATACTTCCTTCTCATCCAGGTAATCGATTGTGATTTGTTTGATTATCACGGCATAATAGGTCACCGAGGTGCCGCCTTCTGATTCAAAATCCGTAATACCAGCACTCAGGATTGCCTTAATTTCATCGCGGACAACATCAATAGATTTTGCATTATTGTTTTTAGGATTGATGGTATAGTCGGGATCGTCTGTCCATCCAAGGAAGATTTCACCGGCGTTCAGAGCTACACCAGGATCATAAATAACTGTATTAAAGTTCTGGCCATTACTGGTCGTAGCGTCTTTCGGCTTCACCAGCATGGTAGCGATCACGTTATTCTCGCCTTTGCCCTTTGCGAATTTCACCTGCATCCGGGCATCTGTTCCTTCTGCCACAACAGCATAAACAGAGAAGCCGTCCGCTTCAAATGCGAAGCCGGTCAGCTGCCCGTCATCGTTGACATAGAAAGTGGCAGGAACGTTTTGTGCCAGTCCATCGGGATCATGCACAAGTGTCAGCTTTTCTCCAGCCCGAATATCCACCGGATCTGTCAGTCTTACACGGACATCGACTTTCTCGCCTTCCTGGGGCTGCCATTCTTTCCCGTTGGCATCGACAACGGTAATGTCATACAAGCCCACAGTGCGCCTGGTAGTATTATCCGCGTCTTCAGAATTATCTGTATCTTCAGGTACATTTTCTTCTGCGAATGCACGGCTCTTCGCGACCTTCATGGATCGCATTGCCGAAGGTTGCTGCTCCGCTTTTTTCTCTTCCTCAACCTTCGTTTCCTCATAGAGAACCTCACCATCTGCCGGTAGGATCTCATCAGGACTGCTGACCACGACAGTGTAGCCGTCTTCCGTTGTTACTTTCGACGCCACAACTGCTTCAACGATCTGTACCGCTTCAGAGGTGTCGATGACAACATCTGCTTCATATGTGGTAAAGATCTCAGCAACGGCATCCAGCGGCGCCAGACTGAGTACCATGATCAGCGCCAGCAGCAATGCGACGAATCTTCTCGGTGAATACTTCATGTTCAAATCCCCTCGTTATGTTTATCGGCAGTTATGTAAACAGTGACGGAGTTTCAAGAACGGGATAAGCCGCGTCAGTATTTTTGCTGATGCGGCTTGGGTTGAAGTCGGTCGGTTATGCGGCAGGATCGGTAATCTTCACCTGGACGCGCCAGAAGTCTTTGTAGTTTTCACGGGTGATGGTTTCAGTATGGCGCAGCTCCTTCGAACCGGCGATATCCGACCAGTCGCTGTTATTGCTGCTCTGCTGCCACTGGATGGTGTACTGAAGATTCTCGTAACCATGAAGTACAGCAATGAATGTTACATCCACGCCAATGGCGGGCTTCATATTGTTCCAGGAGTAATAGATGTCAATCGTACGGTCAGGATTCAGGGCATCCTCCATCGTATCGATCACAACGGCATCTGCGGGAACCGTCTGGGTCGGGATCGGGTCACCGTTCTCATCCAGAATCAGCTCACCGTTCTCATCCCGCCAGTAGGTCACAGGGATTTCCGCACCTTCGGCAGCACTGAGGAGAATCGGGTCACCGTTCTCATCCAGAACCAGCTTGCCGCTTTCATCCTTTTTATACTGATAAATCTGCTCATTGAGTCCCTTCGGAGTGTCATACTCCTCGAGCTCATCCAGATTGATATCCTCTACGATTGCCTCTTCTTCGGGCTCTTCGTCTGTTTCCTCATCATCAGACTCGTCCGTTACAGCTTCCTCTTCTCCGGGCTCTTCTGCTTCAGATTCCTCTTCACCAGGCTCCTCAGCTTCAGAATCTTCTCCGTCTTCGGTTTCTCCCTCAGCCTCCGGTTCGCCCTCAGTTTCGGATTCTTCGCCATCAACAGCCTCTTCTTCAGGATCAGCTTCCTCACCGGCAGCAGTCTCTTCACCGGCTTCTTCACCAGGTTCCTCACCGGGTTCTTCGCCAGGTTCTTCACCGGGCTCTTCGCCTTCAGCAGGTTCTTCGATAGCCGCAGCTTTCCCGTTGGGTGTGGGTTCTTCTCCGGCAGCCGGTTCTTCGCCAGGTTCTTCTTCCGGCTTATCGGCAGCCGGTTCTTCGCCAGGTTCTTCTTCCGGCTTATCGGCAGCCGGTTCTTCACCAGGTTCTTCTTCCGGCTTGTCAGCAGCCGGTTCTTCACCAGGTTCTTCTTCCGGCTTGTCAGCAGCCGGTTCTTCACCAGGTTCTTCTTCCGGCTTGTCGGCAGCCGGTTCTTCACCAGGTTCTTCTTCCGGCTTGTCAGCAGCCGGTTCTTCGCCGGGGGTCTCTTCCGGCTTGTCAGCAGCCGGTTCTTCGGCAGGTTCTTCTTCCGGCTTGTCAGCAGCCGGTTCTTCTCCAGGAGTCTCTTCCGGCTTATCGGCAGCCGGCTCTTCGGCAGGTTTTTCTGCCGGCTTATCGGCAGCCGGTTCTTCAGCAGGCTTTTCTGCCGGTTTCTCGGCAGCCGGTTCCTCAGCAGGCTTTTCTGCCGGCTTCTCGGCAGCCGGTTCCTCAGCAGGCTTTTCTGCCGGCTTCTCGGCAGCCGGTTCTTCAGCAGGCTTCTCTGCCGGTTTCTCGGCAGCCGGTTCCTCAACAGGCTTCTCGGCCGGTTTCTCGGCAGCCGGTTCTTCAGCAGGCTTCTCTGCCGGCTTCTCGGCAGGTTTTTCAGCGGGCTTCTCGGCCGGTTTTTCGGCAGGCTTTTCAGCCGGAGCGGGTTTCGCTTCAGCTTCTTTCTTTTCCTCGGCAGCCGGCTGCTCCGCCGGAGCGGCTTCTTCGGGTTCGTCCTCTTCCTCAGACTCTGCCTCAGCCGCTGCAGCTTCCTCCTCTGTGAAGGAATCTCTCACCGTGATCTTCACTTTCTTGTAAAGCTTCGATCCGTCCTCGGCTTTGAGTGCAGCACGGAAGACGAAGACGCCGGCTTCTTCAGCTTCAAAGACGCAGTTGTCTTTGTCTTCGACAATCTTCTCCCATTCATCCTTTTCAGGGATGTACTGCTCCCAGTTTATGGTATAGGCCATGTTGGCTTTCTTCACCGTGGCCTGGAGCTTCACTACAGAGCCGGGCTTCACCAGGGTGGCCGCCTTTACGGTCAGCTTTCCGGTGAAATCCGAGGTCTTTTTCTTTTCAGCAACACCTACCGTCATCAAACTGGTGAGGAGGACGATTGCCAGCAGAATGGAAATCAGCTTTTTCATTACTCATTTTCCTTTCGATCAGGTCCTGACTTGGTAGTTCCTTCATCACGGTCATTAACAGTGTTTTTTTGTGTAGGTATATCCAGAAGAGACTGCTTTCGCTTTTTTCACTCTTCTGGATTGCCGGTGAGCAAAGGTTATATTTTCTGTTTTTTTGTTGTTCTTCTCACCCTCACTTATTTTTTATCACATGAATAGTTACATATCGATTGCATGAAAGCGATTTTTGCCAGTTTTTTTGAAAAAATATTGAAAATTTCGCAAACGATTAATCCGTTGATTCATAAAGATTTGAGGCATTTTATGGTGTAATTTGCACGATTAGTGCATACATGTCGTTACGTTGTATGTAACTTGTTTTCAATGATTGCATTTTTTATGTTTTTAGTCTTGACAAAATACGATTCCTTTTTCTTTGTTCGGTTTTTTCAGAACATCTTTTTTATTGTTCATCATGGTGCGTGAGCGTATGGTAAAACCTTGCTTCTCAGAAAATCAGCCCGTTGATTTTTTGTTTTGTTTTAACCGTACTTTTCCATTTCTACGATCCGGAATGTTCGTAATGTAACTTTGGCGGGCTGCAAAACTGTTTGCAAACGAATCTCTTTTCATTTTTTTCGTTAAAGATCGAAAACCGCGTTTTTTTCTTCCGAACCCTGCAGAGCTGTAACCGAATCTCCATGAAGAAATATAGTCCGTTCGCAAAACCGGGTAAACCGACGGTAACGGAAGATCGTTTTCAGAAAATTGCATGAAAACGGCACCATCGGGAACCCGGAGCAGAATAATATCGGTTTTTTGTCTGTGCAGGAAGTAAGATAATATGAAGAAATATGAAAGCCCGAAACGGTTTTTACACTCCGTTTCGGGCTTGTATATGTTTTATTTATGCTTTATCCCAAATAAACCGCAATGGCCTCAAACGGTGCTTTCATCTGCACTGTAAGCTTTCCGTCCTCCAGCGAAACCCTGTTTTCTTCCGAACACATCACCCGTAGGATTTTCCCGGTTTCCACAGGCAATACAGCCTGTTCCGGATAATCCCCGCCGAAGGTGTGAATCACAGCCAGCGTTTCACTGCCGGCCTTCCGGATAACAGCCTGCCAGCCCCGCGGATGGCGCCAGCTTTCTGATGTATCTCCGCAGAAAACGCTTACGCCGTCCCGGATAATATGCCGGACCTGGCGGTAAAAGTCCGTCCCTTCCTCTACCTTGCGCCATTGCGCTTCAGACAGGTGAATCACATCACCGGAAATGCACATCACACCCAGGAATGTATTGATCAGGGAGTAGTTGATCCGCCGGATGCTGTCCTTTGCCTGAAGCACCGCCCAGATTTGGCTCTGGGCCGGAAGGATGACCCGGTGCAGCATGGCGGCGATGATCGGGATTTCTTCGCACTCATGGGCGTCTGAGAAGGAAGCCATATCCGACACCGCCATCAGGGAAGGTTCCAGACGGTGTCCGCCGGAAGAACAGTTTTCAATGGTGATTCCCGGGATCGCTTCCCGCAGGCGGCGGAAGAACCGCAGCGTTCCCTGCATATTCTGCCGCAGGCCTTCTCCCGGACTGTCCGGGTCATCGCAGCCCACGCCGATGCAATCGTTATAATCCACCTTGATATATTCAAACCCGCAGTTCTTCAGCAGGCCGATAACCCGTTCCTCCAGATACGCGTGGACCTCTTCCTTCCGCATATCCAGGAACCGCCGGTTGTCGGTATCGATCACCGAACCGAAACGGGTCAGCAGCAGGTCTTCCCGGCTGAACAGCTCCGATTTTGCCGCACAGGTTTCCGGTTCAAACCAGAGCCCCGGTTTCATTCCGTGGTCCCGGATCATATCCGCTGTTGCCTTCAGGCCTTCGGGGAACATTTCCGTTTCCTCCGGAATCCAGTCCCCGCCGCATTCGTGCCAGGCAACGCCAGGCTGCCGGTACCATCCGGCATCAATTACCAGGAACTCCATGCCTCGGCCTTTCAGGCACTCCGCAATCTCTTTCAGGTTTTCATGGTACGGGTTGCCCCAGGTAGTGCAGTATTCATTGAACATCACCGGCAGTTCTGCGTCCGGGCGGGTCATGTTCCGCCGGTGTACGCTCAGCAGTCGTTGGGAAACCGCGTCCAGGCCACCTTCACCGACGGTCAGGTAAGCTTCCGGTGTCTCAAAACGTTCTCCCGGCTGCACCGTTTTCGCCCAGTGGCCGTAATCCTCATCCGGCAGAGAGGTCATCAGGTTCAGGCAGTCGTCCTTCCTTCTGATCTCCATCATCCAGGAAGAGGGGCAGGCCAGCTGGACTGCCCAGGTAACACCGGCCTTCCGGTCCTCCACTGCGGCAAAGGGGAAGTATCCCCGTACCGGCATGGAACCCAGCTGGCCGAATTTGCATACCCGCAGCGCATGTCCCGTCCAGGAACGCTCCAACATCACGGACTCAATGCTCTCGGTGATTACGCGGCCCTCCGCGCTCCAGGCGCTTCCGATCCGGTGCAGGAATAGCGATTCCGGCGCATCCCCTTCCGTAAACGGTGTGATGCCGCTCAGGTTGGCGCTGGAAAGCAGGTTCAGCGTCACCGGTGTGTCCCCGGTGTTTTCAAACTCGCTGGATACGATCACCGCCTGCAGGCCTTCCTCCCATACTGCGCGGTGCCGGACAGTCCTGCCTGCCCCGTCGGAAACGGTGGTGATGATCGCGTTTCCTTCCCGGGTCTGGGAAACAAACTTCAGCGCGTCCGTGGCGGAAGTGATGGCCAGTGTATGCCCGTTGCCATAGCCATTGGGCAGATGGTCGCCCCTGGCATGAATCTGGACCAGCGGTTCCGGGGTATATGGTTTTTCCAGGACCTTGTCCTTCAGCGCTGCGGGAATCAGCGCCATGCTCATCCTGTTCTGTTCATCCAGCGTATAGACCAGCAGCATATCTCCCAGGTTGTACTCAGCGAAACGTTTCATTTTTTTCTCTCCTGCAATACTCGTATTTTTATATGAAAAAATTGTTTATTTATTCCTGTCAGCGCTGCTCTCTCCGGTCATGCGCCTGATAATATTCACTCTTGGCCTGATACATGCGCTGGTCGCTGATCCGGATCAGTTCATCCATCGATTCCTTTGCTTCTGTAATTTCCGCCAGGCCGACCGCTACAGAGAGCCCGGCCGCCTGAACATCCATGTTCAGTGAATCCAGCGCCTGTTGCATTTCTTCGCTGCTGCAGCGGCAGAACAGCAGCATGAACTCATCCCCGCCGATCCGGTACGCGTAGATTTTCCGGTTCATCACGCGTTTCAGGCTCTCACCGATTGTTTCCAGGGCCCGGTCGCCCGCATCATGGCCCTGTTCATCATTCATCCGTTTCAGCCCATTCATGTCAATAGAAGCCACGCCATTGATCTGGTTCTTCTTTGTGTTGCAGTCTTCATAGAATACCAGGCGGTTCCACAGCTGGGTCAGCGGATCATGATCCGTACCCTGTGTCCGCAGGAAAAGATAAAATGTCATGCTGCTGATCAGAACCGCGGAAAGGATCGTAACCCCATCGGTCTCCACATCCACCAGCATCGAGCCAATACAACCCGCAGCGCAGAGATAAATCACAAACATGGTACCGCGATGATCCTTGAAACGCACATGGATCATGTACAGAATCTGAATCATGTACAGGACGCAGAGCACAAACATGGTCCGGCCAAGCGGTCCGCGGTAGAAATGATAGTCTTCATGATAACCGAAGGTCAGGTTCGGCAGATACAAAGCGGTCGAATACAGAACTGCGTTCAGGATGACCGGAATCCACAGGTACCATACCCTCTTGTCCAGCGGCCAGATCACCAGCAGGAATCCAAGCACCGCCGCCGGGCGAAGGGAATAGCCCGTAATTGAAAGAATGATCCGCATGGTCCTTCTGGAGGGATCAAGCCGGGTATATTTCTCCAGTACATCCTGCAATACCAGCAGCAGGCAGACAGCGATCGTAAGCCAGAAGCTTCTCTGGCGCACCCGTCCCAGTGGAACGCTTCTTCCCCGCAGAATGCCGCTCAGCACGACAATCAGCAGGATCGCAAGATAATGCTCTCCGCTTGCCTGGCTCAGGAGTTCCTGTATCATCTGTAAACCTCACTTCAGGGGCCGGTATGCAGAAAGAACTGCCGCGGGTTTGCTTCCGCGGATCTGCTCTGTAAGCCGGCTGTTGAATAGCTGTATTATACAGAAAAGCTATATCCGGTTCAACGTTTTTTGTCTGTTCCGGACAGAATTAATCTTTCTCTTTCATATTTATATATATTTCCGCAGCATAACCCACAGCCTGTTCTTCCGGGTTTCATGCTCAATACCGTCATAGACTGCCTTGCCGAACCCGCGGACGGAAAGGATATCCCCTTCCTTCAGCCGCGCGCTCCGGTCCGTTACCGTCCGCCCGTTCACAAACACCTTTTCCGCGCCGAACAGCTTGTCCGCCTGTCCGCGGGAAAGGCCGGTGAACGCTGCCGTCACGGCGTCCAGCCGTTCCGAGGCAACATTCAGCCGCTGCGGTGCGTATCTCGGCTGAAGTTCCGGCACATCCGTCCCGGTCACCTGCGCTTCCACCGTCGTCCTGCGCACCTGGGTCAGGGAGGACGCCAGCATCTCCGCGGCGGATGCCAGGCAGAAGAACCAGGCCCGTTTGCCCTGTACCAGGATGTCCCCGATCAGGCTCCGTTCAATCCCCAGTCCCAGGATCGCGCCAAGATAATCCCGGTGGGTCAGTTCCTCCGCGTATTTCTCTGACTTGGGCCTGACGGCAACCACGCTGACCGGCGGTTCCGCCGGACCGGCTTCCGTCTCCGTGCCTGCAGCCAGAAGCTTCCGTTCCGCGGCTTCATATCCGCCTGTCAGGAAGAACGCGTATCCCGCCGACTCCGGGCTGCGGAGCCACTCATCCTGCTCTGCCGGGGACAGAAAGGCCGAATACTGCCAGGTACCGGTTTTTTCACTTCTCCGGCAAATATCCAGCAGATGCCGGATTACCGCGTCATTCGTCATCCTGTTTTTCCCCGCCCATTTTCAGATTGAATTTTGTTTCCGGCACAGTATACCATATCTTTCCGCAGAGCAGAAGGCAGCCGGAATTGTTTGCCTGAAATTTACCGCTCATTGTTGACTTAGAGTAAACTTTAAGGTTTATGATGGTTTTACACAAGCCGGAATAATATAATCCGCCACTCATTCGCAGAGGAGGAATTACGCATGAAATACCGTACCATGGGAAAACTGGGAATTCAGTCTTCCGCCTTCGGTCTGGGCTGTATGCGCTTCAACGGTGCCGCCTCCGGAGACAGCGTCATTGACGAGCAGAAGGCCATCTCACTGATTCGCCGGGCCATTGACGGCGGCGTCAACTATATTGATACCGCCTGGGTTTACCTGGACAAAACCTCGGAGATCGTTCTGGGCAAAGCCCTCCTGGACGGCTACCGGGATAAGGTAACGATCGCCACCAAGGTACCGCCGGACGCGGTAAAGGACCGTGCGGATATGGAAGCGATTTTGGCGGAAGAACTGAAGAAGCTGCAGACCGACCATATCGACTTCTATCTCATGCATGCCATGAATAAACAGAAGTGGGAACACATGAAGTCCATCGGTGCCTGCGAATTCTTTGACGATATGAAGCGTGCAGGCAAAATCCGCTACAAGTGCTTCTCCTTCCACGGTCCCTATGAGGAGTTTGAGTATATCCTCAACGACTGGGACTGGGATATGTGCCAGATCCAGTACAATTTCATGGATATCAACAACCAGGCAGGTACAAAGGGACTGGAGCTGGCCGGCAGCAAGGGCATCCCGGTGGTCATCATGGAAGGCCTGCTGGGCGGCCGTCTTGCCACAGCACCGGACAACGTACAGGCGCTTTATAATTCCTTCCCGGTAAAACGTTCTCCGGTGGAATGGGCTTTCCGCTGGCTCTGCAACCATCCTGAAGTCGGCGTGGTTCTCTCCGGCTGCAACGAAGCGGAGCAGATTGATGAAAACCTGCGTATCTTCGACACCGTGGATACAGGTATTATGAGCGAGGAAGAACTGAAGCTCATGGACGATGTTCGGGAAGCCTACATCAGCCGTACGAAGATCGGGTGCACCGGCTGCCGCTATTGCATGCCCTGCCCCAACGGCGTTAACATCCCCGGTATCTTCTCCGTCTGGAACAATTTCTCCCTCTACAACATTGATCCGAAGACAGACTGGCAGTTCGGTTCCATTAAGAAAGACAATACCGGCGCGGATAACTGCATAGGCTGCGGTGCCTGTGAAGCAGCCTGTCCGCAGCACCTGAACATCATCGAAAGCCTGCAGACCGCCTGGAAGGAACTGACCTGATCCCCATAAGTAACAGAAAGCCCTGCCTTTCCCCAAAGGCAGGGCTTTTCCCGTCAAAGCATCTCTCACATTCGCCGCAGGCGAATATTTCACGCTGCCGAAGGCAGCATTTCACATTGAACCGAAGATTCAATATTTCACAAAGCCGTGAAGCGGCTTTATTTCAACTGTGATTGATGCCCGCAGGCACGACATTAATCACAGACTCATATCCAGCGTTTCGAAGCGCTTCGCGCTCCGGATCGCGCTCAGGGCAGTTCCGCCCAGGAACAGCGCCAGCGCGCCGAGCGTGAACAATGCCTTGTCTCCCATATACAGGGGATCCGGCTGATCCAGCACATCCCGGAAGAACGGAATTGCATAAGTACCGATCACTTCCAGCACAATCCACTCGAACACGGCAACCGTCGCGAACACAAACGCCTTGCCGGGCTTGTTCACATCCCGGTAGTAAACCGGGAAAAAGATCATATTGAAAATGGCGAAAACAATCAGTCCTTCACCGATCAGCGCCAGTCCCGCATCCAGTCCTGCCGGGTTCGGCGAGCTGTCGATCTTCTGTTTCAGCAGAACAAACACCGCCATCAGCAGCAGGTCCGCTGCCTCCAGCAGCGAGCAGAACAGGATCCGCGCATAAGCCGCGTCCCGCCGGCTGACCGGCAGTGTCAGCGTAAAGGCTGCGTCATGGTTCTCCCGCGCCGTCAGGCAGATAAAGAAGATCGCCAGTCCCATATAAAAGCAGCAAACCGCATAGGGATAACCCGGTACCAGAATCAGGGCAGCGCACAGGAGCATAATGTATCCCGTAGGATGCATACAGAGCTTCCATTCTTTCGCCAAAAGCTTCATCATCATGCCTGTTCCGCCTCCTTTTCCAGATGAATCATAATCTCCTCCAGGCTCGCTTCCCGGGCGTCAAACGCCGCGGCGTTTTCCTTCCGCACCAGCACTGTATACCCGTCACGGACCCGGCAATTTCCGAAGCCTGCTTCCTGCAGTGCTGCAGGAATCTCTCCCGTGCATTCCGCAATCCGCCAGGCATCCCGGAAGCCTTCCAGCGTATCGTCCGCCTTCAGTTGGCCGTTCTGCAGGAAGAGGATCCGGTCAGCGCACTTTTCCAGGTCGGACGTGATGTGCGTGGAGAAAAAGACCGTCTTTCCTTCATCCTTCAGTTTCAGGAAAACCTCCACCAGTTCCTCCCGGCTCACCGGGTCCAGCCCGCTGGTCGGCTCGTCCAGGATCAGCAGCTCCGCGCCGTGGCTCAGGGCCAGCGCCAGCGCGTACTTGATCTTCATGCCGTTGGACAGTTCCGCCGGCGTCTTTTCTCCGTCCAGGCCGAACGCCCGCATCCACCGTTCATAGGCCCTGTCGTCCCAGTCCGGATAGAAGGTCTTTACCACGCCTGTAATTGTCTTCAGCTTTTTCCGGGTATAGTAGGTCATCCCCGCGGACACAAAGCCGATCTTTTCCTTGATCTCCCGGTCATGCTCCGGATAATCCAGCCCGAAGAAGGAGATCTCCCCGGCATCCGGATGCACAAAGGACAGCATGGAATTGATCGTCGTGGTTTTGCCCGCGCCGTTCCGTCCGATAAATCCGGTGATGCTTCCCGGCACCAGCCGGAAGGAAACATCCTCCAGCCGGAATGCCGGATAATATTTGCACAGTCCCTGAACCGTCAGGGGGCTTTTCATTTCAGAAACCATTTTCCATTCCCTCCGCTACACTCATAAAAAACCGGGCATCCATCAGTGCAATTCCCCTGCCCTCATCCCCAAGCACCACCAGCTGGTCCCCGGGGTTGATGTTGAACACCCGCCGTGCCCGGACCGGGATCACAATCTGCCCCTTGTCCCCCACGGTCACCACACCAAACATATGCTTTCCCCGCATGCCGGGCCTGCTGTCCAGTTCGCCCTCCGGTGCGTTGACCAGGTCATCCAGGGATACTTCCAGCACAGACGCCAGCCGTCCGGACATATCCAGGTCCGGCGTGCTTTCCTCCGTCTCCCATTTGGCAATGGTCTGGCGGGCAACGCCGACTTTTTCCGCCAGCGCTTCCTGGGTCAGGTTCATCATTTTCCGCAGTTTCTGAAGATTCTTCCCGATCATACATTTCCCACCTTTCGCACACAATGATAATACCAAAAGCATTGCATATCAATCATCGTACGCTGACATTCAGATTCCAAAATGTTAATCCTTGTTTACATTTCAAGAGCAAAAACTGTCTGTTGTGTTTCCGGGAAAGGAAGCATATAGTGTAACCATGATAATAAAGGAGGCCATATCCCATGCTGAAACTCCTCATAATCCTTCCGCTGTTCCTCAGCTTGCTCTGCTGCACCGCCGGATCCGGCGCAGAGCCTGCCGGCCTGCCGGACAAGCTGCCGGAGGAATATATGTCCGTCGTCCCGGACGGCGGCACCGTGGTCCGGATTGAGTATCCCTCCCGGGACTACGCCAGCGGCCAGGCGGAGATCACTAAACCCGCGCTGGTCTATCTGCCCGCCGGTTATTCGGAGGAAAAGCAGTATGACCTGCTGGTCCTCTGCCACGGCATCGGCGGCACCGAAAACGAATGGGGATTCATGAATAACCCGAGCATCGGCAAGAACCTGGTGGATCACCTGATCGCGAACGGGGAAATCAAACCCCTGATCATTGTCATGCCCAACGGCCGTTCCACAGCCGACTGCGGCAACACGGACTGGAGCAACATGAACGCGTTCTATTCCTTCGGCCAGGAAATCCGCAACGACCTGCTGCCCTGGATGGACACCCATTACGCCACTTACAGTTCCCTGACGCCGGATGATCCGGCAGCCGCCCGGGAGCACCGGTACATGGCGGGCCTTTCCATGGGCGGCATGCAGACCATCAACATCGGCATGTGTGAGTGCCTGGATCTCTTTTCCTCCTTTGGCGCTTTCTCCGCCGCGCCGACCAGCTATCCGGCCTCCCAGGTTGCCGCGGAGCTCCGCAAGTTCGACAGCTGCCCCATCCGGATATTCTACAATGTCTGCGGAACAGAAGACGGCATCGCCTACGCTTCCGCCTCCGCGGCCGCAAAGAACCTGCCGGACTGCACTGACCTGCTGACAGCGGATAACTGGATCTGGCAGGAGTGCCCCGGAGACCACAACTTCGACATCTGGTACCTGGGCCTGTTCAACTTCCTCCGGATCCTCGGAAACTAACCGTTCCCGGTTCTTTCGTTAAGCCATCAGAAATACAACCCGCCGCTTGAAAACGGCGGGTGTTTGTGATAACGTAAGCTTTGATCTTTTTTCCGAAGGAAGGATGTCCCATGAAGCCTTATCTTGAGATGACCGATGAAGAGCTGAAAAGCGAACTGGAAGAACTGAGAAAAGAATATAAAAAGGTTCAGGCAATGGACATGCAGCTGAACATGAGCCGGGGTATCCCCTGCATTGATCAGCTGGATCTTTCCATGGGCATGATGAACGTGCTGGATTCCTCCTCTGATCTGACCTGTGAAGACGGCACCGACTGCCGGAACTACGGCCAGCTCACCGGTATCGAAGAAGCCCGCGAACTGCTGGGCGACATGATGGAGAACAACCCCAAGGATATCATCATCTACGGAAACTCCTCCCTGAACGTCATGTTCGATACCATCTCCCGCGTCTGGACCCACGGCGTCATGGGCAGCACCCCCTGGTGCAAACTGCCGGAAGTGAAGTTCCTGTGCCCCGTGCCCGGCTATGACCGGCATTTTGCCATCACCCAGTATTTCGGCATCAAGATGATTCCCGTTCCCATGACCCCCACCGGCCCGGATATGGACATCGTGGAAGACCTGGTCAGCAAGGACGAAACCATCAAGGGTATCTGGTGCGTGCCGAAGTATTCCAACCCTTCGGGTATCTCCTACTCGGACGAGACGGTCCGCCGCTTCGCCCGCCTCAAGCCTGCCGCGCCGGACTTCCGGATCTTCTGGGACAACGCCTACGGCATGCATCATCTCTATGACGATCATCAGGACTACCTGATTGAGATTCTTGCGGAGTGCAAGCGTGCCGGCAATCCGGACCTGGTCTACAAGTTTGCCTCCACTTCCAAGATCACCTTCCCCGGCAGCGGTATCGCCGCCGTAGCCACCAGCCCCAACAACATGGTGGACTTCGTTGCCACCCTGAAATACCAGACCATCGGCCATGACAAGGTGAACCAGCTGCGCCACGTCCGTTTCTTCGGCGATATTCACGGCATGGTGGAGCATATGCGCAAGCATGCCGCCATCATCCGGCCGAAGTTCGAAATGGTGGAAGACACCCTGGCTGAAAAACTGGAAGGCCTGGAGATCGGTACCTGGACAAAGCCCCGGGGCGGATATTTCATCCTCTTCGATTCCCTGCCCGGCTGTGCCAAGGAAATCGTGGCCCTCATGAAAAAAGCGGGCGTCATTATGACCCCCGCCGGTGCCACCTGGCCCTACGGAAAGGACCCCAACGATTCCAACATCCGGATCGCGCCGACCTATCCCACCCTGGCGGAACTGAAAACCGCCATGGAAACCTTCACCCTGTGCGTGCGCATCGCCAGTGCCAAGAAGATCCTGGCCGACCGCGCCGCAAAATAACTCATTAACTTCAACTGCCATCCTTCACGGATGGCAGTTTTTCATTGCCCGGAATGTCATCCCGAGCGCAGTCGAGGGATCCCTTGCTAAAAAAACGAATCATCCTTCACGGATGATTCGTTTTAATCCTTCAGCAGTCTTTCCAATCCATTTCGGAACAGCACTTACAACCAGTGCCACCAGCACCATGATCAGTGCATACGCGTATATCTCCGCATATTCATTGAAATACGCGCTGCTGTATACCGCCTTGCCCAGTGAATCCCTGGCCTGCACCAGGTACTCCGTCGTCACGGCCAGCTTGATTCCCATGCCCACCGCATTCACATAGGCCTGCCTGAGGTATCCCGCCATCAGCGGCAGGTAAACCAGGAAGACCACCCGGAGCGTGAACCCGCTGTTCATGCGGTACACATCCAGCATTTCCGGTTCAATCCGGCGCAAGCCCTCGGTCGTGGCTTCGCTGATCAGGGGAATCAGCATCAGCGTGGAAGCAATCAGCGGTACCCGGTCGTACTTCGTCAGGACCATGATGATAACCGTCATCACGATCATCGGCACCGACCGGAGCAGGATCATCAGCGGTTTCAGCAGGCTGCGCACAAACCGGTTCCAGCCCTGGGCAATGCCCAGCGCCGTTCCGATCACAGCCGACGCAGCCAGCGCTTCCGCCAGATGCAGCAGTGTAACGCCGATCTGCGTCCAGGTTTTCTCCTCGCTCAGCATCCGGACAAAGGTCCGCAGGATCTCCCCGATATCCGGAAAGACCAGCCGGTCACCCTTCAGCCAGCCCGCAGCCTGGATCAGTACACCGACCAGCAGAATGCCCAGGCAGAAAGCCAGGGCATCCCGAAGTTTATTATTCCGCTCCATAATAGAAGTCGTCCGCGGGAACCGCTCCGCCGAACTGGCTCAGGTCAATCTGCGCGGTCTTCTCCACCAGCGCCTTTGCTTCCGGCGCTGCCACAAAGCGGATCGCGCAGCGCGGGATCGCGGAAAGCGCGACCTTCACATTGGGCAGGATCTCCAGCTGCACAGCCGCGTCAGACACAGCTTCCACATCCTGCATGCACAGGTCGCATGCCTGCTCCGCCAGGTCCAGGTAAGCCGCCACCGCCTCAGGCTGGGTTTCAGCTGTTTCCGCCTTCACAAACAGGCCGGCCTGGGCGTATCCGTCATCGCCGGTTGCCTGCCAGAAAAGATCGTTCACCGCGATCGCTTCAATCGCGCTGTTCTTCATCGTTGCAGCCGTCAGGGCGGGCTCAGCCGTCACCACGATGGCTTCCTCGTCAGTCAGCAGCAGGCTCTGGGTATCCGCCGCCCCGGCCAGGTATTCAACCTTCGCCGGTTCAATGCCGTTTGCCTGCAGGGCATACAGCACCACAGAGGCGTTGATTGTATTCTCACCGAACAGCGTGATGGTCGCGCCGTTCAGGTCTTCCGGCTTCAGGCTCTCCCGCTGCGCCGCGATATACAGGTTGCCCCAGCTTACCACAGCCGCCAGTTTATAAGTGGACTTGCCGGCCTTGTAGAGCTTCGCGCCGGCATTCACCGGGGCGATAATGAAGTCCGCTTCCTTGTCCGCGAAAGCCGCCGCAATGGTGTCTGCCGCCACATAGGTGTACTGGCCGGGGTTTTCAACCGCCAGCGCTGCCAGGGCCAGGGCCGGGGCACCGCCGGGAGCGGTCACCTTCAGGCCGGAAACATCCACACCTTCAGCACCCGCAGCCGCGCACAGGCACAGTGCAAGCACCAATGCCAGGATCGTCTTTATCAATGTCCTCATTGTTATCTCTTCCTTTCACTTCTATCAGGATATCACCGTCGGTGATTATACCCGCATCTCCGTTCCGGCGCAACACAGCAGCACCGGATATGTCAGTTTCCGGCATGCTCCCCTGCCGGGTTCACATGCACCATAATATGCTTGACCTCCGGATAGGTCTGTTCAATGGCGTCATGCACCTGCTCCGCGATTCCGTGGGCGGCAGCCAGCGTCAGCTCCGGATCGGCAATAATCTCCAGGTCCACATAGACCCGGTTGCCGAACATCCGCGTCCGCAGCAGCTCCACACCCATCACGCCCGGTACTTCCTGCGCGGTTGTCCGGAAGGCATTCTCCTGTTCTTCGCCGCAGGAACGGTCCACCATCTGGTCCGTCGCATCCTTGAAAATCCGCACTGCCACCCGCAGGATGAACACCGCGATAATCACACTGGCGATCGGCTCCATCACCGGAACACCCATCCGGGCGCCGGCAATACCGATCAATGCACCGATGGAACTGAGCGCGTCGCTCCGCTGGTGCCAGGCTTCCGCATGCAGTGCTGTGGAACGGTAGCGTTTCGCGTATCCGCGGGTATACCAGAACAGGCTCTCTTTGGTCACAATGGAAACCACCGCGGCAATCAGTGCCAGCATACCAGGCGCTTCCATTTCCTGTGCCCGGCCGCTGAAAATATCCCGGATGGCGTTCAGGCCGATCGTTCCGCCCACCAGTGCCAGCACCCCGGACAGCAGCAGGGCTGCCACGCACTCATAACGTTCATGTCCGTACGGGTGTCCTTCATCCGGTGCTCTTGAAGAAATCCGCACACCGATCATCACGATCAGCCCGCTCAGAATGTCCGATGCGGAATGCACCGCGTCACTGATCATCGCGCCGGAATGGGCAATCACACCGGCAGCCAGCTTCAACAGGGTCAGGATCACATTCGTAATCATGCTGACCAGGGATACCTTTGTCGCCGCAGTCTGGAATTCTTCCTCTTTATTCTTCTGTTCCATTACAGGATCATGTTCCATAATGAATCAACTTCCTGTCATTAACAGTATATATAATAACCGCCCTTAGGCGGTTATTATATACCATTCGCACCGAATTGTTAATTAAGAAATGCAATAAGTAACTTTAACATCCGGCGTATGCCGGATATTTCACACCGGCCACAGGCCGGTATTTCACATTGAGCCGCGTGGCGGCTCAATATTACACAAATCCGCTTTGCGGATTTATTTCACTGTCATTGTGTATTTACACAATGACACGATTTCTTCCCATGTCCTTGCCCATATAGAGCTTCTCATCCGCCGCTTCCAGCAGGTCTTCCAGCGGAGAAATATAATCATATTCCTCAACGCCTACAGTAATGGTAATGGAGAACTCGTTGTCCTCATACTTCATCTTTTTCTTTTCCACCGCGAAGCACAGGTCATTCATCACCACACCCGCCTGATCCAGGTTCATTCCGGGCAGGAAGAAGCAGAATTCCTCTCCGCCCCAGCGGTACACATTGTATCGGCCGCCGGAATGCTGCAGGAACAGCTCCGTCAGTTTTACCAGTGTATAGTCGCCGCAGTTATGTCCGTAGGTATCATTCACCTGTTTGAAATAGTCCACATCGGCAATCGCTACGGAGAAAGGCCCGTTCCCGCCATCCTTGCAGTGTCTCTCAATCGCTTCAATCAGCATCCGGCGGTTGGGCAGTCCGGTCAGCGGATCTGTACCTGCTTCCTTGTACAGCGACTGGTTCCTGATGCGCAGCTGGCGTTCCGTATCCTGGATGCTCGAACTGAAGATGATGCAGATGCAGGCCAGCATCAGGAAGAACGTTACCGTATTCAGCGTCTGGTAGATTGTGTTGGCTTTCGTATCCATGGTGTACAGCGCCGGGAAACGCTGAGACAGATAGAACAGTGAGATACGGGTCAGCAGGATTCCCAGAAACCAGATAATCTTCCTCACCGGAGGTTCATAAATATTAAAGAAAACAAACACCAGAATCAGCGTCATCATATGCTGTACGCCGCTGTTCCAGCCAAAGTACCGGACATTCCATGCAACCCAGCCAATACATACCACAGCATACAGGACCAGGTTAAGCCGTATGCCGCTGCGTTTCACCATCCAGAGGCAGCCGCCTGACAGCAGGGCAAACAGGAGCGGAATCCATTCCCATTTCCCGTCATTAATCAGCGGAAATTTGAAGAAGCACCATACGAAATACACTACCAGCATAACCTCACTGGTAGTCAGAGCCCGGCGGTAATATGCAGGGATCTCCCTGCCCGCCTTCGGTACCTTCTGGTGCAGATAATTCAGAAAAAACTCCATACTGTCCGCCTTGTTTGTTCACTTGCCATGCCTGTTGGTTCATTATGCACTATTATCAGTTATTTTTCAACTCTGAAATGAAAATTGTAATGATAAATGCAAACATTTTTCTCTTTTTCGGTCATCATCTGCGTCATCCTGAGAATACAGAAAAAATCTCCCCTTGCGGAGAGATTTTGTTGATCCGGGTATTGGTTTATGCATTCGTCTTTGAAGATGCGCCGACAAATCCCATGAACAGCGGATGCGGTTTGTTCGGCCGGCTCTTGAATTCCGGATGGAACTGCACGCCCACAAAGAACTCTTCGCCCGGGATTTCCACCGTTTCCACCAGCCGTCCGTCCGGAGACAGTCCGGAGAGGCACAGGCCGGCTTCCTGCAGCGCGTCACGGTATTCATTGGCAAACTCATAGCGGTGGCGGTGCCGCTCGCCGATCCGGGTTTCCCCGTAGCACTTCGCGATCACGGTTCCCTCTTTCAGGATGCAGGGATACCGGCCCAGTCGCAGCGTGCCGCCCTTGTCAATTTCATCGTTCTGTCCCGGCATGAAGTCAATCACCCGGTACGGCGCCTTCTCATCAAACTCCCGGGAGTTCGCACCTTCCATTCCGGCCTTGTTCCGGGCATATTCAATAACTGCCACCTGCATACCCAGGCAGATGCCGAAATACGGCACGTGATGCTCCCGCGCCCACCTGGCAGCCAGGATCATGCCCTCAATACCGCGGCCGCCGAAGCCGCCCGGCACGATGATGCCCTGCAGGGGGCTCAGGATCTCTTCCGCGGTTTCTTCCGTCAGCCGTTCGGAATCAATCCATTCGATATTCACCTTCACATCCTGGGCATAGCCCGCGTGCCGCAGGGCTTCCGCCACAGACAGGTAGGCATCATGCAGCTGAACGTATTTTCCCACCAGGCCGATCTTCACCTGCCGGTTCTGGTGCTGGATCCGTTCCACCAGGTCTTCCCAGTCCTTCAGGTCCGGTGCCGGGCTCTTCAGTCCCAGTTCCCGGCAGACCACTGCCGCCAGGCCGCCCTTCTCCAGCATCAGCGGCGCGGCATACAGTGTCGGCAGCGTGGTGTTCTCAATCACGCAGTCGTCCTTCACATTGCAGAAGTGTGCAATCTTGGAGAAGATTGTCTCGTCGGTAATCTTCTCGTCCGTCCGCAGCACAATGATATTCGGGTTGATGCCCATGCCCTGCATTTCCTTCACGCTGTGCTGGGTGGGCTTGGATTTGTGCTCGCCGCTGGCCTTCAGGTAAGGCACCAGTGTCACATGGATATACAGTGCGTTTTCCCGGCCGACTTCCAGGCCGACCTCCCGGATCGCTTCAATGAAGGGCTGGCTTTCGATGTCGCCGATGGTACCGCCGATTTCGGTGATTACCACATCCGCGTCGGTCTTTTCGCCGACCCGGTAGATAAACCGTTTGATCTCGTCTGTGATGTGCGGAATAATCTGCACCGTGGAACCAAGGTATCCGCCCTCCCGTTCCTTCCGGAGCACATTGGAAAAAACCTTGCCGGTGGTCAGATTGGAGTATTTGTTCAGGTCCTCATCAATGAACCGCTCATAATGGCCCAGGTCCAGGTCGGTCTCCGCGCCGTCCTCGGTCACATAGACCTCACCGTGCTGGTACGGGCTCATGGTGCCCGGGTCCGTGTTGATATACGGGTCCAGCTTCTGCGCAGCCACCTTGATGCCCCGCGCCTTCAGCAGCCGTCCCAGGGACGCAGCCGTAATCCCTTTTCCCAGACCAGAAACCACACCGCCGGTAACAAAAATATACTTCGTCATACTCCTCTTCCTCCGCGAATCTTATTCGCATTAAAGAATTAATTCTTCATTGTTCATTCTTCATTATTGAATGACATCAATATGTCATTCAACTGTTACGCTCTTCGCCAGGTTCCTCGGCTTATCCACATCCAGGCCCCTGTTCACGCTGGTATAGTATCCCAGCAGCTGGAGCGGAACGATGGCCAGTGATGCAATGAAATGCTCATCCGTCTTCGGCACATACACCGTGAAGTTCACCGAATCCTCCACCGAGAAATTCCCGTTCGTGGTCAGGCCCATCAGGTACGCGCCGCGGCTCCTGCATTCCATCATGTTGCTCAGCGTCTTTTCAAACAGGCTCCCCTGCGTCAGCACGCCGATCACCAGTGTGTTCTGTTCCACCAGGCTGATCGTGCCATGCTTCAGTTCACCTGCCGCATACGCCTCGGAATGGATATAGCTGATCTCCTTCATCTTCAGGCTGCCTTCCAGGCTGATTGCGTAATCCAACCCCCGGCCGATAAAGAAGATGTCATGCGTGTTTACAATCTTGGAGGAGAACCACTGCAGCCGCTGCTTTTCCTCCAGCACCCGGCCGATCTGGTCCGGGATTGCTGCCAGCGCTTCCAGGTATCCGGCAACCTGTTCCTCCGTAACCTGTCCCCGGACCGCGGCCAGCTTCACTGCCAGCACATCCATGGCAATCAGCTGGGCGCTATAGGCCTTGGTTGTCGCCACGGCAATCTCCGGCCCGGCCAGCGTATACAGCGTATGTTCCGCCTCCCGGGCAATCGTGGAGCCGATTACGTTGACCACTGCCAGGGTCATCGCCCCGCGTTCCTTTGCCACGCGCAAGGCTGCCAGGCTGTCAGCGGTTTCCCCGCTCTGGCTGATCACAATCACCAGGGTATCCGGCGCCATGGGAATACTGCGGTACCGGTATTCGGACGCCAGTTCCACCCGCACCGGGACCTTTGCCAGGTCTTCAATCACATACTGGGCCGCCATGCCCACATGCCATGCGGAACCGCAGGCTACAATATCGATCCGGTTGATACGCTGCAGGTCCTCATCCGTCAGCCCGGTCGCATCCAGCGTAATCCGCCCGTCCTGTACCAGGCTGTTCAGCGTATCCCGCACGGCTTTGGGCTGCTCATGGATCTCCTTGAGCATGAAATGCTCATAGCCGTCCTTCTCAGCCGCTGCCGCGTCCCAGGTGATCTCCGTCAGCGGCAAGGTTACCTCATCCCCGTTGAGGTCGTAGAACTTTACTTCCCCGGGCGTGATCCTGCCCACCTGCAGGTTGTCGATATAATAAACGTTCCTTGTATACTTCAGGATAGCCGGCACATCCGACGCCAGGTAGGATTCGCCTTCCGTCGTCCCGATCACCAGCGGTGAATCCTTCCTTGCCACAAAGATCTCACCGGGATAATCCCTGAACATCAGGGCCAGGGCATAGCTGCCCCGGATCCGGACCATGCACCGGGTAATGGCATCCACCGGCCCGATCTTATATTTCTTATAGTAGTAATCCACCAGCTTCACCGCCACCTCGGTGTCGGTTTCACTGTAGAAACTGTAATCGTGCCGCAGCAGTTTTTCCTTCAGTTCCGTGAAGTTCTCGATGATGCCGTTATGCACGCCCACCACGTCGCTCTCCACCGTACCGCTGCCGGAGCCGGAGCAGTTGCCGCTCACATGCGGATGCGCATTGACCATGCTGGGATCCCCGTGGGTCGCCCAGCGTGTGTGGCCGATGCCGCAGGTGCCCGGCAGGGCCCGTCCCTGGTCCGTCTTGTCCGCGAGGTGATACAGTTTTCCGGTGGCCTTCACCACCTCCGCCGGCGCAGTCCCGTCACGCACTGCCAGTCCGGCAGAATCATATCCCCGGTACTCCAGCCTGGCCAGCCCGTCCAGCAGGATCGGCGCGGCCTGCACATGGCCCGTATATCCGACTATTCCGCACATGCTGTTGCCTCCTTTGGTGCCATTGCTCCAAAGGAGGCAACAGCAACTCTACACTCTACACTCTTCGCTCTTAACTGATCTTAAACTCAAAATGGAAAGCCCTGCACTGTTGAATCGTATAACTCCATATGTTCTCCAGTGTAGCAGCCTGTCATTCTGAATTGTGAATATGAAACAAAAAAAGAGTGCAGGGCATACCGTCATGCGTGACGCCCTTGCCCTGCTGTCCGTATGCTATCACTGAAAGGCTTTCCTGTCAAGGTGGGAAATGGACCTTCTGCACCGTCAGTTCCCTGTAAAATTCTATTGTCCGGAGAGTATTGATCCTGTCGCTCTACGATACAAAGAAGGAACCGTCAGAGCCCTTGACTTTCTATCCCTGTGCAGTATAATGCTCCCGTAAAAAAACACACTCAGGAGGATTCAGGCATGATCAAGGGTGAACAGCTTTACGAAGGCAAGGCCAAGAAAGTATTCAGCACGGATGATCCCGAGCTG
>JAEEGL011786519.1_pt1 | contig 26664 bp, 24 predicted proteins | sample 9134231 | NCBI WGS metagenome assembly JAEEGL01 (sample SAMN16246548, study PRJNA631951) | gut metagenome | biome: gut microbiome; feature: rumen; material: fiber-attached | host: Bos | place: Iran: Karaj | collected 2018-10 | reverse complement strand
GTTTCGGCGAAGAAGCATACCAACCTGGATCAGCTCCTCGAAATGGTTCTCCTTCAGGCGGACGTGCTCGAGCTCCGCGCTAACCCGAACCGCAAGGCGAAGGGAACCATCATCGAGTCTCAGCTCGATAAGGGCCGCGGCCCTGTCGCGACGGTCCTCGTGCAGAACGGCACCCTCCACGTCGGCGATCCCGTCGTTGCCGGAGTAGCCTTCGGTAAGGTCAGGGCCATGATGGACGATAAGGGCAGGCGCGTCAAGGAAGCCGGTCCCAGCACCGCCGTCGAGGTACTCGGCTTCAACGAAGTTCCTTCCGCAGGCGACGAGATGATAGTCGCCGATCTCGATAAGCTCTCCAAGCTCGTTGCAGAGGAGCGCAGGAACAAGATCAGGGCCGAGCAGATGAAGAAGCTCTCCAAGGTCAGCCTCGAGGATCTTTACAGTCATATCGCCGAGGGCGACGTCAAGGATCTCAATATCGTCATCAAGGCAGACGTCGACGGCTCCGTCGAGGCCGTCAAGCAGGCTCTTGAGAAGCTCTCGCAGGATGAGGTGCGCGTAAAGTGCATACACGGAGCGGTCGGCGCGATCACCGCCTCGGACGTAATGTTCGCTTCCGCTTCAAACGCGATCGTTATAGGCTTCAACGTCCGTCCCGACTCCGGCGCGAAGGCTCTTGCCGAGCAGGAGAAGGTCGATATCAGGACTTACCGCGTGATTTATCAGGCCATCGAAGACGTCGAGAACGCCATGAAGGGTCTCTTTAAGCCCGTATACAAGGAGGTCGTGATCGGCACGATAAGCGTCAGGAACACCTTCAAGGTATCCGGAGTGGGCACTATCGCCGGCGCATACGTCTCCGACGGAAAGGTCACCCGAAACGCCGAGGTCCGCGTAGTCCGCGACGGCATAGTGATCCACGAGGGCCGCATAGCCTCTCTCCGACGCTTCAAGGACGACGTCAAGGAAGTCGCTCAGGGCTACGAGTGCGGTATCGGCATAGAGAACTTCAACGACATAAGGGAAGGCGATACGATCGAAGCCTTCATTATGGAAGAGGTAAAGAGGTAATAAATGGGTTTTGCCAGGTTTGACAGGATAAACGAGGAGATCAGGAAGGCTCTCAGCGACATAATCCGCGAGATGAAGGATCCGAGGATATCTCCGCTCACGACGGTAGTGCGCGCGGAGGCCACGAACGATCTCAAGCAGTGCAGGGTGATGATCAGCGTCTACGATAAGGACGACGAGGTGAGGAGAGAGACCGTCAAGCAGCTCAATTCCGCCGAGGGCTTTATCGCACGCGAGATGAAGCGCAGGATCGACCTGAGGCATATGCCCACATTCGAGTTCAGACTGGACGACTCCATCGAGTATTCGGTGCGTATATCTGAGATTTTGAACAAACTTGACGCTGAACGAAAGGGAGACGGATCGGAAGATGAATGATTTCGATGCAGTCAGATCGGTAATTAACAGCATTGAAAAATACGATTCCTTCAGCATTTTGACCCACGTATCCCCCGACGGGGATACGCTGGGCTCCGGGCTTGCCATGTACCTGCTTCTTACGAAGCTGGGAAAGAAGGCCGAGGTGATCTGCGAGGAGCGTGTTCCGCATATCTACGAGTTCCTTCCGAACTCGGACAAGGTCGTTTCTCCCGACGAGGCGAAGATGTACGACTGCGTTATTACCTGCGACTGCGCCGATTTTTCGCGGTTCAAAAAGTCCGATTTCATTTTCAATTCCGCAAAGCATACCGTTGCCGTCGACCATCATTTCACGAACAAGGGCTATGCCGACGACAACCTTATCATGCCGGGCGCTTCCGCTGCCTGCGAGATCGTCTATTATCTCTACAAGGCCATGGACATGCCCATAACGGAGGAAGCCGCGGTCTGCATTTATACGGGCATCGTGACCGATACCGGAAATCTCACCTATTCGAATACGACCGCAGCGAGCATACGCATGGTCGCCGAAATGTTTGAAAACGGCCTGAATATCACCGAGATCAACCGGCTTATCTACAGGACCGTTCCGTATAACAAGGCGAGGCTCCAGGGCTTCGTTATCTCGAACATGAAGCTTGAGCTCGACGGGAGGCTCGGTATAGCTACAGCGACGATAGCCGATATGGACAGGTTCGGAGCTACAAACGAGGACTGCGAAGGCATAGTCGACATAGTTCGCGACGTCGAGACGGTCCGCGTTGCCGCGTTCATAAGAGAAGGACGCGACGGCACTTTCAAGGTGAGCCTCCGCTCGAAGGAGTGCGCGGACGTCGCCAAGATCGCCAACAAATACGGCGGAGGCGGTCACGCGGCCGCCGCGGGCTATACGTCCAGAGAGCCTCTTTCAACGACCTTGGCAAACGTGCTTCACGATTCCGCAGAGGCGCTGAAAAACGAAGAACGATGATAGGTACAGAGGGAGTTATCTGCGTTTTGAAGCCGCCGGGGATGAGCTCATCCGACGCGGTAACGGATATCAGACGGGTCTTTAACGAAAAGCGAGTCGGACATACGGGTACGCTCGACCCTGCGGCTGCAGGCGTGCTGCCGGTATGCATCGGCCGTGCGACCCGCCTTTTTGATTTTTTGGTCGATAAACGGAAGGAATACATCGCTGAGCTCGTCATAGGCAAGGCGACCGATACCGAGGACGCGACCGGCGAAGTGATCGATTCGTCGGAAAGGATCGTTTCAGAAAGCGAGATGCGAGACGCGCTCTCGCGTTTCACGGGAAGGATCGAGCAGACTCCGCCGATCTATTCCGCGCTCAGCGTGAACGGCGTCAAGCTATATAAGCTTGCACGCAAGGGCGAGCTAACCGAGGGACTTGAGGAAAAAAAGCGTCTGATCGACGTTTTCGAGACCGAACTCATCAGGAAGACGGGGGAGAACCGTTTTCTCATAAGGATCGTCTGCTCCAAGGGGACGTATATAAGAACGCTCTGCAAGGATATCGGCGCTTCGATCGGCTGTCCTGCATACATGGGCTTCCTGCTTAGGACGCGCTCCGGGCGGTTCACGCTCGACGATGCGTACTCGATAAAGGAGCTCGAGGAGATGCGCAAAGAAGGCACGCTGTCGGAAGCGGTGATACCGATGGACAAGGCAGTGGCGCATCTGGAGGAGCTGAGGCTCGGCAGCCTGTCTCAAAAGCAGAAACAGCTCCTGATACACGGAGCGGCGATCAAATGCCGCGGAACGGAAAGGACGCCGCTTCGGATATATCTCGACGGCGAATTCCTCGGTATAGGCGAGATCGTAAACGGCGAGCTCCGAATAACCGTATGGCTGGGCGACGAAGCGCATCAGGTCAAGGGGATGAAGATCGAGGGTACCGTCTGCGAGCACAATCATATCGGGAGGGAGATCGGTTTCCCGACCGCCAACCTGACGGGCTTCAAGCGGAAGGAGCTTCCACCGGAAGGTGTGTACGCGACGGTCGCCAAACTCGACGGCATGACATATCCTTCCGTCACCAGCATCGGTTACAACCCGACCTTCAACGGAAGCGAGCTCACGGTCGAAACGCATATGCTCGGATTTGACGGCGACTGCGTCGGAAAGAGTATGACCGTCCGGTTCCTCGGAAGGCTGAGAGGCATGATCAGATTCGGATCCGCGGACGAGCTGAAAGAGCAGATAGCGCATGATATCGAAAACGCGGAAAAACTGTATGAAAACTCAAAATATACGGAATAATTTTCGTAAAAAGTATTTACAAATACGCTCGCGGCATGTTATAATAGCTTGCTTTTTTGCATAAGCAAAGAGCGATCTGCTTGCTTCGTTCGGCGAATACTCCGGCGCTCTACGCAGCTTGCAGGGATATCATGATTATTTGGAGGAATAAAATGGATAAGGAACGCAAGAATGAGATCATCACCGCTCATGCGCTGCACGAGGGTGACACCGGTTCTCCCGAGGTCCAGATCGCTCTTCTCACCGAGCGCATCAATCACCTCACCGCGCATCTTCAGGAGCACAAGAAGGACAATCACTCCCGTCGTGGACTTTTGAAGATGGTCGGTAAAAGGCGTGGACTTCTCAACTACTTAAAGTCCACCGACATCGAGCGTTACAGGGCGATAATCGCTGCTCTGAACATCAGAAAGTAAAGAACGTTTTGTCAAAGGAAAGTGGGCGGGAGTACCCACTTTCTTTTGAAGAAAAGCCCTGTTGCCGCAATACTCCCGTTAATTCGTTTACACTAAAAGTATCAACATAAAGGAGCATTAGAAAAATGCAAAAAACATTCGAAATGGAGCTCGCGGGACGCAAGCTGTCAGTCGTGACAGGCAAGTATGCCGAGCAGGCAGGCGGTTCCGTGATGATCTCCTGCGGCGGCACCGCGCTTCTCGTCTGCGCCACCGTCGCGAAAGCGCCGAGAGAAGGCGCCGATTTCCTTCCCCTCAGCTGTGATTACGAGGAGAAGATGTACGCTGCCGGAAAGATCCCCGGCGGTTTCATCAAGCGCGAGGGCCGTCCCTCCGAGAAGGCCGTGCTCACCAGCCGCCTTATCGACCGTCCTCTCCGTCCGCTGTTCCCCAAGGGCTTCTACAACGACGTTCAGGTCGTCGCGACCTGCATGTCCGTCGATAAGGACGTTCAGCCCGAGATACTTGCGATGATCGGTTCGTCCATCGCTCTTTCCATTTCGGAAGCGCCCTTCATGGGCCCGATCGGCGCGGTATCCGTTGGTCTTGTCAACGGCGAGTACGTGATCAACCCCAATTCCGAGCAGCGTGAGAACAGCCGCCTGGCTCTCACCGTTGCCGGCACGCGCGACGCAGTCATGATGGTCGAGGCCGGCGCGAACGAAGTCACCGAGAAGGAGATGCTCGACGCCATTCTGCTCGCGCATACCTATATCAAGGACATCGTTGTGTTCATTGATAATATCCAGGCCGAGATCGGCAAGGAGAAGATCGTTCCCGATATCCACGTTCCCGATGAGGAGCTCAAGGAAAAGGTCGTTGAGTACGCCCGCGAGAAGGTCGTCTGGCAGCTCGATACCTTCGACCGCAAAGAGCGTGAGAACCGCACCGCCGAAGTCACCGCGGACGTTCAGGCGCATTTTGCCGAGCAGTATCCCGAAGAGGATCTTACCGCCGACATCGACGCCATCCTCTATAACCTCATGAAGGAGATACTCCGCGATAAGATAATCAATAAGGGCATCCGTCCCGACGGCCGCGCCATGAACGAGGTGCGTCCTATTTGGTCCGAGGTCGGCATTCTTCCCAGGACTCACGGCTCCGCCGTGTTCACCAGGGGCCAGACTCAGGTCATGACCATGACCACTCTCGGCACCCTCGGCGACGGTCAGACCCTCGACGGTATCGGCGAGGAGGATTTCAAGCGCTATATCCACCACTACAACATGCCTCCCTACAGCGTCGGCGAGGTCAAGCGTCTCGGTTCTCCTGGCCGCCGCGAGATAGGCCACGGCGCTCTTGCGGAGCGCGCGCTTCTGCCGATGATCCCCTCCGAGGATGAGTTCCCCTATGCGATCCGTCTCGTTTCCGAGGTCGTCTCCTCCAACGGTTCCACATCCCAGGCTTCCATCTGCGCGAGCACGCTGAGCCTTATGGACGCGGGCGTTCCCATCAAGAAGCCCGTCGCCGGCGTTGCAATGGGCCTTATCAAGGACGACTCCACAGGCAATATCGCCATCCTCACCGACATCCAGGGTCTTGAGGACTTCATGGGCGATATGGACTTCAAGGTCGCAGGTACCCGTGAAGGCATCACCGCGATCCAGATGGATATCAAGATCAAGGGCATCGATGAGGAGATCCTCACGAGGGCTCTCGAGCAGGCGCGTCAGGGCAGGCTCTTCATACTCGGCAAGATGATGGAGACCATCTCCGAGCCGCGTCCCGAGCTTTCGCCATATGCTCCGCGCATACTCCGCTTCACAATCAATCCCGATAAGATCCGCGAGGTCATCGGCTCCGGCGGCAAGACCATCAACGGTATCATCGCCAAGACAGGCGTTAAGATCGACATCGAGGACGACGGCCGTGTATTCATCGCTTCCACCGACGCCGAAGCAGCGCAGGAAGCTAAGCGCATAATCGACGCGATCGTCAAGGATATCGAGGTCGGCGACGTCGTTCTCGGCAAGGTCGTCAACATCCTTCCCATTGGCGCTCAGGTCGAGCTCAAGCCCGGCAAGAAGGGTCTCGTCCATATCTCCAAGCTCGCGAATCACCGCGTCGAAAAGGTGGAGGACGTTGTCGCCATCGGCGACGAGATCCTCGTCAGGGTCATCGACATCAAGCCCGACGGCAAGATCGATCTTACACGCAAGGGACTTATTCCCGGCGAAAAATAAAGTACCCTCCGCCCGCGGATCGTATCGATCGTTCCGCGGGCAGAATGCTTGATATTGAACGAAAGGAAAGAAAGATTATGAAAGCTAACCGCATTATCTGCGCGATCCTCGCTGTTCTGATGGTCTCCGCGCTCGTTCCCGCCGCGGCGTTCGCATCGGCTTTCACCGACGCAGAAGCCAAAGAACTCAAAAAGCTCGACAAGGTCTGGGAGATACTTGACAAGGTCGAGATCGAGGCGAAGGATTCCGGCGCCTCTATGAGCGAAGTCACACTGGCCGTTTACCGCGCTGCTCTCCAGATCGAACTCGTCGATAAGGATACCATCGGCAGCCTTACCGAAAAGAGCTTCTTCTTCGACGTTGACGGCATGGGCTGCGCGTACGACTACGTCGCCCGCAATATCGACAAGGATCTGCCCGTTTCCGGCGAGCAGACCGCGATAGTGATCCCCGGCACCAAGAACGCTCCCGCGAGCGCGAACGTTCTTCTTGTCGGACCGAACTATAACGAGTCCTGCACTATCGCCGGCTACTATGACAGCAGCTTCACCGATCAGTACATGAACGAGGCCCGCTCGATCGCCGAGGCGACCGGCGGCAGCTGCGTGATGCTCGGCGGTCATAACGCGACCGGTCCCGCTATCGCGAGCGCGTGCGTAAACGCGGGCGTTATCATCTACGACTCCCACGGAACGCAGGCATATGATTCCTCCTACCTCTGCCTGACCACCAGCTCCGGCATGACACAGCAGGATTACACCAATCACTGGGCGGTCAACGCGGGCAGCGAGGCTTACATCGACGGCCGCTACATCCAGCACCACATCACCGGTACTCTTCCCAACAGCATCTTCTGGATGGCCATCTGCGAAGGCATGAAGCGCCAGGGCCAGGGGACCACCGGCAACGCTCTTCTCGAGGCCGGCGCAGGCTGCGTCTACGGCTATTCCCAGTCCGTTACTTTTGCCGGCGACTACCTCTATGAAGAGGTGTTCTGGAATGCGATGAAATACGAGGAAGCGACTGTCGCCGAAGCTATCGTTGAGATGAAGGAAGTCCACGGAGAGCCCGATCCTTACGGAGACGCCTGGGCGATCGTAATGAGCCCCGTCGACCCCTTCCCCACGAATCCCGACGGACCGCAGGTCGTACACTGCGACTGGACGCTCAGGGATATGCCTCCCGTAGCGCTCGAGAGCTGGTCTCTCAGCGAGAACGCGATCAACGTATATGCCACCTTCACCGAGGTCGTCAACTTCGTGCGCGTTCCGGATAACGCAAACGTATACGAGCTCGAGTGGTTCAGCGAGAACGAGAGCGTCGCCGTAGTCGAGGGCAACAACCGCAAGGTCAAGATAACCGGCGTCAGCGCGGGTTCTACAAGGATCGGCTGCCTGGTCAAGGTCGACGGAAGCATTATCGGAAATGCATACTGCGACGTGAACACGCTCCAGCTCCCGAGCCTCAACGTTGCTGCGAACGCTCCCGGAGGAACGCTCAACTTCTCCAGCACGACCAGTAACTATCCCTGGAAGGTTGGCGTAGTTGACGGAGAACCCGTAGCCATGTCCGGCAACAGCAAGCAGGGCAACTCCACTTCGACAATGCAGCTTGTTCTCAGCATGCAGGCGGGGGAGACCCTGAGCTTCAGATGGAAGTGCTCCAGCGAAGAGGGTTACGACTACTTCTACTTCAAAGTAAACGGCTCCAATTACGCCACTCTTGACGGCGAGACCGAATGGGCGAATATCACCTACACCGCGCAGACGACCGGGAACTACACCTTCCAGTGGTCGTTCGTGAAGGATCCCTACGCCGACGGAGTGACCGACGCCGGTTACGTCGATAACGTCACGTATTCCGGTGCTCCCACCTACGTCAACGGCGACGCTGACGGCGACGGAGTCGTCTCCGTGAGCGACGCGCTGTTTGCGCTCCGTGCCGCCATGGGCCTCGTTACGCCCTCCGCCGACGAGTTCCAGCGCATTGATTTCGATCACGACGGCAGCGTTACGCTCATCGACGCACTTGCGGTGCTCCGCAGGGCAATGGGCATGTAAACTGTTTTTCAGAATGCATTTATGTAAGGACGCATCTGCACTCCCCGTGCAGGCGCGTCCTTATTTCTTTCTTTTTTATCGCTGGGACGAGCGCTGAAAAAAATATTCTTTCAGCCGCTAATATATTGTTTTTTTGGCCATAAAAATAGTGACAAACGAGCCAAGATATGATAGACTATATATACATCTATTCAGAAAGGAAGCTGATATATGAAAATCAAACGTTTTCTCTGTGCAGTACTTGCTGCCGCAATGGTACTCGTACTGATCCCCGCAGCTGCAATGGCCCAGGGCGTTGTTGCCGAGGCGGAAGAAGCAAGGAAACTCGGTCTGCTCGACACCATGTGGGCGGATCTCGGTAAAGTCGAAGCCGAGGCTATCGCCGCCGGCGCAAGCAGGAGCGAGGTAACTCTGGCTGTTTATAAAGCTGCTCTCCAGCATCAGCTCGTTGATGAGAAGAGCTTCAACAGCCTGTCCGACAAGAGCTTCTTCTTCACCGTTGAGGGAATGTGCTGCGCATACGATTATGATGCGCGCAACTATGACCCCGCCGAGCCTCTTGATGAGCCTACCGTTATCAAGATCCCCGGCAAGAAGAACGGCCCGACCAACATGAACGTTCTTCTCGTTGGCCCCTACTACGGTCACGATTCCAGCTTTACCGCTCAGTATCGTGAGGAGGCCCAGTCCATCGCCGAAGTCACCGGAGGAGATTACGTTCTTCTTCAGTCCACCGGCGCGACCGGTCCCGCCATTGCCGCCGCTGCACCCGACGCCGGCGTTGTCATCTATGACTCCCACGGCACCCAGTCCGGCACTTCCAGCTATCTCTGCCTGACCTCCAGTTCCGGTCTTACCTCCGAGGACTTCTCCAACGGTTGGGCATGCAGCCCCAGCTATATCGACGGCCGTTACATCGAGAACCACATCACCTCTCCGCTCCCCAACAGCATCTTCTGGATGGCTATCTGTGAGGGCATGATGCGTCAGGGCCAGGGCACCACCGGTTACGCTCTCCTCAGGGCGGGCGCAGGCTGCGTCTATGGTTATTCTCAGTCCGTTACATTCGCCGGCGACTATAAGTACGAGGCGACTTTCTGGACCGAGATGAAGGAAAATGACGCCACCGTTGCCGAGGCGTTCGACGCCATGATCGCAAGGTGGGGCGAGCCCGATCCTCACGGCGACGCTTGGGCTATCGTAATGAGTCCGGACGATCCGTTCCCCGCAAACCCCGACAGCCACCAGAACGTCAACTGCGATTGGCAGCTCTTCGGCGGTACTGATCCCGAGCCCGTTGAGATCGAAAGCTGGTCTCTCAGTGAAGAGAATGTTGAGCTTCTTATCGGCTCCACCGCTGTCATCACCTTCAACCGCATCCCCGAAGACGCTAACCAGTATGAACTCGTTTGGCATTCCTCCAATGAGAACATCGTTACCGTAAACGGCAATAACAGGCGTGTTACCGTATCCGCCGTCGGCATCGGCGAAGCCAGCATCTACTGCGAGGTCTTCGATCTTGCCGGCACCCGCCTCGGTACCGCTTCCTGCGGCGTCAACGTTACCTATGACGTAGCTCTCAGCGAGGCTGCTGCCGCAGACGGCGAGGCTCTCGTCTTCTCCTCGACCACTGCTCAGTATCCTTGGGCTCCCGCCACTGTCGACGGCAGGAACGTTGCAAGGTCCGGCAACTATCACGTTTCGAGCTCCGAGTCCACCATGAAGCTGGTTCTTCATATGAACGCCGGCGAGACCCTCTCCTTTGATTGGAAGGTCAGCTCTGAGCAGAACTATGATAAGCTCGGCTTCTATGTAAACGGCAACCAGTACGGTCAGCTCATCAGCGGCAACACCAACTGGGCCACCATTACCTACACCGCCAACACTACCGGCATCTACACCTTTGCATGGACTTATGTTAAGGACTACAGCGTTGACAGCAATAACGACTATGCTTATGTTGACAACGTGCATTACAGCGGCGATCCCACAGCTGTTATCGAGGGCGACGTAAACTGCGACGGCTCTGTAACTCTTGAGGACGCTCTGCTCCTGCTCCGTATCGCTATGGGCCTCATCCAGAATGCGACTCCCGAGCAGCTTGCGGCCGCTGATATGAACGGCGACGGTCAGGTCGGTGTTGACGATGCTCTTGCGGTACTCCGCCGTGCGATGGGCATTGCCTGATCTTAAGGACAAATAAATGAAAGGGCAGCTTCGGCTGCCCTTTTTCATTCGGATCATGCGAGAACCATTATCTCGAAAAAACTTATCGTTATCCCCTTGCAAATCATCGCCTTATAGTGTATAATAAAAATGTTGCGGGGATGTAGCTCAGTTGGTCAGAGCGCTGTGTTCACATCGCAGAGGTCTTGGGTTCGAGCCCCAACATCCCTACCAAAGACAAGAGGAGCAGTTTTCTGTTCCTCTTGTCTTTAATAAGAGCAATTGCGATGAACCCTGCATTTGCGGAGCAAATGCAAGCGTTCCGACGCAAAAGCCCATTAGGCGAGAGCCGATCGGAACGCGAGGTTCAGAGCCCCAACATCCCTACCAACAAAAAAGGACGCAGGGCGTCCTTTTTTGTTGGTCGAAATAAGGGAAGGGGCTCGAAGGGCGGAAAAGCAGAAGCAACGGTGTTGCTTCTGCCCGCCCCGGGTTTTTCGGCAAAGGCCGAATGCGAGGCAGATCAGCACGTGGAGAATTTGCGAAGAAAATTCTCCTGCGCTGTGCATACCAAACATGTCAGAGTATGACATCTGCACAGCGCGGAGTGCCGATTTGCGAAAAACGAGCCCCAACATCCCTACCAAAGACAAGAGTAATTGCGATGAACCCTGCATTTGCGGAGCAAATGCAAGCGTTCCGACGCAAAAGCCCGTTAGGCGAGAGCCGATCGGAACGCGAGGTTCAGACCCCCAACATCCTTTTCAAATATCCGGAACGAATAAACACATCTTTCCGTTTGGAGAAATAACCATCGGCAGATCGTTGTCTCGTTTTATCCATTATCACTCGGTTTTAACAAACCATACTTTCAAATATTGTCTTTTTCCTTTCATTCTGTTATAATCAAAGCATATTATATTATGGAGCATGAGCTTGAAACACGTACTTCGTGAAAAGTTCATTGAAGCATTAAGAGCGGTATTGCCTCTCTTTTTAGTGGTTATTGCTCTTAACTTTATTTTGCTGCTCTGTTTCGGTACATCCATGCCGACGGGCATGCTTCTTCAATTCATCATAGGCGCTGTATTCCTGCTTTTCGGAGTGTTCTTTCTTGCTATCGGAGAGGATCTTGCCATGATCCAGATGGGCGAGCGTGTCGGCGCGCACCTAGCTCAAACCGGAAAGTACGTCCTGCTTATCATCTGCTGTCTTTTAATCGGCGCGCTGATCACTATCGCCGAACCCAACCTTGCAGTATTCGCAACTCTTCTCCCGGGGTTATCGAGTAAAACGGTGATCATGACCGTCGCGGGAGGAGTTGGCGTTTTCCTCGTTCTCAGCGTTCTGCGTGTTATTAAAAGGATACCGCTCCCGATAGTGCTGACGATACTGTATCTGCTTCTTTTCGCGCTTTCGGCTTTTGCGCCGAAGGAATTCGTTTCCGTCGCATTTGATTCCGCCGGCGTCGCCACAGGCCCGATCACCGCTTCGTTCATCATGTCCGTAGGCATAGGCCTTGCTTCGGTGAGGGGCGGCAAGAACTCCGTTGACGACAGCTTCGGAGCCGTTGCGATCTGCATGATCGGACCGGTCGCCGCGCTCCTGCTGCTCGGGACATTCGGGTCTACGGGGCAGTACGTGCTCGAATCCACGGAGGTCTATTCGGCGGAGGGTCCCGCTGTAATAATGGATTTTCTGAGGGAGATACCGGTATTCATCGAGGAGGTCGCCCTTGCTCTCCTGCCGATTATTCTGTTCTTCTTCCTCTTTCAGCTCATATTCCTGCGGCTCGGCAAGTCATATTACTTCAGGATCCTTATTGGCGTCGTCAACGCCTTTCTCGGGCATACGCTTCTTCTCACCGGAGTGTTCGTCGGATTCCTTCCCGCCGGGACTTTCCTTGGAGAGCTGATAGCGTCCCTGCCGAACGGCTTCCACGCGCTCCTGATACCGGCGGGCATGCTCATAGGCGGGCTCATGGTGCATACCGAACCCGCGGTCCGCGTATTGATCGATCAGGTCGGAGCAGTAACGGTAGGAGCCGTATCCGAGAGAGCCATGAAGATCATGCTGACGATCGGCGTTTCCCTTGCGGCCGGGCTTTCTATGCTGCGTATCCTGACCGGGATACCGATCCTGTATTTCCTGATCATCGGTTTCGGGTTTTCGGTCACGCTCTCCTTTATAGTACCCAAGGTCTTTACCGCGATAGCTTTCGATTCGGGCGGCGCCGTAACGGGCGTTACGGCTGTCGCTTTCATGCTCCCGTTTGCAAAAGGCGCCTGCATCTCGCTGACTGGGTCGGCTGAGAGCATGCTTTCGGATGCTTTCGGAATAATCGCTCTCGTGGTAATGATGCCTATTATAATGATCCAGTTATTGGGTCTCCTTTACATGATAAAACTCGGAAAGCCGTCTCCGGTGCTGAGCGGGGACGATACCGTTACGATAGTCGAATTCGATTCGGAGACAGCCTGACATGGACGAACTTGAACTGATGGCATTCATAATAGGCAGGGGAAGAGGAGACGAGCTTATCAAGCTCGCTTACTCGGAGAACATCTCGTTCAGCCTGATCCTTCACGGAAGAGGCACGGTCAATTCCGAGATACTCAACAGCCTCGGGCTTGACGGGCCGGAAAAGGACGTAGTTCTCCTTTCGGTCGACAAACAGCGGGCGGATGAAAAGCTGCTCGGGATCTCCCGGAAGCTGAAGCTCGATAAGCCGGGGAACGGCATAGCTTTTACAATGCCGTTCTCAGCCGCTGCGAGTCAATATATGTCGTATGAGCTCTTTGCGGGGAGGATGCCCGAGAAGAAAACGGCGGGATCCATCAAAAGGATCGTCAAGAGCATTAAAAAAGAGCGTATCGGCAAAAAAACGGAAAGCGGAGGATTGATCATGCGCGCAGCGGATTACGATCTTATAGTTACGATAGTCAACCGCGGCTTTGCGGACGACGTAATGCTTGCCGCGAGGAAAGCGGGAGCATTCGGCGGCACCATAGTCAATGCGAGAGGCACCGGTATGAACGACCAGAAAAAGTTCTTCGGATCAGTCATAGAACCGGAAAAGGAAATGGTGCTGATACTCACCGATCACGCGAGCAGGAACGCGATAATGGAGGAGATAACCGGATCTGTGGGGCTCTCGAGAGCGGGAGCCGGCATATGCTTCTCGCTTCCGACGGACAGCGTTGCGGGGCTGAGCCGGGAGCATATCGAGGAAAAGTAAAAAAGAACAGCCTTCGGATCCGTCCGAAGGCTGTTTTGAACATCTGCGATTATTTGGAAAGATCGACCGCTTTTCCCGTCTTGTCTATCTTCTGCCAGTTACCGGCATTTGAAAGATAATACAGGTTGGATGCGTCGGCGGCAAACGTGCCGGTGAAATCGCCGGTCTCTACGGGAAGACTCTTCGAGGCGCTGCCGCTCTTATTGATATAGAGCGAACCGCCCACGGTGAATGCGCAGGCCTTGCCGGAGGCGACGGCGGCATAATCGTCAACGCCGATCGCGATAACGGCATCCTTATTGTTCTTGACGTAATGCAGAACGTTTCCGAGATCCTTGTACCAGACGATCTTCCCGTTGGTCGAAACTGCGAACGAAGCACAGGAATCGGAGATGCGGGCGGGAGCGTCGACAGCCTTAAGGTCGATCTTGGAAAGCCCGCCTCCGTATACGCAGTACACCGAAGCGTAGTTATCCGTCGCGCGAGCGGAAGTGACGGTGTCTGGAATAATGACCGTCGTTCCAGTCTTTTTGCTGTACTGCACGAGCTGGCTGCCGCTGAAGACCTTGTTGTTGAAGGTCTTAAAGGGGCAGGTGGCAACGGTGAAGCCGGGTATCTTATCCGTCATAGAATATCCGGAAACGGGAATCACGGGACGCACGGCGTCAGCGGCGTTGCAAAGTTCGACGGGCTCGCTGCCGCCGAAGGAGATCAGGGTCTGGAGCTTGAGGTTGCCGGAATTGAAAGCGAACACTATCTCGTCGTGCTTGCTGTTGAGATAGATCTCGTTGATGAGATTGCTCCTGATCTGGCTCTTCTTGCCCTTGGAATTGATGAAGTTGATCGAGTTGTCGTCGGGAGAATAGGTATAGATTATCTTTGCACCATCGGAAACGGACACGGGAACGTGGCCAAGGCAGTCGTCGTAGGTCTTTATCTTGCCCTTGACGTAGGCGCAGAGGACAGAGTCACTTTCCCTTGTGAACACCACGGTGTTTCCGTCGGGGGAGACGGCGAAGCCGTCCTTTACGGCATTGTTGAATATGCAGACGGGAGCGTTTGAATGATCCTTGCAGTCATAGCGCCAGAGCAGACCTTCGGAGTCGGTGTAGGCGATGTAATTGCCGTTGACCGAGAACTTAAAGCCGGCGACGTTTTTAGCCGCGAGCGTGTTCTCGCCCTTAACGCAGGAGTACAGACTGCCGTCCTCGCACAGGATCGCGGCGACGGAGCCTTTGAGATCGGTCGCGGCCTCGGCGTTTGAAGAACTGCCGGGAACGACGGGCTCGCCCTTGTAGAACAAGGCGCTGCCTTCGGCAAAATAGCTCGACGTTTTATGAAGAACGAGACTGCCGGAATTGACGATTATCACGACGGCGATTACAGCCGCGGCGATGATGCAGGCGATCACGGCGGCAAGTATTGCCGCGGTCTTTCTGCTCATCTTCTGCTTGCCGCTGACAACGCCGTTCTTATTGGGGTCGGAAGCCTTTCCCGCTTCAGCGGCATTGACGCTCGGCGCCGAGCTCGTGCCGCTCTTCGGTTCGGGAGGCGGGGGAACTGGCAGGGCTATTCCGCAGCGCTTGCATACTACCGCGCCGGGTTTGTTGTTCTTTCCGCAATATGCGCATTTCATTGGTTTTCATCTCCCGTCTTGTTTTCTTCTTTATCGGACGCCGAAAAGACGTCGTTGATAACGGTGATTATCCTGTCGACGCTGAGCACCTTGCCGGAGGAAACGAGCCTTCCGTCGACTATCAATGAGGGCGTCGACATAACGCCGAGACGCGCGATCTCTTCAAAACTCGAGATACACTCAAGAGACCCGTCCGGGAGCCCCATCTGCCTGACGGCTTCCTTCACGTTGTCTCTCATTGCGCTGCAGTGCGAACAGCCGGTAGCCAGGACCTTTATCCTCGCGCCGCCGACCGCTTCGGGAAGCAGGGGATAGTTCTTTTTTGCCCTTGCCTTCTTGATCCCGAGTGCTTTTAAAAATGCCATTTCATATCCTTTCAGATCGCGGGGAAAGCTTTGCAGAACGAAAGCATCGCTCCGTGATCGTGGGCGCGTCCGAGTATTCCTTCGCTGAACGCTTCCCAAAAGAGCCAAAGCGCCGCGATGAGTATTACCGCGCCGAGTACTATATTGATTATCCTGCCGAGCTTTTCATATTTCGGGCTGTCCGTGATCTTCCTTACCAGCCCGACGGAGGTCCCGGCAATGACGGAGAGCACGGCATGCCCGATCGAGAAAAAGAGGAGAAGGACCGCGCCGAACAGTATCCTTCCGTTCTCGATCACGATGGCAAGCAGCGCGACTATCACGGGAGCCGCGCAGTGGGCGGAAAACACGCCTGCTATGAGCCCCGCAACGAATGCGCCGAGCCAACCCTTGAGGCGGTTCTTCGCCATCAATGAAGAGGTCGGCATAAGGTCAATAACTCCCCACATCTGGAGAGCCATGAGCACGAGGATAATGCCGAGTATGAGGTGCATCCATATCTCGGCTTTTTCCAGAAGAAGCCCGGCGAGGGAAGCGATGATCCCGAGAGCAACGAAGGTTATCGTAGAGCCGAGCGCAAAGAGAAGGGAGAGGAAGAACGCTCTTTTCCCCTTTGCCTCGCCTCCGCCGACGCAGCCGATCACGAGAGGCACGGTAGAGAGCGAGCAGGGCATGAGAGACGTCAATACTCCTCCCAGAAGCGCAAGCAGAGGACCGATCCAGATGCTCGTGCCGATCAACGAAGCTATCTTGTTTAATAACTCTTCCATTCATTCTCCGAGCTTGAAACAATTATCCAAAGAACATAATAATACAGCCGGCGGACAAATGCAATAGTTTTTTATGCTTGCAACAGATGCCGTCTGTGATATAATCATCATTGTGAACAAATGACGGAAAGGATGCTGAGCGGAAAAAAGCATGGGATCGAAAGAGATATTGCCCATATCCGAACTCGACGCAGCAGGAGTCTCATACGTTCTTATTAGGCATGATCCTTCATCGACGATGGAGCTTTGCCGCGGTATCGGATCGGAGTACGGAGCGAAGCACTGCAAAAACCTCTTCCTCGCGAGCAGGAACGGCAAGAGGTTCTGCCTGCTCATGATGGACGCAGAAAAACCTTTCAACACGGGCGAAGTCAGCAAAAAGCTCGGGCTGCCGCGAATGGGTTTCGGAACGGAGGAACAGCTTTTCGACGTGCTCGGTCTTGAACAGGGCTCCGTTTCCGCGCTCGGCCTTTTGAACGGATCCGCAGGAAAGGCCTATAAGGACGGCTCGTTGAAGCTCGCGGTCGACTCGTCCGTCAGAAACGGAGAAATGATCTGCGTCCATCCGAATACGAACACGGCGACGCTCGTAATGAAGACGGATGATCTGTTTGATTTTCTCGGGTCGAAGGGATTCAACTTCGAGATCATAGAAGTATAGGGTCTGAAAACCGTTCATATATCTATATAACTCTTGAAAGAACCACGTTACAGTGGTATAATCCCGACAGTGTTTTTCATCCGTATCACACGGGTCTGCCAAATAGAAGGAGAAGGAAAAGCTATGTCAAAGTATTTCGGCACGGACGGCTTTCGCGGCGAAGCGAACGTCGATCTGACCGTTGATCACGCCTTCCGCATCGGAAGGTTTTTGGGCCATTATTTCGAGCGCGACCGCCAGTGCAGGGTGGTCATAGGAAAGGACACGAGGCTGTCGAGCTATATGTTCGAGAACGCGCTCACCGCGGGTCTCGCTTCCTCCGGCGCGGACGTGTATCTCATGCACGTCACCACCACTCCGAGCGTGTCGTACATCGCAAGGACGGAGCATTTCGACTGCGGCATCATGATATCCGCAAGCCATAACGCATACCATGACAACGGTATCAAGCTCCTCAACTCCAACGGCGAAAAGATGGAGGACGAGGTCATAGATGAGATAGAGGCATATCTCGACGGCGCTCGTCCCGAGCCGCCCTACGCCGTGGGGAAGGATATCGGCAGAGTTATCGACTATTCGGCGGGCAGGAACCGCTATATTGGCTATATCATCTCGCTCGCGACCCATTCGTATAAAGGCATGCGCATCGGTCTCGACTGCTCTAACGGCTCTACTTGGATGATTGCAAAGAGCGTTTTCGACGCTCTCGGAGCCGAGACCTACGTCATCGGCAACACGCCCGACGGTACGAATATCAATATGGACTGCGGCTCGACTCACATCGGAAGCCTGCAGCGCCTCGTAAGGGAAAAGCATCTTGACGTCGGTTTTGCCTTCGACGGCGATGCGGACAGGTGCCTTGCCGTCAATGAACGCGGCGAGGTCGTCAGCGGCGACGGGATACTCTATATATGCGGCAGACGCATGAAGGAGAAGGGCGCCCTTGTCAACAATACGGTCGTCACCACCGTAATGAGCAATTTCGGGCTTTATAAGGCGTTCGACGCGGCCGGTATAGCTTACGAGAAGACCGCTGTCGGCGATAAATACGTTTATGAGAATATGCGCGAAAACGGGCATATGCTCGGCGGCGAGCAGTCGGGGCATATCATTTTCGCAAAGTATGCCGCGACCGGCGACGGCCTTATCACGGCGATCAAGATAATGCAGGTGATAATGGAGTCGAAGCGCACGCTGTCTTCGCTCACCGAAGATCTTGAGATCTATCCTCAGGTGCTGAAGAATATCCGCGTTGCCGACAAGGACGCCGTCATGAACGATCCGGACGTCAAAAAGGCCGTCGACAGGGTTGCGGAGGAGCTTTCGGACAACGGCCGCATACTGGTCAGAAAGAGCGGCACCGAGCCTCTCGTCCGCGTTATGGTCGAAGCGCCTTCGCATGAGCTTTGCGAAAAGTACGTGGATCAGGTTATCGACACCGTTAAGGGAAAGGGACTGCTTATCGCAGTCAAATGAATATGATCCGTATAAACGAGCTTCTCGATCTTGAACACACACGCGCCGCCGCTCTCTTTGAGGGCAAGACCTACCCTTGGGAGGTCCTGGACGAGATCAAGGATTTCATCTTCATACTCGGCAGGTCCCTTCCGGAGGACGAGTTCTATTCCCCGGAGGAAGGCGTATGGATCGCCAAAGACGCGAAGGTCTTCCCGTCCGCATACATTGGCGCGCCCTGCATTATTGACCACGGAGCCGAGGTCCGTCACTGCGCTTTCATCAGGGGAAGCGCCATTGTCGGAAGGAACTGTGTCGTGGGCAATTCCGTCGAGCTTAAAAACGTGATCCTCTTCGACGGAGTCCAGACTCCGCATTACAACTACGTCGGCGATTCCGTGCTCGGGTACAAGTCGCACATGGGCGCGGGCTCCATCACGTCAAACGTGAAGAGCGACAAGAGCCTCGTCGAGGTGAAGTGCCGAGATGAAGTCATTAAGACCGGCAGAAAGAAGTTCGGAGCGATCCTGGGCGACCGCGTCGAGGTCGGCTGCAATTCCGTGCTCAACCCCGGAACGGTGATCGGGAGGGATTCCAATATCTATCCCGTATCCTGCGTCAGGGGGGTCGTTCCCGCCGGCAGCATCTACAAATCTGCGGGATCCGTCGTTAAAAAGGAAGACCGCTAAAAAATGCTCTTGAGGCTTATCTCGTCGGTTAGCATAAGCCTTTCAAACGCTTTTTCGATCTCGCGCAGCTCCGCAGTGAGCTGCGCTTTTTCATCGGTCTCGGAAAGCCGGATCGCGGTATGCGCAGCTCCTGTAAGCGCGGTTACGGAGTTGTGATCGTAAAAAAACATGAGAAGATCCTTCTTTTCGTCAAGGTGTTCTGCAATGATCTCCGCATTTTTGCGTACTGTTTCGTTGTCGCCTTCCGTCGCGGCGCTTATTGAGCCGCTGATGAGCGCTTTGTTTTCGTAATACAGCGATACGACTATCGCCCGCGGGACGACGCATGCAAACAGTATCACCGCGGCAGCGAGCACCAGACCTATCCCGCTTATGACAGTCATAGTATTGAAACTCTGTTTTTCCATCGATCATACCGCCTTCAGATAATAAACCTTCGGATCGTCCTGCTTCCGCTGCTTTTCCTGAACGTGGAGCATGCCGTCCGGCTCGAGCGCCGCGAAAAGGCACCGGGAAGCCTTTTTTATCCCGAGCGACGATAGCTTCCGGATCAGCCATTTTTCGTCGTATCCGAGCGCCGCGAGCGACTTCGGCATCACCTTGCCGTCGGATATGAGCATCACCGAAGGCCTTGAGAATCTCATTTCGGGCAGCTCCTTCTTTCGCAGTACGCTCAGGGAGCCGTTGGTCTCGAGTATCCCGTACTCGACCTCGGAGAGCGAAAACACGTCCTTAATCCTGAGCTGTTCCGTGAGATCGCCGAGAGTATAGTTCGCCGCCCGCATAGCGTTCTCGCATACTATGCCCTTTGCGATAACCACGACGGGCTTTCCGCATACGACGTTCCTCACCGTGTTCGATTTGAGCGAGAAATGCGCCGCGAGCCTGTGCATCACGAACAGGGACAATATCGGTATCACGCCGTACAGGAGCGGTATCGCACTGTCGGAGATCGGAACGGACGCCACGTCCGCTATCAAAAGGGTTATCACGAGATCGAAGGGCTGCATGTCGCTTATCTGCCTTTTGCCCATAAGCCGCAATACCGCGAATACGAGCAGATAAACAATGACCGTCCTCAAAAACAGGGTAAACATAAAAAACCTCCCGCGTTTTCACACGGGAAGTTTGTGCAGTTTTTATAAAGCCGATTCAGCCGAAGAAGCCCGTGCAGTCGTAATAACGGAGTATAAGCGAAACGTCTTCCTCGTATGACAGCACGCCCTTCTCCTGATCGTTGAATTTGAGATAGCTGTCGTTCAGATCGTTTGAAGTCTTGTAGGTTTCGGTATCCGCGTATTTGTCGTAATGAGCGGAATAATCGGCAAGATCGGCTTTCATGCCTTCCGAATAGGTCGACCACAGCTCCCTGTATAGTTCCGCGTCGGCGTCCGCGAGCGCGTTTCCGCAGTTGACGAGCGCGTGCATATATCCGGAATAAGCGACGGCGCTCGAGTCTGCTCCGATACAGACGAGGAAGGCCGCGAAGCTCGCATCCTCCTCCCGGGCCCAGCCGAGGAAATGCGATGTCTCGTGTGCCGCGGAATAGGGCATGTAGAGGAAAGGCTCGTTCACGTTGATATTCGGCTCCTCGGTAAGGAATATGTATATGCCGGATATTCCGCATCGGTTCAGGAACTCGGAAGCGACGACGTGTTTTGCGGGAGGGACCGGGGCTTTGAACAGAGGGTGGCTTTCACCGTATTTTATAAATGCGGCGGCGACCTCGGCGTCCATTTCGGAAAGCTCCCCGCAGAATACTCCGCTCGTGTCCACGCTCACTTTTTCGCGTAAAGCATTGGCGTTTGCGGAAAGATCAAGGCAGACGGAGTAGAGCTCCTCTTTCGTGTACTGCCTGTCGGGAAGCGCAAGCTTTTCCCCGATGGGAGGACGGTAATAGTTGAATCCCCACATGGCGTAGAAAGCGGTGAAAAGACAGCCTGCAAACAGTATAACGGAGATAAAGAAGGAAACGAGGCGGATGAAAGCGTGCTTCTTTCCCTTAATGAGCCTGATAACGAGAACGATCAGTATTACGGCGAGAGCTGCAGCAGCAGTATAGATGAGCATCTCCGCAAGAGAATAGGGGAAATGCCTCGTGACCGCGGAAACGGCGTTTCGTATGAACGGATAGATCTTCTGCGAATAGACCGCGTCGGTGATCTCGGGATGCCGTTTCGCGGCGTTGGTAAGCAAAAGGGTGACGGGAACGATCAGAAGCCATAGAAGCCTCAACAACTGCCCGAGAAGCGTTTTCCTGCGCATGAAGATCCTCCTTTCCGAACATCGCTCTCTTTGTCCGAATTATATCTCAAAGGCCCTTTCAAATCAACACAGACGTCAAAAAAACATTGACAGCACATATATATGGTGTTAAAATATATAAAGGTCACTATATCTATTCTGCGGCGTTTTCCCGACGCCGCTCGCCCGGCTCACGGGCAGAACGGAGAAGCAATGATAAAACAAATCTTCGGCCGCCTGAAGGGAGTCCACGTTCCGCACAGAAAAAACACGGCTCTCATGCAGGCTCTCAGGATGCCTCCTCCAAGCTCCGTTGTTATCCCGACAGTAATGCACATAGGCGCTCCCGCCAAGCCCATCGTTAAAGCGGGGGATAAGGTCGCCGTCGGACAGCTCATCGCAGAGTCCGGCGGGTTTGTGTCCGCGCCGGTGCACGCTTCCATATCGGGAACGGTCAAAAAGGTCGAGGACATTGTGCTGTCGAACGGCCGCAAGGCGCCCGCCGTGTTTATCGAGTCCGACGGCGAAATGCGCCCATATGAAGGGATCCGCAAGCCCGAGATCCACTCGCTGACCGACCTTGTCGATGCGGTCAGGGACAGCGGTATCGTCGGTCTCGGCGGCGCAGGGTTCCCGACATCGGTCAAGCTTGCGGTCAAGGACGTCGAGCAGGTGGAGTATTTCGTGATAAACGGCGCGGAATGTGAGCCCTACATCACGAGCGACACGAGGACGATGCTCGATTATACCGAACTAATCGAACGCGGTATAAAGAGGATAGCCGATCATCTTAAACCCAAGGCCGTCTATATCGGCGTCGAGAAGAACAAGCCCAGATCCATTGCAAAGCTCAAGGAGATATTTAAGGACTATCCTCACATTATCGTGAAGCCGCTCCCCCCGATGTATCCCCAGGGAGGCGAGAAAGTCCTTATCTACAACACCACAGGCCGTATCGTTCCGGAGGGCAAGCTGCCCCTTGACGTCGGCGTCGTTATAATGAACGTCACGACCGTCGCCAACATAGAGCAGTATCTCGAGACCGGGATGCCTCTTGTCGAAAAGCTCGTTACGGTCGACGGCTCCGCAGTACGCACGCCCAAAAACCTGTTCGTGCCCATAGGGACGAGATTATCCGACGTGTTCGAGTTTTGCGGAGGGTTCAGCGAGGAGCCCAAAAAGGTGCTCTACGGCGGCCCGATGATGGGCACCGCAGTGCCCGATCTCTCGGTACCAATACTGAAGAACACGAACGCAGTGCTCGCGCTCAACGCCAAGGACGCCGAGGTGCATGAGGAGACTCCCTGCATAAGATGCGGGAACTGCGTCAACCATTGTCCCATGCGTCTGAATCCGCCCGCGATAGCGAAGGCTTTCAACAACAAGGACGGCGAAGCGCTTTACAAGCAGAGAGTCAATCTCTGCATGGAGTGCGGAGCCTGTTCGTTCATCTGTCCAGCGCATCAGCCGATAGTCCAGCGGCATAAGCTCGCGAAGGTAATGCTCAGGAATTGGCAGAATTCGCAGAAAGGAGATAAGGCATAATGAACGCCGATACGGAAAACAAACTCATTGTCTCCGCATCTCCGCACCTCGATTCGGGACGAACGACGAGGAAGATAATGCTCATCGTTATCATCGCCCTCATGCCGGCGCTCATAGCCGGGACGGTCATATTCGGTCCTCGTTCCCTGCTCGTAGTCGCGGTCTCGGTCGCATCCTGCCTTGCGGGAGAAGCGCTGTTTGCGCTAATTACCAAGAGGAAACAGACTGTAGGAGACCTGTCTGCCGTCGTGACAGGGCTGATCCTCGGGCTTAATCTTCCCGCTTCCGTCGGTATTTATCCAACGATAATAGGGTCGCTTTTCGCGATCATCGTGATCAAGTGTCTCTTCGGCGGACTCGGGAAGAACTTTGCCAACCCCGCTGCTGCGGCGAGGGTGTTCATGCTCCTCGCCTTTACCGATTCGCTGTCGAAAGCGGCTGAGATCAAGATCGGCGCCGTCGACGCGATCGCGTCGCCGACTCCGCTTGCGATATTCAAGGGCGCCGAGGGTCAGCTCCCGAAGCTCACGGATATGCTGCTCGGTCTCAGGGGCGGCGCGATAGGCGAGACCTGCGCGATCGCTCTCCTGATAGGCCTTGCGATACTGCTTATCACCAAGGTCATAACCTGGCATACGCCCGTCGTTTATATCGGCACGGTGTTTGTGCTCTCATGGATCATCTACGGGACCGCGGAACTCGCGCTCTATCAGGTGCTCTCGGGAGGACTGCTCATCGGCGCGATATTCATGGCGACCGATTACGTCACCACTCCGACGACCAACCTCGGCAAGGCGGTGTTCGGCCTTGGCTGCGCGCTGCTTACCGTATTGATCAGGAAGCTCGGCTCCTATCCCGAGGGCGTGTCGTTCTCGATACTGCTCATGAACCTCTTTACCAATTACATCGACAAGCTTACCGCAAGGAAGCCGCTCGGGGAGGTGAAGGCCAAATGAAGAACGATAAGGTCAAGAGCATAATCGTCCTTACGGCGATATGCCTCATCGTAACGGCGCTGCTGGCAGTCACGAATCACTTCACCGCCCCAGTGATAAGCAATGCGAGGGAGCAAAAGATCCAGAATTCCCTTAAGACCGTCCTTCCGGATATGTACAGCATCAACGAGATCAAGCAGCTTCCCGAAGGCACTCCGGCGACGGTCAAGAACGTCTATATGGTCAACGGGGATCATTACGCAGTAGTTCTCGCGACGACTTCCGCATACTCCAGCGGGGACATGGGCATCACGGTCGGAATATCCCCCGAGGGCAAGATAGTCGGAATAACGCTCACGTCGTATTTCGAATCAAAGGATTTCGGGAAGAAAACCTATCCGCAGAGCTTCCTGGGGCTTGACGCAGCGGGAGCCGAGTCGGTCGACGTTCATGCAGGCGTTACTTACTCATCGAAGGCATTCAAGGCCGCGATCGCCGACGCCTTCAAGGTGATCGAACTGATCAAGGGAGGTGAAGAAGGGTGAAGAAGCTGAAGATACTCACTAACGGTCTTCTAAAAGAGAACCCCGTACTGGTGCTCGTTCTGGGCACCTGCCCGACCCTCGCCATGAGCGTGAGCATAGTCAACGCCATCGCCATGGGACTCGCGGCTACGGCGGTGCTTATCTGCTCGAACGCCGTTATCTCACTTCTCAGGAAGGTGATCCCCGATACCGTCAGGATCCCGTGCTACATAGTGGTCATCGCGGGCTTCGTGACGCTTGTGCAGATGCTCATGGAGGCCTATCTTCCCGATCTCTACGAGATGCTCGGAGTGTATCTCGCGCTCATTGTCGTCAACTGCATAATACTCGGACGCGCAGAAATGTTCGCCAATAAGCACAACGTATTCGAATCCGCGCTCGACGGTCTCGGAATGGGCTTTGGCTTCACGCTTGCTCTTCTCGCAATGGCGACGGTCAGGGAAGTACTCGGGAACGCGAGCTTCGCGGGGATGGCGATACCCTTCCTCGAGAACTACAAGATCCCGATACTCGTAGCTCCTCCGGGCGGATTCCTCGTGTTTGGCTGCATGATCGCGCTTGTCGCTTTCATCACCCGCGGAAAGGCTCCGCAGAAGAAGAGCTTCACCTGCGAGGGCTGTCCTTCGGCTTCCTTCTGCCGCAAGGATCAGGCCGCATGTGCCGAAAAGAAAGAGGCGGAGGTGAAATAAATGGAAAACTACAAGCTTCTGTTAAAGATAATAATGACCTCCGTGCTGGTCAATAACTACGTGCTTTCGAAGTTCCTGGGCATCTGCCCGTTCCTCGGAGTATCCAAAAAGCTCGACCAGGCGTCCGGCATGGGCGTTGCGGTAATATTCGTCATGCTCCTTGCGACGGCGGTTACATGGCCTATACAGACCTATCTTCTCGACAGATTCAATCTCGGCTACCTGCAGACGATAGTGTTCATACTCGTTATCGCCGCGCTCGTTCAGTTTGTCGAGATAGTCCTTAAAAAATACATACCTGCTCTGCATAAATCGCTCGGCGTGTATCTGCCTCTCATCACCACGAACTGCGCCGTTCTCGGCGTGACCATCAACAACATAACCGACGGATACAACTTCCTGCAGTCCATGGTCAGTTCCCTCGGCTGCGGCCTCGGCTTCCTGCTTGCGATGGTCATATTCGCCGGCGTGCGCGAGAGGATGGAGGAGGCTGATCCGCCCAAGGCTTTCCGCGGGATACCGATAACGCTCGCCGCCGCTTCGATAGTCTCAATGGCTTTCTACGGCTTTGGCGGCATCGTCAACAGTCTGTTCGGAGGTTGATGCTATGAGCCCGATATTGATCGCAATTCTTATAGTGTCGGGGATAGGCCTTCTCTGCGCGGCCGTTCTCGCCGTGGCTTCGCATTTCATGAGCGTTCCTGTGAACGAGACCGAGACCAAAGTCCGCGAATGCCTCCCCGGAGCCAACTGCGGCGCATGCGGCTTTACGGGGTGCGACGGCTATGCCAAAGCGCTCGCGGAGATACCCGGCACCAAAACCAATCTCTGCGTTCCCGGCGCAGACGCGGTGGCGAAGAAGATCGCCGACGTTATGGGCGTCGAGGCGGAGGACGTCATAGAGCAGGTCGCGTTCGTTCGCTGCAGCGGCGACTGCATCAACCGCAAACAGAGGCACGTCTACAAGGGCATTGAGTCCTGCCAGGCGGCGCAGATGCTCTACGGCGGAAGCGGCGCGTGGACTATGGGATGTTTGGGCCTCGGCGACTGCGAAAAGGTCTGTCCGCAGAATGCGATATGCATCGAGAACGGCATCGCACATATCGATACGAGGAAATGCGTCGGCTGCGGCCTTTGCGCAAAGACCTGCCCGAATCACCTTATCGACCTTTTCCCGGATATTCGTCAGGTCATAGTATGCTGCTCGAACCACGAGAAGGGAGCCGTTGTCCGTGCGGAATGCTCCGCGGGCTGCATCGGCTGCGGTTTGTGCGCAAGGAACTGTGAGCACGGCGCGGTTCAGGTCGTCAATAACCT
>JAEEGL011044469.1_pt1 | contig 26664 bp, 29 predicted proteins | sample 9134231 | NCBI WGS metagenome assembly JAEEGL01 (sample SAMN16246548, study PRJNA631951) | gut metagenome | biome: gut microbiome; feature: rumen; material: fiber-attached | host: Bos | place: Iran: Karaj | collected 2018-10 | reverse complement strand
GTATTCCGGATCATTTCCTCAATGCTGCGGTACTGCCGCTGCGCGGATGCGCTCAAAGGCAGAATAACAGTCCATACCAGCAGCATGATCAAAAGCTTTTTCATGTGACATTAGCCTCCCGGAAAGGGAGGGCATGAGCATGCCCATGCCCTCCTGCTGCTTATTTTGCGATGACGGGGATTGCCCGGTTCATATCAACGGATCCGTCCCTGCTGACCGGTGCCAGGAAAAGCTCGTCCGGCACGGTTTCCATGGCGGGATACAGGAACTTTGCTTCTTCATTGCCCAGGCTGTCCAGACCGGAATTGTCCGGGAACAGGACGGTTCCATTGCTGTCTACCAGTTCAAGACTCATAAACAGGGGTTCAAAAACATCTATGGGACCATATGGCATAAACACATTGCCGTCATCATCCAGCATGTTTTCGCCGTTCTTCTCAAAAAACGCAGCCATTGCATCCGGGTTGACTTCCAGACTGGTTGTGATATAGGTCATGAGCGGGGTAAAGTCTATTTCCTTCACCGTGACTGTGCCCTCGGGGAGGACAGTTTTCTTCTCCGGACGGAAAACTTTGACCTGGGACGCGATATCCTTTGCGTCGTAGGTAAAGGTGACAACTCCTTTTTCCGGCATCCGGTACATGTCTGTTTCACGGTCATACAGGTTATGGCATTCTTCATCCGGCAGGAGTTCACCGATCGGGAGGGTGATTTCTGTAAGCCCGTCCAGAGTGACATTCATGTTGTCCAGGCGCCAGAACTCGGTATGGATAATTTCACCGGGAACGTCGCTGCCGATAATGGTCGCTCCGGAACCGCCGGGCATATCCATGCCGACTCCGTTAAACCAGAGCTGGTCAAAATTCCAGCCCACGTTATGCTCACGCAGCGCTTTCTCGGCTTCTTCCTCCCTGTAGTTGACAAAGGTTCCGGCATCCATGCCTTCCGGCAGGGGTTCACCAAATGATTCCAACGCTGTGACACCATATGCTTCATCGGTGTCAAGGATCCGGTAGGCATACTGCAGCAGCAGGGTGCGTCCGTCATAGCCGGCTTCCCGGACAGTGATCTCCACATTGTTCACGGTTTCCTTATACAGATTCTCCTGCATGAGGCTGCCGGCGGCCGGGGGTACATTCTTTCCGACCAGATATGAGAGGGTATCGAAAACATTCCACTGGATTGCGGCCAGCGCCACGGCGCCGGCAAGCACGACGATCATCACAGCGATCGCAATCGTTTTAAAGCTGAAACGGCCGGCTGCTTTCACGGCCTGTTTTGTACTGTCTTTCATCTGCTCCTCCTGTTCCATCAGATGCTCCATGGCGTTCCGGACATGGAGCCGATAGTGTTCCGGTATTTCAGGATTGGCCGATGTAAACAGATCTTTGATCTTCTGTTCAGTCATGATCATTCTCCTGTCTGCAGCGTTTTCTGCAGCTGCTTCCTGGCACTTCGCATTCTTGATTTCACGGTTCCGGAGGGAATCCGGAGGATTGCGGAGATATCATCGATCGTATATCCTTCCACATAACAGAGGGTCATTACGATGCGCTGTTCCGGTTTCAGGCACTGAATGATTTCCCATGCGGACGTCTGACTGTCCTCATATTCGATCTGTGCGGCAGAATCATCCAGCGGGAAAAAACTTCGTTTCTTCCGGGCATGCAGTTCATCCTTACAAATGTTTATCAGGATCCGTACGATCCATGGCCTGAACTGGGCGGGATCACGAAGTTTTTCATGCTTTTCCCACCCTTTGGCCAGTGCTGCCTGGACAGCATCCTCCACATCCTGAAGGTTCCCCATATAGGACCAGGCAATGCGGTACAGCAGCCGGTCCGCGGAGAGAAATTCCTCCTGGAACTTCAAAGCTTCCACTTACATCGTTCTCCTTCAAAGATTCCGGTCAGCCGCAGCCGGCCGGAAGAAATCATCCACAAGCGCTTTCAGGTGAATTCATATATCAGACTGTAAAAACAGGCAAAAAAGTTTTTGGGAAAGATGAAATTATAAGGAAAGGCCGGCGTTTTTTGCCGGCCTGCTCATGCAATTACAGCTGCAGTACATATTTCCAGGCGCTTTCGACGGGATTGGTGAAATAGTTCTCCTCAATCCGGTCCAGCTTATAGCCGCATTTTTCAAAGGTTTTCTGCATTGCCGTGTTGGTGGAACGGGTTTCACCGCAGAAACGGTACATGCCGTCCTTTTTCATTTCCTCCGTCACATGGTTCAGGAGCCGGCTGGCAGCGCCCTGCTGCCTGTAATCCGGGTGAACGGCGACGTTCATGATCTTGACGTAATCATGTTCACCCTTCCAGTTGTAAATGAAGACATCGGCAACCAGTTTCTCCCCGTCCAGCAGGGCGTAGTAAACCGCCCTGTCATCCTGAAGCAGGTCATGCCAGTCTTCTTCCTTCCAGAAATCGGTGGGAAAGCAGAGTTTGTCAAAAGCCATGATTTCTTCGACCCTGTCATGGCCCAGGGTTTTGAGTGTCAGCATTGTTTGAGTTCTCCTGAAATGTATTGGTTATCCCTGATTCCATCCGCAGCAGTGCGGCTTTCCGGCCTGTTCCGCCGGCATAACCGGTCAGGCTGCCGTCCGCCCCGATGACCCGGTGGCAGGGGATGATCAGGGAAATGGGGTTGTGCCCCACGGCGCCGCCGACAGCCCGGGCAGAGACCCGGCGGCCCGTCTGTACAGAAAGGCTGTCCGCAAGCTGTCCGTAGGTGATTGCACGGCCATAAGGAATCCGGAGCAGCTGCTGCCAGACCAGGCGGCGGAAGGGCGTGCCCTGCGGATTCAGCGCAGGCGTGAAGTCGGGCATTTCCCTGCTGAAATAACGATCCAGCCAGCGATCGGCTTCCGAAAAAACCGGCAGAAAGGATTCCTGCCGGTCAGCAGACAGCGTTTCGCCGAAGTGTTGCTGTCCGTCAAACCACAGGCCGGTGAGTGCGTCCCCGTCAGCAGCCAGGGTAATGCGGCCCAGGGGAGATTCATAATAATGAAGGAAGTCCATTGTTTTACAGAATTTTCTCCATGCCCACCTTATAGGGGACAAGGCCGAGCTTCTCATAGAACGCCATGGCGCCGGCGTTGCAGCTCCAGACGTTCAGGGTGACATTATAGGCCCCCTTTTCCCGGGCAAAAGACAGGATGTGCTCATACAGCGCTTTGCCGACGCCCTGCCCACGGGCAGCTTCATCCACGCAGATATCATCGATATATACGGTGGTATGCTCCACCAGCAGCTGGCCGCCGGAATGCTGCATGATGCAGAAGCCGTGGCCCAGTACCCGGCCTTCCGGATCTGTGCAGACAAAGACAGGCGTTTCATCGTCAGCCAGGATGCTTTCCAGCTCAGCGGCATTGTATTTGGTGGCGGGACCTTTGAACAGATCGGGCCTGCCGTTATGGTGCACCATATCCACCTGGACCAGCAGGTCCAGAATGGCGGGAATATCGCGGAGTTCCGCGCGGCGGACAGTCAGCATGATGTTAAACCTCCTTGATTCTGAACGGAGATCGGGACGGAAGAAGTGTTTCCTTGACTTGTGGATCATCATAGCAAACAGGGACGGACACCGTCAATATCGGCAGACGGCAAAGAAGAACAGGACAAATACAGTGTCAGCTGTTACATTTCCGTCTGAGCATCGTTTGTTATAGATGGAACGGTTATGAACGGAATCCGGTTCATCCTGTCTGCATAAAACGGAGGGGAACACATATGAAACGATCTGAGAAAAGAGTCTGGTACAGCCACCAGGGAACAGTGACGGTATTTATTGTCCTGCGTTCCCTGATTGTGCTGACGGCGGTGCTTTCCGCCCTGCGGCAGGATCATGAATCGGTCTTTATCGCGGTGATTACTTTTTTCATGATGCTGCTTCCCAGTATTATTTCCAGGAAACTGCGGATTGAACTGCCCAGCACGCTGGAGATTATCCTGCTGTGCTTTATCTTTGCTTCAACCATTCTGGGGGAGATCAACAAGTTTTATGTGCGGGTGCCCCACTGGGATACCGTACTGCACACGATCAACGGATTCTGCTTTGCGGCTATCGGGTTTTCGCTGGTGGATATGCTGAACCGGCATGAGCGGGTATCCCTGCGGTTGTCCCCGCTGTTCCTGGCGATTGTGGCCTTCTGCTTCTCCATGACGATCGGGATCCTGTGGGAGTTCTATGAATATGCCGGGGACCGGTTCTTTGTGCTGGACATGCAGAAGGATACAGTGATCCATGACTTTAATTCCGTCTCACTGGACGAGACCCAGAACAATATCCCGGTCCGGGTGACGGACATTGCGGACGTGGCCGTTATCCATTCTGACGGAAGCACCCAGGCACTGGGCCTGGGCGGCTATCTGGATGTGGGCATCCACGACACCATGAAGGACCTGCTGGTGAACATGGTCGGTGCCGTGGTGTTTTCTGCCATCGGTTATTGCTTTGTGAAACAGAAAGGGAAAGGAAAATTTGCTCCAAGGTTTATTCCACGGGTGCTGACTGACGGAGAAAAGGAAGATCCTGTTCCGGTTACCACCAGAGGAACTGAAGACTCAGGGCAATCAACAGCTGGCCCAGATAATACAGACTGATATTCGTTACCCGCAGGCTCTGCTTTGTTTCACTGCCGAAGGTGTTCAGGATCAGCACGATGTCGCTGAGGAGGAACAGCAGGGAACCGGCAGCAAATATCGCGGTGAAGGCGGAGGGTGACGTGACAAGGTTTCCGATTGCCACGCAGTTGAGCAGGACAATCGCGCCGATATAGACAATGCCGAAGATCTTAAAAGCCGGCTTGGCGGTAATCTGCCGGAAGATCCAGATCATCAGGAGCGCGGTCAGGAGGATGCCAGCTGCAACGCAGATGGGCCAGTGCGCGGCGCCCTGCAGCACGGCAATCAGGTACAGGATATGCCCGCTGAGGAATACAACAATCCCGACCAGGAAGATCAGCTGGCCTTTCTTCGGGAACACCAGGCGGAGATTGAGCAGGACATCGGCAATGCAGCCGAGCAGCAGGCCGGTTGTAATCAACGAGGCTGCGGGTGATCCGTCAGACAGCTGAAAACCGAGAATAACAAAGCAGGCGGAAGCCAGGCCTTTCAGGATGACAGCGGGGATATAGTTCTTTTTGCTTTCCTGCCACAGAAAGACAGCGGCGAGGCAAAGGCAGAGCGGGATCAGACAATACACCATGATGTACGCCTCCTCTGTTTTCATTCTCTCTGGGTAAACAATACCGCAGGTGCCTGTGTTTTATCAAGCCCTGCGGTATTCCTTTATTTATGTTTTTTTCGGGCAAGCCAGACGTTATAGCTGAGGATGGAACAGACTACGATGACGGCCCCGGCAATTGCGAGAGGAGAGACCCGCTCGCCGTAGAAGGCAGCAACGAGCAGCGGGTTCATGATCGGCTCCATACCGGTAATCAGGCTGGCAGTGACCGGCGGGGTATGCCGGATGCCGATGGAGAAGAGAATATATGCACCGCCCACCTGAATGACACCCAATGCGATGACCGCCGCCAGGGTGGGGCAGGAAAAGTCTGTCTCGGAAAGGCACAGGGGCGTCATGATGAGACCTGCTGCCAGCTGGCCCAGGAAGCAGGAAGAGATCGCGTCCGCATTTTCCCCGGTGTTCATCATGAACACGCCTGCATAACAGACACCGGACAGGACGGCTACGATATTGCCTACCAGGTTTCCGGCCCGGATGCCATCCACAAAGAACAGCACCACGCCCAGCAGCACCAGGAAGCAGGTGAGCAGATCCACCCGGCCTGGCCGCTGCCGGTAGATCATGGCCATGAACAGAATGACAAATACCGGCGCAGTGAACTGCAGCACGATGGTGTTGGCGGCAGTCGTCAGCTTGTTAGCGACTGCGAAGAGGGTGGTAACGCCGATCATGGACAGGGCACCGATGAAAACGCGCCTGCTGAAAACCAGTTTGTGGCGGGAGAGAAGCAGGAAGATTCCGATGACAGCCGCGCCGATCAGGTTCCGGGCGCCGTTAATTGCCAGGGCGGACCAGGGAACCAGCTTGATGAACAGGCCGCCTGTGCTGAAACATACAGAGGCAAGAAAAACAAACAGAACCGCATGCCGGTTTCTTCCGGCTGTTTCTGTGTTTTCCATCTGTTTTCCCTCCTTTCTGCAGCAATCTGGTAATGCGGGCTGTCAGCTGTTTTTCAGCAGCCCGGCGGACAGCGTCTTCCGGCCAAGCTCGCCGAAATCCGGCTCCTTCTTTTCAAAATCATAAACCAGCAGGGAATTCCTGCCGGGCTCCGCTTCGCACAGGACCCGTCCGGAAGCGTCGAACAGCACGGTAGGCGCTGTCTGGTACGGCGACGCGGCGTTGACTGTGAAGACGGGGCAGGCGTTTTCAACCGCCCGGGTCTGCACATGGCCCCGGATCAGCGCATACCTGTCCGGATCCGCATGATCGGATACATCATGGAACAGGATAATGTTCAGATCGGTCTGCGCAATGAAGAGTTCCCGGAAGTATTCCGGGAAACGGACCTCAAAGCAGATCCGGATTCCGATCCTGAACGGGCCGATCTGTACGATGCCGTCCTGATTGCCCGGCACAAAGTTGTCCCGGTCCCATCCCCAGAGCGCCCGTTTTCCGTATTCCGTGACGGTACCGTCCGGCGCAAACACCAGGGCGGCATTCCGGAAAGTTTTTTTCTCCCGGATAATGGTGCCGAGGATGATGTGCATCCGGTTCCGGACAGCGGCTTCCTGAACCCGGGCATGAATCTCATTTTTCAGGGACTCATCGATCTCCGCAGGCGAGGGAATGGCGAGAGGCGGATATCCTGTGACGGCGCACTCCGGGAAAATGAGCAGTTCCACACCGGCTTCCGCTGCCCGGGCAACGGCATCCAGGATATGATTCCTGTTCTCCTTTATCCTGCCGCTGACAGCGAACTGGTAAGCGCCGATTCTCATTTTCCCGCCTCCTGTCCGGATCATAGTATTGGAAAGACAATATCACCTGTTGCTGACTTGCGCAATGCGTAGATGAAATTTTATGCATAATTTCGTCCGGCAGGGGCCGGATTACAGATAAAAGATGAAAGCCGGTGTTCGCAGACTGAACTATCTGGTATAATACAGAACAGGAATAACGGAAAAAACAGGAGGATTCTATGAGCAGTGTCAAGGAACGGTTCCTGAGATATGTACAGGTGGAAACCACTTCATGCGAGGCGAATGAATGCTGCCCCTCCACGCCGGGCCAGAAGATCCTGGGAGAAATGCTGGTCCGGGAAATGCGGGAAATGGGGATGCCGGACGCTTTTATGGATGAAAACGGATATGTTTACGGAACAATCCCCGCCAGGGGAACCGCGGACGCACCGGCGATCGGGCTGATTGCCCATATGGACACCTCGGACGCGGTGCCGGGGAAAACGGTGCCCCAGGTGATTCCGGCATATGACGGCGGCGTGATCCGGCTGAAGAACGGTGTGGAGATCAGCGGGTTTGATTTCCTGCCGGAACTGAAGGGCCAGGAACTGATTGTGACTTCCGGCGACTCGGTTCTCGGCGCGGATGACAAGGCGGGTGTTGCTGAAATCATGGCCCTTTGTGAGCGGATGCTTGCACCGGACGCCCCGAACCACGGAAAGATCTGTGTGGCGTTCACACCGGATGAGGAGATCGGCCGCGGAGCGGACCTGTTTGATATTCCGGGCTTTGGCGCGGACTTTGCCTATACGGTGGACGGCGGCGCGCTGGGCGAACTGGAATATGAATGCTTCAATGCGGCCTCCTGCATTGTGCGGGTTACGGGCGTGAATATCCATCCCGGCAGCGCGAAGAACCAGATGATCAATGCGTCACTGGTTGCCATGGAATTTGCGGGAATGCTTCCGCCCTGGGAACGGCCGGAGCACACGGAAGGATACGAAGGCTTCTATCACCTGACCGGAATGTCCGGAAACGAGGAGGCCGCGGAACTGCGGTACATCCTCCGGGATCATGACCGGGCAAAGCTGGAAGAAAAGAAGGCAATGATGAACACCGTATGCGAGGTGCTGAACCGGCGCTACGGAGCGGGAACGGTTGCCGTGGAGCTGAAGGATTCCTACCGGAATATGCGGGAGATTGTGGAACAGTATCCGGATATCCTGCAAAGGGCTGAAAAGGCCTTCCGGCAGAACGGCGTTGAACCGGTTTCCAAACCGATCCGTGGCGGCACGGACGGTGCCCAGCTGTCCTTCCGGGGACTTCCGTGCCCCAATCTTTCCACCGGCGGATACAACTTCCACGGACGGAAGGAACTGATCCCTGTTCCGGCCATGGAGAAGATGGTGGACGTACTGGCAGCCCTGGTGACGGAATAAGACAAAGCGACAGAAAAACTGCCCGGCAGATGTGCCGGGCAGTCATTTTTGATTTCGGGTCTTAATCGTACTGGGAATCTCCGTACCATTTCCTGGCTTCATCGCCGTACAGCTTGTTCAGGGTCGCGGTGCCGGCTTTGCCGTCCGCGGTCAGGCCGTTGTTCTTCTGGAAATTGATGACCGCAGTTTCTGTCGCCTCGCCGAATTTGCCGTCCGCGGCATCTTCCAGGTATCCCAGGTCTTTCAGCCGCTTCTGCATCTTTTTCACTTCACTGCCTTCGCTGCCCTTTTCCAGGGTTTCGCTGTTGGCAGGCTTGGAGCTCTTCGGCGCGTTGGAGGAGAACAGCTTTTCCAGCGTCTTCGGGCCGGCTTTGCCGTCCGCCCACAGCTTCGCTTTTTTCTGGAAAGCAATGACCGCGGCCTCTGTAGCGTCATCGAATTTACCTGATGCAGATCCGGACAGCCAGCCCAGCTCGATCAGCCGGTTCTGGAGCGTCTTGACATCCTTGCCGGATTTGCCGGAGTCCAGGTAAGTTTTCTTGGAGATTTTCGGAGCGGTTGTGGCTTTTGCTTCCTTGGAGGACTTGGAATTGGAGCCGTACAGTTTCGCCAGCGTTTTGGAACCGGCCTTGCCGTCCGCGGTCAGGCCATTCGCTTTCTGGAATGCCATAACAGCCTTTTCCGTAGCCGGACCGAAGTCACCGTCAGCAGATCCCTTGTAATATCCCAGTTCCTTCAGCTTTTTCTGCATTTCACGGACTTCATCACTGTCATTGAAGCCGACCTGCAGGCTCTTGGGTGTGGCGGTGGGGCCCGGTGTAGGCGACGGAGTGACCGGAGCCATGGTCATGGTTTCCACCGGTTCTGTGCCAAACGGATAGGACGAATCGCCCGGGTATTGCGGCGTGGCAGAAGCCATGGGATTCGTGCCCATGTTCTCCCAGAAGTCTCCGTTCTGGTCTGCGGTCTGACCGGGCTGATCGCCGGTCAGCTCTTCATCGGGTTCATTCCAGGACAGGTCCGGGGTGACGGTTACCACATCTGCGGGCGGAAGCGTAGCATAGCGCGAGGCTGTCTGTTCAGCACCGGCGATTACGGAGCTGTTTTCTTCCTGCGCCTGCTGGCAGCCTGCCAGCAGCAGGCACAGCACCAGCAGCAGTCCGGTCAGTCCGATAAATTTCGCATTTCTTTTCATTCCTGATTTCCTTCCCTGTGTATCCTTCCCTAAATGGGGGTCAACCAATTAATCATATCACATAATGATACAAAAACAAAACTGTATCATGATGCAGAAGAAGGAAACGGCTGTCTGCCGGGAAAATCCCGGCCGTCCGGGGCAGGTTCCGGAAGGATACTGCCCTGAACCGTCTCCTAATAATATAGACGATGGGGAAACGGAATTTGTTCCGAAAACAGGATACTGAAAGAATAACTGTTGACATAAATAGTACTATATAGTAATATTCTATATGGAAGGAGGAATGGCATGAGAATATCCCGCAGCGGCGACTATATCGCCCAGATCAGGCTGATCGGCGGCCGGGTGTTTGAAAAACTGCTGGCTGCATCCGGAACGGATGCCTTTAACGGACCCCAGGGAAAAATCCTGGACGCGGTGTGGCAGCAGGACGGAATTTCCGCCCATGAGATCGGGCGGCGAACAGGCCTGGCAAACAGCACCCTGACCAGCATGCTGGACCGGATGGAGAATGCCGGGCTGTTGGAACGAAGGCGATCCACGGAAGACCGGCGCGTGATCCGGGTTTACCCCGGACCGAAGGCACAGTTCTGCCGGGAGCAGTATGCCGCGGTATCAGAAAAGATGACGGATATCTATTTTACAGGTTTTTCCGATGAGGAAATCACCGCGTTTGAAAACTATCTGCTGCGCGTGCTGGAAAACGTGCGACTGGCGGATGAAAACAAATAAGCCCCATATAAACGGAGGAAAGAACAATGAAAAAGATCAGTGTAAAGCCTACCAACGATTACTGCCCGCAGACCCTTTTCCTGTACGGCACCTATAACGAGGACGGCAAGGCGGACTTCGGCCTCTTCTGCTGGTTCAGCTACACCTGGGACGGTGAGCTGGGCGTTATGGCCTGCATTGGCGGAAGCAAGCGTACCCTGGACAATATTCATAGGGAGAAAGTTTTTTCTGCCAGCCTGGTTACTGAAAAGCTCCTGCCCCTGTCGGATTACCTGGGCAATACTGACGGCAATGATCCGGCGAAAATGGAAGGCCTGAACCTGGAAATCGAAAAGGGACAGGTGCTGCCTGTGCCTGTGCTGGCGGCATCACCTGTGACTTATGAACTGGAAGTGAAACAGTTCCTGTCCCTGCATGACGGGGAGGTCATGCTGTGTGCGATCCGGAATGTGCTTCAGGATGAGATGCTGGCAGGGGAGAATGCTTCTTCGACGGAAAAGCTGGCGGAGATTGCGCCGGTCAAGACGACCTGCAACCGGTATTTCAGCTGGAAGGGTGAAAACCTGGGCGCCTGGGGAGAACCGATGGCGAAGCTCAGCAAGTAAAGACAAGTGAGCAACAAAAACAGGAGGGTGCGCATGATACGCACCCTCCTGTTTTCCTGTATTATGCTTTTTTCCGGTAGTCCAGCCGGACCAGTTGTTTTCCGTTGGGCAGGGGTTCCGCTGACCGCAGGATTTCCTCATAACCAATGGCGTTCATTGCTTTTGTGAGTGCAACAGCCTCCATCTGGTGATGCACCTCATCCAGCCGGTCAAAGGCATGCAGATAAGGGGAATCGGAAACCCATTCCGCTTCATCGCCATTAATCTGGATCACGCAGGAAACCCAGGCGGGACGGACATGAAGAAGGACTTTCTGAAAGGCTTCATAGCCGATATACTCCACCAGCAGGTCCGCGATGACCAGCTCCGCCTGCGGCAGCTTTTCAGGTTCCTTTGCCAGGTCCAGGCAGAGACAGCGGAGGATTCCCCGCAGTTCCGGGTACCGTTCTGCTGCGGCACGCAGATAGGCTTCATTGATATCGACACCCCAGACGGTGCCATACTTTTCCTTTCGGATGTGTTCCAGTCCGTTGCCGCCGGCGATGCCAAGAATCATGGCTGTCCTGGCGGGACAGGATTCAAGCTGGTCTTTCATGAGGATATTCAGCGCCTGCAGTTGCCCGACAGAGGACAAAGCCATATGCTGCTCATAATCTTCCAGGCGGATTTCCTCCCATGGATGGTTCATGCGGTTATCTCCCTGCTTTCAGTTCTTTTACACACTCAGGTAACGGTCCATGAGCTGTGCGGTGACAATGTACATCACGACAGCCAGAACCAGCGCGACGCCGCCCTGCAGCAGCAATACCGTGACCGCAGCGAGCGTGGAGGGAACCAGCTGCAGTATTTTCTGGATTACATAGTTCAGTACGATAAACAGTACGAATGTGATAATCAGGTTGCCCTTTTTTCCGTTGAGCAGGGCAGAGGAGATCACATCCGCCAGGTAAGCGGTGGTTACGGTGCACAGAATGTGGCAGAGAATGTAGAAAAGCAGTGCGGCCAGGTTCGGGAAACTGGGAACGAGAGTTGGGCTGAAGCTTTGCAGGATCGTGGCGAGAAGCTTGATTTCCTGTTCAAACAATGAGAAATTCAGTGCGCAGACTGCCAGGCCGATTCCGCCGAAGGCCAGCAGGGTCAGGCCGCATTCGGCTACCTTTGCGCCGAGAATCCTGTAAGTGCTGTTGGGTGTCATGAACAGCATATAACCCTGGCGGGTATTCATATCCTTGTGCAGTGTGACCAGGCTCAGGATACCGATCATCAGGAAACCGCAGGAGAGCACAAAGATGAATAACCCCATACCCAGGGCGGCCGTGTCCTGCTTATCAGTCCAGTATCCGTACAGGAAGATTCCTTCCATGATGGCAAGCATCGCGATAAGAATCAGTTTCGGGAACAGGGTTTTTCTCATTTCATATTTCAGAAGCCGAAGCATTATGCCTGCACCTCCCCATGACCGAAAATTGCGCGGTAACGGTCCGCCATGGAGACCCCGTCAGCCTCCCTCATTTCTTCCAGATCCCGGACTTCGATCAGCTTGCCTTTGCGGATAAACACAGCCTTGTCCGCGATGGCTTCCATTTCCTCCACCAGGTGGCTGGACAGGAGCAGCAGCTTTTCAGGTGCTGCGGCAGCGAGAATTGCACCGCGGATCTCATCCCGGGCCAGCAGGTCGATGCCGTTGAAGGGCTCGTCCAGCATATAGACTTTCGCATCCCGGGCAAGGGTCAGGGCAATCTTCATCTTTGCCACCATACCACTGGAGAGGGTGCGGATCTTATCCTTTTCATTCAGAGCCCTGTCGCTGAGCATCTGCAGGAAACGCTCCATGGAAAAGTCTTCAAAGAAATCCCGGTAGTATTTTCCGGCATCCTCAATGGTCATCCAGTCGTAGAAGTAAGGCTCGGTGGACATATAAGCCACGTCCCGGCGGCTTTCAATGCCCACGGGGTTTCCGTTGAAAAAGACTTCACCGGAGGTGGGCTTGACCAGACCGGCAGCCATTTTCATCCAGGTGGTTTTTCCGCTGCCGTTGGGGCCCAGCATCGCATAGATGTGTCCGGGCTCCATGGACAGGGACACACAGTCCACGGCGGTTTTCGCGCCGTATTTCTTGGTCAGTTCTCTGCTTTCAAGCATGATCTGTATCCTTCCTTTCATTCAGAAGACGGACCGCATCATCGCGGTTCATTCCCAACGCCCGGAGATCCCGGAGAAAGCGGTTTGCCGCTTCCGAGGCCATCCGGATCCGGAGGGCGGAGATGGCTTCAGTGTCTTCGGTGACGTAGGTGCCCATTCCGCGGCGGGTCTCACAGAGGCCCTCGCGTTCCAGCTCCTGATAAACTCTTGCCGCTGTATTCGGGTTGATGGAGTACTGCACGGCCAGGTCCCTGCCGCCGGGCAGCTTTTCCCCGGGCCCGATCGTACCGGTAACGACCGAACCTTTGATCCGGTTGACAACCTGCAGCCAGATGGGGCTCATCGGATCGTAATCCATAGCATCCTCCTTCAGCAGTGACTTAGTGTACGAGTTGAATAGTACACTATAGTTCTTAAACTGTCAACAGTCCCGGAAAAATTTTACGTAAGGGGTAAACAAAAGCACCCCCTGATGCGTCTAATAAGTGGAACAATACTGAGGGGGACCCAAGCTTTGGACCAGGAACGCATGCATATTCAGGCGGAAACGCGGGACAGCCGCTCCGCCGTTCAGCATAAAAGAACAGCTAAATCCCATGCAGCCTTTGACTTTTTCCGGACAGCGGCGATTATTCTGCTGGCCGGCATTCTGCTGGTCAGCATGGCAACGGCGGAAACATTCGATTTCTCCGATCTGGATGACAGTGTGCTTCCGGACGGCATTCTTCGGGTATACCGGCTCAGCTTTTCCGCGGAGGATACGGTAATCGACATTCGGCTGTTCCCGGAAGAGAACTGCTGGGAAGCGGCGGAAGCCATGGCGGAGCGCTACGGCAGCATGGAACTGGTTGACGGGCAGGGAAGTACGCTGGCAGTTGCCACAGCGGATAACAGCCAGCCGGAGGTCCGGACGGATGACTGGGAGACTGAACGCTGGGCATGCTGCTATACCGTCAGGGCGGCCGGGATGGATTCCGTGCCGGAGAGCATCGGAATCATGACAAGGCAGGGCGAAATCCTGCGGGTGCAGACGAACCTGCCGTAAAATAACCCGGAATAAAACATCAGGGACAAGGCGATTTGCCTTGTCCCTGTTCTTTAGCGGTCCTGTTTCAGCTTTGCGTAAAAAACCAGGTCAAACAGTCCCTGATTGTTTCTTCCTGCCTGCCGGAGGATGCCTTCCTTCCGCATACCGGCCTTTTCCATCACCCTGCCGGAATTCGGGTTGTTGATATCATACCCGGCCTCAATCCGGTTCACGCCGACCCGGTTGAACAGGAAATCCATCACGGCTTTCAGCGCTTCCGGGGCATACCCTTTACTCCACCAGGCACTGCCGATAGCGTAGGTGACTTCCACAGTTTCCGTCAGTTCCTTTACTGTGGGCGCGGCGATGGTTCCGATCAGTTCTCCGGTTTCCCTCAGGACGATGGCCCAGCAGTACCGCTTATCGCTTTCATACCGGCTGATGAATTCAGCAAGGAGCGCTTCCGTATCCGCCAGTCTTTCGTGCAGTTTCCAGGTCAGGTACGTGTTGACACGGGGATCGGAGTTTACGTTCCGGAAAAACGCGGGTGCATCAGACTCCTGAAATCTCCGCAGGATGAGCCGGTCAGTTTCCAGCGGCACGGTTCCGCAGTGATTCATTGGCAGCCTCCTCCGCTTAAATCAGTCCAGTGAAGCATACATGGACGCCATCAGTTTCGGAATGAAACGGTAGTGCTCACCCGGACGGTTGGTGGTCAGATAGACACAGGTGAGGTTTTCCTTCGGATCCACACAGAACCAGTTGCCGAAGGCGCCGTCCCAGCCCCATTCGCCGACGGAACCGTTGATGCCCGCCAGCTCAGGATTTGTCATCACGCGTACACCGAGGCCGTAGCCGTATCCGCGCTGGGTATCCCATTTGTCGCTTTTGCGCTGTTCCGGTGTCAGATGATCCGTGGAGATCAGGTCCACGGTTTTACGGCCGAGGATGCGGATGCCGTCCAGCGTGCCGCCGTGCAGGAGCATCTGGGCAAAGCGGGAGTAATCCCTGACGGTGGAGGAAAGCCCGCCACCGCCGCTTTCAAATTGCGGGGTGCGGTCAGGGTAATTCCGCTCATCAGGTTTCATCCCGTCATTGATGTGATACAGCGTGGCAAGCCGGCTGTACTTTTCCGCCGGGACAAAGAACCCGGTGTCCTTCATATCCAGGGGATCAAAGATATTTACCTTCAGGTATTCACCCAGTGATTTGCCGGTCAGGACCTCAATGACCGCGCCCAGGATATCAATGGAAAAACCGTACATCCATTTTTCACCGGGCTCAAAGGCGAGAGGCAGCTGTCCGACGAGATTGGCATATTCCACAGCGCCGGGGAAAGGGTTTCCCTGTTTCATCCAGGCTGTTTCCTTTTCGATCCGGATCCGGCCGGCGGCGGTATTGTCCCAGGCGTAGGGAACACCGCTGGTCATGGTGAAAAGCTGCCGCATGGTCACTTCGCCCCTGGCATCCACGATTTCATAGGAGCCGTCCGGTTTTTCCAGGGCGACCTTCGGGTTTTTGAAGCCGGGCAGGTAGGTGCTAACAGGATCCCAGAGCTTAAACAGCCCCTGCTCATAGAGCTGCATGATTCCGGCCACGGTAATGACCTTGGACATGGAGGCGATGGGGAAGATGGTATTGTCAGACATCTTCTCCTTCTGCTCAATATCCGCGTATCCGAAGTTTCCTTCATAAAAGACTTTATCATTCCGGACAATCCGCACGGAGCAGCCGGCAATTTCGCCGGAGCCCACGAAGCGGCTGAGGGTATCCTGAATCAGATGGGTCATGGAGCTGTCCTCCTTTATTGATGAAATTGATTTCCTGACTGAGTTACCGGGATTATAACATGCTTTCCCGCCGCTGCACAGAAAAAGATTCCCTGTTTCTGCCAGGGAATCTCTCATAGATCAGGATGAAAGAATTGCATTCTGCCCTGTTTTCAGTCTTCACTGATTGCTTTTTCGATCGCGGCGACAAGTTCCTCCGAGAAGGTGGGATATTTCAGCAGCCCGCCGTGGTAGGTTCCGATATGACGGGAATCAACATTGGGACGGTCTGAATAGAGACTGTGGAAATTACGGGACTGGGGATTCAGCCGCTTGGAATTGGAATACCGGTTATACAGGGTGATTTCGTTGTTCAGCACGGCAACAGTAACGGCGGGCAGGCCGTTCACAGCAAACGAGTCATTCAGCCAGACAAAGGAGATATCATACCCTTCCTTTTTCAGCCGGCTGAACACGCTGTCAACGCCGCTGGAACCTTTGGAAAAAGCGAAGATGCCGATTTTCCGGATGCCGTCAAACTTATCCCGGATCACATCCAGCACCATGGCGGAATAGGTTTCCGCAGCCTTTTTGCTTTCTTTCTCCTGCCAGTAGGAGATTTCGTTTGCAACTGTGAAATCGATGACGTTATAGGGATCCAGGGCTTCATTCCAGATGATGCAGGAGCCTTCCGCCCGGGGATTCATACCGGAGCCTTCAAATCCGATCAGGAGGAAGTCGCTGCTGCCGTTTTCCGCGGGATGGTAATTGAACAGGATATTCCGTTCAAAGCCCAGGACCTTTCCGCTGAGGATGCCTTCCTTGTCGGTCTGATAATCGGCAAGGGTCAGCCCGGTGCTGCTGTCAGTTTCGTCCGGTGTATCCGTAAGGAGGGAGTCCTCATCCAGTAGGTCACCGATACTCACTGCCGAGCAGATGCAGACCGGCAGAAAGGCCAGAAGCAGAATAAGCGCCGGGAGGATCAGTTTTTTTCTCATACAGCGTATCTCCATATCATGCTGAACTGTCCGGCTGTGATCCGGGAAAGGCTGAAATACGAATGAAAGATTTGTCTGTAAACGCATTATACCATATTTCTGCGGATTGTGTGCAGCAACGGGATACCCGGACAGAACTGCTTCTGTATTCTCCTTGAAGCCGGGTCACCAATGTAATATAATTCAGCTGATATCGGTTATCAAAACAGGAGGAATATGCAAATGAGCGTTCTGGAGCAGCTGAACGGCGGCGGAGTGTATCTCATCTGCGGTTCAATCGTGGCGTTTATCGCCGTTGTCTGCGTGATCTTTATGGTACGCGCCTGGCGGGCCGGTAAGGCCCTGGGTATGGACGTGACCCGCATGAAGCGGGCGGTGACGGCCAGTGCAACCTTTTCCGTGCTGCCCAGTGTGGGGATCCTGCTGGGGGTGCTGGCGCTGAGCGGCAGCCTGGGTGTGCCGTGGCCGTGGCTGCGGCTGTCAGTCATCGGCGCCCTGCACTATGAGACGCAGGTGGCGGATGCGGCAGCGGAACAGCTAGGATTCAAGCTGGGCTCCGGGCAGATGACGACGCAGGCGTTCCCGACGATCGCGCTGCTGATGAGCGTCTGCATCATGTGGGGTATGATCCTGTCCACGCTCTTCAACAAGAAATACCTGCACCGCTTGCAGCAGGGCGGGAAAAAGGAAACCCGCACAGGCGGCGGCTTCGGTGACAAAGCCATGGCGGCCATGTTCATCGGTATGGTGAGCGCCTATATCGGCAGCTATGTGGGCGGGTTCATTTCCGGCGGCGGCCTGTTCTCCTTCGGCGGCAGCTGGACGCCGCTGGTGGTTGTGCTGGCGGCTGCGCTGGCAATGGCTGTGTTCACTTACTTCTCCGAGAAGAAGGGGATGGCCTGGCTGGATAACTTCTCCATCGCGGGCAGCATGCTGATCGGCATGCTGGCGGCGGTGCTGATCGGCCGCTGAGGAAGGAGGAAAAGGAAATGGAAAACAACAAGCCTTATGAATCCTATCTGAAATCGACACACCGGCTGGGACGGATTGTATCGGTAATCACGCTGGTGCTGCTGGTAGGCGCACCGTTTGCGATCGGTACGCTGCTGGGGTCTTCCCCGGACCTGGGCGCGGTGGCACGGGCCTTCCTTTCCGTGGGACTGGTCTGGACTGTTTCCAGCGTGGTGGAATTCCTTGTCTATACGCCCATGCTGGGCGCCGGCGGCAGCTACCTGGCCTTCATTACCGGCAACCTGATCAACATGAAAATTCCCTGCGCCATGAACGCGAAGGAACTGGTGGACGCCAAGTCCGGCACGGCAGAAAACGAGGTCATCGCGACACTGTCTATTGCCACTTCATCCCTGGTGACAATCGTGGTGCTGGCACTGGGCGTCGTGCTGCTGATTCCGCTGCAGCCGGTGCTGCAGAGCCCGGTGCTGAAGCCCGCGTTTGACAACGTGGTGCCCGCACTGTTCGGCGCAATGGCCTACAAGTATTACCGGAAGGATCCCCGACTGGCAATGGTGCCGCTTGCGGTGATGATCATTCTGTTTACGCTGGTTCCGTCCCTGACGTCCTCCACCAGCTTCATGATTATCCCCAGCGGTGCGCTGGCGATCCTGCTGGCATGGCTGAAATACCGGAAAGAGACGAAGGGAGCGGCGGCAGAATGATCGTGCTGTGGATCGTTTTGGGCCTCATCGGCCTGCTGCTTGTCCTGCTGCTGGCCGCGGTGATCCATACTCTGTGTATTCCAGACAAACAGTCGACTTATCAGCCGGAACCGGATCCGGAACGTGCGGAGGCTTATGCGCGGAAGCTGTCCGCCATGGTCCGGTGCGAGACGGTGTCCGTGCCGGGAGAGGACCAGCGGGAGAAATTCCTGGCGTTTCACAAGGTGCTGGATGAACTCTTTCCGCTGGTACATGAGAAACTGGAAAAGACAGAGATCGACGGCAGCCTGCTGTATTACTGGCAGGGAGAAAAGAATGACCGTCCCCTGGTCCTGATGAGCCATCAGGACGTGGTGCCCGCGGAGGGGACCTGGACGCATGATCCCTTCTCCGGGGATATTGAAGACGGCAAGGTCTGGGGACGCGGATCATCGGATACCAAGTGCTCGGTGATGGCCTTTTTCCAGGCCGTTGAGGAGCTGCTTGCGCAGGAGTATACGCCGCCGCAGGACGTATACCTCTCTTCCTCCTGCACAGAGGAATGGGGCGGGGAAGGCTGCCCGCAGCTGGTGGCCGAGCTGGAACGGCGCGGGGTGAAACCCTGGCTGGTGTGCGATGAGGGAGGCGCCATCATTGCTGAGCCCATCGGCGGCATCAAGGGCAATTTTGCCATGGTTGGTGTGTTTGAAAAGGGCCGGGCGGACGTGAAGTTTACCGCACGCTCCGAGGGCGGACACGCCAGCGCCCCGAAGGCTCATTCCCCGGTGGCCAGGCTTGCTGCTTTTGTGAATGAAGCTGAGACGCATCCCATTTTCCGCCGGCAGATGCCGAAGGAAGTGTCAGCGATGTTTGAGACGCTGGCCCCGTATGCCGGCTTCCCGCTGAAGCTGGTGTTCTCCAACCTGTGGCTGTTCCGGCCGGTCCTGCTGAAGGTGCTGCCCATGATCAGCGCGCAGGCAGGCGCCATGATCCGCACCACCATCGCCTTTACGATGATGAGCGGCTCGGATGCCTGCAATGTGATGCCCCAGGAGGCTTCCGTCTCCGCGAACATGCGGTTCATTCCGCACCAGGGCATGGAGGAAAGCATTGCAGTGATCAGCCGGCTGGCGGAAAAACACGGACTGACAACGGAAGTGCTGGGCGGCAATGATTACACCAAGCCGACAGATATCCATGGCGAGGCCTTCAGAACCGTGCAGCGGGTGATCGACAAAACCTTCCCGGGCTGCGCCGGCAGTCCCTACGTCATGACCGGCGCGACGGATTCCCGGTTCTACCACCGGATCTGTGACAACGTGGTGGGCTTCGCACCGGTGATTTACGGACCGGAACAGATGAAGAGCATGCACGGGCTGAATGAGAACATTGAATACAACTGCCTGCCCGGCGCGGTGGATTTCTACAAAAACCTGATTGATGCGCTGCGGTAACCGTCCGGCTTTGTGATTGCAAGGCCGGAGCCGGTATGATATGATTGCGGGGAAAAACGGGGAGGGACGATAAGATGACACATTTCCGGACAGAAAAAAGAATCCTGGCGCTCCTGCTCATGCTGACACTGATGCTTGCCGCATTCTGCGCACAGGCGGACGGCCTTTCCACAGTTCCGGCGGCGGAATCAAAAACCGTGGCTGCGCTGCTGAAAGTGCCGGATTTCAAGTTTTTTGTCCGGGAGGAAGGCATCGGAACAGGCAACTGTCCCATTTATACCGCGCCTGACCTGAAGTCCATCCGTCTGGCGGACGGCAGGGCTTCCTGCGATGTGGAGGATGAGATTGCCGTAGCCGGGTATGTGGACGGCTGGCTCATGGTCCGCTATGAGATCAAGGACAAGAAGGTCCGCGTCGGCTATATTCCGCCGAACAAGAGCAAGGCCCTTCTTGCGAACATCTCCAAGATTACCTTCGATGCCGTTCCGGTACAGCTGGACGAGGAAGCCGAGATCACGGACAATCCCCGCGACAACAGTACCCCGTTCGGCACGCTGCCCGCGGGAACAGAGATGACAGTCCTGGCGAAATATACCTATACGGGCAACTGGTGGTATGTGGAAACGATGCTGGACGGCAAGCTGACCCGGGGATTCATTGACCGGGAAAAAACGGTACTGATGATTGACAGCGTTGTATATCACGGCAACGGAGAGCTGGGTTATCCTGTTCTCTCGCCGGAAAAGCAGGAACGAATCGGCATGATTACCGTGACCGCCCCGGAGGATTACGCAATGATCGTCCGCAGGCAGGCGGACCGCGAAGCCCCGATGGTGGCCCGGGTATACGGGGGAGACACCTTCCCGTGCTACGCGGCGGAAACCGGGGCAAACGGCAAGATCTGGTACCGGATCTGGGTGGATGGTGTCTGGGGATGGTTCTCATCCGCCAGCTCGACCCTGGCTGAAGGCGAATAAGCAGAAAAAATAAAGGATGGAAATGAACATGACATACAGAACCGAACATGATTCCATGGGAGAAGTGAAGGTCCCCGCGGACCGGTACTGGGGTGCCCAGACAGAGCGGAGCCGGAACAATTTTCCCATCGGCGCAGGCAGGGAATCCATGCCGGAGGAGATTATCCGGGCTTTTGCGGTGCTGAAGAAAGCGGCTGCGCAGGCCAACCGGGAACTGAAGCCGGCGAAGATGACGGCGGAAAAGTGCGCCGCAATCAGCCAGGCTGCGGACGAGATCCTGGCCGGGAAACTGGACGGGCATTTCCCGCTGGTGGTCTGGCAGACCGGATCCGGAACCCAGAGCAACATGAACATGAATGAAGTCATCGCGAACCGCGGCAATGAGATCGCGGGGGAAAAGCTGCTGCATCCCAACGATGACGTCAATATGAGCCAATCCTCCAATGACACGTTCCCGACAGCCATGCACATTGCGGCAGCGGAAGCGCTGGAGAAGACAATTGCGGCAGCGGAGCGGCTGAAGGATGAGCTGATCCGGCTGGAGAAGGAGAACGCGACTGCGCTCAAGTGCGGCCGCACCCATCTGCAGGACGCGACGCCGATCCTCTTTTCCCAGGAGATTTCCGGCTGGCGGTCCAGCGTGGAAAAGGATGCGGACCTGCTGCGGACAGCGGAGAAACCGCTGCTGGAGCTGGCACTGGGCGGCACTGCCGTCGGCACCGGGCTGAACGCGCCGGAAGGCTTTGACACCCTGAGTGCCGCAAAGATCGCGGCTGAAACCGGCCTGCCCTTTATTACGGCAGGGAACAAGTTCCATGCCCTGACATCCAAGGATGAAATGGTATTTGCCCACGGCGCGCTGAAAGCGCTGGCAGCGGACCTGATGAAGATTGCCAACGATATCCGCTGGCTGGCCAGCGGACCGAGGCTGGGCCTGGGAGAGATTACGATTCCGGAAAACGAGCCGGGATCCTCCATCATGCCGGGCAAGGTGAACCCCACCCAGTGCGAGCAGGTAACCATGGTGGCAGCCCAGGTAATGGGCAACGATGTGACCGTGGGCATCGCCGCCAGCCAGGGCAATTTTGAACTGAACGTATTCATGCCGGTTTGCGCCTACAACTTCCTGCAGAGTGCGCGGCTGCTGGCGGAGAGTATGGACTCGTTCCGGGAACGCTGCGTCAGCGGTATCCAGGCAAACCGGGCCAAGATGCAGGAGAATGTGGAACGTTCCCTGATGCTGGTGACGGCACTGTCGCCGAAGATCGGCTATGAAAACGCTGCAAAAACCGCCCAGAAGGCACACCGGGAGGGCACCAGCCTGAAAGAAGCATGTGTCGCGCTGGGCTTCCTGACCGAAGCGGAATTTGACGAGAGCTATCACCCGGAAGAAATGGTCTGAAGCAAAGCAGCTTCAGACAGGTGAAATATTGCTTCGCAATGTGAAATATTTGCCTCCGGCAAATGTGAAATGCCGCTTTGCGGCGTGAAATATCCGGCTTTGCCGGATGTTGGAGTTTGTTTTAAGAGGACAGTATGACGGAGAGACTTTATTATGACGATGCATACCTGTGGCAGTTTGATGCCGCGGTAACATCGGTTAAAAACGGAAAACGGCCGGGCGAGTGGGAAGTGACGCTGGACCGCAGCGCGTTTTATCCCACATCCGGCGGACAGCCGTTTGACACGGGAACGCTGACCTTCGGCAAGGTGAAGGCCAGGGTGACGGACGTGGAGGTTGACGCAGAAGGGGAAGTCATCCATACCGTGGACAAGGAGATCCCAGCCGGAATGGCGGTTCACGGAGAGATTGACGGCGCACGCCGGACCGACCACATGGAACAGCATGGCGGCGAGCACATGCTGGCCGGGGCGATCTGGGAAAAACTCGGCGGCACAACCATCGGCCTTCATCTGGGACAGACGGAGTCCAGCATTGATGTGGCCATGCCGGATGAGCGGACGCACCTGACGGAAGAGGAAATCCTGCTGCTGGAAAACACGGTGAACGAGCGCATCCGGCTGGATGCCCCGATCCGCTGCTGGTTCCCTACAGAGGAAGAACTGAAGAAGCTGCCGCTCCGCAAAGCACCGACGGTGACAGAGCATGTACGCATTGTTGCCATGGGTGACTTTGAGATGGTTGCGTGCGGCGGAACACATCCGTCTTCCACGGGCAGAATCGGGCTGGTGAAGATTATCAGTGCCATTCCTGCCAAGGGAAAGATCCGGGTGTCCTTTGTGTGCGGCGGCAGGGCAGTCAGCCTGTTCCAGACCTATATGAAATATGCGGACAAGGCAGGCGCAGCGCTCAGCTGCCCGGTGGATAAGCTGTCCAGCGCTGCCTCAGACCTGAAATTCCGCCTCTCCGAAGCAGAGAAGCGGGCGAACCGGCTGGAGACCCGTGAACTGATCGCAAAGATGGAAGAAAGCGGGGAGGAACTGAACGGCGTTACGCTGTGCATGGTTACCCTGCCGGAAACGGACGGACGGGCGGTGACCGCCGCGGTATCGGAGTATATCGGAACAAAGGGACGGGCAGTATTGCTGTGCGCTGGAGAACGGCTGACTTTTGCCCGGTCGGCGGATGTGAAGATTGACATGAACGAGCTGATCAAGCGCGTGGCACGGGGCGGCGGCAGGCCGGATATGGCCAGCGGCGCCGGCATCCCTGAATGCGTTTCCGTAGCCCGGAAGATCCTGATGACGGAGGGAATCGGCAGATGATGGAAGAAAAGGACCTGATCCGGATCCGCTGGCATGTGGACCGTACCCAGGACCCGGCAATGTTTATGCTGGTCTGCCAGCATCCGGACTACCCGGATCTGCAGGTAAGCGTTTCCTCGGCGGAGGTAACGGAACGGGTGGCCAAGGCCAAACTGATGCAGGAAATGTTTGAACTTGGCGAAAAGAAGGGAATTGAGCCCAAACGCCTGAGATTCAAGATCAACGGGATTGAGGAATAAACCTGATATCAGATATAAAACAGAGCAGAACGGAATGATCCGCTCTGCTCTGTTTCATATTCCTGCTTTTACTTTTTCACAATAGCGTCTTTCGGCGCCTTGCCCTTCTTGAGAATCCAGTCCTTATACTTTTCCACCATCTTCTTCGGTACCTTGAAGGTGGCTTTCGCCCTGATCTTGCTGAAGCACTTTGAACCGAAACCTTTCTTTGCCATCTTTGCGTTTTTGATGGTGATCTTGCCCAGCTTTTTACAGCCGGCAAAAGCCTGTGCCCCGATCTTTGTGACGTTTGCCCCGATGGTTACGGTCGTCAGTTTTTTCATATCTTTGCAGGCCTTGGACTTGATTTCAGTCACATTATAGGTTTTTCCGTTTGCGGAAACTGTCTTCGGGATGTTCAGCTTCTTGGCATTCTTGTTGGCGGGCTTGGTAAAGGTTGCGGTCAGTTTTGAGTGATTCAGCTGATATACTCCGCCGGAGACGGTGACCTGGTCTACGACAGGATCCGGTTTTGAAATCCACCCGTCGACTTCCAACCGGAAGAGGGTTTCTTTTCCATATTCGCCGGATGCAATATGAGTTCTATCCAATGTGTAATTGCTGCTGGCCTGCTCGATACTGTTTTTGGTGAGCTTGTTTTCATTGTAATTGTACACAATTGTAACTGAGGCATCACTATATTCATAAAGGTCAGAATTATCGGGGTTTTGCGTAAGGTTATATGTTTGTCCGTCAATAACCACACTGCTGAATACTGTATCATATCTCCGATGATCCCACGTTTTTTCGGTTGTTTCGAACATGGAATAAGTGAACTCACCTTCGGCGTTTTTCTTCAGATCGTTCACAATGGTTTTTATCTTCTCTGAAGCTTCATCAATCTTTTGCTGGACTTCGGAGGTTTTCGGGGTGCTGTAAGGGACAGATATCTGTTCGCTGTATACTGTTTTGCCAGGATTGTAGCCTGCTGCTGTTCCAATGCTACCGGTCAGATGAACCACGCCGGTCACAATAGAGATACTTTTATTCACGGTGTTATCAATCCAGACATCTGCGGCGTATGCAGTTGCCGAGAGAGACAATATGAGAAGACATACAACACACAGGAACAAAGCCACAAACAGCGTTCTCTTTTTCATTCCGGGAGCCACCTTTCCATTCATCAACATATTCAAATTGTCAGCAAGTCTTCATACAAATAAATTATACCCAAGGAATGGTTATGTTTCAAGATGTTAGGGCATTTTGCTCAGGAAGGGATACGATACAACAGGGTGTTTTGCATGAAAGCTTTGTATTAAAAGGGCTATCTCAAGAATGAAAAAAAGCTTGCAATTCACAGAGAAGCCTGTTATAATACCGCTTGCGTCACCGCATGGGATTATAGCTCAGTTGGTTAGAGCACCACGTTGACATCGTGGGGGTCATAGGTTCGAGTCCTACTAATCCCACTCCCCGGAGCTTTGAAAATCAAGGCTCCGGGGTTTTCTTATGCAAGTGGTAACAAAAACCGTGGGGGTCATTGGTAACAAAAGTGGTAACAGAAGCATGAAAAACCCGCTGCAGATCGCAGCGGGTTTTTTGATTGTATTTGTTTTGTTTATCCGGCGCTGGCCGCAGCGGGAACGGCGTTCGCCTCTGCTTCCTTATCGAAGATCTCCGCAACGGCATCCTGCAGGCCGGGCATCAGATAGCCGTACAGGTCCATGGTGATCTTGATGGAAGAATGGCCCAGGCGCTCGGAGATGATCTTCGGCTGGATGTTTCTCCGGATCAGCATAGCGGCATGCGTATGGCGGAGGTCATGGAAAGAAGCTTCCGGCATCCTGGGCTGCTTGTTTTTCTCCCGTACGGCATTAACCTCGCGGATCAGGCGGAGGATTGCGTGCGCATAGGATTTGCACGAATAAGGATCGCCGGTGGATGTCACACAAACCCTGTGCGCGGGATTGTGCTGCAGGATGTGTTCGTTTGTCCGGGAAAGGAATTTGTCATATTCCTTCCGGAGCTCCTGCATCACCCAGGCCGGCATGGAGATCGTCCTGGCGGACAGATCTGTTTTCGGATCCTTCAGGTGCTGGGCGCCGTCAGGCGTCATGGTGATCGCTTCACAGACTGTGATCCGGTTATGATTGAAATCCACATGCTCCCAGCGGAGACCGGCACACTCTTCCCGGCGGAGGCCCGCATAGAGGGCAAGCAGGAGCGGGATCCGGAAATCACGGCAGCGGCGCTGCGGAGAAACGGAAGCGGCGAGCAGGGCAGACACATCGTCATCCGTGAGGATCCTTTGCGACCGCTTAGGTATTTTAGGCAGGCGGACATTGGCCAGCGGATTCAGAGGGATCAGGCGTTCAGCAACGCCCCAGGTGAGGGAAAGGCGCAGCGGCTCTGTATAAGAGACGGCAGTCCGGACAGAAACATTTTCCTTCAGCTGGTCCAGCAGGAGATTAAACTTCCGGGTGTCCAGCCGGCGGACCTGCAGATCCGCGACAAAGGTATCAGACAGTTTATCAATGGCGGAGGAATACTTTGCGCGGGTGGTGGCGGCCAGGGCGGTGCAGCGGTCCGCAAACCAGCGCTCCATCAGCTCAGAGCAGCTCATAGCATCGCCGTTGACATCAATACCGGCAGAGGATTTCGCTTCCAGGTCGCGGGCAGCTGCCCAGGCTTCCTCCCGGGAAGAGAATCCGGAGACGCGCTTCTGTTTGATTTCGCCTGTCTCGGTCTCATACCGGTACATGACACAGTATTTCTTTCCGCGTGCGTATAC
>JAEEGL012769896.1_pt1 | contig 26665 bp, 14 predicted proteins | sample 9134231 | NCBI WGS metagenome assembly JAEEGL01 (sample SAMN16246548, study PRJNA631951) | gut metagenome | biome: gut microbiome; feature: rumen; material: fiber-attached | host: Bos | place: Iran: Karaj | collected 2018-10 | reverse complement strand
GGTAGGAAGTCACAGACCCCACCCCTAACCCCTCCCCTTGAAGGGAGGGGAGTGGCTCCGCATTGTTTTCTTCTTGTATTTCTCATGTTTGTACTTTTTTTAGTAGACTCATAAATTATTTTTTGAATAATTCGTGTTTAATTCGTGGCAATTCGTGTTAAAAATCAAAGACATTTGAGAGGGTACTTGTCATTGCCATGAATAATTCAAGTTAGATAAATACTGGCAGTATTATTATTACCCAAGCCTTGGAAGTATTTCAACCTGTGCGGATGAACCATAGTATGACCGCGCGCGGTCACCTCTCAATAACCGGGTGGTGCAAAGCACCCCCGGAGAAGGTGATTTCAGTCGGTACTTCTCTATCCTTCACAACAACAATCTGATTACTAACGTATTAAGTAGCCTTGAAGGATGTGACAGATTTCTCTCTAAACAATTACATAGAAGACTATCCGCCACCCATTGCCAGACTAACAGAAGGATGGTGTATCGCTACATTATTTTAGCAAACTGACACATTTTCCAGTACTTTCTTGCTCCTTTTTATGCTTTAGGAACAAAAAAGGAGGTTTTATCTTGCCGTTCTCAAATAAAATGCTTACTTTTGCAATCCAAAACGAACTAATAATGCTATTCACAACATGAAACGTAAGCTACTGTTTTTATCATTTATCATTTGTCATTTATCATTTAGCAGCGTAGCTGCGCAGACTCCCGCCTTCCCCGGTGCCGAGGGACACGGCCGCTATATTACTGGCGGACGCGGCGGCGAGGTGTATCACGTCACCACGCTCAAAGACTCTGGCAAAGGCTCGCTACGCGATGCCGTGAGCAAGTCGAACCGCATCGTGGTCTTCGATGTGGCCGGAGTCATCCCCCTCAGTTCCGACCTAACCATCAAGGACAACATCACCATTGCCGGCCAGACGGCCCCCTACCCCGGCATCACCCTCCGCTACAGGACGGTGCGCCCAGGTGCCAATAACATCATCCGGTTTATCCGCATCCGCCGCGGGCAGGAGAAAGACATCAACGATGGTGCCGATGCCCTGTGGCAGCGCCAGAAGACGGGCATGATCCTCGACCATTGCTCCTTCTCCTGGAGCATCGACGAGGTGGCCTCGTTCTATGACAACAACAACTTCACCATGCAATGGTGCACGCTGGGCGAGAGCCTGAACAATGCAGGGCACGGCAAGGGCGCCCACGGCTATGGCGGCATCTGGGGCGGCAAGCTGGCCTCCTTCCATCACAACATGATAGCCCATGTGAACAACCGTTCTCCCCGCTTCAACGGTGCCCGCTATAACTGGTCGGGCTATAAAAGCAATATGCTCTACGACCAGTATAAGTGGGAGAATACCGTTCAGGCAGAGAACGTGGACTTCCGCAACTGTATCGTCTACAACTGTGGCAACGGCTGTTACGGCGGTCCCGGCGGCGGCTATATCAATATTGTCAACAACTTCTACAAGACTGGTCCCTCTGCCTCTACCAGCCGGGTGACGACCGTCTCGATAGCCAACAACACCTCTTCGAAGGACAACAAGGAGTATTGGGACATGACCAGCCGCTACTACATCAGCGGCAATCAGGTGGATGCCACCGCCAACAAGGACTGGAACGGCGTGACCTACGACACGGGCGTGCAGACCATCGGCAACGAGAAATACACGCTCGACTCGCTCCACTACTATGGCGACACGGTGACATACGTGAAGAACAGCAAGGGCGTGGACTGCGTGAGGATCAGGCTGGACAACCCCGTCGCTGCCGGCGAAGTGACCACCCACAGTGCCGCTATGGCTTACGAGAAGGTGCTCGCCTATGCTGGCGCCTCCCTGCACGTCGACGAGGTCGACGCCCGCTATTTCCAGGAGGCCAGGGACGGCACCGCCACCTATGCGGGGTCTGTCACGAAGAAGAAGGGCCGCATCGACGTGGTGGCAGATGTGAACGGCTATACCGAAGCTACGTTTGGAACAGGCAGCCGCCCGGAGGGATTTGACACCGACCAGGACGGCATGCCCGACGAGTGGGAGACGGCCAACGGGCTGAACCCCGCCGACGCCAGCGATGCCAATACCTATACGCTGGACACGGAAAAAGGCTGGTACACCAACCTGGAGGTCTATCTCAGCTCCATCGTGGAAGACATCATGAAAGCCGGTAATGCCGATGCCGAATCGGCACTGGACGACTACTACCCCAGCTGCCAGAAGATGAGCGGTATTGGCAACGTGCGTACTTCGGCCATCCACAAGACGGAGTATTTCGACCTGAACGGCCGCCCTATCCCAGCCCCTCGGCAGGGCCTGTGCATCCGTGTGGAGTATCTGACCGACGGGCGGATGATTACCTCTAAGATTATCAGATGACACTTTATTATCTAACTAATTAAAATATCGCTTATGAAAAGACATTTACTCAGAATGAGCACCCTGTGCATTCTACTGTGTAGTGCCATGGCAAAGGCCGAAACCATCACGGCCACCTGGGACTTCACCAATGCCGACGTTGTTGCTGCCGCAGTTGCCCTGTCTGGAAGCAACGAGGCCGGCACCGTCAATGCCGTAGAGGACAACGGCATCCTGCTCACCATCGAGGCCAACGGCCAGACCATTCGCAACAACGGCAACAGCATCCAGACGGCTGCCGGCGTGGTGGTGAAAGTACCTGTCATCAGCACCAACGACGAGGTGAAGGTGCAGGGCTATCCCAGCTATTCCTACTACAGCATTGCCGGCGGCGAAGAGATTACCAACACCAACGACAATCCCGTCACTACCTATCAGGCTACGGCCAGTGACGTGAAGAAAGGGTACGTGGAAATCAAGGCCACGAACAACAACAACTACTTCATCTCCATCGTTGTCGTGCAGGATCCCAGTGCTGTCGCTGTAGACAAGACGGCCACCTGGGACTTCACCAATGCCGACGTTGTCGCTGCCGCAGTTGCCCTGTCTGGAAGCACCGAGGCCGGTACCGTGAAAGCTTTGGAGGACAATGGCATCCTGCTGACCATCGAGGCTAACGGCCAGACTATCCGCAACAACGGCAACAGCATCCAGACGGCTGCCGGCGTCGTAGTGAAGGTTCCCGTTCAGAGCATCGAGGACATCGTTACCGTGAAGGGCTATCCCGGCTATTCCTACTACAGCATTGCCGGCGGCGAAGAGATTACCAACACCAACGACAATCCCGTGACCACCTACACGCCCACCGCTGGCGATGTCAAGCAGGGCTTTGTGGAAATTAAGGCCACGAACAACAACAACTACTTCATCCTGATCTCCGTGTTCCAGAAGGCCAATGGCGACAAGGGCGATACGCCTGCCGACGTGGTAGCCACCTGGGACTATGCCAATGCCGGCGTGATGGACGAGACGATGGCCCTCTCAGGTACGACCGAGCCTGGCACCGTGAAAGCCATTGAGGACAACGGCGTGCTGATGACCGTCGAGGCCAACGGCGCCAGCTTCCGCAACAACGGCAACAATATCCAGGTGCGCAAGGGTGCCGTGTTCAAGATTCCCGTGAAGAATGCCGGCGACATCGTCACCGTGAAGGGCTATCCCGGCTACTCCTACTACACCATCGGCAATAGCGCCGAGATCACGAACACACAGGACAATCCTGCCACCGAGTACAAGGCTTCGGCCCTCGATGCCCAGGCAGGCTACGTGGCCGTCACCTCGACCAACGATAACAACTATTTCCTCTCGCTCTCCGTGCTGCAGAAAGCCCCGAAACAGAAGGTGACCCTCACCGACGAGTCCGTCGTGGCTACCTTCCCCTTCAACCTGGGTACCGAGGGGCAGAAGGCTGAGTTCGGCAATGCCGCCGACTACTTCATCACCAGCAAGGTGACCCTGGGCAGCAACCTCTTCATCAAAGACCTTGATAACAAGGGCAACGGCCAGACACGCATAGAGCCGCTCACGCAGCAGAACGAAAGCGACGGAGGCACGGCTGCCGACGAGAGCAACGCCATCCGCTTCCTCATCCAGCCGGGCTTCGGCTTCACCTTTACACCCACGAAGGTGTCGTTCAACACCACCCGCTACGGCACGGACAACGGTCTGCTTGACATCTCCTGGCAGAATGCCGACAAGAGCACCGTCCTGCTGGAGATGGGCGTGAAGCCTAAGCGCGATAATGAGACCAACCCCATTACACAACTCTCTTACAATGTTGAGGGAGCCACACCCGGTGAGGGCACCTGCGGCCTGCTCATCAACCTTTATCATCTGCAGGGGACTAAGCAGATCGGTTTCTCCGACATCGTCATCGAGGGTATCCTCAACGGCACAGAGAAAGAAGTTCCCGTACTGGCTAGCCTGACCATCAACGGCCAGGAGTACACCGCAGCCGAAATCTTCGACGATGCCTACGAGGCTGAATTTGAGCTGTCGAAGAGCGTGGCGATGGTCAGCGCCGAGAACCCCATCACAGCTACCGCCCTCACCGGCGAGCTGGGTACCATCACCTACGAGGGCGACGAGACCCATTGCCTGGTAACCATTCCCATCACCGGAGAAGATGCCTCCGTGGACTATGTGCTCAATGTGGTACAGAAGCCCGACTTCACACTTTACTATATCAGTCCTGAGGATGGCCAGACTGTGCTTACCACCCAGCAGGTGGAGAAGGATTCGCCCATCGGCAGATTCGCAGGCGATAAACATTCGGACTATGGCATTCCTAAGGGCTACCGCATGCGTGGCTGGTTCGAGCGCAGCGACGGCGGCCGCAAGTACACCGTCGACGACATCGTCACCAGCGACCTCTACCTCTATGGCTACTGCACGGAGATTGAGACCGTCAGCACCCACAAGAAGTATATCTTCGACCTCACCAGCCCCACCTTCTATGCCGAAGACCACGAGGCATTCAACCCCACGGGCGAGGGCTTCTACTACCATGACGCTCAGCACGGCTGGGCCTTCCACAAGGACAATAAGATTGAGCTGCTCGTTGGCCCGAAGGCTACCGTCTCCGTCACCCTTTGCCGCTACGGCAATGCCAGCGACATCGTCATCACCGATGCCGAGGGCAATGAGCTGGGCACCCTGCCCGGTATGAACACCGAGGGCACCGACGGCGAGGTTGTGGCCTTCAACTACGAGGGTCAGGGCGGTACCATCATCCTCAACCTGAACACCGAGGGCGAGATGTACCTCCACGGCGTGAAGATCGTCAATACCGCCGAGGTGAACTTCGAGAGCCAGGGCAACTGGTACTTCGTGAAAGCTGGCGATGCCGGCAGCTTCATCGACGTGCTCGACGTAGTGAACGGCAAGAACGCCAGCAAGGATGCCGAGCGTGCCTTCATCTTCCTGCCCGACGGCACCTACGACCTGCGCCAGACGGTGAAGACGGCCGTCAGCGGGCACAACATCTCCATCATCGGACAGTCGATGGACAAGACCATCATCACCACCAAGCCCGACAAGAGCATCGAGGGACTGGGCAGCGCCGACATGCTGCAGAACAGCGGCTCGTACCTCTATCTGCAGGATCTGACGCTGAAGAACGCCCTCGATTACTACAACGCAGGCTCAGCCGGTCGTGCCGCCGTGCTGCAGGATGCCGGCACTCGCACCATCGGCAAGAACGTACGCATGCTCTCCTGTCAGGACACCTACTACAGCTCGAACAGCAAACAGCAGGCTTACTGGGAGGACTGTGACATCCACGGCACCGTGGACTTCATCTGCGGCGGCGGCGACATCCGTTTCCAGAACACCGCCCTCTCGCTGGAACCGCGTGCACTCGACGGCAAGGGCAGCCGCACCATCACGGCTCCCACCACCAACACACAATTCGGCTACGTCTTCGACGGCTGTAAGGTGGTTGACCTGGCCGAGGGTAAGGGCAACTGGAACTTCGGACGCACCTGGCAGAACGAGCCCATCAGCGTGTTCCTCAACACCACGCTCGACGCCCATGCCGCTGCCACCCTCATCGCCTCCCGCTGGACGGAGAAGGGCATGAACTCGAAGGACCCGAAGCTCTTCGGCGAGTACAACACGACGGACGAGGCCGGCAACAACATCACTCCCGCCAGCAACAAGATTAACTCCCACGGCGGCGTCTTCGAGACCATCCTCAGCGCTGAGCAGGCCGCCGAGTTTGCCTACGACAAGATGTTCACCGACTGGGATCCCGCCTCGTGTACCAGGCAAATCGACGCAAAGTCGGTCAACGCCCGCTACGACAGCGGCACCGTCAGCTTCGACCTCATGGACAATGGCATGCAGGGATGCGCCATCTTCAAGAATGGTGAGTTTGCAGGCATCTCCTTCGACGGTGTCTTCCCTGTCACCATCGATCCTGCCAACGACGCGCTGACCATCCGTGCCATCAACCTGATGGGCGGTCTGGGACAGGAGTCAGCCGTGACGGGCACTGCCACCCGCATCCATGCCGTCCACCCCTCACCCGCAGCCGCCGGCCAGCTGTTCAACCTGCAGGGCCAGCGTGTCGGCCAAGCCGGTCAAGGACTCTACATCCTCAACGGCAAGAAAGTGCTGGTGAAGTAGAACGGCTTTGCGCCACAGCAAACAGCAATCCCCCGCATCAGCCTCAGCGCCGGTGCGGGGGATTGTATATGAGCTGTTTGAAGGTGTCGTAGCCCGACGCTGTCCTCCCTGTAGCGGAAGACAGGCGGCAGAGAGGGGGCATCACGGAGCCAGCACGTTGTTCACCTTCTCTGTATATTCTGCTATCTTGGCTTCGACGCTACAGCGGATGTCGCGGCTGTTGGCTCCGATGCGGAAGGTGTATGTGCCAGCTTCGGTGAGCCACTGCGAGTGGGCCTCGTCGAAGGATGCCAGGTCGCGGCGGGCCAGCTGCATAGTCAGCACCTGGCTCTCGCCTGGCTGCAGCTCACGGGTCTTGGCAAAGGTCTTCAGCTCGTGGCCGGGTTTCTCCATGCTGGCAGCGGGAGCGGCGACATAGACCTGAGCCACCTCTTTTCCGCTGACCACGCCAGTATTCTTCACCGTGACAGAGAGCGTGACGGCATCGCCCTGCACCTTCACAGCAGGCTTGCTGTACTCAAACGTAGTGTACGACAACCCATAGCCGAAGGGGAATGCCACCGGCTTCTGGTAGGTGTCGAAATAGCGGTAGCCCACGTAAATGCCCTCCTCATGGTTGGTATAGTCGTAGTTGGCCATGGGGCGGAGACGCTGCTCCCTGAAGGAGTAGAAGTCGGTCAAGCCGGGGAAGTTCTTTGTCGACGGATGGTCGGTGGCCGCCACAGGCCAGGTCATGGTGAGCCGACCGGAGGGGCACACCTTGCCCGTCAGGATGTCGGCCACGCTGTTGCCGCCCTCCTCGCCCGGCTGCCAGGCGCAGATGATGGCGTCGGGATAGCCGCTCCACGACACCGTCTCGATGACGCTGCCCGAGTTGATGACCACGACGACGGGCTTGCCGGCGGCATGGAAGGCCTGGCAGACGTCGAAGATGAGCTGGCGCTCCTCGGGGATGAGGTTGAACTCGGTCTCTATGTCACGGTCTACACCCTCGCCGGCCTGGCGGCCAATGGTGACGATGGCGGCGTCGGCTTCCTTCACCTCATTGTTCACCAGGATGGGGCTGAGGCTTATCTCAGGATATTTCTGCTGGCCGAACTGCTCCATCTGGTACCACTTGGCGGGATGGCGCTCTGCCTGGAATTTCACACGAGCAAACGCTATGTATTTACGGTAGATGTCGGTCAGGGTCTCCGATGTCCCGATACCGGCATTCTTCAGACCTTCCACCATGTCTACGACGTAGGGCGTGTGCACGCAGCCCGAGCCGGTGCCGCCGGAGAGGAAGTCGTAGCTGTTCACACCGAAGAGGGCGACGGTCTTGATGGAACCGGGAGCAGAGAATGGGGAGTTGATGTTTGAGGATGGAGCGTTCCAGGGCAGGCATCCGTTGTTCTTCAGGAGGACGATGCCCTCGCAGGCTGTCTGGCGGGTAATCTGTGCATGCGCCTTCAGGTCGGGCTTGTTCGTGGCGGGATACTTGTGGAAGCTGGGAGTCTTGACAATATACTCCAGCATACGGCGTACGTTACGGTCTACATCGCTGACACTCAGACGGCTGCTCCTCACGCCTTCAACGATTTCTTCAATCTGTGCCTGCTGTCCCGGCTCCATCAGGTCGTTTCCTGCATGCACCTCGACGATGGTGGGCAGTCCCTCGCGAATGCCTATCCAGTCGGTCATCACGATGCCCTTGTAGCCCCAGTCCTCACGCAGGATGCTGGTCAGCAAGTCGTGGTTGCCCATGGAGTACTGGCCGTTGATTTTGTTGTAGGAGGCCATGATGGTCCAGGGGTCGCTCTCGCGGACAGCAATCTCAAAGCCGCGAAGGTAGAGCTCACGGGCAGCCCGCTGGCTCACACGCTCATCGACGCTGGTGCGGTCGGTCTCCTGCGAGTTGACGGCGAAATGCTTGGCCGACACCCCCACTCCCTGACTCTGCACGCCACGGATATAGGCAGCAGCAATCTTGCCCGTCAGCAGCGGGTCTTCGCTGTAGTACTCGAAGTTGCGCCCGCAGAGCGGATTACGGTGCAGGTTCATGCCTGGGCCGAGGATAACGTCGCAGCGGTATTCCTTCGTCTCGTTGCCGATGGCCTCGCCAACACGTGTCACCAGCTCCTCGTTCCATGTTGATGCCAGACAGGTGCCGATGGGGAAGCCCGTGGCATAGTAGGTCTGGCTGTCACCCTCGCGTGTGGGGTCGATGCGCACCCCGGCAGGGCCGTCGGTAAGCACGGTGGCGGGAATGCCCAGCCTACGGATTTCGGGCGATGTGCCGGCAGCTCCGGCCACCAGCCGCGACTCGCCGCCTACCACGGCTCCTTCGCTGAAGAAGTTGTTGGCACCTCCCACCAGGAGCTTGGCCTTTTCCTCCAGCGTCATCGCTTTCATCACTTCGTCAATATTGTCGGCACGCAGCTGAGGCCCCTGCCTTTGTGCCCATGCGGCCGAAGACAATACTGTTGTCATCATAGCGAAAAATAATGGTTTAAAACGCATAGTTTAACTTGTTATTGGTTGATGGATAATTGATTACTTGTGGCGGCCCAGTATCAGCGGGAAGAACATTTCCGCAAGACGTATCAGCGGGATGAAGCAGAGCACGATGAGCACAGCAGCCAGCAGGTCTTCCACCCACAGACGGCCAGGCAGCTCCGCCAGTCGCCGCACGATGACGATGTGCAGGCCGATGACGAGGATGGAGCCCTTCGACAGCGTCAGCGGCATATTGCGGTAGGGAAGACGGCTGAGCCAGAGCGACACGACGTAGAGCATCAGAGTGCCGGCCATACCGCCCAGGATATAGAGGGCATAGTTGTGGCCGAATCCGTTGAGGTACATCCATACATAGCCGTTATACTCAGCGCAGAGCACTACCAAGGCAACGGCCAGCAGCAGCAGTACTGCCTCCAGCAGATAGTTATGCAGAGTGCTGAAGACTGTCTTCAATGGTTTCAGGAACACGCCTATCAGGAAGAAGGGCATGCAGACCAGCACATTGATATTGGCATTGCTAGCCTCGAAGCCAATGGCATGAAGGTATATGGCGCCAGCCGACAGCGCAGCAAACAGGACGGCATAGACCCATTTCTTCTCAGGCAGCAGCTGCATGATGAGCTTCATCACGATGAGGGAATAGAAATACCAGCACGGCCCCATGCACCAGCGATGGCCCAGCAGCAGCCACTTGAAGAACCAGGGCCAGGAAAGGTCGTAGGGAACACCCTGCGCCATGCTGCGCAGACTGGCTTCCAGGTGCATCATGACGCTCATGATGACGGTTGGCACCAGCAGCTGCCAGAAGCACTTCCTCAGGCAGGTCTTCCAGCTGTCGGACTTCTTGTAGAGGAAGCCGGAGATGACGCAGAACACCTGAACGCTGAACACATATAAATAGATGTGGCCAGCGGAAAAGAAGTGTCCCCATACAATCGACAATATGGCAAACGTCTTCATCCAGTCAACCCACACCAGGCGCCCTGTATCTTTTATCTCTCTCATGAACCCCTCTTGATATACTTCTACTACTTATATTTACAACTTGACTACGCACCAGCTCATCACGCTCATGTCATTCCACTTTCAGCTCCTTCTTCATCGTAAACGAGATCATACCCACTTCCGACGGCTCGCCCAGCCGGTAGATGTACGGACGGAAGATACCCGGCACTTCAAACGCCTGCCTATGAGCCACGCCGTCGGGCGAGGCCTGGTATTCTGCCATCATGGCGTCGTATTCCGCTCCCACCTTCCTGGCATAGCCCACAGTCATAACGACATGTACTGCCAGCAGCAGGAGCAAGCCACAGGCAGCGTATGGCACGACACTTCGCAGTCTGTCACTGAGGGCTCCCAGAAGCAGCTTCAGCATGAGCAACACGGAGAACAGCTCCATGGGGAAGCCCATGCGCTGGCTGTAATAGGGCAGCAGGAAGAGGAAGGCAAATCCGAAGACGACAATCATCAGCGCTATCTGGTTCTCCACCACAAACTGCTTCATACGCTTCCCTCCCAGAAAGAGCCAGCCAGCCGCCAAGGATATGATGAGCAGATAGAGCCGCTTGGAATAGCGCAGGATGTCCAGCTTCCTCTCCAGCATCTCCTGCCATGACTCAGCCGAGGCGCCCGCAGCCCGGTTCCAGATGCCGGGCGAGCCGATGACGGTCAGCGTACCTATCCACATACCCACCATCAGGCACCACTGGCCGGCACTCAGCTTTTTTATATGGGTGAGGGCATAGAAGAAAAGGGCACCGGAAACAAGCAGGCTATAGCCCTCGTGGAAGCTGCCGCAGAAGACGCCCGTCAGCAGCAGCAGGCTCTTATGCAGCCAAGAGTCCCCCACCCTGCCCGTCTGCTTCTGAAAAAGCAGGATGAAGGCCAGGCAGGCCGTGGCACTCCAGAGATAGTTGATGGGGAAGACCACGTCGAACGACAATATCCACTGCACCGGCAGCAGCAGCCACAGACCAGCCACCACCATCACTCCCTGAGCCCACGACACGGCTCGGGCAAAGCGCAGGCCGAGCAGCAGAAGACCCACATAGACCAGCGCATTCAGCACGTTAAACAGTCCCTTGCCCAGGAAACCGCAAAAGCACTGGGTGACGAAATGCACGAAGAAACGGCCGTTCATCACCCTATAGTGGTGGCATTGCGAGAGAAACGCCTCGCCCATACTGTCCACACGGTTGTCCAAGTCTACAGGATGCAGCAGCTCCGGCACACGGTGGTCGAGCCACACATACTGGTACATCAGGTCATCCCACCGCAGCGGGTTGCTGGCGCACATCATGTAAAACGCAACACCAACCAGCAACAACAGTCCTGCCATGAGCCATTTATCTTGTGTTTTCATCTCCTCACTCCACATCTATCATTTATCATTTATCATTTAGGCCGCAGGCCGCATAAAATACCTTACCAGGAAAAAGTTTACCGGCACACACACCGCATACATGGGTATGGGGGCCAGCCCCTTCGGAATGCCTGTCCACACAAAGAAGTGGAGGCATACCAACTGCAGCACGTAGTTCACCAGATGGGCGAAGACAAATCCTCCCGCCTTTCGCCGAGTAGGACGTACACCGAAAGTGAAATAGGTCGTCATGAGGAAATTGAAGACCAGGCTGACGATGTAGCCTATGGTCAGCGCAGCAGATATGCCGCACACCCTCATCAGCAGCAAATAGACTGCATACTGAATGGCGGTGGCAGCACAGCCCACCAGCACAAACCTGAATGCCTCACGAAGCCCGCCCGAGTCCATCGCCTCTCTTGTAGTCCTGAACCAGATAGGGCGGGCGCCGCTTCGTCTCGTTGAAGATACGCCCTACATACTCACCCATGATGCCCAGGCAAAGCAGCTGCACACCGCCCAGGAACAACAGCAGCGTCACCAGCGTAGGGAAGCCCTGCACAGGGTCGCCAAAAAGCAGGGTCTTTGTCAGGTAGAAAAGAAGAAAACCGAAAGCCACAAAGGCTATCACGAACCCCATGATGCTGGCCAGACGGAGCGGAGCCGTGGTGAACGACGTGATGCCCTCGATGGCCAGGTTCAGCAGCGAGCGGAACGACCAGTTGCTGGCTCCCGCCACACGGTCGCCACGGTCGAAGACTATCTCCTTCTTCCTGTAGCCTATCCAGCAGAACATGCCCTTCGTGTAGCGCTCCGTCTCACGCATCTGCCTCAGCGCATCCACGCACTTGCGGTCGAGCAGGCGGAAGTCACCCACATTCTGCAGCACCTCAAAACGCGTAGACTGGTCAAGAATCCTGTAGAACAGCAGCGACAGCTGCTTCCTCAGCCAGCTCTCCTTGCCCCTGCTCGCCCGCTTAGCATAGACATCCTGATAGCCCTCCTCCCAGAATGCCAGCATCTGGGGAATCAGCGTTGGAGGATCCTGCAGGTCAGCATCCATGATTATCACACAGTCGCCAACCAGATGGTCGAAGCCCGCCAGCATAGCATTCTCCTTGCCGAAGTTCCGCGACAGGTCTACATACGACACCCGCTTGTCACTTTCGTGAAGACGCTCCATCACTGCCGACGTGCCGTCGCGGCTGCCGTCGTTGACGAAAAGCAGTTCAAAGTCATAGCCGCCAGCGGCATCAAGAACCCGGCAGGTCTCTTCATAGAAACGGGGCAGCGACAGCTCCTCGTTATAACAGGGCACCATGATGGTCACCACTTTTCTTTCTCTCTCCATCGGCTCTCGCTCAAAGTTATAGCACACGTCATTTTCCCCTTCATCCAATAAGGGTGCTGCAAAGGTACAAAAGAGTTTAGGATTTTTACGGTAAGAAGGCAGTATTTTTTTGTCCCTCTTCATCTTTTTTAAGTTAAATAAGATAAAGAGGGGCAAGAAAACTTCTGATTCCTCACTCCAAACTCCTTACTTTTTCGTACCTTTGCAGCGGTCAGTAGAGATGCCACAATGTGACGTCTCTACGCTAACGCCAAAATAACATTAGTTATATAGAAGGCATGACACCTAAAACAAGATTCCGTTTATGAGAAAGACCTTTTTCCTGACACTATTGTTGAGCTTCACGCTGACAGCAGCCCAAGCCCAGGACACATTCCGTATTCCCGTAAGGGGGGAGCACGAACAGATGCAGACGGGGCGGTTTCAGCCCACGTGGGAGTCGCTGGAGACCCACCAGACGCCGGAGTGGTTCCGGAATGCCAAGTTCGGCATTTGGGCACACTGGGGACCGCAATGCGTGGAGGGCAGCGGCGACTGGATGGCACGCTCCATGTATATGGAGGGAACTCGTGAATACCAGTGGCACCTGGAGCACTACGGACATCCCTCGGAAGTGGGATTCAAGGACATACTCCCCCTTTTCAAGGCAGAGAAGTGGGACCCGGAGGCCCTCGTAGAGCGCTACAAACGCTGCGGCGCACAGTATTTCTTCGTGCTAGGCAACCACCACGACAACTACGACCTGTGGGACTCGAAATACCAACCGTGGAACTCGAAGAACATCGGCCCCAAGCGTGACATCCTCGAAGGATGGGCACGTGCCGCCAAGAAATACGGGCTGCCGCTGGGCATCTCCTTCCACGCCGACCATGCCTGGACGTGGTACGAGCCCGCGCAGCGGTTCGACGTGAAGGGGCCGAAGGAGGGCGTCTACTACGACGGCAACCTGACCAAGGAAGACGGCAAGGGCAAATGGTGGGAAGGATACGACCCGCAGATGCTCTACCAGCAGCGCCACCCCATGAGCAAGGGGTCGTGGGACAACGGAGCCATCCACGGCCAGTGGGGATGGGGCAACGGAGCCTGCCCGCCGTCGCAGGAGTTTGTGAATAACTTCTACGACCGCACGCTCGATGCCATCAACCGCTACCAGCCTGACCTCATCTATTTCGACGTCACCGTGCTGCCATTCTATCCGCTGAGCGACTGCGGGCTGAAAATCACCACACATCTTTATAATAAGAACCCGCGCGGCGTGGTCTTCGGAAAGATTCTCAACGACGACCAGCGCAAGGCGCTGACATGGGACGTGGAGCGCGGAGCCCCCAACGAGATTATCGACGAGCCGTGGCAGACGTGCAACTGCATAGGCGGCTGGCACTATAACACGGGCATCTACGAACGCGGTCAATACAAGACTGCCGCCAACGTGGTGAAGCAGTTGGTGGACATCGTGTCGAAGAACGGTAACCTCCTGCTGAGCATCCCCCTGCGGGCCGACGGCACCTACGATGAGAAGGAGGCCAAGGTGCTGGACGACCTGGAGGCTTGGATGACGGTGAACGGCGAGAGCATCTTCGGCACACGGCCGTGGGTGCACTTTGGCGAGGGTCCCGTGGCCGAGGAGGACATCAAAATCAACGCTCAGGGCTTTAACGACGGGAAATTCTCAAACATGGACTGGCGTGACATCCGCTTCAACCAGACGGCCAGGCATCTCTACGTCACAGCTATGGGATGGCCCGAGGACGGCAGGCTCGTCATCCGTTCGCTGGCCAAGGGCAACAAGGACTTCAAAAAGAGCATCGGCAGCGTGTGGCTGCTCGGACATGGGAAGCTGAAAGCCCGACAGACGGAAGAGGGACTCATCGTCAGCCTGCCGAAGCCCTGCAACGCAATAGCTCCGGTGCTTAGGATAAACAAATAGCAAAAGGAGTTGAGGAGTAAGGAGGTAAAGGAGTTCTTGCTTAGGCAAAGCGACCAAGGTTGAGCGGAGCGAATACGAAACTTAAATAATATCATAACTATGGCAACAAGAATAGCATTTTTCGACGCGAAGAGCTACGATCGGGAGACCTTCGACAAAGTGAACCAGAACTTCGGTTTTGACATCCAGTACTTCAAAGAGCGGCTGAGCCTGAACACCGTATCGCTGACCCAGGGGGCCGATGCGGTGTGCATATTCGTCAATGCCGAATGCGACGCAAGAGTGATTGAGCGCATGGCGGGCTACGGGGTGAAGCTGATTGCCCTGCGCTGTGCCGGTTTCAACAATGTAGACATTCAAGCCGCCAAACAGAAGGGCATCCGTGTGGTGCGTGTGCCTGCCTATTCGCCTCATGCAGTGGCCGAGTATGCCGTCACGCTGATGCTTGCCCTGAACCGCAAGGTCTACCGCTCGGTCTATCGCACCCGTGAAGGCAACTTCAGGCTGGGCGGACTGCTGGGCTTCGACATGTATGGCAAGACCGTGGGGCTCATCGGCATGGGAAAGATAGCAAAAGAGCTGATTAAGATTCTGCGTGGCTTCGGCATGAACGTGCTGGCCTACGACCTCTACCCCGACGAGGCATTTGCCAAGGAGCATCAGGTGACGATTGTCTCGCTGGACGAGCTCTACGAGCAGTCGGACATCATCTCGCTGCACTGTCCGCTGACGGAGGACACGAAGTTTATCATCAACAGCGACTCCATCACGAAGATGAAGTTCGGCGTGATGATCATCAATACCGGTCGAGGAAAGCTCATCAAGACTGCCGACCTCATCAACGGCCTACGCTCGCATCAGGTAGGCTCGGCTGCTCTCGACGTCTACGAGGAGGAAGCCAATTATTTCTACGAGGACCGCTCTGACAAGATGATCGACGACGACAAGCTGGCCCTGCTGCTGATGATGCCCAATGTCATTGTCACCTCGCATCAGGCATTCTTCACCCGTGAAGCCGTGAATAACATCGCCGTCACCACACTCCAGAACATTCTCGACTTCAACGACGGCAAGGAGCTGGTGAACGAGGTGAGATGACAGCAGGGAGCTAGACGCTCAGCACGACGGCCCCTCTGGGAGCCAGCGTCACGCTGACGCTGTGGTCAGGCTGGAGTGTGAGGCTGCGGATGTTGCCTGACAGCAGGTCGGTGGCTTCGCAATCGCCAGCCCTGATTCCCAGGTAGCTGAAGGCATGGGCAGGAATGCAGACGGAGACCGTGACGGGCACGTCGTCGAAGTTGGCCACAACGAGCAGCAGGCTGTTCTTCTGCCTCTTCGAGGGATTATTCTGGCAGGAGCGCAGGAAGGCATACTGGCGGCGAAGGTGGGGGTTGACATACATGAGGTCGAAGAACGTCCCCTGGCTGACGGCCTTCTCACGGCGGGCAATGGTGAGCACCTGCCGGTAGCAGGCGGTGAGGGGGCTTTCCTCCTGTTGGGAGGGCTGAGAGAGGCTCCAGTAGTCGAAGATGGTGGTGCGGCCGTCGCATCCGCTAAACCCCTCGCTGTCCATGCCCCGCTCGCCCCACTCCTGTCCGGCATAGAGCATGAAGGGGTTCTGCCGCATGAGCACGCTGACCACGAGGGCGGGGAGGCCTTTTTCGGCCTGGCCTGCAAAGAAGTCGCTGGCCAGCCGCTGCTCGTCGTGGTTCTCGAGGAAGTAGAGCATGTGGTCGCCGATGTCGTCGGTCTGCTGCCAAGCCCAAGTGAGTGAATGGGTATCGCGCCGGTGGCAGAGCACGTCGCGCATCGCATCGTACATGCCCACCTTGTCGTAGAGCAGGTCGAAGCCGGAGGCCAGGTATCGGCGGTAGTCGCCAGGATTGTAGACCTCGCCGATGAAGACGATTCCCGGATACTGCTCCTTCACCTGCGCCGTAGCCCAAGCCCAGAATTCGGCAGGTACCATTTCGGCCATGTCGCAGCGGAAGCCGTCGACTCCCTTTGCTGCCCAGAAGAGCAGTATGTGGAGCATCTTGTGCCAGGTGTCGGGGATGGGGTCGAAGTGCCCTACCCTTCCGGCATAGTAGTCGACGCCATAGTTCAGCTTCACCGTCTCGTACCAGTCGTTCTGGCCGGGCGCATTGTGGAAGCAGTCGTTTCCAGTAGCTTTGGCGGGCTGTTCTTTATAGGACTCTTTCTCACCATGATAGAGGTCAAAATATGGAGTAAAGCTTTCGCCTGGGCAATAATAGAAATTATTCTGTGGCGAGAAACCCTGCTCGGGGTTGTCGTCCTCGCCGAGGTCTCTGACGCCGTCGGGCTTGGCAATGCTCTTGTACTGGCGCGCCACATGGTTTGGCACGAAGTCGATGATGACCTTCAGACCGGCACGATGGGTGCGGGCTACCAGCCGCTCGAACTCCTCCATGCGCTGGTCGACACGGACAGCCAGGTCGGGGTCTACATCGTAGTAGTCGGTGATGGCGTAGGGCGACCCTGCCCTGCCCTTCACCACGGCAGGATGCTGGCGGGGAATGCCGTAAGGGGAGTAGTCGGTCATGGTGGCATGGCGGATGATGCCGGTGTACCACACATGGGTGACGCCCAACTCGCGTATCTGCTTGAGTACTGACGGCGTGAATCCGTTCATCTTGCCGCAGCCGTTCTCTTCGATGGTGCCCCAGGGCTTTCGCGTAGTGTTCGTGTTGCCATAGAGGCGGGTGAAAATCTGATAGATGATGATTTTTTCCATAACAGGCGCAAAGGTAGTGAAAAGTTGGGAGACAGGAGACGGGAGAGGGTAGTTTTTTTCTTAGCAGAGAATTAATTATTGTTAAACGCGGGGAATTAACTCCTCACTCTTGACTCCTGACTCCCAACTTTTTCGTACCTTTGCAAATTAGGAGCATAAACTAGGAATAATCATCACTATCCATACATTTATGAAAGCAAAATCTTTATTTATGACCATCGGACTAGCGACAGCAACGATGATGCCGTTTTGTGCCTGCCAGCAGACACAGCGTGAGAACCCGCTGACAGCAGAGAGCGAAATGCCTTTCGGCGCGCCTGACTTCAGCAAGATACAGACAGCCGACTATATGCCGGCCTTTGAGGAAGCCATCCGCCAGACGCGAGAGGAGATACGGCAGATAGCAGAGAATCCCGAACCGGCCACCTTCGAGAACACCATCCTGGCATACGAGGAGAGCGGGAAGCTGCTCGACCGGGTGAGCCGTGTGTTCTTCGCCCTGACAGAAGCTGACAAGACCCCGGAAATAGGCGAGATAGAAAAGAAGGTGATGCCCATGCTGACCGACCTGAACAACGAGATGATGTTCAACAAGCAGCTCTTCGAGCGCATCCGGCAGGTCTACGACCAGCAGCACGATGCCCTGCAGGGTGAAGACCAGAAGCTGCTGGAGGAAATCTACAAGGAATTTGTGCGCAAGGGCGCCCTCCTGCCGGAGGACAAAATGGCACGCATGAAGGAGATCAACCTGCGCATCGCAGACCTGCAGCAGCAATGGGGCGACCAGCTGCAGGAGGCCACCAACGACGCCGTGGTGTGGGTGGACAGCGAGGAGCAGCTGGCCGGACTGACCGAGGCCGACATCGCCCAGTGCCGCAAGGACGCCGAGAACCTGGGCGGGAAGGCTCCTTTCGCCATCGTCATCGTCAACACCACGCAGCAGCCGCTGCTGGCCAGTCTCGACAACCGCGAACTGCGCCGTCAGGTCTATGAGGCATCCATCCACCGCTCCGACGGTACGAACAAACACAACACCTTCCCGCTGGTCTGTGAGATTGCCAAGCTGAGGGCTGAACAGGCTAAACTGATGGGCTATCCCTGCTATGCCGCCTACTCGCTGGAGAAGACAATGGCCAAGACACCTGAAAACGTCTACGCTTTCCTGAAGAGCCTCATCAGCCAGTACACGCCGAAGGCCGATGCCGAGACAAAAGCCATTGAGGACTTTGCCCGCCAGACCGAAGGGCCTGCCTTCGAGCTGCAGCCCTACGACCGCTTCTACTATTCCGCCAAGATGAAGAAGCAGCTGCTCGACGTCAGCGACGACGAGGTGAAGCCCTACTTCAATGTGGACAGCGTGCTGCTAAACGGCGTCTTCTATGCCGCCAACCGTGTCTATGGCCTCACGTTCAAGGAGCGCACCGACATTCCTCTCTACCACCCCGACATGAGGGCATTTGAGGTCATCGACAAGGACGGCTCTACAAAGGCACTCTTCTACTGCGACTACTACCGCCGGCCCACCAAGCGCGGCGGAGCATGGATGGACGGATTCCAGAAGCAGAGCCGCCAGCGCCACCAGCTGCCCATCATCTTCAACGTGTGCAACAGCGCCAAAGCACCAGAGGGACAGCCTTCGTTGCTGACATGGGACGAGGTGACCACCATGTTCCATGAGTTCGGACACGCCCTCCACGGCATCCTCTCCGACTGTCAGTACAACCTTCTGAGCGGCACCAGCGTGGCCCGTGACTTTGTGGAGATGCCGTCGCAGTTCAACGAGTCGTTCGCCTCCATACCTGAGATATTCGACCACTACGCCCTCCATTACGAGACGGGCGAGCCCATGCCTGCCGACCTGAAGGAGCGCATGCTGAAGAGCATCAACTTCCAGACGGCATACGCTCTGGGGGAGAACCTCGCCGCCACCTGCGCCGACATGGCCTGGCACATGCTTTCGCTGGACAACATTCCTGCCGTCGACCAGGCTGCCGACTTCGAGGCCGAGGCATTGCGCCAAGTGGGGCTGCTCAACACTCAGATTCCGCCACGCTACCATACCAGCTACTTCAACCACGTATGGGGCGGCGGCTATGCTGCCGGCTACTACAGCTACCTCTGGACAGAGGTGCTCGCCGTGAACATTGCCGACGTCTTCGCACAGCGCGGAGCACTCAACCCGGCCACAGGACAGGACATGCGCGACATGATTCTGAGCCGTGGCAACACCGGCGACCTCATGCAGATGTTCACCGACTTCACAGGCATGGAACAGCCAGACGCCTCCAGCCTGCTCAGAGCCAGAGGACTGATGTGAACTGATTTTAACCCCCCTCTTGTCCCCCCGAAGGGGGGAGGAAGGCCCCCCTCTTGTCCCCCCTGAAGGGGGGAGGAATCCAGCAGCAAAGCTAATCATACCTCTCAATTCTCAGTTCTAAATTCTCAGTTCTAAAAGTTCTCAGTTCTAAAAGTTCTCAATTCTCAGTTAATAAAAACTTATTTATTATGAGTAACAGACTGTTTGCTTTATCATTTATCATTTATCATTTATCATTTAGCTCTGCGCTTGCGCAGAGCGTGAAAGAGTTTAACCTGGCAGGTCCCTACCCCGTCAGCACACCATTTTCCACCGACACGGTGGGCGTGCAGGGGAAGAAATTCGAAGATGCCTCGCTGCTCGACGCCGTCAGGACAGACATCACCCCTACAGGCACCGCCAGCCCCGGGCTGCTGCCCTCGCTGAAGGACCAGAAGAGCGTGGGCGTGCTCAGCTTCTACCTGAACAACAGCGACTTCCTGAAGGGGAAGCTGGAGGTGAAAGGCCCTAAGCAGTATAAGCTCTACATCGACGGACAGGAGGCTGGCGCCGAGCTGAAGCTGGCTCCAGAGCACCATACCGTGGCCATCAAGTATCTGGCACAGCCCAGCGACACCGACAGCATCTGCGTCATGCTGGAGACGAACGCCGCTGTCAGTCCCACCCTCGACAAGCGCCATCCCTACATGGTGCACGACCTGACCGACGGCAAGCGTGTGCGCAGCATCTCGCTCTCGCCCGACGGTGCCTACGTGTTCCTCTCCTACCAGACCACCGAGCGTGGCGGGGAAAGCCGCTGGGACTACGAGCTGCGCCGACTGTCAGGAAAACGCCCCGGAGAGCTGAACGGCGCTGCCGTCGTGGCACGACCCTCGCAGAACATCCGTTGGATGCCTCGCACGTGTGCGTATATAGAAGAGGTGAAGGAGGGTGGCAAGCGCATGCTCTACAAAGTCAGTCCCGCCACAGGCGAACGCACGCTGTGGGCCAGCGGACTGCCGGAGGGCAGCTATGCCGTCAGCCCTACGGAGGACTACCTCATCATCACCGCCGAGGAGGAGGGACCGAAGGAAGACCGCGACGTCTTTGAAGTGCTCGAGATGGACGACCGCCAGCCCGGCTGGCGCAACCGCAGCTATCTGATGAAGTACGACCTCTCAACAGGCATCGCCCAGCGCATCACCTTCGGACCGAAGGGACAGTTCCTCGAGGACATCTCGCAAGACGGGAAGAAGCTGCTCGTGGCCACCAGCTACTCACGGCTGGCCAAGCGGCCTACGGAGGTGATGGATGTCTTCGTGATGGATGCCACGACACTGAAGGCCGACACCCTCCTCCTCTGCGAGGGATTCCTCGGCGGCGGACAGTTCTCGCCCGACGGGAAGCAGGTGCTGATGAAAGGCACCCCCGAAGCCTTCAACCGCATCGGATGCCAGCTGCCCCAAAGCGTCACACCCAGCATGACGGAGAACGAGCTGTTCCTCGTCGACATCGTCTCGAAGAAGGTGACGCCGCTGACCCGCGACTTCGACCCCTCGGTGGAGACTGTCGACTGGTCGTGGGCCGACGGACAAATCTATCTCTCGGCCGAAGACCGCGACTATGTGAACGTATTCACCCTCGACCCCAAGAGCGGGAAGACGGAGCAGCTACCCCTGGAGGGCGACTATGCCTACCGCTGGGACATGGCGGCCCATGCCCCCGTGCTGGGCTGGCTCTCGTATAAGACGATGGAGCCCGCCTCGGCCTACGTGACGAGGCTCTCCTCAAAAACCAGCCGTTCCGGGAATGGCGGGAAAACAGAACTTTCCCTCTTCGACGGACGCACGGCCCTCGGCGACGCCCAGGTGGGCACTTGCCAGGACTGGAACTTCCAGAACTCCAACGGCGACATCGTCTACGGGCGTCTCTACCTGCCTGCCGACTTCGACGCGTCGAAGAAGTACCCCATGATAGTCTACTACTATGGCGGCTGCTCGCCCGTCTCCCGCTATTTCGAGTCGCCCTACGCCCCGCAGATGTGGAACTCGCTGGGCTACGTGGCCTACATCCTCGAGCCTAGCGGCGCCACGGGTTTCGGCCAGGAGTGGGCATCGCGCCATGTGAACACCGCCGGAGGTGCTCCCCGTGCCGACGGCACTGTGCCCGGCGGTTTCCCCGCAGGCGATATCATCGAGGGCACAAAGAAAATCTGCGAGGAGCATCCGTTCATCAACAAGGAGAAAATAGGCTGCATGGGAGCCAGCTACGGCGGCTTCATGACGCAGTACCTCCAGACCGTGACCGACATCTTTGCCTGTGCCGTCAGCCATGCAGGCATCGCCAACCACACCAGCTACTGGGGCGAAGGCTACTGGGGCTACAACTACAGCGAGGTGTCGATGGCCAACAGCTACCCCTGGAGCCACCGCCAGCTCTATGTCGACCAGAGCCCGCTGTTCAATGCCGACAAGATACACACCCCCCTGCTGCTGCTCCACGGAAATGCCGATACAAACGTGCCGCTCATCGAAAGCCTGCAGATGTTCACCGCCCTGAAGCTGCTCGGACGCGAAGTGGCTCTCGTCGAAGTGGAAGGACAGAACCACCACATCCTCGACTACGGCAAGCGAGAGAAATGGCTGGCCACACAGATGGCATGGTTCGCCCGCTGGCTGAAGGACGACCCGTCGTGGTGGGAAGCACTCTATCCCAAGAAGCACCTCTAATGTAGTACCATGTACAGACAGCATCTTTTATACAGCGAGCTGGAGGGAAAGCGCATCGCCGTGCTGCTCTCAGGAGGCGTCGACTCGTCGGTGGTGGTCTGCGAGCTGGTGAAGCTCGGACTGAAGCCCGACTGCTTCTACATCCGGATAGGGCCTGAAGAACACGAGGAGTGGGACTGCAACAGCGAGGAGGACATGGAAATGGCCACTGCCGTGGCGGCGAAATATGGCTGCACGCTGGAGGTGGTCGACTGCCACTGCGAATACTGGGACCAGGTGACACGCTACACCATGGAGAAGGTGCGCGCCGGACTGACCCCCAACCCCGACGTGATGTGCAACCGGCTCATCAAGTTCGGCGCCTTCCACGAGAAGTGCGGCAAGGACTACGACCTCATCGCCACAGGCCACTACGCACAGACAGAGACGGAGGAAATAGTAAATAGTAAATCCGTAAATCGTAAATTAAAATGGCTCTGCACCGCCCCCGACCCTGTGAAGGACCAGACCGACTTCCTGGCGCAGATAGAGGGCTGGCAGCTGGAGAAGGCCGTCTTCCCCATCGGCCACTACACCAAGGACGAGGTAAGGCAGATTGCCGAGCGCGAGCACCTGGTCAGCGCACACCGCCGCGACTCGCAGGGCATCTGCTTCCTGGGCAAGATTGACTATAACGACTACCTGCGGCGCTATCTGGGCCAGCGGCAAGGCGACGTCGTAGAGCTGGAGACAGGGCGGAAAATCGGCGTCCACCAGGGACACTGGTTCCACACCATCGGCCAGCGCAAGGGCCTCGGCCTGGGCGGCGGCCCATGGTTCGTGGTGAAGAAAGACGTAGGGCAGAACATCCTCTTCGTCTCCCACGGCTACGACCCTGCCACAGCCTACAGCCAGCAATTCGTCGTCAGCCACTTCCACAGCCTGAACGGCATGATGCCTCCCGCAGAGGTGGCCGTCAAAATACGCCACACGCCCGAATGGCACTCCGCCACCCTCTCGCCCGTCGCGTCCAGCCCCTCCGACGCCTGTTCGCCGTCCTACCTCGTCCACGCCTCGACACCCATCCACGGCGTCGCTCCCGGCCAGTTCTGTGTCGTCTACGACGCATACCACCACCGTTGCTACGGCTCCGGAGAGATAAGTATCTGACTCAAGTCTCATGTCTAAGGATAGGCGGAACTTGAAAATCTAAGAAAAAACAGAAACGTTTCCTTTCGCGTACCATGACAGTAGTAATGGCTACACTCTTTGCCCTCGTCGTAGTAGGCTATGTGGCAGGCAAGACAGGCTACCTGGGCGGCGACTTCGACCGGCAGCTGTCGCGGCTGGTCATCAACGTCACCTGCCCGGCCCTCATATTGTCGTCGTCGATGACCGGCGATCTGCCCGACCGCCGGCTCATCCTCCCCCTGCTGCTCATCAGCCTGCTCACCTACGTGGTGCTGACAGGCGTAGGACTGCTCCTGCCCCGCTGGCTCACCAGGCAGGGCGCCGACGAGGGAGCCATAGGCTTCGCCCTGATTTTCGGCAATGTGGGCTTCATGGGCTACCCCGTGGTGGCCTCCATCTTCGGCCATGAGGCCGTGTTCTATGCCGCCGTGCTCAACGTGGTGAACACCTTTGCCGTGTTCACCGTCGGCACCTGGCTCATCGCCGGGCGCGACGCGCTGAGCGGCGACCGCTTCCAGAAGAAAATCCTCTTTAGCACACCCATGCTCTCCGCCTACCTCACCATGGCCATCGTGGCCCTTGGCATCAGAGGCATCCCCGCCGCCGTCAGCCAGCCCCTCACCATGCTGGGCAACATCACCGTGCCCGCAGCACTGCTCATCATCGGCTCGTCCATGTCGCGGCTGTCGCTGCAGACCATGCTCGGCAACAGCACGGTCTATGCCACCACAGTCTTCCGCCTGGCGCTCCTCCCCCTGGGTGTACACTGTCTGACGTCAGCACTTGGTTTCACCCCCTTTGTGGTGAACATCAACACGCTCGTCATCGCCATGCCCGTAGCCACCTACGGCACCATCCTCTGCCTGAAATACCAGCGCGACACCACCCTCATGACCGAGGTCACATTCGTCACCACCCTCCTCTCCATGGTCAGCATACCCCTGCTCTCCAAGCTGCTGGCCTTCGTATAGATTAGCCCCCGAGCCCCCTAAGTTAGGGGGGGTGGAGGTTTGAACAGACGATAATGTTGAGAGGTACCTTTATATTAAATTTAGGCAATGACATAGCAGTTGCAAAATATTTGTGACTTTTCGCGCGTGCGCGCGTAATATAGGGCAAAAAGATGCGCTACAAGTGCTACTTTGACATCTAACCTATTGGAAAACAACCCATTATCTGTAGCTACAAGCCACCGATTGGCGCTACTCTTGTAGCTACACCATCTGCTATGGACCTTTTCCGGCAAATTCTCTTGAGAATTTGACCAATAAACGCCGCCGATTGGAAAAACACTAACGCCGTTTTGAAAAATACTGCCGCCGTTTGGGAAAATACGAACGCTATTTTTTCGTCCCAAGTCGTGGGACATTATTTTGCCTGAGGTTTTCTCAGCATCGACTGATTTTTCTGTCGTGAAGTTTGTTCTCTGCCACTAACACCGCTGTAGCTACAAGAGTGGCGCCAAAAAGAATGCTGTAGATACCGATAACCACATGACAACCAGTATGTTTGGTGCCAAAGTAGCGCCGGTAGCTCACTTTTTCGCGTGTGATTACGCGCGCGCGAAGGGAATTGGCCTGCGGCGCTATGTGAATAGACGTGAATGGAACGCGAATGGACGTGAATGACTCTTATATATAGGCAACAATATAGCAGTAGACCTGAATTAACTTTGGTAATGACATAGCTGTTGACCCAGGAATTCTTCTCCGGCGGTAGCCGCATTCCCGACCTGCGGTCGCCTACCCGTAGCCTTTCCCCTCCCCCAAGGGGAGGGGCAGGGGAGGCTCTAACTTTTTCCACTGAGAGTACACAGACGATAACAGATTCATTGAAAGGATATGACAGACCCCACCCCTACCCCTCCCCTTGAGGGGAGGGGAGCACCATGCGGAGAAGTTCTTGGACAAGCCAAGCGGCCGCTCGACATTTGGTCGCTTGCAAGGCAAGAAAGCCGAGCGAATCATGGTCAGTTAATTCAGGGTCAACTGCTATATTGCTGCCATTACTTTTCCGGCTACCGCCGGAGAAGAATTCCTAGGTCAACTGCTATATCATTGTCTTAATTTAAGAGGAGAAAGGAGTAGAGAAGATGTGGAGGTAAAGGAGTAGAGGAGGTAGAGGAGGTAGAGGAGGTAAAGGAGATGTGGAGGTAAAGTAGGTCGCTCAACGCTTGTCGTCGCTTGCTTTTTGCAAGAACTTTGCCAATAAATTGGCGAAATTACTGCGTCTCGACATAAAAAATAAATGGATTTATTTTGTTCTGCTCTCGACTTTTTGTAACTCTGGCTACGCCGAAGTTACTTGTACTCGGAAGAACAAAAGAAAAACAGTTTTTTCTTTTGTTCTTCCCTCGTTTTTTCGTAACTTTGCAAGATTTCTCAGCTTTTCTTTGTATAAAGGCAGTCTGGGGAATTGAAGGAAAATAGGGTTACGAATTGGAGACCGTACTCAATTCCACATTTTGCTATGTATTGCTTTCAATGAACACCTGATGCTGAGCCTGCAACCATTTATGGCTCATCATCGAGTGCAAAGGTAATCATTTCTTTGTATACGACCAAATGTTATGCTATTTTTTTATGAGTTTTGTATTATTCATAGAACAGATGGAACATAATACCCATCCGTCCACTTCACCTCCTCTGCCGATGCAAAGGTAGCACGGGCATTATACGAAACGGACGATACAATTGACAAAGCCAAAAGGACTCCGAAGAACACCAAAAACACCCCTTTGAGGATGCAACTCTAAAACTAGTTTGAGAAATATAGGGTTAAATAAAGCCAATTTGATACAGAAACACCTTCTATATATCTAATCCTTATTGAAATGTCGTCCAATTTGTAGGAAAATTACAAAATTTATGTAAATTTACTTGTTTACAAAGAAAATAATATGTAATTTTGTAGCGCAATTACAATAGTAACACAAATATTACTTCTATGATAAGAGATTTTTGGGTAAAGAATTACCTTTCCATTCGAGACAAGCAAGAATTGAATTTCTTAGCTAAGGGGCCATCGT
>JAEEGL011652360.1_pt1 | contig 26667 bp, 20 predicted proteins | sample 9134231 | NCBI WGS metagenome assembly JAEEGL01 (sample SAMN16246548, study PRJNA631951) | gut metagenome | biome: gut microbiome; feature: rumen; material: fiber-attached | host: Bos | place: Iran: Karaj | collected 2018-10 | reverse complement strand
GCGTTCTCTGTGAGCGGTGAAAGCAAAAAAGCGTCCTTCAAGAGAGACGTGGCAGGCACCGAGCATTTCTTCGGTCTGGGCAACGACCCGGGCAGTTCCTTCACGACCACGGACCACCGCGGTTCCGTCTACGAAATCTGGATGAATGACGACAACGTGCATGCGATCGTGCCTCTCTGGTACAGCACGAACGGCTACGGCATCTATTCCAACAATTCAAACAAGGGACAGGTGTCCTTCAATTCAGATTATTATCTGTCCGTGGAGGGCGGGGAACTGAATTTCTATTTCTTCTACGGACCCGAATTCAAAACGATCTTGACTAACTGGTCCGAACTGGCAGGGCGGATGAATATGCCTCCGTTTTATGCGCTGGGCCTGACCTACAGAGGTTACGGTCAATGGAACGAGACGCAACTGCTGGATGCTCTGACGGCCCAACTCAATGCGGGTATCAAAATCGACGTGGCCGGTGCCGAACCGGGCTGGCAGAACAAGACCTATCCCTGCGATTACCAATGGTCTTCGAAATTCACGAAGGACGCCGAATCCTTCATTCAAAAGGCGCACGAACTCGGATTGCACGTCAATCTGTGGGAGCACCCTTATGTGTCTCCGAACGCGTCGATCTACGAAGAGATCAAGGTTTATTCTTTGAGCGGGAAAACCATCGGGACCCGTGAATGGGAAGGCAACAGCGGGACCTATGCATTTAGTGGGATCGTCCCAGACATGACGATAGAGGAGGCCAGAGACATCTGGTGGTCTGTCCACGATGAGAATTTGGTCAGCATCGGCGTCGACGGATACAAGATCGACGAGACAGACTCCTGGGGCGCGAGCAATTCGCTGGATCTGCTTTTCCCGAGCGGGATCTCGAATAACGCCTATCACAATCTTCTGGGCACCCTGACGGTCAATCTGCTCCACGAAAAATACAGAGACGAATACAATCTGCGGACATTCATTTTCAGCCGCGGCAACTACGCCGGTATGCAGCGCTACGCGACGACGGCCTATACGGACTATTACGGTTTCGATCAGTTCGTCATGTCCGTCCTGACAGGTTCCTATTCGGGCACGTACTATACGCCCGAGATCCGGGACGTCAGCACGAAATCCGACGTAGACTATATGCGCAGGACTCAGCTGATGTTCCTGACCCCGTTCCCGATGTCCAACGAATGGGCGTCCGAAGCGTCGGTCCTGGGCCGCAGCGATTCGGTCATCAAGTGCTATCAGAAATACAATCAGCTCCATTACGATCTGATCCCTTACATGTACAGTCTGTTCTGGAAACAGCACAACACGGGGATCGGCGTTGTCCGTTCTCTGGTCATGGAATTCCAGAACGATCCCAAGACTTATAAGATCGACAACGAATTCATGCTGGGAGACGCTTTGCTCGTCTGCCCGGTCAACAGCCCTAACAGACTTGCCACGGTCGATATCTATCTGCCTGCGGGCGAACGCTGGATGGACTATAACACCGGCTATATCTACGAAGGCGGCAAGACAATCGCCTATACATGCGGAGCAGACGTACTGCCTCTGTTCGTGCGCATGGGTTCCGTCATCCCGACGGGCCATTACGGAAAGAACACTTCGGACGTCACGGACACGACCCTGACGCTGGATATCTATCCCGGTGAAGCGCATCAGTTCACCCTCTATGAAGACGACGGGATCAGCTACGGCTACACCAGAGGAAAATACGCGCTGACCGAGATCTCCTCCAAATTCGAAAACGGAAAAATCGAATGCACCATCGGGTCAAGGACCGGCGGCTATGCCGTCTCTTCCCGCGCTTGCGTGCTGCAGCTCCATTACAGATCCGCCCCGAGCGACGTGACAGTAGACGGAACCAAGATCCCGGCTGCTGCCTCTCTGAACGAGTTCATGGCCGCGACCTCGCCCTGCTATTTCTACGACGGAACGAACGCAAATGATTTCGAAAAGATCATCTATGTCCGTCTGACCGATGACGGGCGCGCGCATAGCGTTTCTCTGACGGTCGGTGCGGAGAGTGCACAGACTCTTCCGGACGTCGTTCTCTCGGGCTCGCTCTACGAATGTGAAGCAAGTACCAATCAGCTGAAAGGCTGCTCGGTCAGCAAAGGGAAATCCTATGCTTCCGGAAATGCGCTGGTGTCCAGCGTTGGAAACGACGGCAAAAACGTGCTGACCATGAATGGGATCAAGGCTCCCGCGGACGGTTTCTACGAAATGGAAATCGTCTACTTCAACGGCGAGCAGAAGCCCAGAAATCTGGATATTTCCGTCAACGGCGGCGACGTTATCTCGATCAGTTGTCCCGGCATGGGCAAATGGGAGACCGGCGGGACGATCAATCTGGTCCTGCCTTTGAAGAAAGGCGACAACCAGATCACCTTCACGACGCTTCCCGGCAACGGCTGGGCACCGGATCTGGACGCTTTGATCGTCTATGATGAATCAACTGTGGACACGACTCCTAAGGGGACCGTCTATGCGCCGTCCGACGCCGTCCTGACGGGCGATTTGGAACTGGTCGACAACGCGGGAGCGGCTCTTGGCCAGTCTGTCAAGGGATTCGGCATTTCAGGCCCGAGCCTCATGACCTATGAGGTCCACGTCGACAAAGCCGGTCCTTACCAGCTCAATATCACATATTCGAATCCGTTTGAAACGGATGCCAAACTGGATCTCTATATCAACGGAGAAAAAAGCGAACTACAGTTCCCGGGCACGTTGAGCCGTCAACTCTTCAAGACGCTGAACCTGACGGTCTACCTGGAGGCAGGGGACAACACCGTCGCGCTGGGCTGCGACGGAGGAGATGCCCGCTTCGAATGCGAGACCGGCGGCGAATACAAGAACTGCAACACCAAACTCAACGACGGGGCACATGAGCATTCCGGCGGTTACTGCGTAGGCGCGTCCGCCAACAACGGCGCATTCCAGTTCACCATGAAAGGGATCGAGGCGCCCTCGACCGGCACCTACACGCTCAAGGTCTATTGCGGTTCGGGCGATGCCCGGACGTTCAGGCTGAAAGTCAACGACGAGGACGTCGGAGATCTTTATACCGTCCGGACCGGTCATTTCCACGTCTTCCAGCCGACAACGATCGAAGTCGATCTGACCAAAGGCGAGAATACGCTGACGTTCTGGCAGGATACGACGGATCACGGCGACACTCTGTGGGCCCCGAATTTCGATTACATAACGATCGAAGGCATCTCGCCGATGCTCGATATCCAAGTCGGTCTGATCACCATTCAGTGACCGGTTTCGAACCGGCATGTTCACTCGGAATTTTGAGTGAACGCTTGTCAACGCAGTCGCTACCAACGAGGGAAAAACTATGGGTAATATTTATTTTGATATTTGTTCCATACCCCTGTTCCTGATCATCCTTTTCGTCTGCTACTCGAGAAGGATGACCAAAGGGAATGCAAATCATCTTTTCATTGCATTGGTGCTGATTTCACTGATCTCTGCCGTGGCGGATCTCGGCATTGAGATCCCCCGGGGTTTGCTGCCGATGTCTCCGGCCCTGACCGTTTTCTGCACCGTATCGACATATATTTATCTGATCATGCGGAACGCCACCAACGTGGTGCTTCTGCTGTTCCTTCTGCATCTGACCCAGACGTCTTTCCTGATCCGAAACAAAGTCGCCAAGATTCTTTTCAGCCTGCCGTATACCACGCTCGTGATCCTGCTCATCCAGAATCCGATCACCCACAACGTTTTTATCGTTACGGCCGAAACAGGCTACGCGCGAGCCCCGCTGATGACGGCCTGTTACATCATTGCGGCGATCTACGGGATCGTGGGTTTCGTCTACAGCATCTTCTGCCGCCGCTATCTGGCGACACGAAAATGGCTGTCGCTGCTCAGCATCTACGTGCTGGCCTATACGGCGGTCATCATTCAGTTTTTCAAACCGGATTCGTTGCTGGAGATGTTCTTCACGGCGGTGGGAGAAATGCTGGTTATGCTGGCCGTCATGCGTCCCGAGGAACGGATGGACAGCGACGTGGGTATGCTGAGCTGGGCCTCCTACCGTTGGGACATCAGGAACATCCTGCGCTCGCATGAGCACGTCCAGATCATCGTGATCCGGCTGCAAAACGGCCGCGAGATCCGGAATTATCTGGGTGACCAGAAATATAACGAATATCTGACCCGGATCGCAGGCGGGATCCGTTCGATCAAATGGAAACACCCGAACCGCGCCGAGATCTATCTAGAGCGACCCGACACGATCTATATCATCACTGAACCCGACGACACGCTCACCGAGGACACGGCCAGACATCTGCTGACCACGGTCGGCGAGGATGTCCGAAAAGACGTGAACATGGGCGTCCGCTCGGAAACGCGCATCTGTCTGATCCGCTGTCCGGAAGACCTAAGCAAGGAAGAAGACATCATCAGTCTCGGACACAAATTCTCCAAAATCGACAGCAGGGAACAACCGGTCGTTCCGGCCGGAGAGATCGTCAACTCCCAGACCTTCGCTGTCGAAGTGCATATCGAGGATATCCTGGACCGGGCAATCGGAGAGAACCTGGTCGAAATGCATTATCAGCCCATTTACGACGTCCGGTCTGGACGCTTCTGTTCCGCAGAGGCGCTGGTAAGGATCCGGGATCCTGAATTCGGGCTCCTTTCACCCGGGGTCTTTATCCCCGCAGCGGAGGCGCAGGGCTTGATCATCCCGCTCGGCGACGTGATCACGGAGCAGGTGTTCCGGTTCGTTTCGGAGCATGACCTCGACGAGCTCGGGTTGGATTTCGTCGAAATGAACCTGTCAGTTGCACAGTGCATGGACAGGGACTTGCCGGGAAAATGGCTCTCGCTGCAGGAAAAATTCGGCATCGACCCGGCCCGGATCAATCTGGAGATCACGGAAACGACCTATGAAAACGTTTCAGAGATCATGTTGGAGAACATCAACGAGTTGATCGGGATGGGATACACTTTCGCTCTGGACGATTACGGGACGGGCTATTCCAATATCCAGCGTATCAACCGGCTGCCTTTGAGGCTGATCAAGATCGATAAGACCGTGCTGGATGAGATATCCACCGAGAACGGCCGCACGATCCTGGAATATACGATGCGCATGATGCAGAAAACGGGCAAACAGCTCGTGGTCGAAGGCGCGGAAACGCGCGAAGTTGTCGAAACGCTCGAAAATCTGGGCTGCGACTATATCCAGGGATTCTATTTCTCGAAACCATTGCCCGGAGATGAATTCGTCCGGTTCATCGAGGATAAAAAAAGATAAACAAAACCCCGGCGGGTGTCTGACCGTGTTGTCGGATCCGCTGGGGTTTTTCGTACCTTTCTGTCTGTTTTTTTGAAAAACTCAGAACAGGAAAAATATGGTATAATTAAGTCAGTTTCATGAATGGGAGATAAAGATATGTTCCATTTCGATACAAGACAGATCCGGTCTGGAAAACATCCGCTTTTCCGGATGCTTATGGCTTTGCTGCTCGTTTGCCTGATCCTGGCTTCATGCGGCGCGTCGTCGCCGGACGGAGAAAGAGCAACGGAGACCCGGACACGGGATTCCGAGAGTGAACAGACACCAAGCCAAACCGAGACGGACAGCGAAACCGAAAGCGAGACCCTTCCGGTGAAGGATTATCCCGCAAGTATCCTTTGTACTTTTGACGGACACGTGGACAACGACATCCGGGGCTGCATCGCGGGAACGGTCACGGTGGACAAGATCCCGGAAGACCTCTCCTGCCGCTATCTGCTCATCTATTTCGCGGACGACCGGGGGATTCTCGAAGGCTATGACGAACTGCTCTCCATCCCTTATGCAGGCACTTCTTCTGTCAGCGGCGTGATCAAGGACGGGACCTACCTGCCGAGCTGCGTGACCCGGCTGGTCGCCGTGCCGTCCGCCACCGCTTTTTTAGGTCAGACGCCGGCAGACGATTTGGTGATTGCATCCTACAGTTTTCCCGATTCCAAGAAACTGTTACTGGATGAGCAGCCGCTCTTTATGTTCGGAGCCGTTTCAGACGTCCATATGAATTACGAGTCCTATTCCAGAGGCGCCTATCACAAATGGGCGGACGCGCTCGCTTTCTATGCCGAGAACAAAATGGACGCGGTGGTCGTCGGGGGCGACCTGACAGGGGATGAAGATCTGAAACAGGATTACGAAAAATATCTGGATATCGTCTATGATTCGCCTTTCGATCCGAGCATGATTTTTGAGTGCATCGGCAACCACGGAAACACGAAGAGTGCAGTCGCCTTATTCCTGGACGCGATCCAGACGGGGAAGGAGATATTCCCGTTCGAAGGTTCGCCTTATTATCATATCGAACTCGGCCATCAGATCTTCATCTTCATGGCGCAGGAGATCAACGGTCCGAGCGATTCCGCAGCCTACGACAATTTCTCAAAGCAGCAGATCGACTGGCTCGAGGGCTTGCTGAAAGAATACTACGGACCGGAAAACAACATCTTTATCCTGGAGCATTCGCCTTTCCTCAATTTCGGTCCGGGAGACCGGATGAACGGCGATTACACGGCCTGTGTCGCTTTCAATTCAAGTTATACAAACACGATGCGGCTTCAGAAGCTGCTCTCGACCTATAGGGACGTGATCTTCATGTCCGGGCACACCCATCTGACCCTTTACGACAACGAAAACTATTCCAGCCTGAACGGCGCGTTCGCCCGCATGCTCCATCTGCCTTCCAGCTGTCAGCCCTGCGGATACGGACAGGGAAAGGTCTATACCAAGAGTTATGACGGACGGTTGAACGTGACCCCGGATTACGGCAGCGAGACATATCTCTGCTACGTTTACAAGGACTATATCGTTTTCGTGGGATACAATCTCTCGACAGGCAAGATCATCCCGTGCGCCTCCTATATTCTGGAGACCCATCCGGACTATACAGGCATCGATCCGTATCAGGGCGAAACTTCTGGAGAAGCGACGTCGCAATTCTCCGGCAGCGGGACCAGCGAAGATCCCTATCTCATCGAAAACAGCCGGGATTTCTTCAACTTGACCGCCTTGTTCAACAAGTCTACGGATCAGAACCAGATGTACGGAAAAGATGTGTATTTCCTGCAGACGGCCGATATCGATATGACGGGTTATCAAGACTATGACGGGACGTTTGCCAACGGCAACAGCAAGTGCTATTTTGCAGGCAATTATGACGGAGACGGTCATATGCTGACCGTCGATATCGACAGCTCGGCTCAGAAGAGCGTGTTCCCGTATACATACGGAACGATCCAGAATCTCTATATCAAAGGCTCGATAAAGACGTCCACGTCCGCCCAGCCTTTCCGGACGAACTACGGCACCATTCAGAACGTGATCATCGAGATGGAACTCGAGTCCTCGCTCACGCACGGGATCTGCTATTCCAACTACGGGACTGTTTCCAACGTGGTGACCCTCACGAAACTGGCCGGAAGTACACAAATGGCCGTGACTTCGAACGGCGCTTCGGGCAAATTTTCGAATGTGTTCTACAACTGCAACTCATCTTCCGGCGCTTATGGGACCAAACTGACAAATCTGGAAAATGCAGTCAGCAAACTCAACGAGTATGCAGATGCCAACGGATTGTGGGCTTTCGAAATCGCGGACGGGAAGATCGTTTTCGACAATTGACGGCAGTCGAATGGAAGTGCCGGGAACGGATCGGAATTTGCTCGTTTTCATGTGCCGGAACCGTCCTTGGTGGCTTCGTTAAAGATTATGATAATATAGTGCATTTTTACGAAAATTTTACGTTTTTTTTGTAGCTATTGACAATATAATCATGGCCAAGTATAATTAAAAAGACAACGTGGGAAGGGCAATCGAGGGGAATCAATCACGAGGAGATTAAGAGAATGAAAAAAAGATTGATTGTTTTTTTGACGATTGTGTTATTGGTCATCTCGACAGTGATAGTCGTATCTATTGTTGTGGGGGTCGGCAACCATTCTGCAACTGCCAATGATTCTGAAATTGTTGATGAAAGCAAAGGTGAAAGCGATTCGATTCAGTCTGCTTTCGACCCTCAGTTAGATTCCGAACTCAAATTGAGTGAAGCAGAATTGAGGCGCAGGGAGCAGATTGGCATTTGCAAATTTCCGCGAGCCGAGGCCATTCGGGACGGTTTGATCGATGAAAATGCTCCGAGGATCGTTCTGACGACTGAACCGTATTCAGAAGAAGCCATCATTCAGCAAGTGACCGAACTTTTCCAACCCTATCATTCTCTCAACGAGGCTTTTTCGGCTTTCAAAGATCTGGGCATTTATCCGGACTTGATTTACGGAAGCGGAACGACCTTATACGAATATTGGCTGGACGACGAAGATCATCAGGCACTTATGATCCGGAAGGAAGGCGGAGGACTCTACTATCTACAGGATGGGGAAATCGTTTTCTCGATACCCAGGTGAGTTGAGATATTTCCATTGCACATAAAAAAACGTCCCTGCTTCAACACCGAAGCAGGGGCGTATTTCTAAGAGCCGCTATTTTCCATAGATCTCCAGTTCGTAAAGCCGCAATGTATTGTCGCTTTGATTCGCTCCACCGGGCAAAATGAGCAGCCGGATGTATCTGGCGTTTGCCGAGATGCCCGCCTGATAGACGGAGGCTGTGTTACCGTTGACGGTATCCAGATCCTTCCAGGAACTGCCGTCCGTCGACGCCTGGAGTTTCCAGGCCTTCATGTCCATCGCTTGGTTTCCGCTGTCACCTGAATAAGAGCTCTGGGATGCGCCGTAAAGGATATAGGCGGAGAGTTCGTAAGTCTCTCCCAGATCCAGCACCGCATAATAGAGCGCGGAAGATTTCAGCTCATCCGGGAGATTCGGGTCTGACGTGACGCACCATTTGGTCTGTTCTTTGTCTTGGTCGATCAGGGACTGGGGACCGTTCTTTTCTTTATTTCCGGGAGAGGCCTGGACAACGGTAGCGCCTTCGCAGAGGTTGGACAGACCTGTGAGATCGGGGAATTCGACCGATTCGCCGGTTTCGTCCGACTCCTTCTCAATCGGGTTGGTGAGCAGATTCGGAACGAAGATCTCTTCCAGGAAATCCTCGTCGATCTCGATCGTTTTGCCGCCGTCCACAACGGTGCTCTGCGGGGCGTAATATTCGACCGTGATGCCTTCCTCACTCAGTTCCACCGGACGCCAGCCCCAGGGACATTGCGTGATGGTGGATTTGGTATAGGAATACTGGCCGCAGTGGAAAATGATCTTGTTGGCATAGTTCGGGCCGAGATTTTGAACGGTACGGACGTGGTCGTGCCCGCAGAAGAGCGCAACGACTCTGTCGTCGCAGACCAGATCGCGGAAACCGTTGCCTTCAGCTTCCTCTTTTGCGATATCGAAATAGTGGGCGCAGAGGATCACGGGCATGTCCGGATTTTCATCCATGACTTCCTGGATGAAATCCAGATCCGTAGGCGTATAGACGCCGTGGTTGTCGGTGTCCGGATCCAGATCGCCGTGGAAATTGTCCAGCATGAAGATCAGATAACCGCCGATCTTGAGATAGTATTGACGGTCGAACCCCGTGATGTCTTTCCAGAGTTCATATCCGTACTGTTCGTGATTGCCGGGAATGATATACCAGTCTTTGCAGTCCAGATTGTCCGCATAATCGTTGAGGAAATTGGCTGTGTTCGAGATCTCCTTGTGACGCCATGAACCCAGGATTCCGGTTTCCCAGAAGTCCAGGGAATAGTCGCCGAGGAAGAGGATGGCCTTGTATCCGTAATTCTCCCGGTATTCGTTCAGGTCCTCGATCATTTTTTCCATTCTGTCGGGGGAGGACATGCCGTACCAGTCCAGATGGCACAGATGGACGTCCGTGACCATTAAGATATTCGTCCTTTGATAAATATTGCCCGTTTTTTCGGTTTCGGTGGGCTTTTCTTCATCGCTCTCGGTTTCAGATCCGCTTGCACTTTCCGTGTCAGATGCGGATTCGGATGACGGATCTTCGGGTGTGCCCTGATTTGAACAGGCTGTGAGCAGCCCGGGGATCACCAATGCCAAAACGAGAAGCAGTGTCAGCAGTTTTTTGAACATGGTCTTTCCTCCAAGAAAACAAATGAACTGTCCGGGGACAAAACTATTTTACCATAACTTCGATATGATTTGCATTTTTGCTCGATAAAATGTATAATAATCCTGAAATCTGCCGGATGTGAGGTGGGTCTATGAAAAAAGGATTGGGGATCGCGTGCGCCGTACTGATTTGTCTCTCGGTGATCGTTTTCGGCTTTTTGAACGGCATTTCTTTGAGCGGACAGCAGTGGCACACATTGAAAGTCACGGGGATCATCGCGATTTGCTCCGCGGCATATTGTTTTGTCGTCGGCGAAATCTCGCGAAACAACTCCCAGATGGATAAATTGTGGAGTCTGCTTCCCATCGCTTACACCTGGGTCATTGCCTGGATGGGCGGATTCCGGGCAAGACTTGTGATCATGGCCTGCCTGGTCACGCTGTGGGGGATACGGCTCACCTATAATTTTGCCAAAAAGGGCGCCTACAAGATCCGCTTCTGGGAAGGCGAGGAAGACTACCGCTGGGCCGTCCTGAGAGGGAAGGATCCGTTCCGGAACAAGATCGTCTGGGCCTTTTTCGATTTGTTTTTCATCTCAGTCTACCAGAACTTTTTGGTTTGGCTGATCAGCATCCCGGGCATCTGGATGATGGATTCCGACGCGCCGTTCGGCGTTTTGGATATCGTCTGCATCGTTCTGGCCCTTGCGTTCCTGGTCTTGGAAACCGTGGCAGATCTTCAGCAATGGCGGTTCCAGCAGAAGAAGAAAGATCTTCTGAATGCGGGAACTCCGCTGGACTCCATTGAATATCCCTATAACAAGGGGTTCAATACGACGGGGCTCTGGAACCGGTTCAGACATCCGAACTACCTGGGCGAACAGGGGTTCTGGATCGCGATCTACCTGTTCAGTCTGGGCTGCGGGATCAACCACTATGTCTTTTTCAATCCGTCTGTTCTCGGGTGCATGCTCCTGGTCCTTCTGTTCCTCGGATCATCGACTCTGGGCGAATCGATTTCATCGTCCAAATATCCCGAATATGCCGAATACCAAAAAACTGTTTTCAAATACCTGCCGATCCGGAAATACCGGAACGACTAACATACCGGGAAGGCGGCGCAGACCGCCTTCTTCGTCATTTTTTCAAGAGAAATGCCACATGAGCGTGAGGTGATATGATGCTTGAACAATCTATGCTGCTTCGTAATCTGGAAGTGCCGGCTCATCCGGTGGATTGCGTGCTTGACACGGACACCTATAACGAGATCGATGACCAGTTCGCGCTGTCTTTCATGATGAAGCACGACCGGTTCCAGGTCAAGGCGATCTACGCCGCGCCTTTTTTCAACACGAGGTCCACGTCTCCGAAAGACGGGATGGAACGCAGCTATGACGAGATCCTGCGCCTCTTGAACCTGATGAACCGTCCCGATATGGAAAAGGCGGTTTTCAAAGGGTCCGAGAACTATCTGAAAGATGAAAAAAAACCTGTCGAGAGCGCGGCCGCGCGCCATCTTGTAGAACTGTCCCGGGCATACTCGCCTGAGCATCCTTTGTACGTGGTCTCGATCGGCGCGCATACCAATATCGCGTCCGCTTTATTGATGGATCCTTCCATGAGCGACCGGATCGTGCTCGTACTATTGAGCGGTCACGACATCCATTGGCCGGACAAGAACGAGTTCAATATGGCTCAGGACATCACTGCCTCCCGGATCCTTTTTGACAGCGGCAGTCCTTTGATCCAGCTGCCTTGCATGGGCGTCGTTTCCGCATTCTATACGACCGGCCCGGAGCTGGAGCATTGGCTGAAAGGAAAAAATCCTTTGTGCGACTATCTGGTCGAGCAGACGGTCCATGAAGCGGAAAAATATGCCAAAGACCGGGTATGGAGCCGCGTCATCTGGGATGTGACGGCGGCCGCCTGGCTGATCAACGACGGAGACCGTTTCATGCATACGGTCATCGACCACACCCCGATCATCACATACGACAAAACCTATGCGTTCGATGATAAAAGACCACTTTACAGACGGGCGACCTATATCAAGCGGGACGCACTGTTTGAAGAACTTTTCAGGACCCTTTCCCGCTGATCGGCTTTTTTCGCGTTCGAAAAGAGGTCAATCGTATTGCTTTGTTAGATTTTTACTGATATAATGTACTCGTGAGAGTATCTCATTTTTGAAATTGCGAGGTGAACATCATGGTCGTTCAATCTTTGACAAACTGGAAACTGGCCGGCTTCTGGCCTTATACCCCCATTCAGTCCGGCTCCATGGAAACGGGCCATATCCATCAGGGCGTCACCGGCGTGATCGACGCGACCGTCCCGGGCAGCATCTATGCGGATCTGCTCCGTGCCGGGCTCATTCAGGATCCTTATTACGAGATGAATTCGCTGAGCTGCGAATGGGTCAAGGACCGCTGGTGGGTCTACAATTCGCGTTTCGTCATCCCGGATGAATACAAAGGCAAAAAGCTCAGGATCGTGTTCAAAGGCATCGACTACAAGGCCCGTGTCTATTTTAACAATCAGCACATGGCAGACCATGAAGGCATGTACGAGCCGCTGGTTTTGGATATCACGGATCTAGCCTGGTTCGAGGGCAAAGAAAACCAGCTCAAAGTGATCCTGGAAAGTGCTCCGGACGAGATGGGTCAGATCGGCTATACCAGCCGGACCTACACGCAGAAAGCCCGGTTCAACTACAAATGGGATTTTTGCACCAGACTGGTCGGGATGGGCATCTGGAACGACGTGCTCCTGGAGTGTTCCGGAGACGTCCGGATCCTGGACACAGCCTACAAATATACACAGAAGAAACTGACATACAAGACGAACATCGAAGGCGAAGGCCGGGTCGAGATCTCTTTGTCCTATCAGGGAAAACCCGTATCTCAGGGCACAGGCGAAGGCCGGGACGGAGTCGTCACGGTCGGACTTCCCGTCGAGCATCCCGAACTCTGGTATCCGAACGGATACGGCAAACAGCCTCTCTATGATCTGACCGTCAAAGTCTTCGACAAAAACGGAAATCTCTCGGATGAAAAGGTCCAGCGCGTGGGTCTGCGGACACTCAAATACGAGCGGCCTGCCGGCGCGACGCCCGAGACCATCCCCTATACGCCTGTCGTAAACGGCAAAAGTATCTATATCAAGGGCGTCAACATGACCCCTCTGGACATGATGTACGGATGCGTGGACAGATCCCGGTATGAACCCATGCTGAGACTGGCCAAGGAAGCCAACGTCACCCTGATCCGCGAGTGGGGCGGCGGACTGATCGAAAAAGAAGCTTTTTACGATCTCTGCGACGAACTCGGACTCATGGTCTGGCAGGAATTCATCCAGTCCAGTTCTGGTATCGACAACATTCCTTCCGAGCGTCCCGAATTTCTCGCGCTGCTCGAAAAAACGGCGCGCGCGGCGCTGGTGGAGAAGAGAAACCACGTCTCCCTGACTTTCTGGTCGGGCGGCAACGAACTCTTCGAGGCTTCGGGCATCCCGGCGCAGTATTCGAACAAGAATATCGCGATGCTCCGCAAGATCTGCAAAGAACTCGATCCGGAAAGGCTCATGCTGCCGACATCCGCATCCGGTCCGATCGGATGGCGGGACGACAAGAGGCCGAAGACCGATCACCACGATATCCACGGCCCTTGGAAATATGCAGGAGCCAGAGGAGAGAACAACCACTATAAACTCTACAACACGTCCCCGATCGAACTGCACAGCGAATTCGGCGTGGACGGCATGACGAACATGTCCTCCATCCGGACATTCCTCTCTCCGAAGAATCGCGTCGTGACGACCGTCGCTGAAAACGTGGTCTGGAGACATCACGGCGAATGGTGGGATACGTCCGGATACAGAGATTTCCCGATCTTCGGAAAGATCGATGATCTGGAGACATACGTCAAGATCTCCCAGTTCATGCAGGGCGAAGGCATCCGCTATGCGCTGGAAGCCAACCGCAGACGCAAGTGGCAGAACGTGGGCAGCATCGTCTGGCAGTTCAACGAACCCTGGCCGAACATCAGCTGCACCTGTCTGGTCGATTATTACGCAAACCCCAAATTCGCTTATTATACCTACCGGGACGCCATGAAGCCGTGGCATGTTTCCATGCGCTACGAGCAGCTTCTGTTCCGTCCGGGCGAAGTGTTCCAAGGGACTGTCGTGCCTCTGGACGATCTGAGACTCGGGTTTGATAAACTCGGTGTTCAGATCCTGGATTCGGACAATATTGTCTTATTTGAGACAGAATTAAGGAACTTTTTGCCATTTGAATGGAAGATTCCGGAAGAGGTCCGGACCTTCCGCGTCAGATGCACCATGCAGAAAGGCAAGAAAAAGGACCAGACGGATTATCTGTTCTTCGTGATCAGCGACGAGCATCCGTATGCCAGTGTGGAAGAGGCTGTCCGCTACGTGGACACCTATCCGTATTGAGGATTTTTCATGAGTAATCGGTTCAAGCAACTTTTGTGTTTTGGTCTCATCGTCTGGATGATCTCAGGAGTTTTCACCGGTGCGCTCGCGCTGACGGATGAAAACACGCCTTCGATCATGGTCGACGACTGTGAGACCGCGTGGGGCGGTATGGTCCTCGATCCGAACGAAAAGACGCAGGGGGACAATTCACTCTCCTATACGTTCAATACAAGGACTCTGGCCGACAACACAGAACCCGGCGGCAATTCGCTGATCGTTATCCAGCGCGTTTACGAGACGCCCCGGGACGTGACCGGACAGACGGCCTTTACGTTCGATTTCTATGCCAGTTCGGTCGATTTTCTGGATGAACTTTCGTCCGGACAGTTCGAAGTGACGTCTTCGGGCGTCTGCGACCAAGAGGAAAAGAACTGGGACGTCAGCGAATCACTTGCAAAAATCAAACCCGGATGGAATCATATTATTCTTGATCTCACGGCATCGCCCTTCAAACCGGAACACTTCAATTTTTTCAGGCTGTACATGTGGTTTTCCACATCCAAGTCAAAGGATAAGGACGTCACGATCAAGTTTGACAACATGTGTTTCCGCGGAGTAGACTACGTGGTCCCGATCTCAGGTCTGGAAAATCTGGACGGATTGACGGCTACGAAAAAACTTACATTGGATCCGGTCGGAAAGCGACAGGGCGATTCCAGCGTCAAGTGGCAGCTCGACCCGGCGGTGGATACCGGTTTTTCTCTGGAATTTGTTACCGAACCGAAAGACCTTTCGCACAATAACGTCGTTTCATTTTATCTCTACATCTCGAACGCGGATTTCTGCACCAAGTGGCAGAAGACGCTGACTGTCCGTGTGGGTTCGAGTGCGCAGGCCTATTATGAGTGGAACGTCTTAGAACTTTTGATCGTTCCGCTGGAACTCGGTTGGAACAAATTGGTACTGACCATAGGAAACGGGGACGGGAAGACCGGACCGGATATCGAACAGATCTCCTATTTCGGACTCTTTATCCGGGACATCGAGGGATCCGGAACCACAAAAACGACTTTCCGGCTGGATGAGATCCGGGGAGACACCGTCAATGCCGAACTCCACATCGGGGCCGGTGAGAACATGGGGCAGACCTCCGTTTCGAACGGTCGGGAATATGACGACCCGGATGAGGTGACCTTGTCTGAAAAGGAAACGGGCGGCGGCACCATGCTCGATGACGCCGACGCGGAACTGAGCAAGAACACCTATAATACCGATCACGCCAAGGTGGTCGCCTCGATCACGGCGTCCGTATTGTTTTCTGTAACGACGGTCGTTGTTTGTGTTTTCCTGATCCTCAAAATCAAGAAAAATGCGATATAATGTCTCATATGAGACAGTATAAAGAAAAAAGGAGGGAGCCCATGACTCGTTTGCGGCATCCTGCGGCCTTACTCAAAATCTGTTTGCTTTTGCTCATCGTCTGCCTTTTGCTCGGTCACGGGCAGTGGGCGATCCATGCAGTGGACGATGACGATGTCGAAGGCATCCTGGTCATCGACTGTGACAGTCCCATGAGCGGCTCCGAGCTTGATACGGCCGTGAAGACGCAGGGAACGGCATCCGCGTCCAAGACCTTCAATCCGTCCCAGATGAGTGCTGACGGAGATGGGCAGCATGCCTTGATCTTCCAATACAAGCTGGAAACACCGATCGACGTCAGCTCAACGGACACATTCACGTTCGATTTCTATGCCAGCGACGTCGGGTTTCTCAAGCATATCGGCAAGAAATCCGGTCAGTTCGAAGTGACGTCCGCGGGAACCTGCGACCATGAAGAGCAATCCTGGATCGTTGGAGAAGTCTTGCAAGACATCAAACCGGGATGGAACCATCTGGTCCTGTCTGTTTCCAATGCCGGATTCGTCAAGACCCGCTTCAATTTTTTCCGTATGTACATCTGGTTCGAAGCAGGTGAATACGGCGTGAACAAGGACTATACGATCAAGCTGGACAACATGCGCTTCAAATCGATCGATTATAAGACGGTTTTGTCCAAATCGGAATCCTTGTCCGGGATCCGGTCCAGCAAAAGACTATCCCTGGATACGGAAAACAAATATGACGGGGAAGCCTGTCTGAAATATCAGATCAATCCGCTGGAAGATTCTTTCGTGGACACCCTGATCACTTTTGATAGAGGTCATAACATCGAAGGTTGCACCATGCTCGAGTTTTACCTCTATATCTCGAATCCGCAATTCGTCAAGACGTGGAATTATTCCATGACCGTCGAACTGGGCTCAGGCGACCCTTCGGCAGGAGATTTTTACAGGTGGGCCGTAGGAGAGGTGATCCTGATGCCTTTGGAGGTCGGGTGGAACCTTGTCAAACTGACCATTCCGACTGCGGAGATCCACGGAGAACCCAGTAGGCTTGGCATCGATTATTTCAGGCTGATCATCGAGGATATAGAGACCGAGATCGCCGAAAAGACCACGATCCGCATCGATACGATCATCGCAGATCTTTCCGACCTGAACATGCATCTGGGACCGGGCGCGGAATTAGGCCTCGAGTCGATTTCCAACGGCCGTGAATATGACGACGACGATACGATCTATCTGCCTCCGGAGGAGACCGAGACCTCCGAGGATCCGGAAGATCCGGGCGAACTCGAGACCGATCCGGAAGATCCTGAAACCGAGACACAGCCGACAACCGAGCCGAAAGAGACTGAAAAAGATCCCGCCGCCGAAAGCGAGACGGGTGTCAATCCCGGTACAATGCTGGATGATGCCGATGCGGAACTGAATCAGAATACGTACAATACGGACCACGCCAAAGTCGTGGCTGCGCTGGTCGCGTCCGCACTGTTTGCCGCAACGTCTGCATTGGTCGCCGTCTTCGTGGTACTGAAAATTAAGAAAGGCGCATAAAAAAGAAAGACAGGCGCATAAAAAAGAAAGACAGGAACTCAGGTGTTCCTGTCTACTTTTTTCATTTGCTTGAGATTGCCGATTTTTTCAGACCGCCTGTCCAGTTCGCCCATGACGTCCCGGATGTCCAGATCTTTCTCGGCACACAGGACCGTCAGGTGATAGAGCAAATCGCAGATCTCGCCGCAAAGGAGGGAATTGTCATCATTCTTGGCAGCGATGATGGTCTCGGCGCTTTCCTCGCCCACTTTTTTCAATATCTTGTCCAAACCCTGTTCAAACAGATAGCAGGTGTAAGAACCTTCAGCCGGATGGACTTGTCTGTCCTTGACGACGGCATACAACTGTTCCATTGTTTCGTTTTTCATATAAACCTCTTAGTCATCTTGAGAATTGATCGGAAACTCGCGGTAAAAGCAGCTTTTGTTTCCGGTATGGCAGGCCGGACCTTTCGGTCTGACCCGGATGAGCAGTGAATCCAGATCGCAGTCGTAGAAGATCTTCAAAACTTCCATGAAATGACCGGAAGTCTCGCCCTTTGTCCACAGCGTCTGTCTGGAGCGGCTCCAGAAGGTGCACAGTTTGGTTTCCAAAGTCTTTTTGAAAGATGCTTTGTTCATATAGGCGAGCATCAAAACTTCGCCCGTCTCGCTGTCCTGGACGATCGCAGGGATCAGCTCGCTTTTTTCGAACAGTTTGGGATAGTCTTCTGACTTCAATAGGATCTCTTCAATTTTCATCGCACGCATATCCCCTTGTTTTTCAGATAGTCTTTAAGTTCCCGGATGCTCATCTGCCGATAGTGGAAGAGTGTGGCGGCCAATGCAGCGTCCGCACCGCATTCGAAAGCCTGCGCAAAATGCTCCATAGTTCCGGCGCCGCCGGATGCAATGACCGGGATGGATACGCGGGAGGTCACGGCCCGGAGGAGTTCGAGATCGAAACCGGCTTTGGTCCCGTCCGTGTCCATACTGGTGAGCAGGATCTCGCCCGCGCCGCGGGTCTGTGCCTCGACGGCCCATGAAAGGGCATCGATCCCCGTGTCGATCCGGCCTCCGTGCACGTAGACGTGGAACAAGGGATCTCCGTTTTGATCTTTGCCTGCACGTCGGGCGTCGATCGCGACGACGATGCATTGCGAACCGAACCGTTCGGCTGCGCGGCTGATCAGGGAAGGATCCTTGACGGCTGCAGAATTGAGAGAGACTTTATCGGCCCCCGAGAGCAGCATGGTCCGGACTTCTTCGATGGAACCGATCCCTCCGCCCACGGTCAGGGGGACGAAGAGTTCGGTCGCCGCTCGTTCGACCTGTTCGGCAAACGTCTTGCGGCCTTCATGAGTCGCCGTGATATCCAGAAAGCAGACTTCATCGGCACCGGCTTCATTGTAGAAACGGGCATTCTCGACGATGTCTCCGGCATCCCGGAGGTCGACGAAATTGACGCCCTTGACGACCCGTCCGTCCTTGACGTCCAGACAGGGAATGATTCTTTTGGCCAGCATGTCAGGCCTTCCTTTCAAACCGGGATAAGGCTGATGCCAGATCCAGCGTGCGGGCGTACAAAGACTTTCCGCAAATGACGCCGTCGATCCCGATCCGGTCAAGTGATTCCAGATCGTCTTCCGTCTTGATGCCGCCGCTCGCGGTGACGGAAAGACCGGTTTTTTCTTTTAGTTTTTTCAGCATGTCCAAATTGGGTCCCTGAAGCGTTCCGTCCCGGGAAATATCTGTGAAGATGATCCTTTTGACGCCGGTTTTTTCGACTGCGGCGGCAAATTCCAGATAATTCAGTCCGGTGACGTCCGTCCACCCCGAGGTGGCCACATAACCGTTCTTGGCGTCGATGCCGACGCAGATCCGGTCGCCGAATCTCGAGACGGCTTCGGACAGAAAATCGAGGTCCGTTGCGGCGGAACCGAGGACCGCTTCCGCAACGCCTGTTTTCAGTGTTTCTTCAATATCTTCCAGTGTCCGGATGCCTCCGCCCAGATCGACGGAGAGACCTGTCTCGGAAACGATCTTTAAAATGATCGAGCGGTTGACGGCATGGCCGCGGCCGGCCTTGGCACCGTCCAAATCGACCATGTGGAGATGCGTGGCACCGCAAGAGCGGAAAGTCCTCGCTGTTTCCAATGCGTCCACAGCGACGCGGCTGGCCGTATCATATTCACCTTTGACGAGCCGGACGCACTGACCGCCCAAAAGATCGATAGCGGGATAAATGATCATATCTCGGTCTCCTCTCCCGCCCAGATGCAGAACGACTTCAGCATGGAAAGACCGGTGTCATGGCTTTTTTCCGGATGGAACTGCGCGCCGTATACGGGGAGCACGGGGCTCTTGACCAAAGCGGGGATCTGTTCGCCGTATTCGGTATAGGCCACGACGTTTCGGGAGTCCGTATCTGCCCTGAAGGAATGGACGAAATAGACATAGGAACCGTCCGGGACGTCTTTGAGGAGCGCGTCCTGTGGTTGATTGAAAGACAGGGCGTTCCAGCCCATATGCGGGATCTTCAAGCCCGGTGCCCGGATCGGGACGACGTGTCCTTCGATCAGGGAAAGCCCTTGGGTCAGTCCAAACTCGGTGCTGTCCTCGAACAAAAGCTGCATACCGAGGCAGATACCCAGAAGCGGCTTGCCTCCGGAGACGGCTACGCGAAGCGCGTCCGAGAAGCCTTTTTCGTTCAGGGTGGCCATCGCGTCAGGGAACGCGCCGACGCCGGGAAGGATCAGGGCTCCACAGGAACCGATCTCGTCAGGAGAGCAGATGATCCTGTGGCCGATCTTCAGCCGGGTCAGGGCATTTTGGACTGAATGCAGATTGCCCATCCCGTAATCAATGATACCGATCATGCTTCAAGGATCCCTTTGGTGGACAGGACGTCCGATCTCTCTTCGCAGGCAATTCCGATGGCATGTGCGAAAGCTTTGCACAGAGATTCTGCCTTGTGGTGATCGTTTTCACCGTACAGGCATTCCATATGGAGCGTCACGGAAGCCTGGGAGACGAAAGCATAGAAGAATTCTTTGAACAGATCCGTCTCCATCTGACCGATATACTGGTTTTTGAAAAAGGCGTTGAAGACCAGATAGGGGCGGCCGCAGAGGTCCACGACGGCACGGGAGAGAGACTCGTCCATCGGGATGCAGGCGCTGCCGTATCTCCGGACCGGTTTTCCGGATGCCAGAGCGGCTTTGAAAGCCTGACCCAGCACGATGCCCAGATCTTCCACGGAATGATGCCCGTCCACTTCCAGATCGCCCTTCATGGCAAGCTTGATCTTCATGCCGGAATGGACGCAGATCGCGTTCAGCATGTGATCGAAGAAACCGATCCCGGAACTGCCTTCGAAAAGACCGGTCTCACCGGGTTCGGGAAGGGTCAGGGAAAGTTTGATGTCCGTTTCTTTGGTTTTTCTTTCAATCGTGGATGTTCTCATGACTTGCGGGCCTCCGATGCTTGGTATTCTTTGAGTGTTTCACAGAGTTTCAGATTGTCTTCCGGGAAAGAGACCGAGATGCGTAAGTGGGTTTCGTTCATGAGCCGGACGGCAATCGAATTTGTTTTCAGATAGTTGAAGATCTTTTCGGCATCCGGTACTTCCAGATAGACGAAATTGGTGCAAGTGGGAAAGACTTTGGCGCAGGGGAGGACGGCGGGGAGTTCCTTTATCATGGACTGGGACATTTTGGCCAGTTCGGGTCCCCGGTTGATCCGGTCCGCGTTGTCCAGCACGATCTTTCCGAGCAGCTGGGACAGGCTGTTGACGTTATAGGGACTTCTCGCCACGTTCAGGGCGCGGATCAGCGATTCGTGACCGACCGCGAATCCCAGCCGGAGCCCTGCGGCGCCGTAGGCTTTGGAGAGCGTGCGGAGCACGATGAGATTGGGTTCCCGGTCCGCAACGTCCAGGATGGACTGATCCCAGAAATCCATATAGGCTTCGTCGATGATGCAGAGGGCGTCCGTGTTCCGGACGAAATCCAGCACCTCGTCTCTCGGGAAGCCCTGGCCTGTCGGGTTGCAGGGGTTTGAGAGAATGACGGCACGGCACCCGCTGTCCCGGACGAATCCGGACAGTTCGCTCAGGCTGTAGCTGTCCTTTTTCTGCAACGTGCAGACCCGGACTTCACAGAGCTGGGCGTAGAAAGCGTACATGGAAAACTCCGGACTGGTCACGGCGATGGCTTCGCCTTTGTCCAGAAGAGAGTTGATGATGACCGAGATCAGTTCGTCCGAACCGTTGCCGGCCACGACGTGAGCAGGGTCCACTCCGTACACACGGGCAAAAGACGCGATCAATTCGCTCGCACCGGGATCCGGATACCGGTCCAGGCTGTTTTCTTTCAGCTGTTCTTCAAATTGCCGGATGACGAAATCGGGCAGGGGATAAGGACTTTCGTTGGCGTCCATGCGGATGGCGAAGGAGCCCTTCACGGGTTCGTAGGGAACCTTGCCCTGCATTTTTCGGGATAGATAATTCTTCATAGTTTTTTGCGGATGAGGACGGCGTTGGCATGGGCGTCCAGCCCTTCGGCACGGGCCATTCTGACCACGTCGTCGGCCTCTTTCAAAAATCCTTCTTTCTGATATTGGATGCAGCTCATCTTCTTGAGGAAATCCTCAACGGAGAGAGGAGAGGAGAAACGTGCCGTGCCGCTGGTCGGCAGGACGTGGTTGGTCCCGGCATAATAGTCTCCCATCGGTTCGGGCGAATAGGCGCCCATGAAGATGCTGCCTGCGTTTTTGACCATCGGGAGCAGTTTTTCCGGATCCGCGGTCAGAAGCTCCAGATGTTCGGGCGCGATCCGGTTGGCGACGTCCATGCAATCCTCGATGGATGATGCGATGACGACCGCGCTGAAGTCGTTATAGGACTGTGTGGCGATCTCCGCCCGCGGCAACGCTTTGAGCTGGAGTTCGAGTTCGATCCGCACGGCATTTGCATAGCGCTCGTCCGTGGTGATGAGGGTGGCCGAAGCCGCTCTGTCATGTTCGAGCTGGGACAGGAAATCCGCGGCCGCATAAGCTGCGGGAGCCGATCCGTCCGCGACCACGCAGACTTCCGAAGGACCCGCGATCATATCGATGGCGACTTCTCCGAAGACCTGCCTTTTGGCTTCTGCGACGAACATGTTGCCCGGTCCCACGATCTTGTCCACTGCGGGGACGGTTTCCGTCCCGTAGGCCAGTGCTGCGATCGCCTGTGCGCCGCCGACCGTGAAAATACGGTTCACGCCCGCGATCCGGGCTGCCGCGACGACGGCGGGATTGACCCCCTCCGCCTTGGGAGGCGTGACGAGGATGATCTCGGAAACGCCTGCGACCTGAGCCGGGATGCAGTTCATCAGCACCGTGGAAGGATAAGCGGCCGTTCCTCCGGGAACGTATACGCCGACTCTTTCCAGCGGTCGGACGATCCTGGCCAGGGTCTTGTTTTTGGAATAGAGCGCATAGCCTTTGGCGCGCTGTTTTTCATGATATTTCCGGATATTACGTGCCGCATGGATCAGGGCGTCTTTGAGCTCTTTTGAGACCTGCGCGACGGACGCGTCGATCTCTTCCTGCGTCATTTCGAGCGATTTCAGTTCCACGCGGTCGAAGAGAGACGCGTATTTGTAAAGGGCGGCATCTCCGTTTTCCCGGACGTCCTTCAGAACGGCGGATACCTTTTCCGTGATATCTTTAGAGGTCTGCTTGGCCCTGTCCTTGAGCAGGGCGTACAGCCTGTCGACGCTTGCGTCGTCTGTTCTGTATATCTGCATATTGAAACCTTCTTCAATTCAGGAGTTGTTTTGGGGGATCTGTCTGGAAAGTCTTTCCACGAAATCCTCCACGGCGTCGTTGCGCATTTTCATCGATGCGTTGTTGACGATGCAGCGGGCGGAGACCGGAGCGACGTCTTCATAGACTTCGAGTCCGTTTTCTCTGAGCGTGGCGCCCGTCTCTACGATGTCCACGATGGCGTCCGCCAGCCCGAGCAGGGGAGCCAGTTCCACGGAACCGTCGATCTTGACGATCTCGCACTCGGTATCCATGCTCTCGAAATAGCGTTTGGTCACGTTGGGATATTTCGTGGCGATGACTCTGTGGGCGTATCCTTCGTGGATGTTTTTGCCTTTGGGTCCGGCCAGCGCAAACCGGCAGATCCCGAAATTCAGATCCAGGAGTTCGTAGAAAGTGCCGCCCATTTCCATGATCGTGTCTCTGCCTACGATCCCGATATCGCACGTGCCGTGCTCGACATAGGTGATCACGTCGTTGGCTTTGGCCAGGACGATCTCCAGCGTTTCGGCTTTTTCGTGCGGGCAGTGGAAGAGAAGTTTGCGTCCTTTATCGGAAAGCTCGCTCGTGTCGTATCCGCAGTTCGTGAGCATCTCGACGGCCTTCTGTTCGATGCGGCCTTTGGTCAGTGCGATCTTCAGCATTTTGTGCCTCCTTCCTGATCCAATCGGGCCTGCGCTTCGCGCAGACTCTGCGCGCCGCGGTCGAACCGCAGCCGGACGGGCTCGGGCATTTGGACGTCCATGTTTTCCGCAACGTCTGAAAGATTCAAACCGAATCCGCAAGCCCCCAGGTTCGAACCGAACGAGGCGAGCAGATGGTCGTAGCGGCCTCCGGAGAGGACCGCGTCCCCGACGTTTTCGATATAGCCCTTGAAGACGATGCCTGAATAGTAGTCGATGGTCTGGACGATGCCCAGATCGATGATCACGGAAGGACCGTATCCGGCCTCCGAGAGCGTCTGCACGATCGTTTCCAGTTCGGAAAGGATAGCCAGAGCACCGGAGTGGCCCCCGGCCAGCAGTCTTGCGGTGGGCAATACTTTTTCGGGTGCGCCGCAGAGCCTGGGCAGTTCCCGGGCCAGTGCGACCGCACGCGGGTTGGTCATATTGAGATTAAAGGAATAGCCGGCCGAATTTTTGGCGGCCACGAACTGACGCAGGTCCGTCTTTTCCTCGTCGGACAGTCCGCAGTCCTCGATCAGCATATCGAAGAACCGGGCGTGACCGATCTCGAGTTTATAATTGTCCCGGCACAGTTTCAATGTGGACAGGGCCGTGAACAGACAGCGCAGATCCTCTTCGGCGGCATTGCCGCCGATGATCTCGACGCCGCCCTGCATGATCTCGGCCTTTTTGGCGCGGAACGCGGTCTCGTTGCGGAAAACACTCTGCATGTAATAAAGGAGCAAGGGTAGTTCCTCATCCTTGAGTTTGGAGAGAGCCACGCGGACCACAGGGGACGTGTTGTCCGGTCTCAATGAGACCAGGCGTCCGTCTCCGTCCTTGAACGCAAAAATGGAAGGTTCAGGCAGGACCTGTTTTTCGTGATTGAAGGTCTCCAGGTATTCCAGGACCGGCGTGCGGACCGGCTTGAAACCGAGACGGAGAAACAGGGAAGAGACCCTTTTTTCCATCAGTTCCTGCGCGTATGCTTCTTCATATATCAGATCCCGGGTTCCGGACGGGACGTACTTTCTGATCATAATGCCTCCGTGTTAACTTTAGCGATTTAGCAGACTAAATTATAGCACATTTCACCGTGCTTGTCAAGGGCTGTTTCCGCATCTCTGCGAAAAAGACGCGCCGGCCGTTTCCGATCTCTCCAAAGACTTGAAAACGAAGCTTTTTTGTAGTAAAATAGAGAGCAAATAACGAAGGATATCCGATATGGCCGAATTGAAGAAAATCACGCTGCCCGACAAATCAATATTATATCATATTTCCGAAGATGTGTTCAAAAGTTGCGTATTTTGTTCGGATTTTATTTATGACGGGACATGGCGTGATATTGAGGACGTCAAGATCCTGTTTTCCGTCTTTTCCAAAGGGACGAAGAGCTATCCGAGTGCCGGTGCCGTCAACAGAAGACTTGATGATCTTTACTCGGTCAACTTGTCCTCCAGACACGCCGCACACACGTTCGGATACGTCTCGGGCTATCTTGCCGAGATGCTGGATACGCGGTTTGCCGAAGACGGGACCGACATCTCGCTCGGCGCGATGCAGATGATGAACGAACTCACGCTCTGCCCTCTGACCGACAAAAAGGGACTGCCGGATCCGTTCCGCGTCCGTCTGACGCTCGACGAATTCTATAAGCAATATCTGAACATGCATGCCAACCCGAGATCCAAGGCTTTTGACAACTATTTTGCAAGGATCTATGCTGACCGGGAAGAGGTCGCGCTGGGCAAATCTTTCCGCCATGCGTCCGAATTGAAAGAGAAAACGCCCGAATCACTCTGGAGTTCTTTCCAAAGATTCCAGGCTCGCGCGTCCAGACGGTATGGCTATTGCGGGTCCGAGAGCCCGGAGGCCATTGCCGAAAAGATCGGGCGCACGATGGGTCCCGTCTCGGGTCCCGCCTCCCACGATTTCCCGGACGGCGTCTTCTCAGTCCTGGACGTGCCTTCTTTCGACGTGACCGAGCAGGACAGATTCAATCAATCCGAACTGATCCTCGGTTTCGTTCCCGGAAGACCGTTTACACGGGACGAGCGGCTGAAGCTGCAGCTGTTCGATCTTTTGTTCGGCGGGTCGCCTTTCAGCAAACTCTTCATGACGGTCCGGGAGGAACTGGGTCTCTGCTACGATATTTCTTCCAATTTCTCACTCCACGGAAATCACGTCTACGTGACTTGTGCGCTCGGCGCCGAATCTTTGCAGAAAGCGAAAGAGACCGTGGTCGAGTCCCTTGAGGAAATGGCTGCTGGTCAGATCTCGGAAGAAGAGATGGAAACGGCACGGGACGTTTTGAAAAACGATCTGCGGACCGTGCGCGATTCGCCCGAGGCCATGCTGGATTTCGTCATGGAATACTGTCGCGGCGACGAAGAGAGGAAGCCGGAGGATCTGATGGCGGATCTGGACCGGATCGGCCGGGATGAACTGGTCGAACTGGCCGGATCGCTCAAGCCTGTCTTTTCCTACGAACTGGTTGGCAAAGGAGGTGACTCCGGATGCTGATCAAAACATATAAGGACCGGTCGTTCGACGAATCCTACAGCGTGATCGATCACCCTTGCGGACTGCGCATCATGTTCTGCCAGAAGCCTTTCAGGACTTTCACGGCCTCTTTGCGCGTGCGGTTCGGAGAGATGTGCACGGCCTACCGTTTGAAGGGGCAGAAACGGGTTTGCCGGATCCCGCGCGGAACGGCTCATTTTCTGGAACACAAGATGTTCGAGGACGACGACGGTCAGGATATATTGACTGAGT
>JAEEGL011336320.1_pt1 | contig 26667 bp, 16 predicted proteins | sample 9134231 | NCBI WGS metagenome assembly JAEEGL01 (sample SAMN16246548, study PRJNA631951) | gut metagenome | biome: gut microbiome; feature: rumen; material: fiber-attached | host: Bos | place: Iran: Karaj | collected 2018-10 | reverse complement strand
TCTCCTTCAGGTTCTGCCCGATGCCGAAATGCCGACCCTCTCCACACCGATCCGTTCGGCCGAGGCTGTCGACGATCCCGCCTGTGTCAAGGTGGTCTTCGACAAGACGGGACGCGCGCTCTGGTTCAGCCGAAGCGTCATCCCCTACCCGCGCCGACGGAGCGAGTCGTTCCTGACCGAAACCCCGCCCCTGTACTATCAGCATATCGGCCTTTACGCCTACCGGCGCGATTTCCTTCTTTCTCTCCCGGAAACGCCGCAGTCCCTCTGTGAGATTACCGAGGGGCTTGAGCAGCTCCGCGTTCTCCATGAGGGGAAAACGATCCTGGTCGGTGTCATCGACGAAGCGGCGATCGGAATCGATACGCCCGAAGATTACGCGCGATTCGTCCGTTCGTTCGCCGCAGGGTAAAAATCCGCTTTTCTTTTCGGAAAAGTAAGGTATAATAAGTCCGCTCCCCTCGTTTTCCCGCTGAAGATCACTTTTAGCGTGGATGGGAAACACCACGGCCTGTGCATGTGTACGCCAGTTTCTCGATCCGTCTCGCAGCGGCAATTCTGTCGCGAAAACGCTGGGGAGTTTTTTTCCCGTAAGAGGGTTGTTTTCCGATCTCCTGCCTGATACAATAAGCTCTCGGAGAACTGGTAACATTTTCGGTGCGTCAGGGGTTCTGTTATGTCAGCCAAAATTAAAGTCACCTGTCCGAACGGTCACAAGCTCGCGGCGGAAGAGCGGAAAGCCGGCAAGACGGTTTCCTGCCCGGTATGCGGCGTTAAACTGACGATCCCGGTTCCGGAGAACCGGAAGTGCACCGACAGCGCGGTCCTGCGTATCCTCGGTATCGGCGACGAACTCCGGAAGGCCGCCGCCGGTCAGCCGACCAGCTACGACCGTCCCGAAGAAGGGAGCGATCTTCTCCTGGGTCCGCGGATGAAAGAGAAAACACGCAACACCCAGATCTGCCCGCAGTGCGACTGGGAGATCGACGCGGGTTACAAGGTCTGCCCGCACTGCCATTTCTATCTGGTGGGGAACAGGTAAAAATCGGCGCGTTCCGGCCGCCCCCACACGATTCACATTTTCCGCAAACAGGTGAGGGAGAAATCTTATGGGACTGTTGACCTGCCGGAGAATTGTGTCCGCACGGAAACGCCGATTCGGCGTTTTTTTGTTTCTTTTCCTTTTGCTGGTCTTGGGATTCCCGCCATACAGCGCTCTTCGGGCGGCCGATTCGGGAGGTTCGCGATCCGGTCTGTTCGGTCTGAGCGGAGAAGAGCTCCTGTCGGCCGAAAAGCTCCCCCCGATCGACTGCGGCGAGGCTCCGAAAATGTTCGCTAAATTCGGATTCCCGAAAGACGGTTCGACATACGAAATCGCCTCCTGGCTTTTCGGAAACTGGCTGACGGTCTCCAGAATTCCGCACGATCTGACAGCCAAAAACTTCAGAGTTTCCAGGACAGACACCGAGCAGCTTATCGAGTTGTGCAACAAGATTCTTGCGCTCAATCCGCCGCAGAGAATGTTTCAGTACATCTTTTGGCAACGTCATCTCCTCTCTGTGTGGCTGCTCGCAGAGGATCCCGGAAAAGCGCCGTCGCTCCCCCTGCTGCAGAAAGTACTGTCCGTAATCCGCGATGACTTCTTTTTCTTTTACGATCCGGAAGATCCTTCCCGCCGATTCCTCGAAGCGATTCTGTTTATGCGCGCGGTCAATGTCATCGGCCTCATGAAACCGTTCGGTGAAATCCCGCCGGATGCCGTTGAAACGGAAAAAGAGCTCCTTGAAGCAGCCGATGCCGTCTTGGCGTCCCAGCCGGCCGAGTATCCCTGTGGACTCCTTTACGAGTGCCGTATCGACTTGCTGCGCCTCCTGACGGAAACCGACCCGGCTTATGCGGCCGTTCAGGAAGAGCGCCGGAACGAGATCGTCACGCTTCTTAAAACCCACCGGGATGAGATTCTCACCGCGCGACTCCTCGACCATATGATCGCTGCGGGTATTCCCGATCCGCCGCTAACCGAAGAAAAAACCGCCGACATCCGCTTTCTGCTCCGCCTGATCGACTCGTGCGAATACCGTTCCTCCGAAAGGTTCACGAAATGGCTTTCCCTGTCCGACATGAACGGAAGCTCCGAATCCCCGCTCACTCCTGACTGGAAGACGGCCGGACTCATGGGCTGTGAAGAAAAACTTGTTTCGCTGCTCGACGAGGCGGGAATTGAAGAAGATCCGGACACCGCCGGGCTGCCGATTGAAACGGACATTTTCGGTCCGGGAACCGAAGCGGGAGAGAAAAAGGCGCTTGCCGTCGGAAATACGGTCTTTGTTTTTTGCTGGTGTCCGCCTGGCGATTTCGTGATGGGAAGCCCCGTCTCGGAAGAAGGACGCGGAACCGACGAAGACGAACACCCGGTCCGGATAAGCCAGGGGTTCTGGATACTCGAGACCGAAGTCACCGTAAAGATGTGGGAGAGCGTAATGGGAGACACGCCGCGCGGTTATTACCGCGAAAGAAATCAGCCGCGGTATCCCGCAGCCTCCGTCTCCGACTCCCAGGCACTCTCGTTCTGCCGAAAGCTGGGCGAACTGACGGGGAACGCAATCACCCTGCCGACCGAAGCCCAGTGGGAATACGCGTGCCGTGCCGGTGTGTCACTCCCCCATGCCGGCGCCGAAACTCCGGACAACGCGGGTTGGAACCGCGAAAACAGCGGCGGCCGTCTCCACAGGGGGAAAGAAAAAGCGCCGAACGCCTGGGGGCTATACGACATGCTCGGGAACCTGGCGGAATGGTGTCTGGACGGCTACGATGAAGGTTTTTACAGCCGTTCGCCGGAGACCGACCCACTGGCCCCCTACGGGGGAGAAACGCCCGAAGGTGTGACGACACAGGTGACAGGCCCTTACCGAATCCTGCGGGGAGGAAGCTGGGGGAGCACCGCTGAAGGGTGCCGCGTAGCCAGCCGTTCCTGGCATCCTTATGGTGACATTTACACGGGATTCCGTGTTGTCCTGACTCCCGCTTCGGAGAAGTAACCGCCTGCCTCGGCAGTCCTTCTCTTTCGCATAACCGTTCAGTTCCCGCCGGAGACTTCCTTCGGCGTTTTTTTCGCGAATCGGTCTCTCCTCTTTTCCGAAACGGCACGATCTTTCGATTTTCGGGATAAAACGGCCGGCGGCTCCCGAACGCCTTTTCCGGTTCAGCGGTATTCAATTTGTTCATTTTCACTCTGAAATTTCCTATTTTACCGCCGTTTTCCTGGTAAGACCGGTAAAATCACCCCCATTTTGAGCGTTTTTTCTTGAAAAAACGGGGAATTTTCCCTCAAAGGGTATTGGCAAGATAACTAAACTGAATAAAATAAAGCAGTATAAATCGGTTGTGCCAGTCTCGTTGACTGGCCAAAATACGTAGACTACAACGTTACGATGTTTCATACCGGTATTTGTAAATTCCGGTTACAAGTTCAAGCGGGTGATTCCCGCACATTAGCTAAAGGAGTTCCTTGCTATGAAAAAGTGTGCCTTAGTTGCCGTTATGGTCGCTGCCATTCTGGCGGTTGCCAGCCTTACCTTCGCCTGTGGCGCTTGCGCCCCGGCTGCTTGTGCCCCGGCTTGTGAAGCCCCGGCCTGCGCTCCGGCCTGCGACGCCGCTCCGGCTTGTGCCCCGGCTTGCGCTCCGGCTCCGTGCTGCTGCCTGCCCAAGATCTGCCTGCCGAAGCCCTGCTTCCCGAAACTCTTCTGCTGCAAACCGGCTTGCTGCGAAGCCCCGGCTTGCGCTCCGGCTGAAGAAGCCTGCGCCCCGGCTGAAGAAGCCTGCGCTCCCGCTTGCGAACCGGTTGCCCCGGCTTGCGAACCGGTTGCCGAAGCTTGCGCTCCGGCTGAAGAAGCTTGCGCTCCGGCTGAAGAAGCCTGCGCTCCGGCTGAAGAAGCCTGCGCTCCCGCCGCTGAAGCTTGCGCTCCGGCTTGCGAAGCCCCGGCTTGCGCGCCCTGCTGCCCGAAGATCTGCCTGCCCAAGATCTGCCTTCCGAAGCCCTGCTTCAAGCCGATCTGCATGCCCAAGCCCTGCTTCCCCTGCGCTCCTTGCGCTCCGGCTTGTGCTCCCGCTTGCGCCCCGGCTTGTGCTCCGGCCTGCTAAGTTTTAGCACAGCACCAAACGCTGCGAACACCCCGGAAGGTTGCCCCCTCCGGGGTGTTTCTTTTTGGGGTAATGAAATACAGCGGTTCCGTAAGGCCGCGTTTCTGACCGTTCCCCTTTTTGATGTTTTTCTGCTCTTCGCCCGGCGGTCGGGCAAAACCGAAAACGTCTAGCCGCCGCAAACCCTTCCCGCGCGGAAGAACGATCTAATCTTTTTTCGTTCCAGGCGGGTCAGTCCGAAGAGCCAGACCGTTCCGAGCCAGAGGAGGACCGAGACGAGGAGTCCCAATACCAGACGCGGCAGCGTGGGAACAAGAGTTGTGCACAGAAGGAGCCATGAAGGGAGAAACGCCGCGGCCGCGGCCGCGATCTGCCGCGCGAGACGGAGAAAATAGAAGGACGGCCGTTCGCCGGTCAGGCGGCAGACGTAAAGAGGAATCCAAACGCCGTTGACCGCGAGCGCCGGAATGATCGTCCCGGCGGCGACCCCCGTCAGACCGAGACCCGATTTCGCCGCGAGCGAGGCCAGGAGAATCCCGGCAATCCCCTGCCCCACCGCCATCGGGGCGAGGCGCTGATGCCGCGCGGTCCCCTGCAGAAAGCGGATGTTCACATCGGCCGAGCCGCGGTAGAGTGCCAGACCCGCGGCGATCACCACAAGCGCGCCGAAAGCGTCCAGATACGCCTCCCCGACCCAGAATATGAGAAAATCGCGCGCCCAGAAGATCAGCATGAGCGCCATGAAGACGGTCAGATAGGTCATCCCCTTATAGGCAAAAAGGCGGGACTCTTTGAACAGCTTCGTCTCGTTCTTCCCGTGCAGGTGGGTGAACCAGTTCGTCAGCCAGACGGTCAGTTCCTCGCTGAGCGTAACGAAATAACTCGCAAAAGTCACAACCGCCAGATTGTAGTGGGTGACGTCGGTCAGGGTCAGAAAAACGCCGATCACCAGCAGGTCACTCCGGCGCGTCAGAAGCGTGCCGAGCTGCTGCACAAACGTGTAGACCGAATAACCCAGAAGTTCCCTGATCCGTTCTTTCCGTATCAGACGGGGCGAAAGGGAAAGCGCCGGGTGCGCCCGGCGCGTGAAGAAGGCCAGAACCAGCAGGTTCATCAGCGAGACCGCCAGCCAGCCGGCGGTGATCGCCGTGACCCGCCCGCCGCGCCAGACAATCAGAAACGTCGCCGCGCCGAGCGCCAGACGGCAGACGAGCGCCGCCAGACCGGTCAGCTCCTGACGCATCACGCCGTTGATCACCCCCGCAAGGGCGTCGGCGAGTTTCGAGACGGCGAACGCCGCGCCGGAAAAGAGGAGGACTCCCGTATAAACCGGCGCCTCGCCGGCGGAAACGAAACGGCGGCACACAAGCGCCGCAGCCGCGGCTATCGCGAGGACGGCCAGCCCCATCGCGGCAAAGAGAAACGCGGCGCTGCTCGCGGTCTCGTTCAGGCGGCGCGGATCACTCTGCGTATAGGCGAGAGTCACGAACCGCGCCGAGGCCGTCGTCATACCGAAATCGACCAGGCCGCACCAGCTGGTGAAAAGCCCCGCGAAGACAAAAACCGCGTACTGACGGTCCCCGAGCGTCTTGACCAGGTAAGGGGTCAGGAAAAGACCGATCAGGACCGCGGTCACGTAAACCAGCGCGCGGAGTCCCGCGCCGCTTAACAGGGATCGCAGATGCCGGTTCAATTCGCGCCGCCCGCCATGAAGTCAAGGTCGGTCAGGCGCCGGCCCTCAAGGATCGCCCGGCGGACCTGAGCTTCCCGCTCTTCGAGCCGGCCGTATTTCGCCTGCTGCCCGATCTCGACCGGGTCGGTCGGTTCCCAGTTCGGGTCTTCCCCGCGGTCCTGCGCGGCGAGCGCTTCAGCACCTTTTGTGATAATGGCGAGCGCCTCCCGATATTCGGGAGTCTGTTTCGCCGATTCCGGATCGCCGTCTTTCGCCAGGAGGTTCAGACAGGGGCTCTGTTCCGGCCGGTCGAACGAGACGCCGAAGGTGATATCCCACTCGTTGGCGCCGGTCAGCTCCCGGAGCCGTTTCAGGTCGTCCATCGAAATCGGCGCACGGCCGTACCGCCCTTCGCGGTACGAGGTGCCGTAGGTCGGGTAATACGGAGCGTTGATATCGATCCAGGTCATGACGCGGTCGAAACTCTCTCGGTCGGTCTCCTTGTCGAACCAGAGTCCCATCGCCTTGCGCTGACGGTCGATCATCGGGTCGGGATGGCCGACCAGAAGGAGTTTTCCCAGAACGCTTTCGCGCGCGCCCCACTCGCGGGCGGGGAGGAGGTTGTGCGGGCCGGCGCCGGGAACGCGGACGAGCCCTTTCATCCGCAGCTGGGAATAGGATGTGTTAAAGACCAGGTTCCGGTCGCGGGAAAGGTTCAGCTTTTCGCCCGCCGGTTTGCCGTAGTCGTGGCACGCCACACAGTATTTATCGAAGACCGGCTGAACCTCGGCCATATAACTGAACAGGCGCGGCTCGCCGTACCAGGGGGTGAGCTTTTTCGCTTCGCCGGCGATCGATTTGACCGAAAGGTTTGCCGAGGCGGGCGCGCCAAGCCGGTCTTCGTGGCAGCCGACACAGCCGTTCGTCTCGCCGGGGCGGACCATGATGCCGCTGCGCATCGACTGAATCATCAGCTTGTCCTCGTCGAGGAGCTGGAAGTAAAGGAACTTCTCGGCGGGAACCTCAAAGGCAACGCTCCCGTCCCCGTTGACCGGAACATCTCCCAGAATCCGCTTGTTGTTGAAATCGTCCCAGGTCATCGCCGGCGCCTGCGTGCCGGTCGTGTCCCACCACTGGTTTGTCCAGAACCGTTTTTCCGGCGACTCGACCACGCGGAGATATTTCACGCTTCCCGGCTCGACGTTTTCCATGCCGAGCCCCTCGTAGACGTTCGAGACGACAAAGGTGCCCGTCGTCCGGGTCAGGTCGACGCGGCTGCCGATCACCGGCGGCGGCGCGGTCGGTACGATCGGCATCGGGTCATAGCAGGAGGCGGGATCGGTGTGCAGCATCACGATGTTTCCGTCGGTATCGAGCCCCCAGATCGCCATTTCGAACCCTGTTTCGAGGGGACGCATCCCGGAAGCGAGGAAGAAGTCGTCGGTGATCGGAAACGGGTCTTCGAACTTCTGCTTCAGGCGCGAGAAGGCGTCGTACTTCCTCTGTTCCCTGAACGGGTCGGGACCCGGCTCGGCGCTGACCAAGTCGCGCGCCTCGGCGGGCCAAGTCATCAGCACCGCGTCTTTCCCGTCGATCCCCAGACGGCGGTCGACCAGAGCGATCGCGCCCCACGGCCGGTCGTGGCATGAACCGAACGTGCAGACGAAGACCGAGTCGGAACCGGGCAGGGCGCGGGCGTCGAGCACGCCGCCGGGCGCGGCGGTGTTGTTCCCCCAGAATATCTCGTGCTTGGTGCCGTCCGGATTCGTGACCCAGACCCCCTGCGCGTCGCCGAAATTCCGGTCGACGTATTCCCATCGGTCGTAGATGATCCGCCCGTCGGCCAGAAGGCTCGCGTGCCCTTCAAAGAGGGTGCTCTTGCCGATCTGCTCGATATTCGAACCGTCGCCGTTCATGATATACAGGTTCCCCATGATATGTCTGTTACACATACAGTATTTCGGCTGGCGGGTTGACGTGAAAAGGATCTGGCCGTTCGGCAGATAAATCGGGTCGATGTCCGAAACTCCGTCGAGATAAGTCAGCTGCCGCATCCCTTCAATCCCGTCGGCCGGGGTGTCGGCGTCGAGCGTGATCGCCGGGCGGCCGAAATCAAGTGTCAGTTCGCCGATATGATAGGCGTCGTCGGCCGAACGGCGGAACGAAAAGAGAACCTTTTTCCCGTCAAAACTGACCGTCGGGTCGCGCACAATCCCTTCCGGAAGGGAAAGGAGCGTCCTGACCTCACCGGTCTCGGGAAACCAGACCTTCATCGAGGCCCCCCCCTCAAAACTCCCCTGATTGATCTCCCCCTTCTGGAACATCGTCGCGGTGTTGTGATGGTCCGGCCGATACTGCGGGCGGCTGATATAGAGAATCGGGCCGGGGAGCTCCGCGATCATCCCGGCCGCTTCCGGAAGACTTCCCGGCTCATCCGCGCGAAACGGGACCGGAAAAGCGGAAATGAACGCGAAAAGGATCAGGAAAAAAAATCGGGATGCCGTCATTGCAGACCTCGCGGGTTCGGTTAAAAGATCGGAATGCCTAAATCACCCGCATATTATAGAGGGAGAAAAGGGAAGGTTCAAGCCGGGAACACAAAGGCGGAACAGTTCAGTCCCAGCAGCGGAGATAGTCGGCGTAGGTCCGGCCGGAAGAGTCGCGCACGGAACAGTCCGCGCCGAATTCGACGAGAAGAGGTATAAGACCGCGCCGTCCGTTCTCGGCGGCTTTGTGCAGGGCGGTTTTGCCGTCGGCGTCGGCGCGGTTCGGGTCGGCGCCCCGCCGGAGAAGTTCGGCGGCCGTCTCGGCATCGTTGAACCGAACGGCCTTATGCAGAAGAGTCTCGCCGAAAAGATCGGCCGACTCGAAATCCGCGCCCCGCGCCAGGAGGTAAGCGGCGGCATCGGTCTGATGATGCTCGTAGGCGGTCAAAAGCGGGGTTTTCCCGTCCGGATCGCGCATCTCGCGGCCGAGCCCCTCCGATTCCAGAAAACGGAGTGTTTCAATCCGGCCGGCACGGGCGGCGGCATGCATCAGCGAGACCCCGCCCGCTTTCCGGCGGATGTCGATACCGTATTCGATGAAATACTCGCGCAGAAGTGCCTGTTCGGCGTCGGCCGGCGGGCGCGTGTAGTCGTAGCCGATCGGTTCGTCCGGCCGTCCTCCGGCGCGGACCAGCGGAGGGATCAGATCCCACATGTCGCAGAGAACTGCCAGACAAAACGGTGTCCGGCCGTCGGCGTCCGGCCGGTTCGGATCGGCTCCTTCGGCCAGGAGAAGTTCGGCCGCTCTCCGACGCCGCCGCACGATCGCGGCAGAGAGCGGCGTCAGTCCGTCCCGGTTCGGAAGATCGGGGTCGGCGCCCGAACCGGCCAGAAGACGGATCAGCGCGCAGTGATTCTTCTCAGCGGCGATCCGCAGAGGAGTCCGCCCTTCCTCATCCTGAACGTTTGGGTCGAGACCCCGTGCGAGAAGTTCCGCAAGACGTTCCGGGTTATTCCGCCGCGCCGCGTGACAGAGTTCGTTCCGGCTCGGCCCTTCGGTCCCGGCTACCATTTTTCTTCCATCAGGCCGACGACACGGTCGGCGAGCTTGTCGATAAGGTCCTGCTGTACGGTGGCGGTCGACTGTCCCATTTCGGCGACCAGGTAGGACATCTCGTTGACCGAAACGCCGATCGAAGTGAGCGGGATCGGGTCGAGCCGCGCGAGAGTCTCTTCCTGACGCGTCTTCCATTCCGCGGAAATGCACCAGACCATGTTCTTCTGGCGCGTGTTGTTATACCGATCGAGTCCGGAGATGTACTGGTTCTCCGATTTCAAACGGATAAAAAGGATACTGTCGGCATTCTGCGATGAGGCGAGGTCGAACGGGGTCCGGTCGGTGATCCGTTTGCAGACCGCCTCGGTCAGCCGCTCTCCCAGATCATGGCGGTAGGTGTCCGCTTCGGCTATCGGCACGAAAACGGTCCTGATCTCCGACGTATAGAGCCCGCGTGTGCCGAAATGATATCCGCTGCATCCGGCGGCGGCAAGCGCCAGGAACAGAAACACGGCGAGAAGTCCGCGCGTCATTTGAAAGTATGCGCTCCTTCGGCTCATCTTAACGCATCTCCCCTTCCGGCCGTTCGGTTTCGGCGGTCTTTTCGAGCTGGGTGAAGTCGGACCGGGCAATGTCGTTCTCTTCGGAGTGTTCACCCCCGTTCCCGGCAGCGCTCAGCTGTCCGGCCGGCTGATCTTCAAAGTACTGGTTCTTGGAGTCGGGAAGGAACGGCGCGATCGGACGGATCAGCGCGAACTGATCCTTTTCGGCGGGATTCTCGCGGATCGCCGTGTAGCGTTCGGCTCCCTTCGCGGCGTATTCACTGTCGGGATACTCGTCGATCAGGCGTTGGTAGTAGCTCCGCGCGGAAGCGTAAATCTTCTTCTTTTCGTAGTACTCGCCGCGGACCAGAAGATATTCGGCCTGCTTCTCGCGGATGAGCCGGAGCTGCTCTTCAATCACCTTCTGATCCCCTTTGCGGGCGCGCTGGGCGGCCTTGGCGATCTCTTCGGCCCGGCGCAGCGGGGTTGAGTCGTAGAACGGCCCGCGGTACGACTGATAGAGCGCGAGCATCGCCAGCTGGTACGCCTTGTCCGCGTACTTGCACGCCGGATAGAACTCGTAAAGCCGCTGGTAATATTTGGCGGCCTCTTCGAACGAGGCGTCCCCCTGCTGCACGCCGCGCCGCATATAGGCGTTGGCCAGCGCAAAGACAGCGTCGGGCGCGCGTCCGCGGTCCGAGACATCGTTGGTGAAGATTGTCTCAAAGGCGTCTTTCGCGCCGGCAAAGTCGCTGAAACGGGGCCGTTCCTTCCCCTCGAACCGGCCGATCACTTCCGGGTCTTCCTCGGCGCATTTGACCCAGTAGACCCCGATCCAGTAGAGGCGCTCCATCGCGTCGCGCCGGAGGACCGAGTTGCTGTACTTGGCCAGGAGCCCTTTGTAGAAGGTCTTCGCCTTCGTGTAATTCTTGTCGAAGAAGAAGCACTCGCCCGCATAGAAGAGCGCGTCCTCTTCCAGGATCGATTCGGGCCACTTCTTTCCCGCCTTCTCGTAGAGTTCGCCCGCCTGACGGAGTTTTTTCGGATCTTTCGTCTTCTCCCATTCCATCAGTTCAAGCGTCGCCTTCTTCATGATTGCGAGCGCTTCCTTCTCATTCGGTCCCATCCCGATGTAGTCGCGCCACTTGTTGTAAAGCGTCGAGGCGGAATACTTCGACCAGTCGACCGGCGCGTCCTGTTCCTTCTCCCAGTCCATCAGTTCCCGGTTCGAGGAGACGTCGCTCATCAGGTTCAGGTCGGCCGCCGAAATTTCGCGTACGAACTTGTGCTCCTCGGCGGGACCGTCCTGTCTGCCGCGCGCGTAGGGGGAATCCTCACTCTCGAAGACCGCGTGGTCATCATCGAGCGGCTGGAGATAACGGGGCAGTTTCGCCTTCGCTTCCTGACTGGCCCGCTGTTTCGCAAGCCAGGCGTCATATTCGGCTTTCAGCTCCTGTTCGGCCGCTTCCTTCTCGGCGATCGATTTCCGTTCCCGCTGCGGTTTTCCCTTCTCCCGATCGATGACGTCCGCCAGTTCCGCATCGGAAGGTTCGAGCGCCTCGTAGGCGTTCCGCGCAAATTCGGGGAATTCGGTCTCCCCCGGAGGAACGTCCGCTTCCGATCCCGTTTCCGCCGGCAGCGGCGGGCTGCCGGGCGCCGATGCCGTTTCGGCGGGGGTGCCGGTCCCGTCCGAGACAGTAAAGCCGCTGTCGAACCGCGGCGCGGGTTCCGCGGCGGGAAGAGCCGCATCAGCAGGCCCCGCAGCGGCGGCGCTTTCGGCCGGAGCGGGCAGTTCGGCGGGCGCGTCGAATGTTTCAAGTGTTTCAAGATCGGCGAATTCGCCGTTTCCGGCGGCGGTCGGCAGCGGCGTCTCCGAAGGCGTTTCAGCCGTCTCCTCACCCGGAAGCGGAGCGGCCGGGGGCTCTCCGCCTGCCAGGCTCTCCGTGCGCGGCGTTTCGGGAAGCGCGGGCGTCTCGGCCGGCCGGTTCAGCCAGTCGGATGTGATTCCCTCGGCGAACGACTGAAATCCGCCGGACGGCTCCGAAAGCTGTTCAGCGGGCGCGTCGAATGTTTCAAGGTCGGCGAACTCGCCGGTTCCCGTCCCCGCGGTCGGCAAGGGAGCGTCCAAAGGCGGTTCAGGCGTCTCTTCACGCGGTGACGAGGCGGGAGCGGGAGGCGCAACCTGCGAAACTTCGCTTGCCGAAACATTTACCTGCGGCGTTTCGGACGGAGAAGGGGTTTCGGCGGAGCGGTCCGAACCGCTCTCCTCCGCGGCCGATGCGGAAGAGAGCGGCAGGTCGGCGGGAGGAAAGTCCGAATCATCGAAATAGGAATACACAGCGGACGGGGAAGCGGCAGACGGGTCACGGCCCGGCGAATGCTCGCTGTTTGAAAGGCCCGGACGCGGGACGGGATGGCTCAGTTCGCTCAACAGCTCATCGTCGACGATCTTCGGCTGGTTCGGCTGCGCTGCCCGCGCCGCCGCCAGCGGCGAACGGGGAACCGAAACGGACGGGGTCCGTGCCGGAGCGGACGGCTTTTCGTCATCGGCGTAGAGTTCGACGAGTTCAGCGCTCTTTTGCGCCGCGGCGGCCCCCTTCCGCGAGTAGACGGAGCTCCCCGGCCGCGAAACCGATGAAAGCCCCGAAGAGATCGACGGGCCGCTCTGCGCCGATTTCGACGAGTACGTTCCGCCGGATGATGTATAGCCGCTCTGCGCCCGAACCGCCGGCACAAAAAGAAACGCGGCGGCCAGCAGAAGCGCCGACCGAAACGCCGGACGGATGCGGTCCGCTCCGTTTCGCTCGCGATGCGGTGAGGTGAGAGTTTCGGTTTGTACCATATTCTGTCTAATCCGGCCGTAGGCCGCAAGCGGATTTCAGCCCGTATTTCCGGCAGCGCGGGGCGGCGTTTCACCGCCGAGCGCCTGATACGCATGATTCCGAGTTTTCGGTATCCGTCCGCATTTGGCGTCGACCATCCAGTCGGTGACACTCCGTATTTCACGGCGGACGTTTTTCGAATCGGGAAGTGAGGGGGGGGCCGTCTCGTCGAGACGGTTAAGCCAGTCCATCGCGGCCGGATCGACCAGCGCAAGCTGCCGGAATCCGCGTTCCCGCCGGCAACCGGCACAGACCGCGCCGCCGTCGAGGAGCGAAAGACCGACTCTCCGCCCCAGCTGAATCTCTTCCCCGTAATCGATTTTCCGGCCGCAGGCAACGCACAGATCCGTCGAGAGACGCTCGCCCAGGTGCGACATCAGGCTCCACGGGAACCTGTAGAGATGCTCCTCGACATGCTGCCCCGTCTCAAGCCGGCGGAGCGTTTCGACCGTTAAATCGTAGAGTTCCGGCATCGGCTCCCCGTCTTCCAGGGTCATCTGGAGGAGTTCGGCCAGAAAGTACCCCGCGTACAGACCGGGAATTCCCGAACTGCCGAGCTGAAAGCGGCTGATGAGTTTCGCCTCGGTCAGCAGGTCGAGCGCGTCGGAATTTTTGCGGATCAAGGATACAGAAATGCGGGTCAGCAAGTCAAGAGCGGAATCGAACGAATTTTTCAGCTGACGCGCCCCTTTGGCGATCCCCCGGACCTTCCCGAACCCGCGGGTAAAGAGGGTCAGGATCAGACTCGTTTCGGAAAAATCGATCGTTCGGATCACCAGGGCTTCGGAATGTTCGATCGGCATAGGCGGTTCGGTTCCCTCAGCGCTTTCTCCAGTCGGCGAAATGGGTTCGGTACTCTTTTTTGTAGTCGGGAATCTCGCTCTTGATCCGGGCGGTCAGCGGCGCGCTCTTCTGGATTTCCGCGGCCTGCTTGGTATCGATTCCCGCCTGTTTTTCGGTTTCGAGCGACTGCAGATAACGGCTTAAAATCTGCTGGGTCCGGGGGGAATAGTGGATCAGAAAATGGATCCACGCCCAGGCGTTGCGGTACTGGGTCGGTCCCATCTCATTGACCCCTTTGAGCCGTTCCAGCGTCGGCAGCGAAGGAACCGGAGTAAAGATCGACCCCGCCCGGTCGGTGACCGGCTCGAGGAAGGGATTTTCATGTCCCCGCTGCCCGGCGGGAGTCTCGAAGTATTTCGCAAGTCCCTCGTCGAGCCAGATCGGAATGTTCTTATGCGTCGAATTCAGAAGCGCATGCGTCATCTCATGGCGCAGATTCAGAATCAGTTTGTCGTCCTTTTGGAGAAAGACATACCCCGGCCCGTTGTCTTTGATGTAGAGCGCGGGGCGGTTCGACGGCGCCTGCGGGCAGTTCCTCTGCAAAAACGAGGTGTACGCCTCGCGGCGGCTGAAAAGGCAGACGACCACTTTCTCCTTCGATTCGGGAATCCCCAGGTAGTCGGTCAGATCCTTCTGGAGGTTCTGAATCTCGCTACGGATCGCCGCGACGTCGTCGAGCGGGAAGTCGGAAAGGCAGACCACCTGCCCGATCACCTCACGGTACGGAAAAATCTCGGCGGAAGTCGAAGGCTGCCTCCCCGGCGGCATCGGTGCCGGAGGAAGCCCGGTTCGCGGATAGGCGGTTTCGGCGGAATAGGCAGCAACTTCGGGTTCCCGGCCCGCCGGGTCGATACCGGGGGACTCGGGATTGGGCGGGTCTTTCGAAAAGATGTTCAGATTCGGGAAATGAAGGTTCAGTATCGGAGAGGACGCACAGAGCGGCGCGGCGGCGAGCCACAGCCCCAGGGCGCCGAGCAGAAGAAGATGCCGTTTCATTTGTGAGAATCGAACTTTCAATTTAACCTCTGTCCGTTTTCCAGATACTTTTGTTCAGTGCTTATGGATTTTTTTCAGAATCCAGAATCCGATCAGGCCGAGAACGATGTTCCCGATCCAGCAGATTTCCGGGGGCGTGATACCGCTTTTGGCGCACGAGTAGCCGAACATCAGGAGGGGATAATAGACGATCAGGGTCGGCAGGAAACTGACGAAGAAGCTCGTCGTATAGTCGGAACAGTTGAGCCAGACCGCCAGCGGAATCCCGATCCATGTGAAGAAGAAGCAGGTGAACCCCGCCGCAAACGAACGCGGGGTCGCCAGGTTCGCGCGGTTATAGAGGTACTTCTGGTACTCCTCGTGATCCCAGCGCCATCCCCAGCTCGGGTCCTCCCACGAGGTGTAATCCCCTTTGATCAGGGCGAACGCGGTCCGCACGGCGTTTTCGCGCCGGTCTTTCTCCTCCTCGGCGCGAATCGACGCCAGGACGTTTTTGACCTCTTTCATCGGGGGATAATGGCTCGTCCCGCCTCCCAGGGCGAACTGATCAAGCGGGATCTCCTGCACGGTCTTTTCGCGCTGCATGACCATTGCGGTGTTCGCGTCGAGCAGCAGCCCGTTAAATTCGATCCGAAGAACCGGGGGGTTCGACTCGAAGTTGACGTCGAGCCGGCCGCTTTCCGCCTCCCCCTCAACCGGCGGGTTGTTCACCGTAAACTTCACCCGTTGGAGATCCCCCGACTTGGTTACCTCGCCGACGCTCAGAACGATATTGTTCTGCGGATCCGAAAATTTTCCGTCAGAGGCGAGTTTTCCCAGAATCATCTCCTCGGTTCCCGAAACGAGGACGCGGGTCATCTCCTTCTGCCCCCATGAGAATCCCAGGTCGTTGCAGAGAACGGCGACCCCGCTCAGGATGGCCGTCGCGATCCAGACCGGCATAAACGCCTTCCACGGCGGCACCCCCATCGCTTTCAGCGCGATGATCTCGTTCGAGCCGACCATCTTGGCGTAGAAGAACGTCCCTCCCATCAGGCAGGAGACCGGCATGGCAATGCTGAGCAGATTCGGAATCGAACTGGGGATCAGACGGAGCGCCAGATAGAGCGGAAGCCCCTTTTTGACCGTCGCCTGCGAGAGAAAGATCACGATAATCCCCACGCTTAACACCGTCAGAACGGTGAAAAAGATCATCAGAAAGCGGGAAAGGATATATCGGGTCAGTATTTTCATCGGGACAGACGGCTCGGGAGACGCTCCGGCGGGAAAAGGAGAGACCGAAACCCCTCTCCGCGGGAACCGGGAAAGTTTCCTGTTTTCAGTCGAGGAAGTCAAGTGCAGAAAAGGAGCGGAACCGATATGCGCCGTCCCCGGCGGACCATCAAAAAAGGGGGAACCCCTTTCGGGATTCCCCCAAGCTCACGGACAGGAGAGCCATTAAGTCACTTGGTTCAGTTTTCTTCCAGCGTCGGCAGCTGCGTGTCGAGGTAAGCGCTGGAGTTCTCGGGAACGATCGTCGGGTCGGTTCCCTGGATCTGCGGGTAGGCTCCGCGGCTGATCACGCGGGGTTCGGTGATCTTGTAGTTGACATAGTGACCGGCATCACGTTCGGCGGCGCGGGTGTTGGCGTCGAAGTAGGCTTTGGTCGGCCACGGACCTTCGGCGAGGGTGATCCCGTTGTATTCCAGGAGCGAGCCCTTCTTGTAGTTCAGGTTCATGATCGCAATGTTGTAGTTGATGACCATGTTGTAATAACTGGTTTCGGCGTCGGCCAGTTTCTGCTGCGCGTCCAGAACTTCGAAGAGGGTCGTTTTCCCTGAATCGAACGAGGCCTGCACTGCGCTGACTTCCTGACGGGCGAACCGGAGCAGGGTCAGGTATTCGCTGACCAGATGATAGCTCCGGTCGAGGTCGGCATAGAGGTCCGAAAGGTTGTGAACCAGTTCGAATTCCTGTTCCTGGAGGATGGCGCGTTCACGCGAGAGCATCAGCTCGGCGTTCCGGACGGCGGCCAGCTGGCGGCGGAACCCGATCGGAACCTGCATCGACATTCCCATGGTCCAGTCCTGATATCCGTCGTGGGTCAGGCTGCGCATGGCGCTCCCCGAGGAGGTGTAAAGGCTGTAGTTCGACGGATCGTAATCGGTGCGGTCCTTGTAGGAGAACAGGTCGTGCCCCATCCCGTGGAACCGATACTGGCCTTCCAGATTCAGTTCGGGCAGGAGGAAGTTGCGTGCGGCAATCAGTTCGAGTTCGCGGCGCTTGACCATCCACTTCTGGCGGCGGAGTTCCGCCGAGCGGGCGAGCGCTTCGGCTTCGATCTCGGTCCAGTTGTACTTGACGCGGGCGACGGTCGGTTCGTCAACCGGCTTGATCAGGCGGCCGTCGGTCGGCGCCAGACCCAGGAGGTAGCGGAGAAGGCGTTCGTTCTTGTACAGGTTGTTCTGCGCCTCTTTGACCGCAACGCGGAACCGCTGGTAGTTCTGAGCGGCCTGCGCGATATTCTGCGCGGTCCCCTGAACGTATCCTTCGTCCATCTGCGCCTTGACCGTGCGCCACGACTGGAGGGCGGCTTCGAGTCCGACACCCGAGGCGTGCAGGTTGCGGTAGGCGTAGTAGAGGTTCCAGTAGGTCTCTTCGAGGTCTTTCAGGAAGTCGCGCACGCCGATTTCGAAGTCGGCCAGGGCAACGTCTTCGTTGATACGGGCGAGAACCACACCGTTGTAGGAACCGACCGTGGCGCCGGGACCGGCAATCCGGTTGAATTCCACACCGGCTCCCTGGAGGAGCGGATGGCTGAATCCGGCGACCAGTTCACTCGTCCAGTCGCTCCCCCAGAGACGGGAGCTGGCGTCCGAGTAATCGTAAGCCGCGGCGGCCTGAGCGTAGAAGGTTCCCCCGGTGGCGGTCACTTTCGAGATCGTCGACTGGAAGGTACCCGTTTCGGTGTGGGTGGCGTAGGTGCGGCTGTCACGGTACGAACCGGTTTCGTTAGTCGCGGGGTTCGCGCTGTTCCAGTTCACACTCGAGTTCCAGATCGCGTCGTAGGCCGACAGGGCGGCGGCGACGCCCGAAAGCGGGCTCGATTCGGTGATCGCCGGATCCCAGACGCTCAGCACGCTCGACGGGTAGTCGGTCAGAAGAGTGGGCATCCCGTTGACGCCGGCCGAGGAGAAGTTGATCCCCTGGAGCTGCCGGAGGACCTTGCTGTTGTCCAGGGCCATCTGGCGGCACTCGTCCAGGGTCAGCTGCCACTCGCTGTCCGGGTCGGGATTCGTGAGGGTGAGAGGTTCGTGGCAGTTCACCACGTCGTCGAGCGACTCAACACATGAGTCCGGATACTCAATCCGGGTTTGCTCGGCGATGTACTGTCCCGCCACATTCCCCCGAGACGTGAGGAATTTCGGCTGCTGGGGCTGGCATCCCGCCAGGACGCCCAGCAGGGCGAATCCAGTAAGCAATGCTTTGAAGTTCTGTTTCCAGTTCATGGTTTTATTCCTGTCCGTGAAGTAAACCCATTGAAACGACTATGTAACGGAACGCCCGTTACAATCCTTACAATCAGTATCGACACCGCAATCGGTAAAGTTTAACAGATGTTAAAATTTTTCTCATTTTCCCCCCGTAAAATCGTTAAAGTTTCACGCACGGGTTGAAAAACTGCCTATTTTAACATTTCAGTCCCAATTCACATGGAGTCGGCGGCGGAAAACCCGCCGGAAAGCCCCTCTCCGACGGTGAAAACCGGATGACCGGCCCCTCAGGCAAGGCGGAATGAGAGCGGATCGAATAGAAACGGTCAGAAAAAAAGCGGAAACGCGCCCAAAAGAAAGGGCGGAAGAGCGGAATAAAAAAAGACGGAACCTTTCGGCTCCGTCTTTTTTGCGTCTAAGCGTTCTTTACGCCCGATTACCGGTATTTGGTCGGCTGGCGGAAGAGGGGCGAGAAGGGACCGTTCACCGAACCGTCGTTAAAATCGAGCCACCAGTAGCCATCGTGCCATTCCATCGTCACCTTGCGCCATCCGAGCGGGACCTGCGGATAGGGATAGAAGGGACCGATGTAGGGGAACGCGCTGGCGGCATACTGTTTCGGATACCCGACCTGCGAGTAGTTCGGGTAATCGGCCGTGGTCGGCCAGGCGTAGTTCGGCAGATTCGGTTCGCCGTTCTGGCCGTTCCGGCCCGCGGCAACCGGAACACCCTGCGGCGCGGCGGCCGGCGCGTAACTGCTCTGAGCGTAGACCGTCTGGTTCGCGGCCGGAGCGTTATAGGCATTCCCTACCGCTGCGGGAGCCGGGGTGTATCCGCTTCCGAGCTGGACGTTCCCCTGCACCGGCCCGGCCTGAAAGGTCGATTCGGTCGAAAGGGGCATATTCTGAAGCGGAGCGGTTTCCAGCGAGCTGTTCATGCTGAACTCACCGGCGACCGGCATGATCGGGCTGTTATTGTAGGAGGCGGAGCTGTTATCGTAACTCTGCGGCAGAGGCGAGGCGGCCGGCATCAACTGACCGGGCTGCTGCATCGGAATCTGTTCGGCTTGAACAAGCCCCGGAACCGCTTGGTTTTCGGCGGTGGGGACGGCGGGAAGGACCTGCGAGGCCAACGCGGGCTGATTCGCGCCGTACGAGAACCCTTCGCTCATTTCAGGAGCGATCTGGATCGAGTCGGCCGAAACCGACTGAACCCCGGGGAACTGGCTGACCATCTGGGCGATCCGCTGACGGTCCATCGTTGAATCGACCTCTCCCCGAAGGCGGACGCGCCCGTTTTTGTAGGCAACCTCGACCGTATATTGAGGGAACGCCGCGCTGATCGTCTTCGCAATGCGGTTTGCCTCTTCCTGATTTCCACCAAAAGCCAGCGGAACGCACGCCGCCGTCATTGCGATTAATGCCGTTGCAAACAAACGCCGCATCTTAAATCCTCCAAATCCATTTGGTTCGAGTCATTGTCGTCCGTGACATAATCTCCATCTCCGAATAGGAGTTACCTGACTCCTTTTCGGCAAAGTTTAACGCCGGACAAGAGCTTTTTTTCGATTTTACCGATATTTCGGAAAATCGGGCGTAAAGATGGGAAATTTAAAGAGGAGTTTAACGGCGCCTCCTCTCCCGCGCCGGATCCCTGTTTTGAAGCGGTTCCCCTTCCCCCCCAGTGGAGAGGCACGATCCTTGATACCGGAAACCGGTTCAGATAAAATGGGGAAGGATCCGTACGGGCCGGAACGTTCCGGCCGCCGCCACCCTGTTGGAATGCGGCTTTCATCCCACATTAGAACAAAGGAAAGTACCACCGATGCTGAAGAAGATCATCCAAACCGCGGCGCTCATTCTTTTCGCCGCGGCGCTCCGGGCCCAGGAAGACGGCCGCGCTTTTGAGGAAGTCCCCTTCAACGACGTTCACGCCGCCGACAGTTTCTGGGCGCCCCGCATCAGGACGAACGCCGAAGTCTCGGCGGCCCATAACATCGACTGGTGCGAGAACCAGACCGGACGGATTCAGAATTTCAAGGTCGCCGCCGGCGCGGAGGGGGATTTCCAGGGTATCTATTTCGACGATTCCGACGTCTACAAGGTGATTGAGGGGCTTGCCTACACCCTCGCCGAAGAGCCGAACCCGGCGATCGAGGCAAAGGCGAAAGAGTGGATCGATCTGATCAGCGCCGCCCAGCAGGAGGACGGCTATCTGATGTGCTGGTACATCATCCGCGAACCGGATAAGAAGTGGACCGACCTGGCCAGCATGCATGAGCTCTACTGCGCCGGGCATATGGCCGAAGGCGCCGTCGCGATGGCGCGCGCTACCGGCGACGAGACATTTCTGAACACGAGCCGGAGACTGCTCGACCTGATCTGCAGGAGATACGGACCGGGCGAAGGCCAGCTGCGCAGCGTGCCGGGGCATCCGGAGCTGGAACTGGCGCTGGTGAAGATGTATCAGTACACAGGCGACAAAAAATACCTGGAAGAGGCGAAATTCCTTATCGACTGCCGCGGCGTCGCCGAGGGACGGGAAAAGGGCCTTTTCGGGGACTACTGCCAGGATCACATGCCCCTGCGCGAGCAGTCCGAAATCTTCGGGCACGCGGTCCGCGCCATGTATCTCTACTCCGGGGCGACCGATGTGGCGGGTTATTATCATGACGACGCGCTGATGGCGGCGATGAACCGTCTCTGGGACAACGTCACGCTCACCAAGATGTACATCACCGGCGGAATCGGTTCGGACGCCTCGAACGAGGGGTTCCGGGGCGAGTACTTCCTGCCGAACGGCTCGGCCTACTGCGAAACGTGCGCGGCGATCGGCCTGACCCTCTGGGCGCACCGGATGAACCTGGCGACCGGCGAGGCGAAATTCGCCGACGTGATGGAACGCGCCTTGTATAACGGAGTGATTTCCGGCTACTCCCTGTCGGGGGATGCCTACTTCTATGTGAATCCGCTCGAATCGAACGGGGAACATCACCGCGAACCGTTTTTCGGATGCGCCTGCTGCCCGACGAACGTGATCCGCCTGATCGCCTCGATGCCCGGCTACATCTACGCGACGACCTTTTCGGACTCGGCAAAGGGCGCCGGCGCGGCCGAGCCCGACACACTGGTCGTCAATCTCTTTGTGCAGGGAACCGCCAAGGTCAGACTGGGGGGGAAAACGTATACCGTGCAGCAGAAAACCGGTTATCCCTACGACGGCGTCGTGGAGATCAGCGTCCGGCCCGACGACACGGCCGAGCCGGCGGCGGTCAATCTGCTGGTCCGCCAGCCGGGCCGGGGGAAATACCTTTCGCGGCGGTTGACCTTCGAGGCCGGCCAGACCGAGGCAAAAGCAGCGTACGGGTTCGACATGACCCCGCGCCGGATGATCGCCAATCCGAAGGTCGAGGCGGACCGCGCGCAGGTCGCGATTCTGCGCGGCCCGCTCGTCTACTGTTTCGAGGAGTGTGACAATCCCGATGTTCCGCTCGACGAGATTATGCTGCCGCGCTATCCGTATTTCCGCGAAAAGGCGGAAAAGAACTACATCGCCGCGCGGGACGAAAACGATCCGACGGCGGGGTTTGCCGACCGCGACACGGTGGTGCTAACGATGAAAACCGACAGGAACAAGACGGTTAAGGCGATTCCCTACTGCCTGTGGGACAACCGCGCCGCCGGGAAGATGCGCGTCTGGGTGAAGCAGGACGGCCTGGAACCGGAACCGGACCAGACCGCCGAACCGTGGCGCGGGGAGGACTGGACCGGTCCGGACGGCAAGCCGATTCTCTACCGCGAGCTTGAATTCGGGCATTTCCGCAAACTGTAACACAATTCCCGAAAAAACGGGCCGGAAAAGACTCTGCTTTTCCGGCCCGTTTTCATTTGCGCCGCCTCCCGACGTCCGCATGACTCCCTGCCGCGCCTGCAAGCGGGGCGGCAGACACCGCGTCAGACACTTGAACATCCCGGGCTCATCGGGGCGTACTCGTCGGTCGCCGCCCTGCCGAACCGGCAGGCCTCGTGCGACTGACCGACTTTCGGCCAGGCACTGACCGTTTCGAGTTCGGGCATCAGCTCCACGAGCTGGCTAGCCAGGTTGTCGACCATCTCGCGCTCGGACGGACGGCGCACCATTTCCCTGAGCGATTTGACCGACTTCATGGCCTTGAGCATTCCGGCGCGATGGCGGATCGGATCGTCGAGCTCATCGTCTTCCGTTCCGAGAAGTTCCGAGTACGGAACCTTCAGAACCCGTTTCCACTCGCTCAGCTGCGCGGCGGTCAGAGGAGTGGCCGGGTCTTCCTGCTCCCTGGCTTCCTCAACCGAAATCCCGAGGTGTTTCGCGCATTTTTGGATCGACATTCCCTCCCTTTTACGCGCCTGCGCGACCGCGTGGTAAACCTTCCCTCTCTCCTTCTTCCGCGGCGCGGCGGCCGGAGCGGAGCCTGCGGAAACGAAACCGGTCAGAGAATCGGCGGGGGAAATGCATGAATAACTAATCATAAAAATCCTTTGGGTTTCAAACCCGGTAATGAACGACCGGACTCTTCCTCCCCAAACGGGAAACGGAGCACAGGCGTTCGGTCTGGAAACTTTTTTGACAGAAAGGGAGTCCATTCCCGCCGGGCGGAACGCCCAGTCGAATAAGCGACTTCGTTACCGACGGGGAAAAACGGCGTGAAAAACAGAAAAACAACTGTAATTTTCCGCGTTTTCAGGCGGACGAACTTCCCTGCGCCGCCACAGAAGGATAACAGGCGGTAAGATACCGCTCAAAAAGCGAAAGCAGCAGAGCGCGGGGCAGCCACACCGAACCGTTCAGCCCCGATTGCCGGAAGGAAGGGGAACCGCTGCTCGCGACCGGCCGAAAGAAACCGGTCTGTCCCCGAACACACGCGGACGCTTATGCCGCGCCTGATTTTACATAACAAGACAAGCGCGTGAGGGGCGCTGCACGACAGAACCGCTCACTGCGAAAGGGAATCTGTTCCCGAGATAAAACACTGTTCTCTTTTTCTGATCTGCTTTCAAGCTGCTCTCCCTTAAAAGAGTGATAATGTTCGTACGCCGCAGTCAGACACCGAACGCGCATAAAAGTTTCGCGCATCAGGCGAATGCTCTTTTTCAATTTTCCGTTTTCAGGTCCTTCCGTTTCCTTCGGGCCGGTCGCGGAAAACTTCCAAAGAACAGAGGCTGTCCGCAAAAACGGCAGTCTTTCCGGCGGTAAGGTTATAGGTTGCAAGTGTTGTGCCAAAGAGAAAAATTTTATCGCGGTATTTTCCTCGATTCTTGTTTTCAGCAGTCTGCCAATATAAAATTTTTAATTCTTTTGTCTTTTATTCATTCCGTTACAAAAAAATATCTGCCAAAATGACACTTAACTGTCATTTTGGCAGACAGACGGACGGTTCGCTCCTTCGGCCGGGTTTGTTTCGTAAAAACCGCCTGTAACAAAAAGCGGGCCGGAAAAGAACTCACCTTTTCCGGCCCGCTTGTTCCCGCACTCCGAATGACAGAACGTCAGCGGTCATTCACTCGGCTTTTCGTAGCCGTAGCGGTCGAGATACGGTTTCCAGCGAACAGCGATCTGCTCGGCAATCTCCGGCGCGATCGAAAATCTGTTCTTTTTGTAGTCCTTCTGCGAGGCGGCGAACTCCTCGAAAAGGGCGCGTTTCTCCTCAAACCCGTCAATCCCGATTTCGGAATAGATCCTTTCGAGCGTACCGACCGGATCGGCGACCAGCTCGTCGTAGCTGATCTCGGTAATCTGTCCCGGCTTCAAAAGCGCCTTATCGGCGGTGTACGCATCGTCCATTTGTGAAAACTGAGTCAGGACCTTCTCGGCAAGCCCCTTCTCCTTCATGATCTGGATTCCGTGCGTCGCCGACAGCTTCGTCCAGAGGTTGTACGTCGAAGGGAACAGGACATAGGGGTTCCGATGAATATAAACAAATTTTGCGTCGGGGAACCGCTCCAGGATCGTCCGGATCCGCGCGGTATGCGGGGGGGATTTCAGGATGACCGTCTTCGGATTGGCGACGGTGATCGCCTTGATCAGCCGTTCGAACGCATCGAGCCAACGTTTCCGTTTGGCGTCGGGAACATCGCGCATCGTCAGGTAATCCTTATAAACCGGCGGAGCGTTCGGCAGAAGAATATTGAAGTAGGGGCTCGGCTGGCCCAGTACACAGAGCGCGAACTCGTCTTCCTGCGGGCGGGAAAGTCCCGCCGCCATATTGTCCATCGGCCGCTTTTTCGGCATCAGAAGACCGACGAAGGGGCTGAGCCAGCGGTGGGTGAAAAGAAAATGGCTCGGCGCGAAACAGGTGTAGGTGTCGGGGTAGGTGAACCGGTCGTCCAGAATCATATACTCGTGCAGCAGCGTCGTGCCGCTGCGCCAGTGCCCCAAAATGAAGATGGGGGGCGAGACGAGTTTCTGCCGGCGGATCCGGCGCCCGAAAAAGAGACGCTGTCCCAGCGCGCAGAGGGAATTGAACGGCGTCAGGAGCGTAATGATCAGCGCCATCGGCAGACGGACGGGCGAGACGCGGAACCGGCCGAGCGCCATGGTCTTGAACCACGCGCAAACGGTCACTCCGTCCCAAAACCGGGGGTTCCAGAACTTATCCTTGCTTCCCCCGGTCTCTTTGCGGATAATCGTTTTCGGCGCGTCCTTTTTCATTGAAACTGTTTCTAATACGGTCAGTGAAAAACGTCAACGCGCGCCGCGCGGGCGCGGCGCGTTTCGGTCATTGCGGAGTCGGCTCCTCGAACCGGACATGTTTGGATTTCAGCAGGTCAAGGTAATCGACCGTAATCGCCAGCACCTCGTCGAGATAATAATCCCGCTGGATTTCGGAAGAGTTCTTCATCATCTTTTCGAGTTTCTCTTCCTCCTCCTTGTCGGAATTGAGCTTATCGAGTTCGGCGAAATACTTCTCGCGGTTCAGCGGGGTCGTCTTTTTCGCCTTCACCTCTTTGTAGAGGGCGATCTTCTCGCGCACCTTGTCGAACTCCTCCGACTGGTCGGTCCGGACCTTCGACATTTCGGCGAGAGCGGCGGTGATTTCGGGCGTGACGTAATCGTAGTGCGGCATATCCTGCGCGGCGGGGATCTTTTCCAGTTTGAGCGGATTGTCAAGATCCGATTCCGAGATTCCTTCCATGTGCTGGGTGACCGACGGGATCACCACGTCGGAAGGAACCCCCTTGATCTGCGAAGTGTCGCCGCCGGGGAGCCAGAACCCCTGAATCGTAACCTTGATCGCGCCCATATTCGGTTTCGCGCTGAGCGGGCCGAACAGAAGATCGGCGATCGGCTGAACGCTCTGCACCGACCCCTTGCCGTGGGTGGTGTCGTCGCCGACGATCAGACCGCGGTGATAATCTTTGATCGCGCCGGCCAGAATCTCCGAAGCGCTCGCGCTCAGTTTGCTGGTCACGACGACCAGCGGGCCGCCCCACGAAACGCTCGGATCGGTGTCGTTATGGAAATAGGTCGAGTCGCGCCCCCCCTTGCGGTTATACAGATCGGGACGCGCCTGAACGACGTTCCCCGAGTCGATGAAGAGCCCGGTCAGGGCGATCGCTTCGGGCAGAAGCCCGCCCCCGTTGATCCGCAGGTCGAGGACACACGCGTCGACGTTGTCGGCCACGAACGACTCGAGGATCCGCTTCACATCGCCGGCGGTGCTGCGGGCGTTGGCGTCGTGCCGGAGCATCGCCTCGGAATCGCCGTAGAAGCTCGGCAGGTCGATCACGCCGATTTTGTACGGCACGCCGGGCGCCTTTTCGCCGGCTTCAAAGACTTTCCCCTTCGCGGCACTGTCTTCGAGTTCGATTTTGGCGCGTTTTATCTTGATGATCCGGTTCCCCGGAATCACCTGGAGACGAACCAGGGTCCCGCCTTTGCCGCGGATCTTATCGACGACTTCGTCGAGACGGACGTCGACCACGTCTTCAATCGGACCGCTTTCCCCCTGCCCGACCCCGATGATCCGGTCGCCGACCTGGAGTTCGCCCTCCTTTTCGGCGGGCGAGCCTTTCACGATCTCTTTCACTTCTGTATATCCGTCTTCCCACGACAGCGTCGCGCCGATCCCTTCAAAGTTCAGGCTCATCTGAATGTTGAAGTTCTCGCACGTCTTCGGCGACATGTAGGTGGTATGCGGATCGTAGACGCCCGCAATCGCGGTGAGCGCGGCTTCCAGAACGCCGTCGTTCGTCGTCTGCTCCATCCGCTTCTGCAGTGAATGATACCGCCGCTTCAGCCGGTCGAGGGGCGGTTCGTCCGACCATTTGTCTTCAGCTTCCGAAACGGCGGCTCCCTCTTTCAGAGCGGTTTCGGCTTTCTTGTCGGCGTCCTTTTTATCCGCTTCCAACGAGAGGTACTCGAACTTGATCCGCTGCCGCCACCGGTCGGCGACTTCCTGTTCATTCTTCGGAAAGGTCAGCAGGTCTTTGTCGCGGACGATCTCCTCGTCGGCGGTGAAATCAAGCGGCCGGCTGAGAATCTCCTCGGCCAGGGCGCACCGCTCGATCACCCGGTCGATGTAGCGGTTGTAGATGGCG
>JAEEGL016862928.1_pt1 | contig 26668 bp, 29 predicted proteins | sample 9134231 | NCBI WGS metagenome assembly JAEEGL01 (sample SAMN16246548, study PRJNA631951) | gut metagenome | biome: gut microbiome; feature: rumen; material: fiber-attached | host: Bos | place: Iran: Karaj | collected 2018-10 | reverse complement strand
TATTCGCTTTTCGGAACGATCTCGAGATTGAGCTCCGTTACGACGCGCTCGGTCCTGTAGCCTTCGGCGTCCAGAAACTCCGCGAGCGTGCAGCCCTCTCTTACCGTTCTCTCCTCTCCGTTTACGAGCATTTCCTTCTCCCGAACAAAAAATGCCGGAAAAGATCGTACCCTTGGTGGTGCGCCCCTTCCGACATTTCGTCTCTTCGTATTATTTACAACGTAGAAATTATATAGCCGCGCCGAAAGACTGTCAAGCCTTGCGCCTCGCGAGCCTCGCGAACCTCGGAAGCGAATTTTCCATAGGCCTGTCGGGCTCGCCTTGTATGAGCGGAAGCGCGTAAGCCGAAAAATCGCTCTTGAGCCCGTTGCCCGCGGCGTTGATCCATTCCCTGGGGATCTTCTTCTCCGCGTTCGCCGCCACGTCCAGATCCACGAGATTGGCGGTGCAGAGATATTTAGGATCTCTTCTGCAGGTAAAGGTGACCATCTTGTCCGTCAGGCCTTTTACGGCCGATTCGACGGCCACGCGTCCGGCCATATACGCCTCTTCGATGTCTGTAGCGGAAGCGCAGTGGCTCGCGCAGCGCTGCAGAAGCGACAGCTCGATGCCCCTCACCTTCGCGCCCGTGCGGTTCTTGACCTCGTCGGCGAGCAGCGAAGCGAGTCCGCCGAGCTGGACGTGACCGAAGCTGTCGACGACCGAGTTGGCGACGTCGGAGACGAGCGATCCGTCGGGATAGTGGATGCCCTCGGAAACGGCGACCATGCAGTAGCCTGTGAGCTTATATATCTCCTCGACGTCGTCGAGGAAGCGGTTCATGTAGAAATCTGTCTCGGGAAGGTAGATGAGGTCCGGACCGCAGCCCATATCCTTCGCCAGAGCCGCGGCGGCCGTGAGCCATCCCGCGTTGCGCCCCATTATCTCCACGACGGTGACCGTGCCGACGTCGTACACCCTCGCGTCCTGGAACACCTCCATGCACGAGGTGGCGATGTACTTCGCGGCGCTGCCGTATCCCGGGCAGTGGTCGGTACCGGCCAGATCGTTGTCTATCGTCTTGGGAACGCCTATCACGCGGCATTCGTATCCGACCTTCTGCATGTACTTGGATATCTTGTTGCAGGTATCCATGGAGTCGTTGCCGCCGTTGTAGAAGAAGTAGCGCACGTCGTACTTCCTGAATATCTCGAGTATCCTTTCGTACTCGGTGGTATCCGTATCCGGGTCCTTGAGCTTGTAGCGGCAGGAGCCGAGCGCAGAGGACGGCGTGTACTTCAGCATCGAGATCTCCTTCGGATCCTCGAGGCTCATGTCGAAGAGCTCGTCGTCGAGAACGCCCTTTATACCGTGAGACGCGCCGTAGACCTTCGTTATGCAGCCTGTCTTCAGAGCCGTCTCAATGACGCCCTGCGCGCTCGCGTTGATCACGGCCGTCGGGCCGCCCGACTGACCGAATATGCATGCTCCTTTTAGTTCTGTCATCGTTGCCTCCCTGTATTTTTTTCGATCAATTTGAACAATTGAGGGATTATCTGATCCTCCGGGACCGTCGCGACAGGCTCGCCGTGCTCTATGAGCAGCCCGACGCCCTTTCCGCAGGCGACTCCCACGTCCGCGTTCCTCGCCTCGCCGGGACCGTTGACCTCGCAGCCCATCACGGCTACTCTCAGGAACCGGCCCTCGCGGGCGAGCTCGTCGGAAAGGGGCTGCAGCGCTTCTTCAACGCGCCGCGCGATCGATGGAAGATCGACCCTCGTTCTTCCGCATGTAGGACAGGAGACGAGATCTATACCGCTCCGCCTGACGCCTGTTGCGGCAAGGAGCTGTCTGGCAAGGACGACCTCCCTTACGGGGTCGCCCGTGAGCGATATCCTCATCGTATCCCCGATGCCTTCGAGGAGCAGCGCTCCTATCGCGGCGCACGACTTTATCTCCGCGGCTCTGCCGGCGCCTGCCTCGGTGAGGCCTATGTGCAGGGGATGTTCACAGCGCCCGGCGAAAAGCTTGTGTGCCTCGTGGTTGAGCTTGACGTCGGACGATTTTATCGAAACGACGATGTCGTCGAATCCGAATCCTTCCGCGTATTTTACGGCATTCTCCGCGCTCTCCGCAAGCCCCTGCGGAGTCACTCCGCCGTATTTTTTAAGTATATCTTTCTCCAGAGAGCCCGAATTGACGCCGATCCTGACCGGAATGCCGCACGATCTCGCCTTTTCGAGCACCGCGCGCACTTTTTCTTCGGAACCTATATTCCCGGGATTTATCCTTATCTTGTCGGCGCCCTCGTCCATGGCCGCGAGCGCGAGCCTGTGATCGAAGTGGATATCGGCTACAAGAGGAACTGACGCCCTCTTCTTTACGGCGCCGAAGCCCTTCGCCGCCTCCATGTCGGGGACAGCGAGGCGCACTATCTGGCAGCCTGCTTCCGCCAGCTGCTCCACCTGCGCGAGCGTCTTTTCCGCGTCCCTCGTATCCGTGTTGCACATGGACTGTATCGATACGGGAGCGCCTCCGCCGATCTGAACGTTTCCGACTTTTACGAACTTCTTCATTGGTTTACCGTAATAAAACTAATGTATCCTTAAAGATAAGCACTGCCATCAGAGCCAGCAGAGCGATCATCCCGGCGGCGTGCACGTACCCCTCCGCCTCGTCGCTGATGCGTCCTCTGAATATGGCGCGGATGATCACGAACAGTATCCGCCCGCCGTCGAGCGCCGGCAGCGGAAGCAGATTCACGCAGCCGATATTCAGGCTGAGGATAGCCATCAGATATATGACCGAAGCCACGCCGTAGCGCGTCTGTTCTCCGACCATAGACGCCATGCCTACGACTCCGACGACCTCGTTGCTGGCGACTTTTCCGGTAAACAGCCGGACTATGAATTCGCGAAGCGCCCTGAAGAATTCTCCGCACGTCGAAAGCGAATACCTGAAAGCCTTCGGGAGGCTCCTCACGAGCCTGCAGCTTACGCCTATTATCTTTCTTCCAGTCTCCGCGCTGTATTCGGCGACAGTCTCGATGTCGACGAGAGCTCCGTCCCTTTCAACGGTAACGACGAAGCTGCCCTCCGAAGAAGCGATGGCTGCCACGGTATCCGTCCAGGATGACGTCTCCGCCCCGCCGACCGCAACGACGATGTCTCCGGGCATTATACCTGCCGCTTCGGCCGGTCCTCCGGGCGTTACGGAATCTATAATGTTCGACATCGAGCCCGCGTAGAAGAACACGCAGGTGAGCAGCGCGACGCACAGAAGTATGTTCATGAACGCGCCGGCCGCGAATATGGCGATCTTTACGGGAGCGCTCTTTGACTGGAGCGACGAGGAGCTTCCGCTGTCATCGTCGTCCGTCTCCCCGTCCAGACGGCAGAAACCGCCTATCGGCACGGCTCTGAACGAATAAAGGGTCTCCCCCTTCCGCTTCGAGAAGATCAGCGGGCCCATGCCGAAAGAGAACTCGAGAACTCCGGTGCCCGAAAGCTTCGCGGCCGCGAAATGGCCGAACTCGTGTATTATTATTATCGCGCAGAAGAGCAGCACGGCTGCTATGATACCGACAGCTCTCATAAGGCCTCCGCGAGCTCCTTCGCGTACGCGCGCGTCCTCGCTTCCAGGGCGTAGACGTCCTCTATGCCGGTGACCGTTTCGCCGCAGAACATATCCATGCAGCGCTCTATTATCGCCGGAATGTCGGTAAACCCGACGCGCCCGGCGAGGAACGCCCATACGGCCTCCTCGTTCGCCGCGTTCATGGCGATCCTGCAGGCCTGCCCTTCGCGCAGCGCCGTCCTTGCGAGGGAAAGGCACGGGAAAAGGTCTTCGTCGGGCTTTTCGAAATCCAGCCGGCCGGCGCCCAGAAGATCGAGGCTTTTGGAAACGCCGCGCAGCCTTTCCGGCCAGGAAAGAGCGTAGGCTATCGGCAGCTTCATGTCCGGCTCGGCCATCTGCCCTATAACGGATCCGTCGGAGAACTCCACCGCGGAATGCAGGACGCTCTGCGGATGGATCACGACCTCTATATCCGACTCGCCCGCGCCGAACAGAAAATACGCCTCGATCATCTCAAGGCCCTTGTTCATGAGAGTCGCCGAATCTATCGTGATCTTCTTTCCCATGGACCATTTCGGATGGCAGAGAGCCTGCTCTACCGTCACCGATCCGAGCTGCTCCTTAGTAAATCCTCTGAACGGTCCGCCGGAACCGGTGAGTATTATGCGCTTTATCTCCGCGCCCGGGCTGGCCTGGACGCACTGGAATATCGCTGAATGCTCGCTGTCGACGGGAAGGAACGCGACGCCGGCGTCGGCGACCGCGTCCATTATCTGCTCGCCCGCCGCGACGAGCGTCTCCTTATTGGCGAAGGCTATGTCCTTTCCTGCCTTTATTGCGTCCATCGTCGGCGCGATGCCCATCATGCCGGAAAGCGCGTTGACGACCATGTCCGCGTCAAAATAAGACGCGGCCTCGCAGATCCCCTTAAGGCCCGACGCGAACCTGATATCCGGAAATTCCGCTCCGAGGGTCTCGGCGTCCTTCCTGCTGCGGCATACCGCCAGACCCGGCGAGAACTCGGCGAGCTGATCTCTGAATAAAGCAAGGTTCTGTCCGCATGTAAGCGCACAGACCCTGAAGCTTTCTCTGTTTTCTCTTATAACGTCGAGGCACTGGGTACCTATGGACCCTGTGGACCCCAGTATCGATATATTCTTCAATTAGATTCCCTTGTTGATAAAGAGCAGAGTGAAGTAGTAGATGAACGGATACGTGAACAGATGGCTGTCGAACCTGTCGAGCACGCCGCCGTGGCCGGGGATGAGATTGCTGTAATCCTTTATCCCCATCTTGCGCTTGAATGCGGACGCGACGAGGTCTCCCGCCTGCGCCGCGCACGAGCCGAGAAGACCCGCGACGAGGCAGCCGACGGCGTGTCCCTTCACGAATATGAGCCCGAACACGAGCGATACGACGGCGCTCGCGGCGATCCCGCAGAGAGCGCCTTCGACAGTCTTCTTCGAGCTGATCGAGGGGGCCAGCTTATGCACGCCGAACATGCTTCCGCCGAGATACGCGAAGATATCGGTTATAACGGCGGTGATGACGGCGATCCAGATCATGTTCCTGTTCTCGGGGAGATTGTCGAGCATCACGAGATGTATGCACGAAAAACCGATATACAGCAGGACGAACTGAGTGGAAAGCCCCTTTCTTACGTCGCGGTCTCTGTCCGTGAGTATGAGGAAGAACCCGGCGGCCATCACGAGCGCCACCCACATCGTTATGAGCTTGTAGAAGAAGTCGTTGGGAACGCTGCTCCGGAAGCCCTCCCAGGCGAGTATGTGGAGAACTAAAAGCAAAGAGCCCGACACGTACAGCGAAGGCCTTATGTCGAGAAGCTCGCAGCCCTTTATGAACTCGAACATCGCGAGACCGCTGATTATGAGGCTCGCGAGCACGAGCGGGACGCCTCCGAGCGCCACAAAGATCAGAAGCGGCAGCATTATGAGCGCCGATACGACTCTGCTGTTGTTCATTTGACTCCTCCGAATCTTCTGTCCCTTTTAAGGAACTCCTCAATCGCTTTTTCGTACTCCTCCGGAGTAAAGTCCGGCCAGAGCACGTCTGTTACCACAAGCTCGCTGTAGGCGGCCTGCCAGATAAGGAAATTCGACAGGCGGTATTCGCCGCCGGTCCTTATTATAAGATCTGGATCCGGCATCCCGGACGTGTACAGGCGCTCCGAGACGCTGTCCTCGTTTATGTCCTCGGGATCGATCTCTCCGGCCGCGGCTTCCCTCGCGAGCTTTCTGGCGGCCATGACTATATCCGCCCTGCCTCCGTAATTTAGCGCGATGCTGAAGACGAGACCTGTGTTGTCCTTAGTCGTCTCAAGAGCCCTCGTTACGGCGCTGCGCGCGTCCTTCGGGAGCATCGACCAGTCGCCGAGTATCCTTACATTTACGTTGTTGGCGTCGAGCTCCTCGATCTCCTGCGCCACGTACTTTACGAGCAGCTTGAATATGCCGGAGACCTCGTCCTTCGGCCTCTTCCAGTTTTCCGTGGAGAACGCGTAGACCGTAAGGTACTTTACGCCGAGAACGTCGGAATGCTTTACTATCTCCTTGAGAGCCTGCATGCCGGCGTTGTGGCCCATCACCCTTATCTGCCCGCGCTTTTTCGCCCACCTGCCGTTGCCGTCCATAACTATGGCGACGTGCTGCGGAATACGTTCCCTGTCCATCTTGTCCTTTAAAATAAGGGCCGGAATGCGGCCCTGCGTTTAAAGCTCCATGAGCTCCTTTTCCTTCTGCGAGACGATCTCGTCGATATCCTTCATGCACTTGTCGGTGAGCTTCTGGATCTCCTCGAGTTCTTCCTTTTCGTCGTCCTCGGTTATCTCGGACGCCTTCTGGAGCTTTTTGATCTCGTCGTTGGCGTCTCTTCTGCAGTTGCGGACCGCGACCTTGGCTTCCTCGCCCATCTTCTTGATGACCTTGGTGAGCTCTTTTCTCCTCTCCTCCGTGACCTGAGGGATGACGAGGCGGATGTTCTTTCCGTCGTTGGAGGGGTTGATGCCGAGGTTAGAGGTGAGTATCGCCTTTTCGATGTTCGATACGCTCTTGGGATCGAACGGCGTTATCATCAGCGTCCTGGGATCGGGGACCGAGATGTTGGACATGTTCTTGAGCGGCGTGGGGGTGCCGTAGTAGTCCACGACGATCTGATCCAGGAGCGCCGAGTTGGCTCTGCCCGCTCTTACGGTGTTGAGCTCCGACCTGAGGATGTTCAGGGTCTTGCTCATCTTTTCTTTATAAACGTCCTGAGTTGCGCTCATATGATCCTCCTAAACAATTATAGTTCCGATCTCCTCGCCGGTGCAGGCGCGGATGATGCTGTTCTCCTCGGCGAGGCCGAAGACGTGTATCGTTATGTGATTGTCCCTGCAAAGGCTCGCGGCCGTCGAATCCATGACCTTGAGATCTCTTTCCAGGACCTCCTGGTGCGTGAGGTTCCTGAACGGCCTGGCGTCCGGATTCTTCGCGGGATCGCTGTCGTAGACGGCGTCCACGTTCTTGGCGAGAAGTATGACGTCTGCCGCTATCTCCGCCGCCCTGAGAGCAGCCGTGGTATCGGTGCTGAAGAACGGGCTTCCGGTGCCTGCCGCGAATATCACGACGTAGCCCTTTTCGAGCTCCGATATCGCCTTGCGCCTTATATACGGCTCGGCGATCTGGCGCATCTCTATAGCCGTCTGCACCCTCGTCGGGATACCGTTCTGCTCGAAGGCGTCCTGAAGCGCGAGAGCGTTTATGCAGGTCGCGAGCATACCCATGTAGTCGGCCGTGGCCCTGTCCATGTTGACGCTGGTGCGGCCTCTCCAGAAGTTTCCTCCGCCGACCACGACTGCGACCTCCACGCCCATTTCGCGCAGCTTTTTTACGTCGCAGGCGACGCCCGCGAGCATCGCGTCGTCAAGGCCGGTCTTCTTTTCTCCGGCGAGTGCCTCGCCGCTTATTTTGAGAAGGACTCTTTTGTACTTGGATACCATGTTTTCTCCTTTTATTCTTCGTTGATTATAACACACATGCGGCGTGTAATAAATATATTTAGTAGTATAAAAAATCAGGCACACAATTTGTGCCTGATCTTTTATCATTTGTGAAATATGCTCTTACATACCGGCCATCTGCTTGGCGACTTCCTCCGCGAAGTTCTCTTCCTTCTTCTCGATGCCTTCGCCGACCTCGAAGCGGACCATCTCGACGACCTGGATGTCCTTGCCGATCTCCTTGGCGACCGTGCCGACGTATTCCTTTACGGTCATGTCGCTGTTCTTTACGAACTTCTGATCGACGAGGCAGACCTCCTTGAGGACGGCCTTGATCTTTCCGGGGATGATCTTCTGGATGAGAGCTTCGGGCTTGCCCTCGTTGATGAGCTGCTGAGCCGCGATCTCCTTCTCGTGCTCGATGAACTCGGGGTCTACGCTCGTCTCGTCGACGAACTTGGGCCTCATGGAAGCTGTCTGCATCGCGACGTCCTTGCCGCATACGGTGACTTCCTCGACGCCGGCTTCGGTCTTCAGACCGATGATGACGCCGATCCTGCCGCCCGCGTGGGTATAGCCGATGTACTTGCATCCGGGCGTATTGCACTTCGCGATGCGGCGGACGTTCATGTTCTCGCCGATCTTAGCGATCTTGGCGGTGAGCACGTCCTGAACGGTGCCTTCGCTGCCGTACGGAAGAGCCATGAAGGCTTCCATATCGTCGCTGGGAGCCGCCAGAGCCATGTCCGCGAGCGTGTTTACGAACTCGACGAATTCCTCGTTCTTGGCGACGAAGTCCGTCTCGGCGTTTACTTCTACTGCCGCCGCGGAAGTGCCGTCAGCGGAGAAGACGATCTTTACGAGACCCTCGGAAGCTACTCTGGAGGCCTTCTTCGCAGCCTTTGCCAGACCGTTCTCCCTGAGGTAGTCTACCGCCTTGTTCATATCGCCGTCGGAAGCTACAAGAGCCTTCTTGCAGTCCATCATGCCTGCGCCTGTGGATTCGCGCAGTTCCTTTACCATTGCTGCTGTTACTGCTGCCATCGTATTTCTCCTTGATCACTCTTCGTCTGCGGTTTCTTCTGTCTCTTCTGCCTCTTCGGCTTCAGCGGCCTCTTCCGACTCTGCGGGAGCCTCCGCCATGGATTCGCCCTGGCGTCCCTCTATGACGGCGTCCGCCATCTTGGAGACGATGAGCTTGACTGCGCGGATAGCGTCGTCGTTAGCGGGGATGACGTAATCGACGTCGTCGGGATCGCAGTTGGTATCGCACATACCGACGATGGGAATGCCGAGGATCCTGGCTTCCTTGACGGCGATCCTCTCCTTCTTGGGATCTACGACGAACAGAGCGCCGGGCATGCCCTTCATGTCCTTGATGCCGTCGAGATACTTCTCGAGCTTGGCGAGCTCCAGTCTGAGCTTCTGGACTTCCTTCTTGGTGAGGGCCTCGAAAGTGCCGTCCTCTTCCATCTTCTTGATGTCGTTGAGCCTCTTGATCCTCGCGGAGATGGTCTTATAGTTTGTGAGCATTCCGCCCAGCCATCTCTCGTTTACGTAGTACATGTCGCAGCGCTGGGATTCTTCCATGACCGCGGCCTGCGCCTGCTTCTTGGTACCTACGAAAAGAACGGGACGGCCCGCAGCCGCTACGGACATTACGAAGTCGTAGGCCTCGTCGATCTTGTAGACTGTCTTCTGAAGATCGATGATGTAGATGCCGTTCCTCTCGGTGAAGATGTACGGAGCCATCTTCGGGTTCCAGCGCCTGGTCTGATGACCGAAATGTACGCCGGCTTCAAGTAACTGTTTCATTGAAATAACTGCCATTTGAACTACCTCCCGGTTAAAGCTTCCATCCCCGGCATATGACGTGCACACAAGCCCCGGAGGGCCACCGTTGTGTTAGCCGAAGATGTGTCGAATAGTTGCGCGCGCAAAAAAGCACACGCAATATATTAACTCAGCTGCGTGTGCCATGCAAGTATTTTTTTTGAAGTTTCGGCGCTGTTTTACAGTCCGAGGAGGATCATCGCGAACCTGAAATAGACGAGCAGCGAGATCGCGTCGACTATCGTCGTGATGAACGGGCTCGCCATGACCGCGGGGTCGAAGCCGAGCTTAGACGCGAGCAGCGGGAGCGTGCAGCCCACGAGCTTTGCGCAGAGGATCGTCACGACGAGCGTCAGGCAGATCGTGAGCGCCACGATGACCGACAGCTTGTCGAACACGAGAAGCTTCAGGAAGTTGCAGACCGCCAGCGTCGCGCCGCACATTACGGCGACCCTCGCCTCCTTCCATATTACACGAACTATATCCGCGAACTCGATCTCTCCGAGGGATATGCCGCGGATTATCGTGACCGAAGCCTGCGAGCCGGAATTGCCGCCCGTATCCATCAGCATCGGTATGTAGGCCGTGAGGATAACGTACTTGGCGAGCGCGCTCTCGAAGCCCGTTATTATCATCCCCGTGAACGTGGCGGAGATCATCAGCAGGAGCAGCCAGGGTATGCGGCTCTTCCATATCGTGAGGACGGAGGTCTTGAGATACGGCAGCGACGAACCGTCAGGGATGATGGCGGCCATCTTTTCGATGTCCTCCGTCGTCTCCTCCTCCATTACGTCCAGTACGTCGTCTACGGTGACTATGCCCACGAGACGGCCCTCGCCGTCGACGACAGGCATGGCGATCAGATTATATTTTGAGAACTGCTGGGCGACGAGCTCCTGGTCCTCCATCGTCGTGACGGAGATCAGATTGTCGTCCATGATGTCTTCGATGCGCGTCGCGGGATCGGCCATTATGAGCCTGCGGATCGTGACCATTCCGATCAGCTTCCTGCTGGCGTCTGTGACGTAGCAGTTGTTTATCGTCTCTTTTTCTATGCCGCTCTTTCTGATGTCCTCGATGGAGGACGCGGCTGTCATATTGGGATGCAGCTCGACGAACTCCGTCGTCATGATGCTGCCTGCGCTGGATTCCGGGTACTTGAGGATGTTGTTGATCATCGCCCTCTTTTCGGAATCCGCCTGCTGGAGTATCCTCTTGACGACGTTCGCGGGCATCTCCTCGACGAGGTCTACGGCGTCGTCGACGTACAGCTCGTCTACGACCTCCTTGAGCTCTCTGTCTGAAAAACCGCGTATGAGGAGCTGCTGCGTATCGGAATCCATCTCCACGAAGGTGTCCGCGGCCAGGTCCTTCGGCAGCAGCCTGAACAGCAGAGGAAGGATCTCCTCGGGCATGTCCTCCTGCAGAAGAGAAGCTATGTCCGGAGCGTTCATGGTATGCAGTATGTCGCGGATCGTCGAATACTTCTTCGATTCCACGAGAGCCTTTATGCTCGTTCTCAGGGTCTCGATCGCGTCTGCCACGCCGCCCTCCTTCTACTCCTTCTGCTCTATCAGGTTCATGAAGCTGCGGATCCTCTCGTTGCCGGACTCCTCCATTATCTGCTGAGGCGTTCCCTGCGCGAGCCAGACGCCGCCCTCCATGAAATACACCTTGTCGGCTATGCCTCTGGCAAAGCCCATCTCGTGCGTTACGATGACCATCGTCATGTTCTCTTCGGCCAGCTTTCTGATGACCTTGAGTATCTCTGCCGTCAGCTCGGGATCGAGCGCGCTCGTCGGCTCGTCGAAGAACAGGACGTTCGGCGACATCGCCATCGCCCTGGCTATCGCGACGCGCTGCTGCTGTCCGCCCGAGAGCTGATACGGATACTCGTCCGCCTTTTCGGTGAGGTCCATGCGCGCGAGAAGGCTCATGGCGAACTTCTCCGCCTCTTCGCGCGGCTTCTTCTGGACTACGACCTGCGGATCGACGAGATTTCGCAGGACGCTCCAGTGCGGAAACAGGTTGAACTGCTGGAATACGAGCCCGGTAGTGCCCTTTATCTCTATCGTGCCGCTGTCGGGCGTCTCAAGCCCCGTAAGGCAGCGCAGAAGCGTCGATTTTCCGCTGCCGGAAGGTCCGATGACGGCCACGACCTCGCCCTCTTCGACCGAAAGATCGAGCCCGCGCAGGACTTCCCTGCCGGAGAATGATTTACGTATGTCTGTCGCCTTGAGTAATGACATCCCGCACCTACCTGTAATAGCTGAGCTTCTTTTCGATGCGCTCCATTATGAAAGCCATCACGTAGTTGAAAATGTAATAGAACACCGCGGCGACGACGAACGTGAGCATTCCGGGCGAATGCGGCGCGACGGCGATCTGCTTCGCCCTCGTGAACATCTCGACCGTGCCGATGATAGACGCCAGAGACGTGTCCTTGACGAGCGTTATGACCTCGTTGGTGACGGAGGGCAGGACGCGCTTTATCACCTGGGGAAGTATGATCCTGATGAAAGTCTGCGCCTTCGTGTATCCGAGGACCGCGGCGGCCTCGTACTGACCGACGGGCATGGACTCTATGCCGCCCCTGTATATCTCGCAGAAGTACGCCGCGTAATTGATTATGAACGCGATTATGACGGCGGCGAAGCGCCAGTTGTTGGGAACGTTTATGTGCAGCAGCAGGCTCGGCGCGTAGAACACGACCATCAGCTGAAGTATCAGCGGCGTGCCGCGCATTATCGAGATATAGCCCCTTACGATCTTGGAAAGAGGCTTGAAGCGGCTCGCGCGCCCGAAATAGACGAGCAGGCCGAGCGGCAGCGAGCCGAGGAGCGTCAGCACGAAGATCGCCAGCGTCATCGGAAAGCTCTTTGCCACGAGCATTATCATTGTCTGAACAGTCATGTCCGTTCCCTTTCAAGAAACAGGGCGAAGAGCACAGCCCTTCGCCCCGGGATGATACTGCCTATAACTATTTGATGAGGCAGAGGCTCTCGATCACGAGACCGTCGTCCACGTAGTCCTGGGCGACGGTGAGCATCGTTCCGTCGGCGGCAAGCTCGAGGAGAGCCGCGTTGACGGCGTCTCTGAGCTCGGTGTTGCCCTTGAGGAAGCCTACGGCGTACTGCTCGGTCGATACGGGCTCATCGAGGATGACGTATTCGCCGGAGTTGCTGGCGATCTGATACGTCGCGACACCGAGGTCGGCCGCTACCGCGTCGACGGTGCCCTGCTTGAGCTCCATGAATCCGGTGTTGTAGTCGGCGAGCTCGATGACCTTCTTGAGGCTGGCGGAGAGCTCCGCGTTCTCGGCGAGGCCGTCAATAGCGGAGGAGCCTGCCTGAGCCATTACAGTCTTGCCGGCGAGATCGGCGAAGCTCTTGATGCCGGAATCGGCCTTTACGACCATTACGATGCTGTTGTCGACGTACGGATCGGACCACGTGTAGTCGTTCTCTCTGCCGGTATAGGTGAAGCCGTTCCAGATGCAGTTGATGTTGCCCGCGGACAGCTCAGCGTCCTTGGAGTTCCAGTCGATGGGGACAGCCTCGAAATCCCAGCCGAGCTTTTCGCAGACCTTGGCGGCCATGGCGAGATCGAAGCCGTCGTAGCTTCCGTCTTCGGCGATGAAGCCGAACGGGGGGAACTCGGCGTCGAAGCCGACGATGAGCTTCTGCTTCGCTGCGGCGGGCGCCGCGGGCTTGGAGCCGCAGGCGGCGAGACCGAGGATCATAACAGCCGCGAGGGCTATAGCGATAATCTTTTTCATTTTTATTCTCCTTATTTTTTAATATCCCGACGCGGCGCGTCCGTGATGAACGGACGGCCGCGCGATAAACATGCGTGCTTCAGCCAGATAAAGCCGTAAAGCGGCGGCGCAAAAATAACAGCGGCGGCGCGATCCGTGCCGCCGCATGGACCGCTTTACATATCTCTCTTATAGCTGATGAGATCCTGCGAGATCTCGTTCGTGGCGATCGAGAGAGGCTTGTCGTTCTCCGCGAACGCGAGCTGGAGCTTGCCGTCCGTAAGATCCCTTGCCCTCTTCGCAGCCATTATGACGAGCGTGTATTTGCTGTCGACCTTCGTCTTGAGGTCATCTACCGCCGGATATAAAAGCATCGTTCTCCTCCTTGAATCTCTGTATGATCGCGTCCGCGCGGCCCTCGACCCTGTTGGCCTCGCCTTCTCCGCGGACGATGGCGTATACCGTCTCAACGGCATCGTCAAGATCGTCGTTAAAGACGAAATAATCGTATTCCGGAAGACGTCCTATCTCCTCCAGGCTCGTCTTCGTGCGCAGAGCGATCTGCTCCTCCGTCTCCGTGCCGCGCCCGGCGAGGCGCCCGCGGAGCACCGCGAGGCTCGGAGGAAGCACGAATATGAGCACAGCCTCCGGGAACGAGCGCTTAACGTTGACGGCGCCCTGCATCTCGATCTCCAGTATGACGTCCTTCCCGCCGGCGAGCATCTCCATTACGGGCTTTTTCGGAGTTCCGTAAAAGTTCCTGTAGATGCCGGCGTATTCGAGAAAACCGTCTTCGGCTATCATCTTCTTGAACTCCCTGCGGCTGACGAAGTAGTAGTTTACGCCTTCGACCTCGCCTTCCCTGGGAGCTCTTGTCGTCATCGATACGGACAGCCCGAAGGAGGGATCCTTTTTAAGGACGTCGCATATCGTACCTTTTCCGGCGCCTGACGGTCCGGATATGACAAACAATCTTCCCTGACGCATATCTTCCTCTGCATCGCAGCTCTGCGATCAGCAAATTATTATATCCCATTCGATCCGATCGCGCAACAAGACCGGGGCAATTATTCGATATTCTGGACCTGCTCCCTGATCTTTTCGATCTCGGCCTTGAGCACGAGCACGTTGTTGGTTATGTTGATATCGTTCGCCTTGGAGCCTATCGTGTTAGCCTCCCTGTTCATCTCCTGGACGAGGAAGTCGAGCTTCTTTCCCACGGGCTCGTCCGTCTGCGCCAGTATGACGCGCAGCTGCGAGACGTGGCTCTTTAAGCGTATTATCTCTTCGGTTATGTTCGCCTTGTCGGCGAATACCGCGGCTTCGAGCACGATGCGGTCCTCGGGGATCTGCACCTGGCCTTCGGTGAGCTCAGCGATGCGCGCCTTCATCTTCTCGAAATACTGCTGCTGCACGGACGGCGCGTACTGTTCGATCTCTTCGACGGTCTTTTCTATGAGGCCGCCTCTGTAGAGAATGTCCTCGGCGAGCTTTGCACCCTCCGTCTCGCGCATCTGAGATATATTGTCGGCCGCCTGCCGGGCCGCCGCGCAGAGAGCGGCCGTGAGCGCCTCCTCGTCGAGCTCCGCCGCGCCTCCGGTTATCACCTCGGGCATCGACACGAGCATGCGCAGGTCGATCCTCGCGTCGACATCGGGGAATTCCGCGCCGAGCGCGGTGAGCGCGTCGTAGTACTGCCTCGCAAGCGAGGCGTCGAGCTTTACTGCCGTATCCGTACGGCCGGCGCTCTCGACGGAGATGCCGACCTCGACCTTTCCTCTGGGGACGGCCTTTTTGACTACCGCCTTGACCGCCTCTTCGGCGAACGTATACTTTCTCGGCATCCGCACCGCGATCTCGCTGTAACGGTGATTTACGGACTTTATCTCCGCAGTCACGCGCCTTTCGCTGTCTGAATACTCTCCGCGGCCGAAGCCCGTCATAGATCTTGCCATTTTGCTTCCTTTCTGCAAGCTGCCGGATTTCGCATTGAAACGAATAAATGATATAATAACGCGTAAAATATTTCAAACAGAGGTTTATATGTCTTACGACGGATTATATACAGGCGTCATCGCGCGCGATCTCGCGGCGACTATGACGGGCGCCAAGATCGAAAAGATACAGCAGCCGGAGCCCGAGGCGATACTGCTCCAGATGCACACGAGCGCCGGCAGACGGAAGCTGCTCATAAACGCGTCGCCTCAGGGCTGCAGGGTCCAGTACACGGAGCTGGCGTTCGAGAACCCGGAGCTGGCGCCGTCCTTTTGCATGCTCCTTCGCAAGCACATCCAGTCGGGGCGCGTCTCCGAGATCCGCCAGATCGAGACCGAAAGGATCATCGAGTTCGACATCCAGACGGTGAACGAGATGGGCTATACCGTCAACAAGCGCCTCGTCGCCGAGACCATGGGCAAATACAGCAACGTCATCCTGCTCGACGCCGAGAGCGGAAAGATAATCGACGCCTTAAAGAGGCTTTCCATCGACGTCAACAGATACAGGCAGATACTGCCCGGGCTCATCTATCAGCGGCCTCCCGCGCAGGACAAGATAAGCTTCTGGGACGCTCCCGCGGACACCCCGGCGGGTAAGATACAGGGACTATGCAAAAACGCGGCCGCCGAGCTCGATCCCGATACCGGAAGCGCGACGCTCGAAGCTCTCAGGAGCAGGATCCTCGCGGGAGACCTCGAGTGCAGCGTCTACGCTGACGCGAAAGGCGTCCCTCAGGAGGTCCACGTCTTTCCGCTGCGCCAGCTTGAGAGCTCGTGCGAAGTCATCAGCTTTCCCGATCCGCATTCGGCGCTCGACTACTACTTTTCGCACAGGTTCGAGAGCAACAGGACGCTGCAGAAGCAGGCGGGCCTCGTAAGGAGCATCAACTCGGTCCTCGACAAACAGCTGCTCAAGAAACAGCGCCTGCTCGACGACCTCAAGAACGCCGCCCGCGCCGACGAATTCAGGCTCAAGGGCGAGCTCCTCAACGCCAACCTGCATCTCGCGAAGCCCGGCGCGAAGTCGGTCACGGTCGAGAGCTACTACGACGGCAGCGAGGTCGTCATAGAGCTCGACGAGCGCTTCTCCGCCGCGAGGAACGCGCAGAACTACTACAAGAGATACGCGAAGCTCAAGACCGCGGCCAAGGAGAAGCTCGTTCAGCTGAAGGAGACCGAGGACGACATCGAATACCTGCGCTCGATGAGCGCTATGGCGTCGTGCGCATCGAGCGGCGAAGAGCTCGACCTGATACGCGCGGAGCTCGCGAAGGAAGGCTTCGTGCGCCTGCGCACCGCCTCAGCGAGAAAGAAGCAGACGAAGCCGCGCCCGAGGCGCTTTACGACATCCTCCGGCCTTGAGATGGCCGTCGGCAGAAACAATACCGAGAACGATCACATAACCTTCGGCCTCGGCCAGAAGACGGACCTTTGGTTCCACACGAAGGACATCCACGGCTCCCACCTCGTGCTGTTCACGCAGGGGCGCGAGGCTTCCGCGGAGGACATATACGAGGCCGCGGCCGTCGCCGCGTGGTTCTCGGACGGCAGAAGCTCCGAGAACGTACCCGTCGATTACGTGCCGCTGCGCTACGTCAAAAAGCCCGCCGGCGCAAAGCCCGGTATGGTCATATTCACGAACAACCGCACCGTATGGGTGGATCCGAAGGAACCCGAGTGAGCGCCATCCGTTACTGTCGCCGGGATCCTCGTAAAGCCGGCCTCGTTGCCCTGCTCATATTCCGCTCCTGTGCGCGCGGATCGCGTTTTATGCCTTAACGCACACAGTTTCCGGGATTTTTGTGTGTTTATACCGAAGCATAATGCTTATATACCCACAATGCTCTATCAGAACGAAATTGCGGAATAACGGAATCCCGGAATAGATAAGCGGGATATCATATGCTGGCAAAAGCATTGAAAAACAAAGCTTTTTAGAATGACCAAAACCTTATACGCGAGGACGGAACGCGCGATTTTTCCCTTGTGCGCGGCAGCTTTGTTTTCAGAAAAAAACACACAGGGACGGGATAGATCGCTCCTCAGAAGCTCAATAAAAGGCAAAATCGGCATTAAAACGCCGGCCTTTGTGTGACAAACGAAAGGAAACAGTTTTTCACGCACACGGTGATCGCGCTCGAAGCTGCGCAAAGAAAAAGCGAAGATATCAATAAAACATCGCTGGAAAATATTGACAAAACGCCGCGGTTATTGTAATATTTTACCAGTCGGGGCCGAGAGGCCGCGTTATCCGGTAAACAAACAGCTCGTTAATCAAAAGTTAGTAACATTTTGCTCCCGCATCTGGATATCAGAAGGACCGCTCTTGCCGGAGGCGGTCCTTTGATGATGCGTTATTCAGCGTTCTTTTTGATCGGCCGATGATCCGTTATTCAGCGTTCGCTTTTGACCGGCGGACGCTGGTTCTTTTTCATTCCCAGTCCGGCGCCGACCTTGTCCTTCAGCCTGCCCTCTTTTCCGAGGCGCTTCTTCGTGGACTTCTTCATGACAGAGTAGCCGAAGCTGCCGAGCCTGCGCCTGCCGCAGGAGACGTAAGCGCCGTGGATGTAAGCGAAGAGGCCGGCTCTTTCCATGCATATACGGCCGCTCCCGTCGATGAGCGAATCGTCGACGTGCACCGCGACGACCTCCGCGAGGAACATGTCGTGCGACGGGAACTCCTTTACCTCGAACACCCTGCATTCGATGTTCACCGGGCATTCGGCGATCATCGGGCACGCGACCTTTTCGGCCTTTTCTTTCGTGAGCCCGCATTTTTCGAACTTGTCGGCCTTCGCGCCGCTCACGCAGCCGCACTTGTCGGCCGCGAAGAGCAGATCCTGCGACGCGAGGTTTATGACGAATTCTCCGCTCGCGGAAAGCAGCGCGTGCGAATGGCGGCTCTTCCTTACAGAGACGTAAGTATACGGGGGATCGGAATTGACAGTGCCGGTCCACGCGATCGTTATGATGTTCGCGTCGTCCCAGCTCCCGCAGCTGACCATGACCGCGGGCACCGGCGCCAGCGCCGTATAGCCTTTAAAAGTCTTTTTAGGCATCGCTCTATCTCCTGTTTCTGAGCTTTTCGAGGATCCTTCGGAACTCCTCGGGAGGCTCGGCCGTGAACTCCATATATTCGCCGCTTACGGGATGAACGAACCCGAGCACCGCGGCGTGGAGCATCTGTCCGGATATCCCCATGGGCTGCTTCGCCGGCCCGTACACCTGATCGCCGAGCAGCGGCCTGTTCCGGTACGCCATGTGCACCCTTATCTGGTGCGTCCTCCCCGTCTCGAGGCGCGCCTCTATCAGCGTGAATCCAGCGAATCTTTCCAGGACCTTATAATGCGTCACCGCCCTTCTTCCGCCGCTTGCGACGGCCATTCTGAGCCTGTTGGAGGGGTCTCTGCCGATGGGGGCGTCGATTGTCCCCTCGTCCTCGTCAAAGCCGAAAAAGGTGACGCCGACGTAACGCCGCGTCATGCTGTGTACGGCGAGCTGTTCGGAGAGGCCTCTGTGCGCCGCGTCGCTCTTTGCGCACACGAGGAGCCCGGACGTATCCTTGTCGATCCTGTGGACGATGCCGGGCCTTTCGACGCCGTTTATGCCGGACAGCTGCGGGCAGTGCCACAGGAGCGCGTTCACGAGCGTGCCGCTCTCGTTGCCCGCCGCGGGATGGACGACCATGCCCTTCGGCTTGTTGACGACGATGAGATCGTCGTCCTCGTAGACGACGTCGAGCGGTATATCCTCGGGGGTGGCTTCGAGCCTCGAAGGCTCGGGCAGCTGAACGGAAACGACGCTGCCCTCCTTGAATTTAAGCTTTTTCGAATCGAGAACGCGGCCGCCGCACGTTACGGCGCCCTGCTCGATGAGCTTCTGGATGCCGCTCCTGGACATCTCGGGGATAAGGGAAGCGAGCGCGGAATCCGCGCGTTCTCCCGCGCGTTCTGCGTCGATAACGAAGGTGAAGACCTCGCCGCCCATCAGCGCTTACCTCTTGGCTCCAGGAATATGACGCTCACCAGAAGGAGCGCGCAGCCGCAGCAGATGCAGATGTCGGCGATATTGAATACGGGAAGTATGTGGATATTGATGAAGTCCGTCACGTAGCCGTTGAGCACCCTGCAAACGAGGTTCCCGAGACCTCCGCCGCAGAGCAGCGCGAGCGAGAACGTCTCAAGACGCGGTATCCTGCGCGCGTTTCTGACGCAGTAGACGCCGATGGCCAGAATGACGGCCGCTGTAAAGGCGATGAGGAACGTCTGCCGCCCCTCGAGTATGTCGAACGCCGCGCCCTCGTTCCTGACATAGCAAAGCTCGGCCAGATCTCCGAGGAGCGGAGCGGTCTGGCCGACTGTCATGTTCGAACGGACGAGATATTTGACCGCCTGATCCAGAGCGGCGACTATGAGCGCGACGGCGAAAAACAAAGCGTCCTCCGCTACGGTCTGAGATTGGTGAGCGTGCGGAACAGCTCGTCCTGCGAGCTGGTCTTGGCCGGCTCGTCCGCCTGGGAAGCTTCCTCGACGGAATCGAAGAGGTCGCCCGCAAGATCGTCGAAGCGGGAGAGCTCGTTCTCGAGCATTGCCTTATACTTGCTCCTCATCGACGAGAGCCTCCTGTTGAGCCTCGCTTCCTCCTCCTTGAGCCTGTCGACGGATTCCCTCGCCTGGCGCTGCTTCAGCTCGGCGTCGAGCTCGGCGTTCTTGACGAGTATCTCGGCCCTCTTCTCCGCGCTGGCGGCGATGTCGTTCATGAGCGCCTTGGCGGCTTCGAGCGTCTGCAGGACCGCGCCCTCCGTGCTCTTGTACTCTTCGAGCTTCTGGGCCGCCTCGTTTAGCTCGGCGCGCAGGTCGTTGTTCTCGTTGATGAGCTTTTCGTAATCCACGATGAGCTGATCGAGGAACTCGTCGACCTCTTCTTCCTTATAGCCCTTTATGCCCTTGGAAAATTCCTTGTTTTCGATGTCGAGAGGTGTGATCATACGGTCTCCTCTTTAGCGCAGGTGCGCGATTATCGAATTACCATATAAAGAATTCTGTAAACAAGCCCTGCCGTCAAGATAAGCAGGTACGGAGAAAAATCTATCCCTATCGAATACGTGAGACCGCTCAGAAGCTTGCGGAACGGCGACAGCAGCGGCTCGAGCAGCTTTGCCAGCGTGCAGTAGAGGTTCCACAGGGAGCTGCCGGGCCTTACGAACCAGCTGAAGACGACGTACAGCAGAAGTACGAAGCTCAGCAGTCTGTATGCGTATCCGAGAATGATCAGAAGTATGGACATTTCTATCTGCTCCAGGGGCTCTTGTAAGAGGTGTCCTCCGCCTTTTTCTGGTTCATGTTGTAGGAGACGTCCACGTTTTCGGGCGCGAATACGAATATGTTGTTCGCGACCTTCTGGACGTTTCCGTTGAGCGCGTAGGTGGCGCCGCTGAGGAAGTCGAAGATCTTTCTCGCGACGTCCGTCTCGAGGTTCTCGAGGTTTATTATGACCGGCTTTTTAGCCTTGAGGCTGTCGACGAGCCTGGGGCTGTCGTTGAAATCCTGCGGCTCTATGACGACCAGCTTGAACTGGTTCGTGAACACCTTCGCGGGCACGGGCTTTACAGTGTCCTTGGGCCTCGCGGTGTCCGGCGCGAGCGGCGCGCGTATGGCGGCAGGCCTTTCGTACGACGGGCGGGCGGAAGCGTCCGCGGACGGTCTCTTCTCCTCGTTGACGGCCTTTACGTTCTCGTCTTCGTAATCGTCGTCTTCGTCGTCGACTTCTTCGATCCCCATGAACACCTTGAGCTTATCGAACATTCTGAAATTCCTCCGTTAATTACCTTTGCTGTAGTTTCGCTGTCCGAAAATGGCGGTCCCGATGCGTACGAGCGTCGAGCCTTCCTCGACGGCCACGCCGTGGTCGTGCGTCATTCCCATCGAAAGCGTATCGAAGCAGCTGCCGAAGCGGCCGCTTTTCTTTATCTCGTCGAAAAGCCTTTTGACCTCTCTGAAATATACCCTGACGTCTTCCGGATCGTCCGCGTACGGAGCTATATGCATCAGCCCTCTTACGCGAAGATTCGGACATTCTTCGGCGATGCTTTCGAGCAGAGCCTCCGCCTCCGCCGGGCTGACGCCCGACTTGCTCTCCTCGCCGGCCGCGTTCACCTGGACGAGTATGTCCATCGTCCTTCCGGCAGCCCCCGCGCGCTTGTCTATCTCCCTGGCGAGATGCAGGGAATCCACGCTGTGCACCATGCAGACCTTGTCGATTATGTATCTGACCTTGTTCGTCTGAAGGTGCCCGATAAGGTGCCAGCGCACGCCCGGCCTTACGGCGTCGTACTTGGAGACGAGCTCCTGGACCTTGTTCTCTCCGATATCGGTTATCCCGGCGTCTATCGCCTCGTTTATCTCTTCAGGGCTGTGGAGCTTTGTCACCGCCAGCAAAAGGATATCGTCCGGATCCCTTCCGCAGCGCCCCGCCTCTTCGGCGAGCTCCGCCCTGACCTTTTCTATGTTCTCAGTTATCTGCCCCATCGCTGTCCTCTGGGAGACCTTCCTTCAATATCTCGTCGTATACGCTGACGCTGTTGACCCGCGAGGTCGTTCCGTCCGCGCCGCGCTCGTTGAAATAGTCCGACGACACGAGCGATCTCTCGCCGTCCGAGAACAGGACGTTGACCCTCGTGAACGTGTATCCTCCGTCGACCTCGACGACGTATACGCCCCTGTATCCGTCCACGGTGCATATCGCGCTGTTCGGGACTATGAGTCCCGAGCTGTCCTTCGCGGTGACAGTTACGGTCTCCCTGCGCAGCTTCGTGAAGAAGTCGAAGTAGCGTCCGGTCTTTACGACGACCATCGCGCTCTCTCCGCGCTCGTATATGCCGTATACGTCTCCGCCGGCCTCTCCCTCCGAAAAAGTGACGGTGACGGCGGCGCCCGTGGAATAGTTCGGCAGATCCTCCGAGGGAACCACCAGCACCATGTACCAGACGTCGCTGTCTATGAGCTTATAGAGCGCGTCGCCCTTTTCGACCGACGCGGGCTTTATCTCACTTACAGGAAACTCCAGCGAAGTGAGAGCCTCCGGATCGAGCAGCTCGATAGCGCCCGGAGTGAGCAGATCCTCGAAGCCGTCGGTATAATAGCTTACGACGCCAGTCCTGGGCATGTAGTAGGCGACGCTTCCGGAAGCGGTGTATATGTCGAGCACCTTCTGCCCTCTGCGCGTCTTTATGTTCTCGTCGACGTAATAGCTTACGTTGCCCGTATCCTGGCTGTAGACCAGTTCCTCGCTGCGGACCACGAAGCATTCGGCCTGGCGGTCGATCTTCATGCGCCCGTACGTTATCGTCTCCGTGGGCGTCATCGCGCCTGTGATGTTCGGTATCGTATACAGGTATACGTACAGCCCGACGCATATGGCTATGTATATTATTCCGATGACGACCAGAGCCGTGCGCCTCTTATTCATACTAGATATTGTACCAAAACGGCGATGTATATTCAATATATACATCGCCGAAATTGATATCAATATCCGAGATATGCGCCTTAAGGGGCGGCCGGGCCGGATCGCTACGGACGGGGATTGCCGCAGTTGGAGCAGAAGTTGCCCTTGTTCACGGCGCCGCAGGAGCAGGTCCATTCCTCGGAAGGCTTCTTCGCGCCGCAGTTGGAGCAGAAGTTTCCGCTGTTGGAGGTCCCGCATGCCGCGCATACCCATCCGCCGGCAGGTGCCGCGGGAGCCGCGGGCGCAGCCGGAGCCGCGGGAGCGGCGGGAGCGGCAGCCTTATTGGCCTGTCCCATAGCGAAGAGATCGGCGGCGTTCACTCCGCCCGCCTGACCGGCAAGACCCATGCCCATGAAGGCCGTAGCCGCGCCGTTGGTGTTGGAGGCTGCCGCCTGCATCGCGGAGCCGGTGGAGCCGACCATGTAAGCGGCCGCTCTGTTGGGATCCATGAACGCCGCGTTGCGCTGCAGCTCCTTGATCATCTTCTCGTCTTCCTCGTTGGCGGATACGCTCGATACGCCGCAGGAAACGATCTCTATGCCGCGCAGATCCTTCCACTTGGCGGAGAGGACGTCGTTGAGAGCCTCGGCGAGATCGTCGGCGTGTCCGGGAAGCGCGCTGTAGCGGATGCCCTGCTCGGAGATCTTGGCGAACGCGGGCTGAAGAGCGGTGAGGAGCTCGGTCTTCATCTGGCCTTCTATCTCGCTCCTGCCGTACGCTCTGGAGATATTGCCGCAAACGTTGGTGTAGAACAGGATCGGGTTGGTGAGCCTGTAGCTGTATTCGCCGAAGCAGCGGATCGAGATGTCGATGTCGATGCCCGCTCTCTCGTCGACCACGCGGAAAGGCACGGGCTGGGGAGTGCCGTACTTGTTTCCGGTGAGTTCCTTTGTGTTGAAATAATAAATGCGCTGATCCTTGGGAGCTTCGCCTCCGAAGGTAAAACGCTTGCCCATGTTCGCGAACACTGCCTTGATGTTGTCGGCGAGCTTTCCTCCGTCGAAGAGCGAAGGCTCCGTCGACTGATCGTAAGTATATTCGCCGGGCTCCGCGCAGAAATCGACGACCTTGCCCTGCTCGACGATGACCATGCACTGGCCGTCCGCGACAGCTATCACGGAACCGTTCGTGATGATGTTGTCGTCGCCGCTGACGTTGCTGGACCTGCCGCTGACCTTCTTCCTGCCCTTAACGACCAGGATCTCCTGAGGGATAGCTTCGCAATAGAAATACTCTTTCCACTGATCGGCGAGAACGCCTGTCGCCGCACCGATCGCCGCAGTAATAAGACCCATTTTTTCGCTCCTTTCACTTTGTGAAGATATGCTTTTTAAGCTCAACTATGATTATATGATATGCACCGCGCGAAATACAGCGTTTTTTGAATGCGCCGCGCCCCGTACGCGTCAGAACTTTCCGCTGTGGTGCGAATGACCGCCGGAGTTTATCGTCGTGCCTCCTCCGCCTCCGCCCGAAGAGGACTGGATCCTGGTCCTGCTCTCCGTCACGGTTATGAACTGGTCTTCCTTTATCGAATAATCCACGTTTCCGGTCATGTAATAATTGGCCGTGGTCGCCTTCTTTACGGGCTTCATCGAAGCCTTCATCGGAAGGACTATTCCGGCTCCGGCGAGCGCGCTGACTATGAGCGATATGAACGCGTGCGAGCCGATCCTGTCGCCGAGCGACTTCTGCTGCCGGGCCGAACCGGCGTCGACCGGGCGGCCGTTTGCTCCCGCGTCGAGCATCTCCGCGCAGCCGTCGATATAGTCTCTGAAGCCGACGTACCAGTCGTTCTGCCCGAAATCGTCGAGGAACATTTCGGCGAGCTTTTCCTTCGCGTAGTCCGTAAAGGCGTAGTTCGCGATCTCACCGCGCGCGTCGATGTCGTAGTCTCTGCCGGCCATGCTCAGCACGAGCGTCACGGCGTTCCTGTCGTCGCCGAGGCCGAGCTCGTACATCTCGACGAGATCCTGCGCGAAGTCTTCGATAATCGAATAGCCGTATTCCTCCATGTCGGGGACGGCGATCATGTAGACGCCGCAGCCGTATGACTCGGAGACCGACTGAGCCCTGTCTTCGAGCTGGACGGCGCCGCTCTCGTTCACGAGTCCGGCGGTGTCCGTGAAATACCCGAGCCCGGGCTCGGCGAACGCCGGCGCCGCCCCGAGGATGAGGCACAGCGCTATAAGAACGCTGATGATGATCTTTCTCATACCGGTCACCTCCTAAAACAGCATCGACATGATGATCGAGAGCACTACCGTACCGACGCCCGCGATCGCGAGGAACAGTCCGGCAGCCCTTCCGCTGTCGACCGGAAGATCGCCCGTGAACTTGCCCGTCTGTCCGTTCATCGCGAACAGGTATTTTTCGCCCTTCCAGGAGGTCGACAGCAGCCATACCGGCATGAGCGCGTATTGCGCCTTGCCCCTGCGTATGCGCACGCCGTCGCTGGTGCTCATGTTCACCGTGCTGTAGCCCGCGCAGCTGCTGCGGAAGCTGTTGTAGACGCTCTGGACGACCCTGTCGTCGGCGCGCTTCGTGGAATCCTCGGCCTTAACGTCGTATCTCTCCGTCACGAAGCCGGGGAGATAGCCGGTCGAAAAATTCTTGAGCTCCTTGTAGTCGTACGGCTCTATGGAATCCATCAGATCGTCCGGCATCTTGGTGGAGCCGTCCACGGGGATCTTTTCGAAATCGGCGCTGCCGGCTCTTCTGAGCTTGTAGAATTCGGTCCTCGTTACGTTGTAGTTCCCCTGCCTGTAGCTCGTCATCCTCGTGGCGTCGAACGTCATGTCCGCGCTCGCCGAACCGCTGAACAGCCAGAACGGAACGTAGACGCCCTTTATCTCGTCTATGTGGTTCTCGGAAGCGAACACCTTCGGCAGCAGCTTCTTTCCGCTGTAATACCTGCGAAGGGCGTCCTTGGCCTCCTCCTTGCTGACCTTGAACGGTATGACGAATTCCGGCTTGAGGGCCCCGGAGAGCTGCCCCGGGACGATCGTCGGATTGCCGCAGTACGGGCACGCAGAAGCGGCCGTTGTGTTATCGTAGATGAGCTCAGCTCCGCACGACGGACAGCTGTAGGCCTTTATATTGTCGGCCTGCTCGTCCCAGAGCAGCTGCATCGTCTCGGAATCGTACTTATCCTCCGCCTGCGAGGCAGCTTCGTCAGCCCTTCCGTAGAGCTTTTCGATCTCGACGGGATCGTACTCGCTGCCGCAGTAATCGCATTTGAGCTTGCCGCCGGCCCCGTCGAAGCGCAGCGGACCCGTACACGCCGGGCATTTATATTCCGATATCTGTGTCGCCATAAGCACCCCTTGTAAATATCATTGAAAACAGAAAAGCAGCGCGTATCCGCACTGCTTTTATAATACACCAAAACTACTGCTCGTTGAGTATTTTGTCGAGTATCTTTTTTTCTTCTTTGCCGAGCTTTCCCAGCCCCGCGACGTAACTCTCGAAGAGATCCGGACGCCGGCGCTTCGTAAGGCGCAGGGACTCCTCCCACTGCCAGAGGCGTATCAGCCGGTGATTGCCGTTGAACAGCACCTCCGGAACTTCGAGCCCCTCGTAGGAGCGGGGCTTCGTGTACTGAGGATATTCCAGAAGCCCGGAATATATCGACTCCTCCGCGAGCGATTCCGCCGATCCGAGCACGCCGGGCACGAGGCGGCACACGGCGTCCGTCAGGACCATCGCCGCGAGCTCTCCTCCGGTGAGGATGTAGTCGCCGATCGTAACCTCCTCCATGTTCCAGGCGTCTATTATGCGCTGGTCCACGCCCTCGTAATGGCCGCACAGGATGAAGAATTCCTCCTCCCTGGCGAGCTCCTCGGCGAGCTGCTGTCCGAACTGCCTCCCGCGGGGAGACATGTACAGTATCCGCTTTCCCTCCGCTCCGCACGCCCTGAGCGCGTCGAACGCGGGCTGAGGCGTCATGACCATACCGGCGCCTCCTCCGAACGGCGTATCGTCCGTCTTGCGGTGCTTGTCGGCCGAGTAGTCGCGTATGTT